>WNGB01009953.1_pt1 | contig 13260 bp, 8 predicted proteins | sample 5400681 | NCBI WGS metagenome assembly WNGB01 (sample SAMN13153367, study PRJNA577476) | soil metagenome | isolation source: 115 cm soil or saprolite under grassland replicate 2 | place: USA:California | collected 2016-06-15 | reverse complement strand
TTTCTTCTCCGAAAACCCGAAATGTGCCGAAGTCAATGCTCTGGGGTTTCGAAAGGGGTGTTTTTGCCAAAAAAGCAAATTTGCAGTTTCGTCATGCGTCGTTTTTTTTTTTTTTTCTTCATAAAAAATTTTCTTTGTTCACGGTAAAAAGTTGCCTTTTCCTTCTTCTGCCAAAAGCGGAAACTTGGAAATTACTACTATGTTAATAGAGAGCGTGAGTGAAACTAATAAGAAGGAAAGGACGCTCTCTATTAACATTAGTAGTAATTTCCAAGAATAGTCCTCGGGTTCTGATTTTGAAAAAGAAGATCTTCTTAAAATCCTAATTGATTAGCTCGTAAAAAAAGGGTAGTGATTTAAAAAACTTGCTCACGTTATGTTAAAATATTGCTATGTGAACATTCTCTGCCTCCGTTTTTCTCTCTCTCTTATGTCTTACCTCTTGTTCCTCTTTTCTTCTTCCTTATTCGCGGGAAAAAGAGGATTTTTCTGGTCCATATGAGAGTTATTTTTGAAAATACACTAAATCCTTTACTGATTTTTCTGATCCCTCTCGGATTGAGAATTATTTCACGAATGTTAGGAAAAAAAGGTTAAGTATGGTCGTCAAAAAAGGAACGCAAGTTTTTCGTTCCTCTTATAGTGCTGGAAAAGTGACGTATAATTTTTTTCTTCGGACTTACAACCTTGAAGATATGCCTCTTCAAAAAATAAATTCCTCCTTACGTAATTGGTACAGAAGTGCTCCGGAGTTATTCTCAAACTGAAGTTTAGCCGTTGGTAATTTTTATTCTTCTCGATTTAATGACAAATCTTTTTCTTCTGTTCCCAGAGGCTGGGAAAGAATTAGGTATTTTTTTGAACAAGAAGTTAAGAAGGGTTTGATTTTAAAATCCAGGGGAAATTACACAACAACTACTGATCTTGTTTTTAGTTTTCCCCCGGAAAGAATCTATTTTGAGTGAGATAGGGATCAAAAATGACGACAACAGCTTGCGCTTTTATATATTCCTGGTAATTCGTGGTATGAAGGTTGTTTTTATCCTTTTGCTGAAGATCTCAGTTTTGATATTCATAACTTTCACTCTGGTGATTTAAAAATATCTTCTCGTGCTGAGGATATTGAAACTAGTTACCGTGATCTTTGGTATGTCGATTACTTTAGTTCTGATAATCTAACGACGGCCGGAAAGTTAAACTCTCGTTTAGTAAAAAAAGAAGTTAAAAAAGGAGAGTTTGGGAAAGAGATTTCTTTTTCTTCTCCTCTTCGTCAGAAGAGATTTTCTTCTCTTGCTCAGTTCACGGATTCTTTTTCGCGTGCCTTAAATTACGTAGAAATTAAGAATTACCTCACCGAAAACTTTTTTCCAAAGTTTTCGGTTCTTTTCAGTGATTATTTCCGGAAGAAGGAGAAGAAGGTAATTGTTATCTTGACGTCAAAAAGTAAGTATCTTAATCTGGAAAAACTTGTTCTAAAAGAAAAAGAAGAAATTATTATTTCTGTTGAAACTCTTATTCATCAAGTGATTTTGTAAAAATTTCTTTTGGTTTTAAAAAAAGAAAAAAAGATTCCTCTTTATTTCTCTTTTAACTGGAGAGGAAAATTAATTCCTTCCAGCCGGTATTCTAATTTGTCTACTTCCTTTTTTAAGACTTCTTTTGGTAACTTACTTTTAATTAGAAATTCATCATGAATCTTTCCACAGATTTTAATTCCTCTTATCTCTCGTAATCGTCTCCAAACTAAAGTAAAAAGATCACTACAACTCCCTTGAATTAGGTAGTTTCAGGTTTTAAAGTTCTTTTCTGTCCTGATGATTCGGGAGTTAATTTCGGAAACTGCTTTTCCGATTTCGTTTGTTTTTCAAACAACCTTCTTTAAAGTCGGAAATTTTTTTCATCACTTTTCGTAAAACAAATTGCTTTTTTCCAAGGAATCAACTTTCCCTTCTTTTTTTAAGAGGTGGAAAAAATTCTTTCTGCCGATGTTATAAGGTAAAGCGTAGTTAATTATCTTCGCTAATTTTCTTTCACAGTTTAGCTCTTTCGCAATCATAGAATGGAAATCTGCTCCTGTTTGGAATATTTCGGTCAAAGCTTTGTCCTTTGAAATTAAAGCCATCATTCTTAATTCTTGTTGGTCAAAATCAATTGTGTAATCGAAATCAAGTGCTTTTTTTAATTCTTCCGGAACTTGTTGGATATTAGGGTTTTCCGCGGTTCATCTTCCGGTTCGTGTTCCAAAAACGTTATAGTTTGGATAAAGACGGTGCTTTTTATCTTTCGCGGCTTGTTCTTTAAATTCTTTCCAGAACCCTAAGATTTTCTCTTTATTTCGGTATTGGAGGAGAAGATTGATACCTTCGTGAGGTAAAAGCTCCTGAAGAGAGTCTCCTTGGGTGTGATAGATTAGCTTTTTTTTCGTTCTTCCTAATTTGTTTAAGTGCCGAAGATCAAAGTTTTTTTGGAGTCAGGTGTTTAATTTTATCGTTGATTTTAAGAAACAAGCTTTATGTTGTCCTTCGTCAATCGAGTTAAGCTTAATAAATTTATCGTGAATTTCTTCTTGTTTTTTACTTTGTTTTTTGATCTCTTCTTCTGCTCTTCTTAAATCAAATCCGATTCCCTCTTCCTCCTCAGAAAAACTAAGAAGACTGTCGGAAAGTTTTCCTTTGTAGATTTCTCATTCTTCTATTCCCATTAATTCCTCTTGGAGTCTATTAAAGAGGAGTTTTGTATAGAAAGCATCGAGGAGGGCGTATTGGATAAAATCCCGATTCTCGGAAACATTTATATTTTTGTAGACTTCTGAAAGACTTTGGAGTTTTAATTTTTTCTTTAAGGAAAGAATTATTCCTTTTCAGTTTGTATTTGTAATTCAGTATCGGTCTGCTAGTTTTCCTAAACTGTATTCCTCTTCTCCTCCTCGCGCATCGAGAGCTTTTGCGATTAAATAGGTATCCTCAAAAGTATTATTGAACTTCCGAAGGTCGTAATTGTAAGTATTTTTTAAGACTCGAAAGTCAAATTTTCAATTATGAAAGATGAGTTGTTTATTCTTTATTTTTCCAAGAAAGTTTTTGATGATAAATTCTTTATCTTTATTCTCGACCACTATATAGTAAGCACTTCTTCCATCACTAAATTGAATCGTCCGGAGAGAAGAGTAACCCTGAAAATTAAAACTGTTCTTTTGTCAGTTTAAGCTATCTTCGGAGAGGTTATTTTTTTGCCATCTTGTCTCCCCGGTGGTTTCTAAATCGATCGCTAAAGAAGAAGCTTGATTAATGAATCTTTGAATTTCTTCTCCGTTTGTTTTTTCCACAGAAAGGTCTTTTTTTAACTTTCAGTAACTATCCGAAGAAACCTTTTCTTCATGAGGTTTTTTTTTCTTTTTCGCTTTCGGTTCGCTTTTCTCTTCCTTTTCGGTAGGAGGTTTATTTATCTTTTTTCGCTTGGCGAGACTCTTTTTTATTCAGGAATTTACTTCTTTATCTTTTACCCCTTGTTTTTCATCTTCGGTTAATTGTTCTTTTCAGTTTAAGAGATAAGAACGGAACTCTTTTTCAATTCTTTTGATATCGTAGCTGGTGATTTCGCGCTCGGAATCCAATTTTGTTTTTATCTTTTCGGTGTAAAAATCTCGGCATTTTTCTGTCACCTCAAGGGGGAAGTAAAATCTTTCTTTTTTTTCGTTCACCGTGTAAGACTTATGTAACCAAATCACGGCACAAATACAGTCTTCCGTTTGATCGTTTAGATGAGAAATCCCCGCCATAATTCTTCAGACTTGGTAGTAAGAAGATAGAGTTTGGGTGGCGTTTTCACTGTGATAAAGAGTGATTCCGAACGGAGAAGGAAGAGCACAAAAAACCATATGTTCGCCAAGAAACTCAGTATGACCAAACTTAATATTTTGGTAATACCGGCCTGAATAACCTTCATCGTCGAGAATACCTTTTTCTCAGAGGTGTTTAAACTGATAAAAAGGAAAATTCTTCGTTTTCGTTTCTTTAAAAACGATACACTTATGTTCAGGGTTAAGTCCGTCAAGCCACTCTCAGTTTTTCATTGGATTATGAATGAAGCGGTGTTGATACTCTTTTACCGCATATCAATCAGCGAAATAAGATTTTCCTCAACCTGGTTCTCCGAAAATATAAGTTATGCAGGTTCCTTTCGGCTCCTTGTATCTTAACTGTTCCCGTAAGTAATTAAGACGAAGGAGGGGAAAGTAGTACATTCAAGTTTTCGTGCCAATTAATTCGGGGTATTCTCTAATTACTTCCTGTCATTGAGTGATATCTCCGTTAGTGATTCGGCTGTAGAGCTCACGGTATATCTCTCGATTTCCTTTTTGAATATCCTTTTCCGGAATTTTAGTACCTATCTTTGCACTTCCGTAAGTTCTTCCGTTAATTGGAATTGAAGAAAGATGGTTTCAAAACTCCGGAGTGTAATAAACGTATTTGTTTCTTCCTGGAAGGTTATAATCAAGAACTTTGAAGGCAAATCAGCTTATTATTGTTTCAATCCGGTACCGTTCGAACAGTTGAATAAAAGCAAATATCTGGTAACGATTATTAATGAGGCAGAGTTTACCGTCGAAAAAAGAGATTTTTCTTTTTTCCTTCTCTTTTTGTAGGGTTGAAAAGAAGAGATCTTGTTCCTGGCGAAGTTTATTTATATTTTCGACTTCAAAAACTATTTCTAGACTTCTTGTCTGAGTTTTTCTGTTATAATTCATCTAATAGCGACAAAAAAAGAGGGGGGTAGCCCCCTCTTTTTTTCTTTTTTTCCATTTCTTATTTTTTTAAAAAAACTGTTTTTTTTTGAACTAATCATAACTTCGTTTTTTTTCGGTTAATTTTATCTGTGGAGCATAGGTCTTTATCATTTCTAAAGATGGTAAAGATGTCTTAATGTTAGAAAAGAGATCATTATTTTCTTGTAAAGAAAAAACACGACAGTTTAGTTTTGTATTGTAGATCCGACGAAGAATTTGAGAATAATTTTCGGGACAGTTATCTTTATTGAAAATTTTTTCAGGAAGATGGACACTGTTTACAAGAATGATCTCAAGGTTATTTTTCACCTTTCCTTCCTGAGAAAAGAGAAAAGTTCCGCGATCAGTAAAACTAGCAAAATTGTTTGCTTTAGGAAAATCAGGTTGGCACTCTTCGATTATCAGAGCTCTGATTATTGTTTTTGAAGGTGGAAAAAGGATTCTGTTGTAATTTAGCGAAGTTTCAGGTTTGATAGTTAAAATTTCTTCTCCTAAAAAGCCTTTCTTATAAAGAATACTTTGCGTAAGAGTGGTTTTTCCGCTTCCAGTTTTTCCTTTAATTCAGATGACAGGAACCTGATGATAGAATCTATTTTTTTCCTCTTCTTCTGTAGTTCGTCTTTTTCATTCCTGTTCGAGTCTTTTTTGTCAGATAAACAAGTAATGTGAAAGTTGATTTTCAGCTTCTTCCCGAGTTTGATAACTTTTATTACGGATTTTAAAAAAAACTTTTTTTATAATTGAAAAATCGTTATTATCTGCGTTTAGGAAAATATGTTCTTTAAAAGTTTTTGAATTAATCCGAACTCTCCCTTTGTTTTTCGATAAACTTCCTCCTTCTAAGCAATCTTCAAGATTACTAGTTCTTCACACTAGACTTTTATTCCTTCTCACGGCTTCGTCACGACGAAGAAGAGTCGGATAAACATCTGAGTCAAGAAAAATTCTTTTGAAAAATTGTAGAGATCTCGTATGTTCACTTTCAAAATAAACTCTTCATCCTTCTCCTCCTCCGATATTGTACTCGGGTTGGAAGCAAAAATATTTCAAAGAAAAAGGAAGGTATTTTTTGAGATAAGCAAATAAGTCTCGTGAAGTACGTATCCCATTCCGTATGATTTGGAAGTTATCTTTTTCAATAAAAGAGTTTCCTCGGGTTAAGTATTTTTTGAATCCGAATTCGCTCGGTTTTAAATTTGTTACTTTCACTTTTGTTTTAGAAGTTAAAAATCAAAAAGAAATAAAATCTAGATGAAAAAAGGGTTATCTCCACAAATAATAAAATTATAACATTTTTTTCTTTGATATATTTAGGTGACAATAAACTTTAAAAAGAAAAGAAGAATTATCTCTCTTTCCGGAGAGTTAAAAATTAGAATTATTTTTTCTCGTTAAAATTTTCTCCTTTTAAAGTATTTCTCGTCCCACCGATTATCCGATAATCCGATTATCCGATTATCCGATTATCCGATAATCCGATTATCCGATAATCCGATAATCCGATTATCCGATTATCCGATTATCCGATAATCCGATTATCCGATTATCCGATAATCCGATAATCCGATTATCCGATAATCCGATAATCCGATTATCCGATTATCCGATTATCCGATAATCCGATAATTCTATTTTGATTCAACGTTTCAGTTCTTATATGTTAGAATAAAAAATACCATGCAAAAAAAAAAAGAAAAAATACAAGAGAGGGTCCGGGCTTTAGAACTAATTATCGTGCCCGAGAAAAAGATAATTCCCCGCCCGGGCGAAGATATAAAAGAGCAGATAAGAAAAAAAATTACGAGCCCAGGTACTGTGTCTGAAATAAAAATTAAGGCCTCAGATAGGCCCGGAGAGTTCTTTATTTTCGTTCGGTTGAGAAAAAGAAAAAGTTTAAAAGCATTTTTAAGCGAGGTTGATTCGAAGGTTATCGATTTCCATATTGTGAGTAATATCCTCAAAGACTTAAAATACTTCTCTCTTGAAGAGATTTTAACTTTACCTTTTTACAAAGAGAAAAAAATATATTTTCAAAAAACAAACTCTTCTTTAAAATTTCAAGAAAGACAAACCGCGTTTGTTCCTTTTAAAGGAAATAAAAGTATTAAGGTTTCATTCCTCTTGGATCTAAAGGATTATCGTGAGATAAAAAAGGAATGTTTAAAAATAGGAGATAAAGGAATACCGATCAGTGAATACATTAGAAGGCTGATTAAGAAAGGGATTAGCTTATAAAAAACGTTCTTAAAGTTCTTACTGGATAAATCAGTCCAAACCAAGTAGTGAACGTTTAAGACACCAAAGAAGTACCTAGTTCTTTTATAGGTTAAATTTAGAGACGACAAAATTTAATTGTTTTTCGGAAAGGAGAGAAATCAGAATAGAAAACCCTTCAAAGAGAAGATAAAAGAAGATTCTTTTCAAATTAAAATCTTTCACTTTTTGTTAACAAAAGTTTAAGAAGAGAAAAAAAGAAAACCTCTTTTTTAGTGACAAAAACAATTTGTGTTTTCGGTTGTTCGCTAAATCTGTCTTTTGTAAACTACATTTAGACTTATCCTTTCCTCTTAAGTTAGTGTTATAATTTTTTTTTCTTTTCGGAAAAGGTTTTCAAAAAGTTCTTCTTTAACGTAGTAAGAAGGAAAAAGATTTGGGATTCTTCGTATCAACCTTCACACGATTGGGAAAACGCTCTGTCTTTAAACTTGAAAGTAGCAGAAAATGGAAATTAAAGTAATCAGCATTCTTTTTTTCTTTCTCAGCTTTTCCTTTCCTCTTCAAACCTATTTAACAGGGGAAAGTAATAAAATCTTAAATCTTGAAGAGGATTATGTCTGAAAATACACGAAGTCCTTCACTGATTTTTCAGATCCTGCGGATCTTAACAACTACTTTACGGGAACAGCGAAAAAGAAAATAAGTATCGTAATAAAAAAGAATTATGTTTTCTTTAACCAAGATACTGCGAGCCGAAATAATGCTTATTATTTTCTCAGTTTCCAAAGTTCAAAACTTAAAAACATGCCTCTTTCAAAAGTAAATCCTGTTCTTCAAAGTTGGTACAAAAGTTCTCCAGATTTGTTTTCGAACTGAAGTATTTCTATCTATAAAACCTCATTTCAAGGTCTTAAGTTTAGAGATGAAAACCAAGGATGGGAGGTAATGAAGGCCTTTTTTGACCGTGGGGTGAAAAAAGGTTTGCTTTCAGAAACTAACGGTGAATATTCTCCCACTACTGATCTTGTTCTTAGTTTTCCGCCGGAAAGAATTTTATTTACTTGAAACCTTATCACAAAATGAGATAGGAGGATGAGACTTTTTCGCCATCAAGGAAATTCTAGTTACTGAGCTTATTCCTATCCTTTTCTCTCAAACTTAACTTTCGATATTAGGAACCTCCAAAAAGGAGACTTGGAAGTGTCTTCAAGAAAAGAAGACATTGAAGCTAGTTACTTGAATCTTTGGTACGTCAATTATTTCAGTTTAAATAACATTACAAAATCCGGAAAACTAAACGACCATTTAATAAGAAAAAAAATTAGTTATGGAAAAGAAGGGAAGGAAAGTTTCTATTTTTGATCAGGTTCAGAAAAAAGTTTTTCTTCTTTTTCGGAGTTTACCGCCTTTTTTTCTACGGCGCTAAACTATTTAGAAGTTAAGGATTACTTGAAGGAAAACTCTTTACAAAGATTCTCCATCCTCTTCAGTAATTATCTTGAGAAAAAAGAAAGAGAGGTAACTACTCTTCTTGAATCACAAAGTAAATACCTTAATCTTAAACCTCTGTTTCTCCATGAAAAAGAAAAAATTCGCATCTCCACAACCATTCTTCTTCATCAAGTAATTCAAGAAGAGATAAGTAACTTTCCCTTCCGAAAAAATAAGTCATTTTAAAAGAGAAAGAAAAGATACATTCGCTTGACGACAGAATCTTTTAAAATTCTTCAATCTTGCGAAATTAATAATTTAGTTTAAGAGTACTTTTAAAAGGGAAATTTTTTCTAAGAGGAAAAGTACCCTCTCTTCTTTTCTTTCCTACTGAGAATACCCCTTTAAGAGGCTTTCCGGAAGGATTCATGAAAAGATTTACTTACTTCTTCTTTATCCTCTTCCTTCAACAGGAATAAGTTGATGAATAATCGTCTCGGAGCTAAGCTGCTGCCCTTCACGTCTTCGCAGCACCAAACGTTTAAAATCAAAGTGATTGTCGAGAGCTTTCAGAATAACCTTGACCTGTCATTCGTGCCTTATCTGGTTTTCGCTAAAAAGAACAGAGAATTTTTCTTCCCCTTGTGAGGTTAAAAATTGTTTCATTTCTCGATAGTTGATTGCCGAGGAAAAGAAGGTGGAAAAACTTTCCCGAGTGAAGAGTTTTTTTTCCGTTCTTTGTTGATAAACCTTTCCTTTATCCTCTCTTTGTACTGCCTCCTTTAGGATAACATCTTGATTCAATTCTCCATCTCTCTCTAAATTAGCAGGACTAAAGTAGTCAACATACCAAAGATTACGATAACTGGTTTCGATATCCGCCTGCGCGGAAGAGATTTTAAAATCTTCAGAGCGGATTTTCTCAATATCAAATCGCAATTTCGTGATAAAAGGAAACTCGTAACCAGAGTACGTCGGATCTTTATCTGTAAAGTAAATTCTCAGTTGAAGTTCCTGTTTTTCCGTAGCTTTTCAATTGAAGTAGATCTTTTTGGAGGGAAAACTAAAGACTAAATCCGTCGTTGAAAGATAACGATTACCTTCTTTCTTAATTAAACCTTTTGTTCGTTCCTGTTCAAAAAAGGTCTCTATTGCTTTTCATCCTCTTTTTTCTTGAAGGGAAACTGAAGAATCAGAGGAATTTTCTTCAAGATAGTTAAGAGAATTTCCGGAGACATAAATATTCCAATAAGCAAATAACCGCGGGGAACTTCGGCGCCAACCCTGTAACACAGGATTTAATTTTTGGAAAGGCATTTCTTTCAGAAAAAGGCTTGGAACATCAAGAAGGTAAAATAATACTCCTTCCTCATTATCAGAAAGGACTTTGGTAAAAAGGGCTTCGTTTTTTTTTACTACAACACTTATTCTTTCACAGTCTACTCCGGTGAAGTAATTTTTTATATCTCCCGGATCCGAGAAATCACTGAAAGGTTTCGTGTAACTTCAGAAGTAAGAAGAATGTTCTGAGGAAAGACCCCGGGAAAAAAGGGGAAAAGGAATCCAGGAGAAAAAAAAACTCAGAAAAGTTAAAAAGGTAATAAGTACTTTCACTTTTTTATTTTAATTCCTTTCATTTTTATCAACAAAAAAAACCTTTCTTTTCTGACTTCTACTACCTTTTCCAAGCATCCTTTTTATTTTTGAAAAAAGAAGCGTAATTAAAAGAAAAGAAAAAAGAAAAAACCACTTTCAACCTTGAAGGGCAGGTTTTAATATTCAAGGTCAAATTAATTTTTTTCAGAGAAAAAAAAGCAAAGGAATCAAAAAGAAAATAACCAAAATTCTGAACAACCAAGTTTCCCAGGAAACAACCGGAATTCCTTCATGAAGAGGAGAATGTTTAGAAGGCGAAGAGTGAATTGGTCTTGAATGATGAAGAGGATAACCGTGTTTTAAACTTAAATCCTCCCGGAGAACTTCTTTTAAAGGCAATTTACTTTCATCTGTTTTTGGAAGCGGAGGAAGAAGAATATCTTCCTCTTTCTCTCTTTTTTCTCATCAACGGGGGAAATGAACTTGGAGACCAGAAAAATTTGCTTGTTCGAGAAGATCGGGAGTCAAGTAAACAATCGTGGTTAACACGACAAGAGCAGGGATTGATATTTCTGGTTCAAGAAGAACCATAACTAGTCAGTTCATTCTTCTAAATTTTCTTTTTTAATTTTTTCCATAAAAGATAACGACTCATATTTATTAATCCTCCGACCAGTACGAAAACTAAAGTACTAATTACCGGATAGAGAAAATAAGACTGAAGATATCATTTTTGAGACTCTTTTTCCCGTCTCGGAGGCGGGGGAATTATTTCAGAACGATTTCGGAAAGAAAATTTCTCGACAAAGTATGAAGGAAACTTTGGAATTTCTTCTTTTACTCAGAGGTCGATTTTTAAGCGATAGTACTTTTCGTAGTGACTTTCTCAAAAGTAGAAAAAGTTTTTACTGTTATTTTCATCTCCTGCAACCTCGGGAGAAAGTACTAAGTATGAATCAACCTGTTTATATCACCTTCGCCAGTCAGAAGTAACTTTGGAAACTGCTCCAGGAAAGATGACAATTTTTTGATAGAATTGTTTTTCTAACTCCTGACAATTTCGTGGTCCTTCGCCTTCAACACATTTACTTTCTTGAATATAAACTGTGAAAAGCTGAGTGTACCCTTTTTCCGGAACCGTAGTGAAAAACTCGGAGAAAGGTTCGGTTTTAATAACATTATTAGAAAAGTTTTTCGGATTTAACCTCTCTTTTTTTACTTGAGAGACAGGGAGAATCTCGGCACCATCGGAAAGATTAAACGTGTCCTGAGAAGTTAATTTCGAAATCTCTAAATTATCTTCTTCTCATTCCGGATTAAAGCTTAATCTTATATCTTTTCTCAGTTCAAACCCCCAAAAAAGAATTTCAACGTCTTTTCCTTTCGCGCTAATTCTCTGAAAAGGATCTACCTCTAGTTCCGCACTTCCTTCGGCAAGAAGGAGAAAGTCCTTCAGTTTTTTAGCGAGAAGAGAATCCTGACCGGTAATCGTTGCAAAAGAAATAACCTTAAATTCTGCGAAAGCCTCTTCAGGTTCAAAGAAAAGAAACTTCAATCTTGCCCCTCCGGTCAGAGAAAAACCAAACTGGTCTTGAGAATAATTAAATAAATTGAGCCGGGGTTTATTTTTGTCTTCGGAAAAAGGTAACTGGAGAAGAAAGTTAAAAAAATGCTCCTTTTCATTAAAATCTTTCTTAAAAACCGTTTCTTCTCTTTTTTTGTGAAGAGAGACGAAGCGGTGAGTGATAGGATTTTTAAACACGCCGACTTCCTGACTAATTGGAAACCAAAAACGAGAAGCTGCAGGTTGAGAAGCAAAAAAGTTAGAGAAGGGGCTGAGAAAGGCTAAAAATAAGGAGAGAGTAGTTTTTATTCACATGAGGATGGTATTTTAACATAATTTTACTGCAAAAATTTTACTCCCAGTTCTGAGTCAGCTATCTTAATTAGTTGCTAGCTTAGCAACGCAACTAATTAAGATAGCTGGAGGAAAAAATAGTTCTTTTTTCACACGTTCCAGACCAGCTATATTAATTAGTTGCGTTGCTAGGCTAGCAACTAATTAATATAGCTGAAGGGCAAAAACCCCTTTTTTACCCATTTTGAGCTAGCTATATTAATTAGTTGCGTTGCTAGGCTAGCAACTAATTAATATAGCTAGAAAAATCAAAGAAAATTCCTCAAAAACAAGAAAAAAGACCTTTTTTTTTACTCAATCTCTAAAATGTCCTTCAAAAATTAAGAAGAAAAAAAAAAAACAAAAAAGCCTTTTTCGGAGGTTTACAATTTTTTTTTCTTTCATGACTTAAGAATGGAACCGGCGAAGTTAAAGGCAAATTAATATTTCTTCTTTTTTCTCAAATTGGACCCATATTTTACGATGTTTACCTAATATAGTTCTAAGAAGCATAGACATATGCTTCTTAGAACTATAAATTCAACAAATTTTGTGCGTCAAGGCGACGCGGTTGTATATTTTAGAAGTACTATTGTGTCAAATATAGAATACGAGTAACACGATGTATTCTATAATTGACACAATAGTAGTTTTGGACTCTAATTTTTCGGTCTCTTTCGTGTTCCAATGCTTTTTCGTTAGTCACACTTTGTTTTTTGAGGCTTGCGAAAAAGTAAACTTTTTCTATGAGAAAAAGGAAAGACCTAAAAAGCCCTAAAAATCAGCGGTTTTTCCTCCGCCGCCACCTCAAGTCAACGCTCGTCTTAAATGGCCCCCAGGAAAAGGTGGAAAATTTCATTTTCCAACTGACATCTTTAGATGCGTAATATATATATATATGTATATATATATATATATATATATATATATTACGTATCTAAAGATGTTCAGTGACTTAGGAGATATTAAACTATTTACCCTTGATTTTCCTTTCTTAAATAGGAAGGAGGGGGGCACAAATCGAAAAATCGCCCCAACCAAACTTTTTGCTATTGGCACAAAAAAGAGGTTTGTGAATTTTTCATCTCTCAGTAATTGAGGGGTTTTTCTTTCTTGCAAAAAAAAAATTGTGTCAAAATGTGCTGATGTCAAATGGGGGGGGGTAAAAATTTTCACCTCTGTTTTTCAGACCTCTTTCTTCTCCGAAAACCCGAAATGTGCCGAAGTCAATGCTCTGGGGTTTCGAAAGGGGTGTTTTTGCCAAAAAAGCAAATTTGCAGTTTCGTCATGCGTCGTTTTTTTTTTTTTTTCTTCATAAAAAATTTTCTTTGTT
>WNGB01021119.1_pt1 | contig 13269 bp, 15 predicted proteins | sample 5400681 | NCBI WGS metagenome assembly WNGB01 (sample SAMN13153367, study PRJNA577476) | soil metagenome | isolation source: 115 cm soil or saprolite under grassland replicate 2 | place: USA:California | collected 2016-06-15 | reverse complement strand
GCGCCGATCTTCGCATTCCGAGCCTTGCCTCACCAAAGGTTAGGCGAGGCTCGAAAACATAAAAGTGAATAAAACCCCTGTAAATACAGCAAAAAATCAACTTCGATCTTCATTTTCACGCCGGATTCAGGTGGTAACGGGAGTTTGGGCCTTACCGTGAAAGAACGTCCAGTGTCCCCAGTGATCGGCGCGGTTGAAATCACCATACGCGACCAGATTATCACCGGCCGAGAAGTAAAGATCGCCCTCCGGACCGAACGCAAGCGCGTGCATCCCCTGGTGCTCCTCGAAATACGGCAGCATCGGCAGACCCCATAGCAGCCGTTTCGGCTTGATGCCGGCGCGGTTCAGGACCGCGCCCTCAAGCACATAAACCGCCGTGTGAGTGGAGACATAGAGATCGGCGCCGCGAATCGCAATTCCGTAAATCCAGGAATCCTTGGGAAAGCGGTACAGAAGCTGGCGCGGCTGATACAATCCATCCCCGGCCGGCTCATAAACAAAAAGCGCCTCGCGGCCACCGGCGAACAGTCGCCCCGCGCTGTCGAGTTGCAGCGCCAAAAAAGACTCCGTTGCATCGGAATCAATGCCCACTAACTTCAACTCCGAATCAACCAGCCGGTAATCCGAAAAGCGCGGCAACGGTTGCGCTTTCGCGTCCTCCTCGGCCTCAGCCGAAAATGCCGCCAGTTGAAACCAAACCATCGCCAATAGCGCAATGGCTCGAAAAAACTTTTCCATGCCGAAGTCTTTCGAACGGACACGCCTTTGACAACCAAATCAATGGCTAGGACGCCAGCAGTCAGCATCCTAAAACGCCATCGGTTTTGACAATGATCACACCTCGGTCACAAATTCTGTCAGCAAGGGTCTTTGGCCGAAAATCTCGAGGGTGCCGGTTGATGAAGGTTTCCTCGACGTTGTTTGCGCCGCCAAACCGACAATGATAGGAAAATGGAATCGTCAGTGAGGAGCCCTGCTTCGGTTCGACATCACCTCAGATGTTCGCCATCGTACGGGCTATCCGGAGCATCACGCATGGATCGCAGCCGCTTCAACCCGCGCCACCGCCACTCGCGGTCGGGATCGCGTATTGCAAGAAATTCCGCTCAACCGCAACGGACAACTTTATTGATGCAGCCAAGCTGGCGAACGCGGGCTGAAGGAGAGCTTGGTACTTCGTCAACTCCTGGCGGCGGCGATCCCGTCCAACTCGGCCAGGGTTTCTGCTGACAACGTTAATTTCGCGGCGGCCAGGTTCTCGCGGAGGTGGCCGACCGACGACGTGCCAGCAGCGCGCTGGCACGCGACTGGGGCAACGTAGCCTTCGATGACGAAGTCGGCCTTGGGCAAAACGGTTTTCAATTCGGGTAAAATGTTTTACGCCCGCAACTCAATGAACTTCTCTCCCTGCTCCAATCGCTTCACAGTATCGGGCCAAAGCGGTTCAAGCCAGACGAGCAACGCTCGGTTTGAACAATTCCCTTTCCGAACCCAAACCAATTGCACCGGTTCGGCGCTCAAGAGCCAGTGGTCAACGAAGTCCTCATCCTTGCTGATAATGACGGTCTTCTCGCTGCGGGCGCGCTCCCAAATCACCGGGTCATCGGCAGTCTGCAAACCGATTTCGAAGACATGCGTGGCCTGATGACCTTGGCTGACAATCCAGCGTGCCAGTGCGGGCGGCAGTTGCCCGTCAACGAGGAAGTTCACGCTGGCTGCAAGACCGCGTGGTCGGACTGGCGGGCGGCGTAGGCGAGCGCGGCCTTGATGTCATCCGGCTCAAGGTAAGGAAAGTCGCGGAGGATTTCCTCGTGCGGCACGCCCTCGGCCAGCATCCCGAGAACATCCGTTACGCGGATACGCAACCCCCGGATACAGGGTCGCCCGCCGCACTTGCCCGGTTCGACTGTGATGCGTTCCAGAAGTTTCATGGCCGTAGAATACTTCAGCGCTTCGTCTGCAACAAGCCTGCAAATCTTCCCGTTGGTTGGCGCGTCAGCGCCTACCTTGGGTCATCGTGAAACAAATCATCAACCGCAACGCGGTTGTGGCGAATGTCGCGCGCGATTGATGGACGGGAATGGCCGCAACCGCGTTGCGGTTGGAAATAATTTGCGGACGGTGACCTAGGGTAGCTCGTGCCTCGCAACCCTGGGCTTTGGGACACAGCCCCGTTGGGGCTGGTTACAAATGGGGTTCGACCCCATAACAATCCCCCTTGACACCAATCTGGCATGTTCGTATTGTGTCGCCGCTGCTGCGATAGCCTTTATGTGAAGGCTCTCCAAAATAACCAATCGGGTGCAGCCCCAAATTGTAGAAAGTTAAATAAAAATATGAGCACGACACTTGTTGTTGAATGCGAAAACCTCGATTCCGTCCTCGGACGCGAAATCCTCAAACACAAACCTCTTCCCTTCGAACGTCTGGATTATTCCGTTCTCCAGCCTTGGTTGAAGAAGCAACTCTCCGAACCTGTGAAGGTGATTGCCGTAGTCCGTGAAGGCGACATCGAACAAAGGAAAAGGAGCGCAAAGTTTGGGGCATGCTTCATGGCTTGCACATCCAATTAGTGTTCGCAGAGCGCTTCGCAGTTTTGCACAACATCTGTTGCCCAGATGTCGGTGAGGTTGTTGATCACGTCGTCAGATACATTTTGGAGCGGGTAACGTCCGACAACATCGTTTACGCCGGTCATGATTTCTACGCCGCAGATGTGCTTGCGAAGCAGGGCGAGCGCGGTGCGCGTGTGTTCGCTGCTGCTTTCCCCGAATATGTTTCTTCGGCCGTCATTGATGTGGTCGAGGATGTTTTCGATTTGGAACGGGACATGGGGGCGTTCCGTCTCCCACTCCCTCGTTTGGACTTTGCTACATGAAACCCGACCGCCAATTCTTCTCGGAACTGTTAGACCAAGCTCTACGTGAATTCACGGAGAAGCAGGGGCGCGACGTTGTTTACGCCGCGCCCCTTGCTAACCGAGTGCGCGAATTGCTCCGAGTGAAATCAGGCGATGATAAAGCCGAACTCGGTGGGACACTTTTTGGCCCAGCACTTTATCCGGAGTTGAACGCCGTCGAACAGGCGGGATTGAAGTTCCGAGATTTTCTTGATGCCTTTCCGCAAGTAGTTGAAGTATTTCAAACGCCCAGCGGAGACCGCGTGAAGGTCTTGGATTCGGAACACTCAAAACGGATTGATGACCTTGGCGCACGCTACAAAGAAATCCTGATCGGAGCGCTCCAAGACTTGGTGCAGTATCGGAAAGAACCGACAGTTCCGACGGTGCAACTCATCAAGTGGCTTAAGAAGCGCGATCCCGAATTCGACGTTCGCAAGCTGGGATTCATGTCCCTAGCTGATTGGCTAGAAAGTATGCGCAACACAGTCGAACTGACACATAGAGAATTTGGGGGACGGGTGCGATTGGTGGAACAGCCACCAGCGGGTCAAACCGCAGCAGCGCCGTCGCCTGTTTCAACCGGCTACTTGTTGGTGGACAGCGTCGATGTTCTCGGCGCTTTGCACGAGTTGCTGGGAACGAAGCCGTCGCAGTCCCAGTTGCCGGACTGGGGGCTGCTTTTCCGATTCGTGCAACAACGGGTTCCAGCGGGAACATGGAAGGGCCGCTATTTCATGGCGATTCAACAGCAACAGATGGATTCCTTGGAGGGATTCCGCTCGTATCTAGAAGCCGTGGGCTACTCAGTCATTCCCCTCGCTAGTGAAGGAGATCCACTGGACGTGGCGCGAAAGCTGAAGGAGCGAGCGTCCGCCACAGTTACGGCAATCAAACGGATGCTCGTCGCGCTCAAGGGACAAAAATGTCACGTGATGGTCGTTAGTCATAGCGCGGAGATTGTCGAGGAACTCTCGGCGCTACTAAAAGACCGCGCCGCCGACGCTCAGATAGGCGTGCTCTGCATTCCAGAAATGCTTCCAGAAAGGCTTCGTCGTTTGCAAGATTCTGGCCTTGTCACTCTTGATTTGGAAAAAGAAGCCGGCGTCTTCAAGCAGACATTGCCGCGCAAGAAGTTGATTTCTCCCGACGCATTTGACCCCGCACGGTTTCTTTGAGCTCTCGCCAGCCCCAACGGGGCTGCGGCCCAAAGCCCAAGGTTGGCGCGCACGCGCCTACCTTGGGTGAACGTGGCAAAACGGGAACAAACGCAACGCGGTTGCGGCACATTCGTCGCGACGCTGAACGAATGGTTTTGGTCACAACCCCGTTGGGGTTGGTTTCCATTTGCGAACCGTGACCCAAGGTAGCTCGTTCCTCGCAACCTTGGGCTGGAGGACGCAATCCCTTTGTGATTGGCCGATGCCGCACGTTGCCGCGTGGGCTTGGGATTGTTCGCGTCCAGCGTTGTGGGTTCATGCGATTCCTCCGAAAAGCTTTTCCACCTTCGCTTTCACCGCTTCATCCATCTTGATCAGCGGTCGTGCGTGGAAAGATCGTTCACGCCGCGGAGGAATTCGCCACTCAACGCCGACCTTTTTGTTTTCGCTTCGACGGCCCTTCGGCGCGGTGTCGAACTGGCGACATTTTCTTCGAAGCGGGTATGGCTCGCACTCTCGAGGCCGCACGCCTTTGAACGAATATAAACGTCTCGCTTGGCGGGCGTTTCGTCGACTCGGGCGACGCGAGGAAGAGGTTGGCACTGGTTGTGCAAAGGAACAAACCCGGCAAGGGAAGGACGGCAAAATAGGCGCGCTTTTCCTCCACGGTGAGGGTCGGTTTGTTAATGAAAGATAAAACACTGAATCAAAAACATAAGGAAGTATGAATATGAAATCGTTCTCAGGATTCTTCAGTCAGTTACCCGAGACAGCATCCTCGTTCTTAATCCACGCATCGCAAAGGACAAGACAAAGGAGACTCGCGGTCGGACTTGCACGCGCAGGCCGGCTATGGTCGCTGGTTCTGTCTACATCTAGTTTGTGTGCTGCACTCATGCTGGGTTCCGGAGCTCAGGCAGATCAAGAGAAAAAGCGAGCAGAGTGGCCTTCGGCTGGCCAGAATCTGCAAGAGAAAAAGCGAGCAGAGTGGCCTTCGGCTGGCCAGAATCTGGATAACACCCGGGTCAATGCCGCGGAACATACCATCTCTCCGGAGAACGTTTCGCGCCTGGCTGTGAAATGGGTCTTCCTGACAGCGGGCGACGTTTCAGCGACTCCTGCGGTCGACCGGGAGAATGTGTATTTCCCCGATTGGGGCGGGACGCTGTACGCACTTGACCGCGACACCGGCAGGGCTGTATGGACGAGGCGCATCGCTGATTACACCGGCATCCCCGATTCGTTCGCCCGGTCCACTCCATTGATCGCAGGCGATCTGCTGGTTCTCGGCACGCAAATGGACTCTGCTCATCAAGGAGCCAAAGTGTTAGCCGTTAATAAGAGAACCGGGGCTCTGGCATGGATAACCACAGTGGATGATCATCCAGCGGCGGTCATCACTCAATCGGCAGTTGCGAGCGGTGATCGAATCTACCTGGGCGTTTCCTCAGACGAGGAATCCCTCTCCACGGCTTCCAATTATCCCTGCTGTTCGTTTCGCGGAAGTATCCTGGCGCTTAATATCAGCGACGGCAGCATAGTTTGGAAGACCTTCACTGTTCCCGAAGGCAAAGGCTTTTCGGGTGTGGCTGTGTGGGGCAGCACGCCGGTGTTGGAACCGGAGCGCCGAACGGTCTACATTACAACCGGGAACAATTACACTGTCCCGCAACAAGTGCTCGACTGCTCAAGCGCCGGAGGAAGCCCGGAAGAGATCAAGGCGTGCGTAAATGGCGTGGACGGCAGCCAGGACAACCACTTCGATTCGGTCATGGCATTGGACATGGATACTGGCGCAATCAAGTGGGTCAACAATGTGATTCCGTTCGACGCCTGGACCGTGGGCTGTCTATTCCCGCCGCACATAAATTGCCCAAGCCCGAGCGGGCCCGACTTTGATTTTGGGCAGGGTCCGGCGCTCTTCAAAGTGAAGACCGGCCACGGTCGTTCGCGCCATCTGCTAGGGGCTGGCCAGAAGAGCGGAATCTATTGGACGTTTGACCCGGATACCGGAAACGTCGTGTGGTCCACCCAAGCCGGTCCGGGCGGCACTTTGGGAGGCCTTGAATGGGGTTCGGCAGTGGACGGCCGTCGGGTTTACCTCTCTGTCGCCAACAGCGGTTTTGCGCCTTTCACATTCACGGTCGGCCCACAGGCTGGTCGAACGGTCAAAGGAGGTTTCTGGTGCGCGTTGGATGCGGCAACAGGCCAGGTCCTCTGGCAGGTGGCCGGCGATCAACCGCCAGCGTTGCCTAACGCCAATACGCCTCAGGATGCAATCGCCATAACCCCCGGCGCGGTGAGTTTTGCCAATGGCATCGTATTCGCCGGGGCTCTGGATGCAGTGGGCACTATGTACGCTCTGGATGCCGAGAGTGGCAACATCCTCTGGCGGTTCGCCAGTGGCGGCTCGGTCAATTCCGGCGCCGCGATCGTGGATGGGACGGTGTATTGGGGAAGCGGCTACGCCAACATAGACGGCACGCCAAACAACAAGTTCTACGCCTTCGAGGTGAAGGAAGACCACGGCAAGCACACCGACCACGAGCGCAAGAATGACGGAAGCAAAGGTCATAACAACGCGCCGTAGTCCGGGGGTGAGAGAGTCGCAGGCCGGCGGAGAGATCCGCCGGCCTTTTTTGTGCCTTTAAGGGGGTCTTTTTCGCTTCGACGGCCCTTCGTCGCGGTGTCGAACTGGCGACGAGACTTACTGAAATCACAAGCCATTCGTGAGCACCTGCCTCGCCGACACACATCGTTAGGCCCTTGATTCCACGCGTGTTCCTACAACAGCTATGCGCTGTTTCATCGTTTGGCCCGCCAAATGCAAAAGCCCAGTCAGCTATGAAAAGATTATGAGCGCAGTCAACACTCGCTTTCGCACTCGCCTGCGTGCCTGCCGAAGTTTCTTCCTCACGCCCGCCTCACGGCCCGACACGTTCGTCGCAGGCCGCGCAGTCGGTGGGACGCTACCATTGCTGACCTGGAATCAACCGTTGCGCCTGAGGACAAAGAGCAAGCGCGGGGAAAACGCGCCGACCTGGTTGCGCCAGCCAGCGCCAACGGACTTTGTGCGCATCGTTCGGATAAACAGTCCGCGTTCGGCTGAAGGACTGAGAGGATTTATACCACGAGGATTATTGCGGGCGCTCTGCTCGCCAACCATTTTTACGCTGCTTTTGGCCAGCGGCGAATTGCGGGCGTTTCTGCCCGTGCTTTTGCTGCGGTTGATTGTGGTGGTCGCCAGGGAAGGAATCGCCTGGCGATGAACGCGCGAGGTGTCGAAACGAATGTCGCAAACGCGCTCCGGCTCGGAGCGCGAGCGGGCAGCTTATGAGCATCGAAGATCGAGAGGCAATAGAGGACCGCGACGCGGACCGCTGGCAGGACATGGCGGTGGACCGCGCCGCGGTGTGCATCAAGCGGAGGTAACGTGACAAGGATGGTATTCATGGCCATGACAGCGGCGTCCGCGTTCGCCCAAAGCCTGGAACAGCCGCAGACCTCTTTGCCTGCCCCACCGCCCTACCCGCAAATGACCTACGGTGAGGATAACCGATTCCTCGCCAATCCCGCCTTGCGCACTGAACCGTTAGATGTGTTGAAATACATTCCTCTTTCGAAAAGATTGCGACGGCCATTCGTCGCGGTGTCGAATGAGCGACATTTTCTTCGAAGCCGGCATGGGTTGCACGATCGAGCCGGCACGCCTCTGAGCGACATAAACGTCTGCCTGGCGGGCGTTCCGTCGACTCGGGCGACGCGAGGAAGAGGTTGGCACCGGTTGTGCAAAGGAACAAACCCGGCAAGTGAAGGACAAATAACGATGAACAAATAAAAACACAAACCAAAGGAAAAACAAATATGTCCAACTACAACAAGCTCGATGGCACGGACAAAAAGGTGCTTCTCTTCGTCCAGGGAAATCTCTCGGGCATCGCCTAGGCTGAATTACCAGCCACAACCGAATGAAATCAGGCCCCGCCAGCCTTCTTGGAGCATGCGGCGCCGGCACAAATATCCCACTGGGAGAGGTCATGACTGTGAAAATGACGACCGTGATTGACTATATAGTCCAGCGACTTGTTGATGAGGGTATCACTGACTGTTTCGGCGTACCGGGCGACTACGCGTTCCCGGTCTGTGACGCGGTCGTTCGCAACTCAAACATCAGATGGGTCGGCTGCTCAAATGAATTGAATGCGGCCTATGCGGCCGATGGCTATGCGCGCGTCAGAGGTGCCGCAATGCTGTCCACAACCTATGCGGTAGGCGAGTTATCGGCAATCAACGGAGTAATGGGCGCGAAAGCCGAGCGCTCCCTGGTATTTCATGTCGTCGGCATGCCGTCCCATCAGAACCAGCGCTTGGGCAAGTGCATGCATCACACCTTGGGAGACGGCGTGTTTGGGAACTTTATCAACATTTCCGCTCAAGCGGCCTGCTGTTACGCGGCGATTAATCCCGATAACTGCATGATAGAAATGGAACGTGTGATCGCGGAGGCGCGTCGTAACAATCAGCCTGCCTACATTGTCGTTCCATCGGACTACGCCCTCGCACCGGTCACCCCTACTGAGCTGCGGCCTGTGACGCTCAAGTCAAACGAGGCGTCCCTCAACAGAGCCGTCGCCGCTGTAGCTGAGCGGCTAAAAAGTTCGAAATCCGTCGTTGCCTTGCCGGCGTTCACGCTGTCGCGTCTGCGTTTGCACAAGGAGGCTCGCCGGCTAATAGAGGCGCTGGGCTGCCCGTTTGCCACCACGTCGATGGAAAAGTGCATCATTGACGAAAGCCATCCGCAATTTGCCGGGTTGTACGCAGGTGCGGTGTCCGAGGAGAAGACGCGGCACATCGTCGAGGACGCCGACTTGGTGCTTGATCTCGGCGGAGTCAGCCTCAACGACGAAACCACCGCAGGCTTCTCCGCGCGACTTGATGCCGCGCGGTTCGTCTCGATTGGGTTGAATGATGTCCGTATCGGAGAAAAGGTGTTCGGGAACGTGCGGCTCGCTGACATGCTCGCGGCGCTCGCAAAACTTGAGTCCCCTGCACCTCCTTACAGGAGAACACCGGAACATGCTCCAGGAGCAAACGGAAGCTCGTCGGATAAAGTCACGATGGATGCGCTCTACTCGCGCTACGCGGCGTTTATTCGGCCGGGCGATAGCGTTGTTCTGGAAAGCGGGAGTTCGAGCCTCGGACTTCCGCCAATGATGCTCGCCGATGATGTGCAGGTGCACATACAAATGTTATGGGGATCGATTGGTTGGGCAACGGGAGCTGCCTTCGGGATAGCGCTCGCCGATCCCAACCGGAGAACGATTCTCATCACTGGCGAAGGCTCTCATCAATTGACCGCCAATGAGATCGGAAATATGGGCCGCTATGGTGCCAATCCAATCATATTCGTTCTCAACAACGGCGGTTATATGGTGGAGCGGGCGCTGGAACCAAACCCAGATTGGGCCTACAACGACTTGGCAAAATGGCGTTATGCAGATTTGCCGCGGGCTTTGGGATGCGGTGACTGGGTAACCGCGCGCGCCGAGACGCTGGGCGAACTCGATGCCGCGATGAAAGCAGCTCGTGAGAGTAGATCGGGCGCCTATATCGAGGTCATCAGCGGACGAATGGATATGCCAAAGGACCTCGCCTTTGCGCATACCCGTCTGAAGGAATTGTATGGAGAAACGATTTAACAAAAACTCACGCACCAGGAGATATCTATGCCAGACGTAATTTCAAGATCACAATCGAAGGAGCAAACGATTCAGAGCGAGCACCAGATGTCCGAAGCAAAGCCTGCAACAACCGGAGGTGTGAAAAACGTCGAGCGAGTATCGAGCAACAGCGCAGTTGATTTCGGCAAACTGGCTGCCGACCACCGCGCCTACTTTCAATCCGGCGCAACTCGTGCGGTGGAGTGGCGAGAAAGCCAGTTGATCGCGTTGCGGTCAATGATGAAAGATCATGCTGAGGACTTCTACGCCGCATTGTGGAGCGATCTTCGCAGAAATCGTATCGAGGCCGACTTGATCGACGTGAAATACATGACTAGCGAGATCGACCACGTACGTGCTCGCTTCCGGCGCTGGATGAACCCGGTTCCTATAAGCACACCGCTCCAATTGGCTCCATCGCGAGCACAAGTACAATTCGATCCTCTCGGAGTCGGATTGATCATCGGGACATGGAATTATCCCTTGATGCTAACGCTGTCGCCATTGGTCGCCGCGATTTCTGCTGGCAACGCCGCTGTCATCAAGCCTTCGGAGGTATCCGCCGCAACGGCTGAAGCCATCGGGCGGTTCGTTCCGCAATACCTTGATCGCAAGGCGTTTTCTGTCGTCCTCGGCGCGGTTCCCGAAACCACCGCACTGCTCGAACAGCAGTGGGACCACATCTTTTTTACTGGCGGCACGACAGTGGCCAAGATCGTCATGACTGCGGCAGCGAAGAACCTGACACCAGTCGTGCTCGAACTCGGGGGAAAGAATCCTACCATCGTACACTCTTCAGCCAATCTGCGAGTTGCGGCTCGTCGCATCGCATTTGGGCGTTGGTTCAATTCCGGTCAAACCTGCACCGCCCCCGACTACGTCCTCGTATTTAAGGATGTCGCTTCGGAATTTCTCAAACATCTCAAAGAAGCGCTGATTGAGTTTTATGGAAACGACCCGCAAAAAAGCCCTGATTACGGCCGGATCGTCAGCACGCATCATTTTGATCGGCTGGTGGGGCTTCTTAAATGCGGAACGATCTTCCACGGCGGCCGGCATGATCGAAGTGATCGTTTTATCGAGCCAACGGTGCTGGTGAGCGTGTCGCCGGACTCGCCTGCGATGCAGGAAGAGATTTTTGGCCCGATCTTGCCGGTCTTGGAAGTGAGCAGCGTTGAGGAAGTCATCGACTTCGTCAACGCTCGGCCAAGCCCTCTCGGTCTGTATTTGTTCTCCGAAGATCAATCTGTAACTGAACAAATCTTGAACTCAACGGCCTCGGGGGATGCTGCGGTTAACGACTGCACCCTCCAACCGGTGATTCATGACTTGCCTTTTGGGGGCGTTGGGAATTCGGGAATGGGCAAATATCATGGCGAATGGGGCTTCCGCGCATACTCGAACGCGCGCGGTGTTCTGGCGCATAGCACGCGCATTGACATTGGCGGCCTGCGCTACCCGCCCTATGACCGCAATCGAATTCTGAGGGAAATGATAATGCCCTCGTGATCATCCATTGTGAAACGGCGTCGCAATCTTTCCAAACCTAATTCGTTTTAACCGAAAAATGACAAATTAACTAAAACATTAAAGAGAAGCAGTTATGACTTACAACAAACCCATCCACCGAAGCCGGTGGGGGCTGCAAAAATGGCTGCGTGCGTATCGAGGGGCTACGAACAGGTCGGCGCGCGTTGACAAATAATAAAAACCACGAACAAAACAACCAAAGGAACAGCAGCCATGCAACCAACATTGAAGAGTGACCGATCCATATCCGACCCCAAAGCGGTGGTCGCGGTTTATAACAACCACTCAGAGGCGGAGGCAGGAGTGAAGGAACTCCAGAAGGGCGGCTTCGACACGAAGAAGCTGTCGATCGTCGGCAAAGACTATCACACCGAGGAACACGTGGTGGGCTATTACAACACCGGGGACCGGTTGAAGTATTGGGGAAGGATGGGCGCATTGTGGGGCGGGTTGTGGGGCTTGCTGTTTGGCGCAGCTTTTTTCTGGGTGCCGGGAGTTGGTCCGCTCCTCGTCGCCGGGCCCGTGTCGGCCGCCATCGTTGCTGCGTTGGAAAGCGCGGTTGTAGTCGGCGGCGTGAGCGTTTTGGGAGCCGCCCTTTACAGCATTGGCATCCCCAAAGATAGCGTCCTGAGATACGAAACCGCCATAAAGGTGAACAAGTATCTGCTCGTAGCGCACGGAACTGAGGCTGAAGTTGCCAAGGCCAAAGACATCCTCGCAACAACTAAACCGGCGCAACTTGATGAGCACGTTTTGCGGACAACCACGGCATCAGTAACAGCATGAAAACAAAAACCAAACCAGGGACCGCGCACAGTAAACTCAACGGCCCGTTTCATTATAATCCAGCACTAGCCCGGCCCAGAACTGAGCAGCGCGCGGCCGAGATTCAAGCTTTCGGAACCACCGTCAAACTGCCAAATGGTTTGAGCGAAACGGTTTGCCGGGCAAGTGTCGAGCGGTTGAACCAACTTCTAGCGGACACCCTGACGCTCCGCGACCTGTATAAGAAGCATCATTGGCAGGTTGCCGGCGCCACGTTCTATCAACTGCACCTGTTGTTCGACAAACATCACGAGGCGCAAGTGGAGTTGATCGATGAAATTGCCGAAAGAATCCAGAGCCTCGGCGGGTTGAGTTACGCGATGGCTGCGGACATCGCCGAGAACACGAACATACCCAGGCCACCAAAAGGGCGCGAGGAAGTGCCTGTACAGATCTCACGGTTGTTGACCGCCCACGAGATCATTCTCCAGGAAGCGCGGGCCGCTGCGCGGAAAGCAGCCTCCCTTGGCGATGACGGAACGAACGACCTGCTCGTGAGTGGCGTCATTCGAACCAACGAGCTCCAGGTCTGGTTTCTGGCCGAGCATATTGTGGATTCGCCGCTGGTCACCGCCGAGTAATGGGAGCTGGCAGAGTGTCTGTCTATCCATGTCCAATGAGTCAGCAAAGGCAGGACTGCGGATCATGGCGCTGCTCGAGGGAACCAAAGGCGTGCTGGTCCTGGCGGCAGGGTTGGGTTTGTTTGCCCTGGCACATCGCGATGTCCAGTCCTTGGCCGAGGAACTGGTCAGACACTTGCATTTGAATCCTGCGCGGCGGCTTCCTCGTATTTTCCTCCACCTGGCGGCGAACCTGACCGACCAAAGGCTCTGGGGCCTCGCCGCGGCAGCGATAGCCTATTCACTGATGCGGTTGGTCGAGGCGTGGGGCCTGTGGCACGACTGGAAATGGATGAAATGGTTTGCTGTCCTCAGCGGCGGAATCTACATCCCGGTAGAACTCAGCGAGGTGATTTACCGTTTTAGCTGGACTAAACTGATCGTGCTCGGCGCGAACGTGTTCGTGGTCGCTTTCATCCTTTTTCATGTCGCTTTCGCACGGGGCAGGAACATTCACAAGCAAGCAAAGTCATCATCGGAAGCGAAGCGCGCGCCTCAGCTATATCGTCGAA
>WNGB01011050.1_pt1 | contig 13269 bp, 12 predicted proteins | sample 5400681 | NCBI WGS metagenome assembly WNGB01 (sample SAMN13153367, study PRJNA577476) | soil metagenome | isolation source: 115 cm soil or saprolite under grassland replicate 2 | place: USA:California | collected 2016-06-15 | reverse complement strand
CAGGCAGCCCATGACCACGTCGTCGGGTTCGAGGCGCAACAGCGTGGTCGCCGTCACCGCCGCGTTGCGGACCAGGTTGGCGTGGGTCAGCTCGGCGCCCTTGGGCTTGCCGGTCGTGCCAGAGGTGTACAGGATCACCGCCGTGGCATCGTCCGCGCGGCCGGCCACCGCCGTCTGCGGTGGGTGGTCGCCGAGCAGGCGGTCGAACTCCGCCGGCGCGACGGAGACCACGTCGGCCCCGACGGCCTCGGCGCCCTTGGTGGCCTCATCGGCGGTGGCGTGCCAGGCGAAGATGAGCTTGGCGCCGGAGTCGCCGAGGTAGTACTCGACCTCGCGCGCCTTCAGCAGCGGGTTCATCGGCACCACCACCGCGCCGGCGCGCAGCACCCCGTAGTAGAGCACCGGGAACTGCGGCACGTTCGGCAGCATCAGGCCGACCCGGTCGCCCGGCGCCACACCCCGTGCGGCGAGCAGACCCGCCACTCGCGCGGATCGCTCGTCCAACTCCTCGTAGGTCAGGACCAGGCCATCGAGCCGGACCGCCGCCCGGTCCGGGTACATCTCCTTGGCCTCAGCCAGGCCCAGGGCCAGGTTCGCCATCGCCACCCTCCGCACGTCGGTTGCTATTCGGCAAGCGTCCGATCAGCCACCCCCAAAGACAATGGCCGGCGGGACAAGAAGCGCCCCGGACAACTGTCACTGGCCACAACGGCCGTGCATCGGCGCTGCCGTACTTGGATGGCGCGGCGCTCAGCGCTCGCTCGACCCGCTGTCCCCAGGCATGAGACGCAGCGCCTCAAGGGCGGCCAGCAGCTCGGCCACGGCCCGCGGGTCGTCCAGGGACCGGCCGGTGTGCTCGTGTTGGGATGACAGTAGATCCGCCTGCCAGTCTCGACCGCGGAGCCGCCGGCCTCAAACCAAGCCCGCAAGGTGCCGAGCAGCATCGAGCGGTCCTGGACAGGCAGGTCGAGGACCGCTCCGAGCACGGTGCGCGCCAGCTCCCCCGCCGCGTCCGGGGCGGCGGCGGCGAGCACACGAAGCGGGGTCTCCTCGAACTGGGCAACCGCCGGGGCACCTGGCGGGAGGCTGGTCTGGACCAGTCGCGCGTAATGCAGAGCGCGGGGCGTGTCGCCCAGCGCGTAATAGATGGGGCTCACGCCAGCGCGGGCCCGCACGCCGCGCCCCAGCAGCTCGAGCAGGAGGGGCACCGCGTCGCGGTGCCGCAGCGACACCACTCCCATTTGGATGTCGGGGTGCAGCTGCCAAGCCGACCCGATCCCGCGCCCGGCCAGCAGCGCCTCGGCGTCCGGTAGTCCCTCCTGGGCCAGTCCGGGCGTCTCGACGGCCACCACCACGAACACGCCTTCCCAGGGCAGCCTGAGCAGCTTGGCGGCTTCCCAGAGCGTGTCCCGGTCAGGGATGCCGCCGGTGAACAACGCCTCTACCATGGCAGAACGCTCCCGCGCCCCGGCGAGCAGCAGCTCCGCTGCGGCCTCCCGATAGGCCACGGTGAGTTCCTGGGTGTACTCACCGATGAGCCACCACACGACACTCGCCGCGTCGACGAGCATCTCGGACGGCGCCTGCGTCCTCTGCCGAGCCTCATCGACGATTGCTTCCCATAACGCGGCGAAGCCGATCCGGTACGCATGAAGGATGTCCGCCAGGGGTGTGCCCTGGCGGGCGCGCCGGCGACCGGTCACGCGAGGTGCCGAGAGGTCGGGCGGCGGGTTCGTGGTGAGCTGGCCGACCATGGACTCCAGGTTGTTGCGGACCGAGCCTCGAAGGTCCTCCAGGCTGACGACATCCCGGTCGCGGTAGAACTCGATCTCGGCCAGAATGCGCTCGATGACCCGGTCGACAAGGTCGGGAAGGCGCGCCGCGACTGATCCTGTGATCTCGGCGATCTCCGGAGCCAGGACGACGCGCGGGCGACGCGCCGGGTCAGGGCCGAGCGTGCTCATCGGGCAGGCTGCGTCCGGCAGCCACCGTACCTCCTCACGCGGAGCTTCGATGACGAGGGCTCGTGGCGTCAGGCGACAACAAGGGTGACAGTAGGTCCCCACGGCCGCTTGTCAACCCCGCTCGGGCTAGCCGCAATGCCATTTGGTTAGGGGCTTCGGCAGCTTGTGCCAGGCAGGGTTGCGGGCAGGACGCCGACGGCCTGGACGGGCGGCATGGTCGGCTGCGGCCAGGCGCGGTGGGCGGCGCGTTTGAGCTGGTAGTTGCTCATCTTGCGCTTCACCGCGCGGGGGAAGGCGCGCAGGCGGCGTGGGGGCAGCAGCCCGGTGAGCAGCTCCTCGACCGCCGTGCGGATGGCGGCGGCGACCTGGTCAGGGGGAAAAGGCCGGCCGGGCGATCACCTGGCGGCGGACGACCCGCAGGGTGGCGATGAACGACAGCCGGTCGGGGTCCAGGTCCTCGGCCAAGGCGGCAGTGTGCATCACCCTGCGGAGCGCGTAGTGGACCAAAAGGTGCGCCCAGACCTCCTGGGCGACCAGCTCGGGGCTCTTGGAGCGCAGGACCTGCCTGGGGCCGCGCTGGGTCGTCTTCAACTCCCCAAGCGCGGTCTCCACCTCCCACCGCTCGGTGTACAGCGTCGCCAGCTCAGCGGCCGGCGCCATGGCGGGGTCCAGGATCGTGGTCACCAGCCGGTAGCGGTCCACGCTGGTCCGCCGGCCCGGATCCGAAAGCGCGTACTCCACCACCCGCACCGCGATCGGGTGGCGCTTGCGGCGGTCGGTGCCCGCGTACAGGCGCGACAGCCACGACCCGTCGGCCAAGACCTGGTCGACCGGCAGCTTGGGGGCGGTCTTGCTGCCGCACCTGACCCGTCAGGCCAGGTCCGCGCCGGTCAGGGTCATGGCCTGCCACAGCCCGGCACCGGCAAACAGCCGGTCGGCCAGCAGCAGCACCCCGGGGCCCAGCGGCCCGTCCGGGCGGGCAAGCTGGCGGGCCAGGGTCTGCTCCCCGGTCGCGTACGGTCCCTGGGCGGCGTCCACGATCGCGTGCGTGCCCGCCTCCACCAGCCCCACCACCCGGACCTGCGGGAACGCGCCCACGCCCTCCCCGCGGCCGCTCCTGGCGCGGCCCAACGCCTGGTTGGCCGGGCTGTCGGGCACGTCCAGGCAGGTCCCGTCCACGACCATGACCCGCCAGTGGCGGTACCACGCGCCGCGGGTGGCCTTGGTCGCCAACGGCTGGGCGGCCTTGGCGAACAACACCCGCAGCGGCTCAGGCCCCAGCCGCTCACGCGCCTCGGCCAGCGCCGAGGCGCCCGGCACGTGCCAGTACGGCCAGGTCCGCCGGCCACGTCGCGCCCGCACCGCCCAGCCCAGCCCCTCCACCAGGCAGCGCACCACCTCCTCGTAGGCGGCATGGCTGTACAGCGCCAACGCCAGCACGAAGTAGACGACCACGCGGGCGGGCAGCAGCCGGCGGCGCTGCTCGGCCCGGCCGGTCTGCCCGACGACCCCATCGACCAGCTCGGGTGGGAAGGTGCTGGTCAACGCGCCCAGCGCGATCCGGTCGGTGACCGGCGGTGGCAAGGACAGCTGGGTAGGTGCGGCGGGTGCCATCCGGTCGCGTTCGCTCCTTCCCAAAGCGGCAAGGAGCGGACGCTACCACGCCAAAGCCGCAAACCGGATGGCATTGCGGCTAGGGACGGACTTCGCGGGCGCTGGTGGCGGTCAGCCTTACGCCCCCGTCCCCTTCGGGGCTGTCGCGGGTGGCCTTGGCGAGCAGGTGGAGGAGTTGTCGCTGTTCGGCGGTGGAGAGCCGCCGCATCGGGGATCGGGCGGCGATCGCCTTCACGAGCTCGCGCCGGACCCGGGCCCCCTCGGGAGTCAGCACCAATGCGGTGCTCCTGCGATTGGCGGGGTTCACCTGCCGCTCGACCAGGCCCCGCGCTTCCAGACGGTCGGCCAGGAAGGTGACGCTGGAGGGGTCGACGCCGAGGCTGGCGGCGAGCTCACCCATTGGCGGCGCGGGCCGGCCGAGGCCCAGCTGCCATAGGGCGTTCGCCACCGGCGCGGTCAGCCCCAGCCCGCCCAGCACCTGCTTGGCCAGGGCGCGGATCTGGCTGGAGAGGACGAACTCGAGCTCCAGGAGATCGTGCAGCAGGGCCTCGGCCGCCGGATCCTCGGCCCCTTCGCCTGCAGCGTTCGCACCGGCCACCACGCGCTCCTTCCGAACCGGCGTAACGATCTCGGCCCTGCCCGGTTCGTGCCCGCCGCATCGTCGATGGGGCAAGCCTAGCCGGTGGACCGGGTCAGAGGAGCTTGTCGAGGGTGATCGGCAGCTCCCGGATGCGCCTGCCGGTGGCGTTGAACACCGCGTTGGCGACGGCCGCGGCGACGCCGGTGATCCCGATCTCGCCGATGCCGTGCGCGCCGGCGGCCGTATGGTCGTCCGGGATGTCGGTGTAGAGGATCTCGATGTGCGGCACGTCGAGGTGGACGGGGACGTGGTACTCGGCGAGGGACGGGTTCATGATGCGGCCGGACCGCTCGTCGAACAGGGTCTCTTCGGTCAGGGCAGCCCCGATGCCCATGATGATCCCGCCGCGGAACTGGCTGGTGGCCGTCTTGGCGTTCAGGATTCGGCCGCAGTCGAACGAGCCGAGCCAGCGGGCGACCCCCACCTCGCCGGACTCCTCGTTGACGCGCACCTCGCAGAACTGCATGCCATATGAGTGCATCGCGTACTTCATCGTCTCGAACGGGAGGCCGCTGGTGGCTTCCACCTGGATGAACTCGCGACCGAGGCGCTGCAGGATCGCCGCGTACGTCTCGCCCCGGCGCCCGTCGTCCTTGCGGAACAGGCCACCGTCGCGGGCCTCCAGCTGGTCGAACCGGGTGCGGGAGAGCGGGCCAGGAGCACCGTTCCCGGCGAGTGACAAGAGCTCGCGCTGCAGCTTCTCGCACGCGTCCTTGACGGCCTGGACGAGGGCGACGGTCTGGTTAGAGGCGCCGGCGGGCGCGCTCCTCGGCAGGTTGGTGTCACCGTACTCGAAGGCGACCTTGTCGACAGGCAGGCCCAGCCGCTCGGCCGCGTGTTGGATCTGCACGGTCGCGGTCCCCATGCCGTTCTCCTGCGCCGACGTCTGCAGGACCGCTGTCCCGTCGGCGTTGACCCGCGCCCGGACCGTGGCCGGGAACCGGACGACGTGGTACTGGGCCGCCGCCACGCCCTGCCCGACCAGCCACGCTCCGTCGCGTCGGCTGCGCGGCGCCCGGGGCTGCCAACCGAACCGCGCCGCGCCGCGCTCGGAGGCCTCGAGGAGGTGGCGGCTCGAGAACCTCCGGCCGGTACTCGGCTCGGTGTGGGCTTCGTTGATCCGGCGCAGCTCCAGCGGGTCGAGGCCCAGCTCGTGGGCCAGCTCGTCCATCGCCGACTCGAGGGCGAACGTCCCGACTGAGGGACCGGGTCCCCGCATGGCCGTGTTCGTCACGGTGTCGAGGTGGACGATCTTCTGGTCGATCAGCAGGGAGTCGGTGGCGTACAGGTAGCGGGCTGGGGCCCGAAGGGCTCGGCGAAGGGGCCGTGCGGGGTGGTCGCGCTGACCCCGGTGTGGATGAGCGCGGTGAGGTGCCCGTTCTTGTCCGCCCCGAGCGCGACCCGCTGCTCGGTGACGCTCCGGCCACCGACCACGTTGAAGACGCCCCGGCGTGACAGGGCCACGTGGACGGGACGCCGGACCGCCTTCGCCGCGGCCGCGCACAGGATGGTGTTGCTCCAGACGTTGCCCTTGGACCCGAAGCTGCCCCCGACGTACTTGGTGACCACGCGGACCTTGTCGGGCTGGAGCGAGAACACCGCCGCGATCGTGTCCTTGACCCCGTACACATATTGGGTGGCGTCGTACAGGGTCAGCCCGCCGTGGTCGTCCCAGGCGGCGACCGTCGCGTGGAGCTCCATGGCATTGTGGTTGTGGCGCGGTGTCCGGTAGAGATGGTCGATCACCACCTCAGCCCGCTGCAGGCGCTGCTCGGCCTGGCCGATCTCGACCGTCGGCTCCTCGCCGACCACGTCCACCGGCGCGGTCGCCTCGTGCTTCACGGCGTCGAAGGAGAGCCTGGGCCGCTCCGCCCGGTAGCGGACGCGGACCAGCGACGCTCCATGCTCGGCCTGGTCGAGGGTCTCGGCGACGACGATCGCCACCGGCTGCCCGTTCCAGTGCACCTTGTCGCCCAGCACCGGCAGGTCGCTTGCCGCCGTGCCCTTTAGTCGCTCGCCCGAGTTGTACGGCGGGACGATCGGCGGGTTCTTCATCATCGGCGCGTTCTCGTACGTGATGACGGCGATCACCCCGTCCGCGCCCTCCGCCGCCGCGGTCTCGATCCTCGAGATCGTCCCCTTGGCGATGGTGCTGTAGACCAGCGACGCGTAGGCCAGCTTGTCGAACCTTAACTCGGCCGAGAAGCGAGCCGCACCCGTCACCTTCGCCCGTCCGTCGACGCGGGGCAGCGGCCGCCCGAGCTGGTCGTGCTTGTGCCGCAATGGGTCGGGCGCCTTGTCGGGCAGGTAGCGGGCGGCCCGCTGGATCACTAGGTACATCAGTCTCGAGAAGGCACTCATCGCGTGCTCCCGTTGCCGGCCAGGCGCTGCAGCACGCTGACGATGGTTCGCTTGGCCAGCTCGATCTTGAAGGCGTTGTGGGCGCGTCCCTTGGCGCTTCGCAGCTCTGCTTCCGCCGCTCGCTGGAAGGTCTCCTGGGTCGCTTCCGCGCCCCGCAGGAGCCCCTCGGCCTCGAAGGCCCGCCAGGGCTTATGGGCGACGCCGCCCAGGGCCAGCCGGACGTCCTGGATGCCGCCGTCGTGGATCCTGAGGGCCGCGGCCACCGAGACGAGCGCGAAGGCGTAGCTGGAGCGGTCGCGCACCTTCCGGTACATCGAGTTCCTGGCCAACGGCAGGGCGGGAAGCTCGACAGCCGTGATGAGCTCACCTGGTCGGAGGTTGGTGTCGACCTCGGGCGTGTCGCCTGGCAGCCGGTGGAAGTCGACGACGGGAACCCGTCGCGCTCCCTGGCCGCTCTCGACCTGGACGACCGCGTCAGAGGCGGCGAGCGCGACGCACATGTCCGAGGGGTGCGTGGCGATGCAGTGCTCGGAGGTCCCCAGGACGGCATGGATCCGGTTGAACCCCCCGATGGCGTCGCAGCCCGTTCCCGGCGTTCGCTTGTTGCACCCGGCCGCCTGGTCGTAGAAGTAGTAGCAGCGGGTGCGCTGCATCAGGTTCCCGCCGACGGTCGCGGCGTTGCGGATCTGCGCGGACGCGCCGAAGACGATCGCTTGCGACAGGAAGGGGAAGCGCTCGCGGACCAGACGGTGGTTGGCGACCGCCGCGTTGTTGGCCGCCGCGCCGATCCTGATGCCGCCGCCGTCGAGTTCCTCGATGCGGTGGGACAGCTGGGTGACGTCCACGAGCGCGTCAGGTCGTTCGATGCCCTCGCGCATCAGGTCGACGAGGTTCGTGCCACCGCCGAGGTACCTCGCGCCCTGGGTTCGCGACACCAGGTCGATGGCGGCGGCCACGTTCTCGGCCCTGGCGTAGGTGAAGTTCTTCACCGGGCCGCCTCCCCCTCGAACGTCTGCCGTACCGCCTCGACGATGCCGTTGTAGGCGCCGCAGCGGCAGATGTTGCCGCTCATCCGCTCCCGGATCTCGCTGCTGGAGAACTCGGCGGGGCCCGCCGCGACGTCGTCAGCGACCGCGCTCGGCATGCCGTCGCAGAACTCCTCGATCATCCCGACCGCCGAGAGGATCTGGCCTGGCGTGCAGTAGCCGCACTGGAAGCCGTCGTGCTCGATGAACGCGGCCTGCAGCGGGTGAAGCTCGCCGTCGTGCACTAACCCCTCGATGGTGGTGATCTCCCTGTCCTGATACATCATGGCGAGGGCGAGGCAGGCGTTGATCCGCCGGCCGTCCACCAGGACCGTGCAGGCGCCGCAGGCGCCCTGGTTGCACCCCTTCTTCGTCCCTGTCAGGCCCAGACCCTCACGCAGGGCGTCGAGCAGCGACACGCGCGGCTCGACCCGCAGGTCGTAGCGCGTCCCGTTGACGCGCAGGCTGATCGTCGTTCCGCCACCGTCTCCGAGCACGACCCCGCTCCTTTCTGCAAGCGGGACAGTAACCACCCATACTTGGAGTTGTCAAGTGTTGGACTCTCAAATATAGCTAGTCCCCCCGGCAACTGTCCAATCCCGGAGCTCGGCGGACACCACAGGCGCCGCCTGGCGTTGCCTTCGGGACTCAGTTGGCCGGCTCGGGCAGTTGGAGTTACCTGAGCTGGCGCCGGGACGTGATGCCGAGCTTGGTGAAGATGCTGCGGAGATAGGCGTCGACCGTTCTCGGGCTCAGGAACAGCTGGGCGGCAACCTGTCTGGTGGTGGCGCCGGTCGCCACCAGATTGGCGATGTGGAGCTCCTGTCGGGTCAGCTGGCCGGCGGACTCGGCGGTCTGCTTGCGGGTGCGGTCGCCGATGGCGCGAAGCTCGCGTGCGGCCCGGGCCGCGAACGCCTCGGCACCCATCGCCGCCAGCAGGTCGTGGGCGGCGTGCAGCTGCGCACGGGCGTCGCGTCGGCGACCCTCACGACGCAGCCACTCACCGTAGACGAGATGGGCCCGAGCGAGATGGGTTGCCACGCGGCAGCGCCCGAGCCGCTCGATCGCCTCCCGGTAGCGGTCCTCGGCGGCCTGGTCCTTCATCGACAGCGCCTCGGCGCGCGCCTGGATCCCGAGCGCCCAATGGGTGCCGCTGGCCACAGCCCACGATGCCGCCCACCCAGGCTGTCAGCGTCCTGCCAGCGTCCCTACCTGGCACAAGCTGCCGAAGCCCTTAACCGGATGGCATTGAGGCTAGAAGAAGGCTAGCCGGGTCTTCGCATGGCCAGGCTGGTCATGCCGGCACGCCATCGCGTTGCTGGGCGAGCTGGATCGCGATGTCGATGATCATGTCTTCCTGGCCACCGACGTAGCCGGCCTCGCCGACACGTTGCAGGATCTCGTGCGTGGCGACGCCGTAGCGTTGGGAGGCACGTTCGGCGTGGTGGAGGAAGCTGCTGTACACGCCGGCGTGGCCCTGAACGATAGCGGAGCGGTCGGCGAACGGCAGCCGCGGGACGAACGGCCGCAGTACGTCTTGGGCCGCGGCGAGCACGCCCTGGACGTCGACGCCGGTGCTGATGCCGAGCCGGTCGAAGGTGGCGGCGAGCACTTCGGTGGGTGCGTTACCGGCGCCGGCGCCGAGCGCGCACAGGGTGCCGTCGATCTGGCGGGCGCCGCCGTGTACGGCCAGGACGCTGTTGGCGACGCCGAGCGACAGGTTCTGATGCCCGTGGAAGCCGACCTGCGCGTGCGGCCCGATCTCCTCCAGCAGTGCCTGGACGCGCGCTTGCGCCTCGGACAGCACCAGCGCGCCGGCGGAGTCGACGACGTAGACGCACTGCGCGCCGGCGTCGACCATGATCTGTGCCTGTCCGGCCAGCTCGGCCGGTCCGATGCGGTGGCTGAGCATCAGGAACCCGACGGTCTCCATGCCGAGCTCGCGGGCGGCTCCGAAATGCTGCACGGCGACGTCGGCTTCGGTGCAGTGGGTCGCGATGCGCGCGACGGACGCGCCGACGTCCCGCGCGTGACGCAGATCCTCGACGGTGCCGAGCCCGGGCAGGAGCAGCACGGCGATCTTGGCGTTGTCCGCCTCCTCCACGGCGGCGGCGATGAGGTCGAACTCGCTGACGCGGGAGAAGCCGTAGTTGAAGCTGGACCCGCCGAGCCCGTCGCCGTGGGAGACCTCGATGACCTCGACGTTGCTGCGGTCGAGCGCGTGGACGACAGCGCGGACCTGCCCTTCGGTGAACTGGTGGGCCAGGGCGTGCGAGCCGTCGCGCAGCGTGGAGTCGGTGAGGCGGACGTGGGTCGCGGTCACGCGGTGGCTCCTTCCCGCCGCGCGGTCAGGTGCTCGGCCAGGAGGTCGGCGACCTGGGCTGCGGCCGCGGTCATGATGTCGAGGTTGCCGGAGTAGTCGGGCAGGTAGTCGCCGCGCCCGCGAACCTCGAGGAAGACACCAACGCGCGCCATGCCACGCCAGCGATCGTCGGGAGGGTCGAACTGGGGTCGGCGCGCAGCGTGTAGCCGGGAACGTAGCGGCGGACGCTGTCGACCATGGCGTGGACGTTGGCCTCGATCGCGTCGCGCCGCGGCCCCGGCTCGGCTGCTTCGGCAGGGATGGCGCAGAAGACCGTGTTGCGCATGATCATCGGCGGTTCCACCGGGTTGAGGATGATGATCGCCTTACCCCGCTTGGCGCCGCCGACGGCCTCCAGGCCGCGGGCGGTCACCTCGGTAAACTCGTCGATGTTGGCGCGGGTCCCTGGCCCGGCGGAGCAGGAGGCGATGCTGGCCACGATCTCGGCGTAGGAAACCTCGACGGCGCTGCTGACCGCGGCGACGATCGGGATCGTCGCCTGCCCGCCGCAGCTGATCAGGTTCAGGTTGGGAGCGTCGAGGTTGACGTCGAGGTTGACGGCCGGGCATACGTAGGGGCCGACGGCGGCGGGGGTGAGGTCGACCGCACGGATCCTTGCGCCGGCGTACCGGGGGGCGTTGGCGGCGTGGGCGCGAGCGCTGGTCGCCTCGAAGACGACGTCGGGCCTCGGGCGCTGTTCCAGCAGCCAGTCGACGCCATCGGCGCTGACCTGCAGGCCGAGCCTCCTGGCCCGGGCCAGACCGTCGGAGGCCGGGTCGACGCCGACCATGTAGCGCGGCTCGACCGCGCGCGAGTGGCGGAGCAGTTTGAACAGCAGGTCGGTGCCGATGTTCCCGGGGCCGACGATGGCGGCAAGCAGCTTCTCACCCATGGCGGGATCTTCCGTTCGGTCAGTCGAACACGGCGGTGACCGTGCCCAGGTGGTCGAGGGTCGCGGTGATGCTGTCGCCGGCCTGCACGGCGACCGCGGCGGTGAGGGACCCGGTGAGGATGACGTGGCCGGCGGCGAGTTCCACACCGCGGGTGGTGAGCGTGTTGGCCAGCCACGTGGCGGCCAGCAACGGCGAGCCCATGACCGCCGCGCCCGCCCCCGTGTGCTGGATGCGGCCGTTGCGCCGCAGGACGCAGCCGAGCAGCGAGAGGTCGCGGCCGGCGATCGCGATGGGGGTGCCGCCGAGGACCAGGCCGCCGCTGGAGGCGTTGTCGGCGATGGTGTCCTCCAGGCCGATGCGCCAGTCGGTGATGCGGCTGTCGATGATCTCGATGGCAGGCAGGGCGTAGGCGGTCGCGCTGAGCACGTCGGCGACGCTGAGTCCCGGACCGCGCAGCGGCTGCGCCAGGACCAGCGCGATCTCCGGCTCGGCTCGCGGCTGCAGGAACGCGCTGGTCGGGATCGGCGTGTCGGCGCCGTGGAGCATGTCGGTGAACAGGTGGCCGTAGTCGGGCTCGTCCACGCCGAGCTGCTGCTGCATGGCTGCCGAGGTGAGCCCGATCTTGAACCCGACGATGCCGGCCCCCGCGCCGGTGCGGGTGACGGTCTGGCGCTGCTGGATGGCGTAGGCCTCGTCGACCGTCAGGCCCGGGTAGGTGCTGGTCAGCGGCGGGAGGGTCTTGCCGGTGCGATAGGCCGCCAGCAGCTCGTCGGCGGCGGCGTCGATGTCGACGGCGCTCATGCCAGGCTCCTTTCCCGAAGGTGCTGCCACAGCCGTGGCAGCAGCTCGTCGCCAACCGCCCGCCACGACGCGATCTCCTCGCCGGTCAGCGTTGTGACCCGACCGGTGGCTCGGGTGGCGACGAAGGTCTCGCAGGCGGCGGCCAGCAGCCACATGCGGGCGACCGCGACGCCGGGGGTCGCGCCGAGGGTGAGCGCGCCGTTGCCGCGCAGCAGCAACGCTTCGCCGGTCGGCAGGCTCCCGGCCGCGCGCTCGGCGAGCTCCGCCGAGCGCAGCAGGTGGGCGCTGTCGTGCACGGGGACCGATTCGCCGAGCCAGGCGGCCTGCCCGTGCAGCGGGGCCAGCGCCGTGGTCGTGGCGGCGGCGGCGAACGCGCTGGCGGGCTGGGCGCGTGCGATCGACCCGGCGTCGGGCCTGGCCCGGTAGAGGGCGAGGTGCGCCCAGGCCTCCGCGGGGGCGGCCGGCGGCAGTGAGGACGCCGCCAGCGGCACCTCCACGACGGTGGCCTCGGTGACGGTGCCCAGGTCGGCGGCGGGCGTGATCAGCATCGACGCCCCGGCGCGGGCCGACACGTGCCCGTACGCGGTGACCAGCCCGAGCCGGGCCACCACGTGCGCCGCCTCGACGAGGTCACGCCGCTGCGTCGACACCGCGATCACCGTCCCTCCCGCCTTGCCAGATGCCCGGCCGGCATCCTAAACTGTATACAGTCTGTCGGGAAGGGGGAAGGCCGTGATCTCGGGACTGCACCACTACGCGCTGGAAGTACCGGACCTGGAGGTGGCAGAGGGGTTCCTGCAGGACTTCGGCCTGGAGACCGGGGAGAAGGACGGGAATCTCGTCGCCCAGTGCCCCGGCTGTGACCAGGAGCAGGTTCGGATGCTGCAGGCGCCGACCAAGCGACTGCACCATGTCTCGTTCACCCTGCGCCCGGGCACGCTGGACTCGGTCCGCGAGGCGTTGGAGCGTGCGGGCACGCCCGTCATCGCTCCCCCGGCGGGCGCCAGCGAAGCGGGCCTGTGGGTACGCGATCCCGACGGCAACGCGGTGCAACTGCTCGACGAGGCGCCGGCACCCCCGCGGCCGGTCGCCGAGGTGCTGACCAACATGGGCGCCAGCCGGCAGCGGGTCGGTGTGGCGCAATGGCAGCAGGCCACCGAGGACGTTCTGCCGCGCCGGCTGGGGCACTCGCTGCTGTTCACCCCCCAGCAGCAGCAGATGACCGCCTTCTACACCCAGGTGCTCGGGCTGCGCGTGAGTGACCGGATCCATGGCCTGGTGACGTTCCTCAACGCCGGGCCCGGCGACCACCACATCTTCGGCTTCATCACCAGCAGCCACCGCGGCTTCCACCACGCCAGCTTCGAGGTGCCGTCCATCGACGCGATCGCGCTCGGCGCCGACCGGATGCGCGCCAAGGGACGCGAGGCCGGATGGGGCCTTGGCCGCCACACCATCGGCTCGAACTTCTTCCACTACAACCCCGACCCCTGGGGCTCCTGGATCGAGTGGTTCTCCGACATCGACCAGGTCGACGACCACTGGGTCGCGCGCGACTGGGACGTGCCCCCGCATCTGTGGGGCACGCCACCGCCGGAGACGTTCCTGA
>WNGB01011190.1_pt1 | contig 13272 bp, 10 predicted proteins | sample 5400681 | NCBI WGS metagenome assembly WNGB01 (sample SAMN13153367, study PRJNA577476) | soil metagenome | isolation source: 115 cm soil or saprolite under grassland replicate 2 | place: USA:California | collected 2016-06-15 | reverse complement strand
GTACAGGGCTTCGAGTACCACATCGCCGGGCGCGGTGCCCCTCGAGGGATCTCCCTGCTCCGTCCATGTATCGATCGAACGGTACAGAGCCTCGGTCGTCTCGACGAGGGTCTCGGCCAGGGTGGCAGGATCCCGAGAGATAGGGGCGTCGGGAGAGGGCGGGGTGACGGCGGAAGTGGGCAAGACGCCAGGCGACCCCGTCGCGGTCGGTGAATCTGTTGATGCCATCGGTTCACGCGACGAGGCCCTGCGCTCTACGGGGGCCCGGCCCGAACCGGACGAGCACGCCACCAACACCACCACCAAGGTGAGCCACCCGAGGGCGGGCTTCATCCGAGCCATTTTCCCCCTCCCCGTCCACCTGAGGGCCCCGACGCCGACGACATGCGTCGCCGCCTTTTTCGTGGACGTGACGCCATGACTCTTCTCCCTAGGCCTTTTGTCGGAATCTCGAGAGCCCGGTGCATTACCAACGCGGATGCAGGGGAAGAAGGATGCCGGCGCCGATGTTCGTCCACGGCGGACCGCCCTCCTTTGACTTCCTCCGCCGTCACGTGCTTGCGCTTTGGACGTCACTGAGGTCATCTCGACCTCTCAGCGTGGCATTTCGAGGGGCCATATTGATATTGGGCCTTCTTGACTAGTCACCCATCGTGTCTTTCCCGGTCGGCCTGCTTAAAGTCGACGCTTGCTTGCCTTGCTCATGACATGGGCCACGCTCGCCGATGACTTGACTTGTCCGGGAGGTGTCCGCTTAGGTGCCCCGCAGTCCGCTCAGGACGCTTCCCCATCAGCACCCATGATGAAGACTGAGCGCCTCGTATTGGGTCTGGCCCTGGTGGCCACGGGAGTCTTCGGCTCCCCCTTTCCGCAGCACCTCTCCGGCAGGTCCGCGTCGGATGCGTTTGTTGGGGGCGGCCCTGAGGGAGTCCATTCGTCGGCTGCGTGACGGCCAGTTCGAACTGCAGAGTGCGTGCAGCGACGGCGCCTACCAGGCGACCGGATACCGGTGGACCACCCGGCTCAACTGGCGCTTCAAGGCAAGTTCCAGGCCGAAGGGGTGGTCGTCTTCCGGCACAGCCGCCGTTCTGGCCCGAGCGGCGAGCAACATCACCAACGGACGCAACGACTGCGGCCTCCCCGACGCCATCAGCGCGACGAACTTGTATCGGGGAACGACCAGCAGAGCGCCCAATATCGGCTCCGGGGGTGGATGCCGGGGGCGGGACGGGTACAACGTGGTCGGGTTCGGAACCCTCCCATCTGGCTATCTCGGACTGACCTGCTGGTGGACGTACAACGGTCGCATCGTCGAGGCCGACATCAAGCTGAACAAGGCCTATTACCACTGGTACATCAAGCGTCCCTCGGGCTGCACCCGCAAGTGGAGCGTTGAGGCAGCGGCCACCCACGAATTCGGCCACGCCTTCGGCATGGCCCACGTCTCCGAGGCCTCCCATCCATCACTCACGATGAGCCCGGTAATCAAGGCCTGTCAGTCTTCCGAAAAGACCCTTGGGTGGGGAGACCTGAGGGGGCTCCAGTCCCAGTACTGATCCGATCAACGACGCGAGGCATTACTCGCTTCGAGAGCTAGTCACTACCCCCCGTTGCAGACCTGTTTCATCGCAGCCAGGTCGGCGTCGAGTCTGGCGGCCTCTCCCCCAGTGACCATGACCGTCGCGTCGGCGAAGAGCGCGACCGCGCGGGCTCGGATCAGCGGGTTGGTCGAGGTCTGGGCGTCGCCGTAGATGGCACTGACCCTGCTCCGGAGGTCGACCGCACTCAGCACCCCTGCGGTCCTGCCCCGTAGGACCTGGGTGAGCCCGGCGCATGCGCGCGTGGCGGGAGTGTCCATGGTGGTGATCCCAGCGGTCTGCGCCGAGTGCGAGCACGAGGCGGCCCCGAGCACGGCTGCCAGGGCCACGACCACCTTGAATCGATCCATGGAAGAGATTTCGGCAGCCGGCACGCCAAGATTGACGTCTGGGGGTGGACACGAGAGGCGCGTTTGACACGCTCCGTGGTCGGGGGGCAGAGTCTCTGCCCGGAGTCGCGCCGAGGTGATCGCCAGCCCTCGATCCCCGGCCGAACCGTCCAGCCAGTGCAGGAGGTGGGGACATGAAGGTTCGGATACTGTCCGTTCTCGCATCGCTCGCCCTTGTATCGCTTCTGGCCACGCCGGCACGAGCCGCGGGGGACTCTCGGGTGACCAGGGATGCTACGCCCGGAAGCTATCTGCGCTACGACGGATCCAGCGACGACACGATGGCGGCATGCAGCACCGGACGCCGGATGCAGAACGAGCCCAGCGTCGCCGTCGATCCCCGGGACACGAACGTCATCGTCGCCGGGTCCAACGACTACTGCTCCACCTTGACCAACCCGGACGTGTGGGCGGGCTACTACCGCTCCACGGATGGCGGAGCCACGTGGCAGGACAGCCTGCTCCCCGGGTACCCCACTGACACGTCAGCGGGAGGAGTGGCCTCCCCCGTACATGGCTCCTGCGGGGCAGCCGGCGACCCGACGCAATCGTTCGACAACGACGGGCGCCTCTTCTACGGCTTCATCTGCTTCAACAGAGCCAAGCCGCTCAACGGAGCCGTGTATGCAGCGACTTACACCGACGACGGCGCCGCCTATGCGCGGACCGTGTTGATAGATGCCGGCACTCCCTCTGCCAAGTTCACCAGCGGGTTGTTCCAGGACAAGATCAACCTGGCCGTTGACCAGACCGGCGGCCCCCAGTCCGGGTACGTGTATGTGGCCTGGGCTCGTTACTCGGGCTTCGCCAACGCCAACAACTTCATCTTGTTCTCCCGCTCCACGGACCATGGCCAGTCCTTCTCCAAACCCATCAAGGTGTCCCCCGGCCTCGGGGAGGAGTCGTTCGCGGACCTCGCTGTCGGCCCGGATGGAGCCGTGTACTTGACTTACCGAAACTTCACGCACCAGGGCCCGACCGATAACGAGATCTGGCTGACGAAGTCCACCGACGGAGGGCTGCATTGGACCAGACCGGTGCTGGTGGCTCTGTTCGCGCCGTTCGACTCCAATCAGTTCAGCGGAAGCGGAGCCGGTTCCTGCGGTGACGGCATCTTCTTCGCCTGCCCAAGCGGCATGACGTACTCGCGGTTCGCCAGTCTCTCGGCCGTGGCGGCAGATGACACCGGCGTGCATGTGGTATGGAACGGGGATCTGCCCGATGGACAGAGCAAGGTCTTCGTCCGGAACTCGTCCGATGGAGTGAGCTGGCCCACCCCCGCCGCAACGATCGATTCCGCAGCCACAGGACACCAGTGGTTCCCTGATATCGGATCAGCCGACGGAACCATAACCGCGATCTTCTATGACTCGAGGAGCGACCCGGGGTACTCGCCGGATAGGCCACCGGGGAACGACGCCTCGGGCGTGAACTCGGGTGACGTCGTCCAGACGCTCGCCGCCCAGTCGACCGACGGCGGCATCTCCTGGACCGAGACCACGATCACTACAGCCGGGAGCAACTTCGGTTGGGAGACCCATGGCTCGCGGCGGCTCGGGTTCTGGGGCGACTACAACTACGTCTCGGCCGTCCCCGGCTCGGTGGTGGGAGCGTGGACCGACTCCCGGGACCTGGTGTCTGGTGACGATCCGCGAGAAACCGGAGAGGACGACGACCACGACGGTTTCGACGTCTTCCAGCCATGCATCTACGTGCCGAACGACATCAACGCGCCTTCCTACAGCTCGCCCAAGGTCGACGACCCCTGCTTGAGCATGGGAGGGCTGGACCAGAACATCTACGCGGGCCAGATCTAGCTCGCCGGCACGGCGTCCGGTGAGTGGAAGGGGTGGGCCGACCCTGGTCGGCCCACCCCCGCCATTCCGGCTTCAGGGCGCCAGGCGCTCGATAACCCACCCCTCTGCCGGTCGGCTGTACCGCACTCGGTCGTGCAGACGGTTCTCCCGTCCCTCCCAGAACTCCACGGACTCCGGGATGAGCCGAAACCCGCCCCAGAACGGAGGGAGCGGCACGTCGTTCCCCGGGAATCTGGCCCGGACCTCGTCGAAGGCCCGCTCCAGCTGGCCGCGACCACCGATGACCCTGCTCTGGGGCGAAGCCCACGCTCCCAGCCTGTGGCCGGTGGGTCGGGTCCGAAAGTAGGCCTCCGACTCCTCCCGGGGAACTCGCTCCACCGGTCCGGCGACCCGAACTTGCCGGTGGATCTCCGGCCACAGGAAGACCAGGACGCCGATCGGGTTGGCCTCGAGGTCTCGAGCCTTCGGGCTCTCGTAGTTGGTGAAGAGGACGAATCCCCGATGGTCGACACCGCGCAGGATCACGGCCCGCGCTGAGGGAACGCCGGCGGGAGAGGACGTGCCGAGGATGGTGATGTCGGTCATCACCGAGCCAGCGGTTCGGGCCTCCTCGGCCCAGCGGCGGAATCGCTCCACGGGATCGGGGTCGGCCCCCGCGGGATCGAAGCTCTCGGATGGATCGCGCCGACCCGTTTCCGGCTGGGCCTTCGTCTCGTCCTCACCCACGGGCCAAAGGGTACGCGAGACGCCACCGGGTCCGGGACTGCTTTCAGTCGAGAAGCTGGTAGGCGGGGATCGTCAGGAACTCGACGAAGTCGTCGCCCAGAGCCACCTCCTCGAACACGGCCCGGGCGTCCTCGAATCGGCCCACCGTGTATTCGTCCTGGGCGGTCGCCTGGCGGATCCTGTCGAGCTCCCCGTCCGCGACCTTGCGGACCAGCTCCTCGGTTACCTCTGGACCCTCCCGCAACTTGCCCCGGTGGTGGACCCACTGCCATACCTGCGAGCGGGCGATCTCCGAGGTGGCTGCGTCCTCCATCAGGTTGGCGATCCCGGCGGCGCCGGTCCCTCGGAGCCACGACGCGATGTACTGGATCCCGACGCTGACGTTGCCCCGCAACCCTTGCTCGGTGATCTCTCCGCCCGGGACCTCGAAGCGGAGGAGGTCCTCGGCCGTCACCCTGACATCCTCGCGCAGTCGGTCGCGTTGGCTCGGCCTCCCCTGAAGGACGCCGTCGAATGGCTCCCGAGCCGTGGTGACCAGATCGGGATGAGCTACCCAGGTCCCATCGAAGCCGTCGCCCGATTCCCGGACCTTGTCGTCGCGAACCTTCGCCATCGCCCGCTCGGTGACGACTGGGTCCTTGCGATTGGGGATGAAGGCTGCCATCCCGCCGATGGCATGCGCCCCCCGCCCGTGACACGTGCGAACCAACAGCTCCGTGTAGGCGCGCATGAAGGGGGCGGTCATGGTGATCGAGTTGCGGTCTGGCAGGAGGAAATCCATCCGGCCGCGGAACTTCTTGATGATCGAGAACAGATAGTCCCACCGGCCGGCGTTCAGCCCACTCGAGTGCTCGCGGAGCTCGTACAGGATCTCCTCCATCTCGAACGCGGCAAGGACCGTCTCGAGCAGGACGGTTGCTCGAATCGATCCCCGAGGGATCGCCAGGGCGTCCTGGGCGAAGTTGAACACATCGTTCCACAGCCGAGCCTCGAGGTGACTCTCCAACTTGGGGATGTAGAAGTACGGGCCGGTCCCTCGGTCGAGCAGCCGGCGACCACAGTGGAACAGGCAGAGACCGAAGTCGAACAAGCTCGCGGACACGGTCTTCCCGTTCACCAGAACGTGGTTCTCCACCAGGTGCCACCCGCGGGGGCGCACGACCAGCGTGGCGATCTCGTCGTTCAGCCGGTACGTCTTGTCGGGCGTTTGCAATGAGATCGTGCGCTCGACGGCGTCGATGAGATTGGCCTGCCCCGTGACCATGTTGTCCCAGGTCGGGGAGTTCGCGTCCTCGAAATCGGCCATGAACACCTTCGCCCCGGAGTTCAGCGCGTTGATCATCATCTTGCGATCGGTGGGCCCGGTGATCTCGACACGCCGGTCGTGGAGGTCGGCCGGCGGCTCCGCCACTCGCCAGGAGGGGTCCTCGCGGATGTCACGGGTCCCGGGCAGGAAGTCCGGGCGCTCCCCGGCGTCAATGGCGAGCTGACGCTCGGCGCGCTTCGCCAGGAGCTCCTCGCGCCGCACATCGAACTCTCGCTGGAGCGAGGCCACGAACGCCAGAGCCGCTGGGGTCAGGATCTCCGCGCCGGGACCGTTAACGGGCCGGGTGATCTCGACGCCCTGCGCGCCAGAGGGGCTCATGATCAGCACCAACCCGTCAGATGGAGTAGGAGACCCAGTCCTGCCTGGTTGCGCCCATCCGCTCGAAGAACCCCTGGGCCTGTTCGTTCTCCTTGGTCACCTGCCAGGTCAGGTAGGCGAACCCGTTCTCCTTGGCGTGGGCACGACAGCCCTCGAACAGTTCGGAGCCGGCGCCCGTTCGACGCAGCTCCTCGACGACGTGGATGTCGTTCAATACCGCGATCTTGTCCGCGTGCTCCGTGCTGAAAGTGAAGTACAGGACGGCGAATCCGGCCAGCCTGCCGTCCTGGTCGGCCACCAGCACGATTCCTTCCTTCTCGTAGAGGAGGGTCCCCAGGAGAGCGCGAACCCTCTCCGCCGAAGGCTCCGGGCGCGCGTAGTAGTCGCGGACGTGGGCCTGCACGAGCTGCGTCAGCGGTTCCAGGTCTTCGGGCCGCGCATGCCTCACCGTCACGTTGGCCATGTCACCGCCCTCGCAAGGTGAACTGCTCTTCCTCGGTCGACCCTTTCATGGCAAGGGTCGAGGCGCCCTCGCCGGAGATCGCCATGGCCACCTCGTCGAAGTAGCCGGCTCCGACCTCACGCTGATGCTTCACCGCGGTATATCCGAGCTCCTCCAGCTCGAATTCACGCTCCTGCAGTCGCACGTACGCGGTCATCCCTTCGGTGGCGTACCCCTGGGCCAGATCGAACATGGAGGCATTGATGGCGTGGAACCCCGCCAGGGTGACGAACTGGAACCGATAGCCCATCGCCCCGAGCTCCTTCTGGAACCGCGCGATGGTGTCGTCGTCGAGGTGTTGTTTCCAATTGAACGAGGGCGAGCAGTTGTAGGCCATCAACTTGCCGGGGAACTGCTTGTGGATCGCTTCGGCGAATGCCCGGGCCTCGTCGAGATCGGGGGTGGAGGTCTCGAACCATAGGAGATCGGCGAACGGCGCAAACGCCAGCCCCCGCTTGATGACGGGGTCCATCCCCGAGCGCACCCTGAAGTAGCCCTCGGCCGTCCGCTCGCCGGTCAGGAACTCACGATCCGCGGGGTCGGCGTCGTTCGTGACGAGGGTCGCCGAGAGGGAGTCCGTCCGGGCGATGAGGATCGTGGGAACGCCGCTCACGTCCGCCGCCAACCTGGCGGCCACCAACGTGCGGACGAACTGGTTCGTCGGGATCAGGACCTTGCCGCCCAGATGACCGCATTTCTTTTCCGATGAGAGCTGATCCTCGAAGTGCACCCCGGCCGCCCCGGCCTCGATCATCGCCTTCATCAACTCGAAAGCGTTGAGGGGCCCGCCGAACCCAGCTTCGGCGTCGGCCACGATCGGGGCCAGCCAGTAGCGTTCGCCGTCCCCTTCGGCCCAGTGGATCTGGTCGGCTCGAAGCAGGGCGTTGTTCAGACGCCTGATGACCGCCGGAACGCTGTTGGCCGGGTAGAGGCTCTGGTCGGGGTAGGTCTCCGAGGCCAGGTTCGCGTCGGCTGCCACCTGCCACCCGGAGAGGTACACCGCCTTCAGGCCGGCCTTGACCATCTGGACGGCCTGCCCCCCTGTCAGCGCCCCCAGGGCGGCGACGTAGTCCTCTTCGTTCAATAGCCGCCACAAGCGCTCCGCGCCAAGCCGGGCCACAGTGTGCTGAGGGGCGATGGAGCCCCGAAGGCGAACTACCGTCTCCGGCGGGTATGGGCGCACCACGCCGGTCCATCGGGGGTCTTCCGCCCACTCCCGCTTCAGACCCTTGGCTTTTTCGGTGATGCGTTGCCGAACGCTTACCTGGCCGTTGGTCTGGCTCATCGGGTCCCTCCAACGCTTCTGGCTAAACCATAACCTACCGAGAGGTAGGTGGTCGAGTCCGACAGCTCTGCAAACCAAGTGAAACTCGAGGTCCGCCCAATGTGATCCCCCTGGGCCCCCTGGACATCCGTCTTACGTAGGACTACGTACCGGAATTCCCGGAAAGTGGGCTTTTCGCTGTCAATCGGGGGATCGTAGATTCGCACATCTTCCCCATGCTCGCTCGCCGATCCCCGTCAAGGATGTATATGCCGCTCTCGCGGAGTCGGCGATCGTTCGTCATTGCGGTCATCTGTCTTTCTCTTATTGCATTGCTCGACCCACTCATCACGAGCCGGCCCGCCCGCGCCGACATGCAACGACAGGTCAGGACGGACCTTCACCGTGTGCACCGGTGGTCCAAGCAGCTCATCAGGATTCGCAAAGTAGCCAAGGGCCTCAGGGCCGAGGAACGAGCGCTCAGCGCGGCGATCGATTGGAGCCAGCAGTCCGTTCGAGGAGTCGAAAGTGACTCAATGATCCGCCTGTGGATGAGCATGGCCAGCCTACGTTATCGCATGTGGGAGGTGAGACGAGAGGCGGCTCGGCTCCGAAAGCTTCGCCAGGAACTCGAGGATCGGATCCGCTCTCTACAGACGGCCCTGACGCATCTGTTCCGCGTCTGCCCGGTCGATGAGCCGCGTTCATACGTGGACGACTTCGGGGTGCTCATGAAGCGAGACGCGAACGGCGTGCCCACCAAGGACGAGAAGAAGTGGCACCATCATCAAGGCGTGGACATCTTCAGCGTCAAGGGAACTCCGGTGCGAGCGCCGTTCCCTGGTTGGGCGCGGGTGGCCACCAACCCTGTGGGTGGGCTCGCAGTCAAGGTTTTCGGTGGGCGGGGATTCGTCTACAACGCGCACCTTTTGGCATTTGGGCACCTCGGCTACGTCGAGGAGGGCGCCATCATCGGCTACGTGGGAAACACGGGTGATGCCCGGGGCACCATGGCGCACGATCATTTCGAATGGCACCCTGGCAACGGGCCCGCCATCGATCCCTACGGCTATCTGAACCAAGCCTGCCGATAGGAGCACCAGCCTTCGCCCTGCTTGACCAAAAGGCCTACTCGACGCGACCCCATAGCGCGCCAGCGCTCAGCGATACACGCCGTTGTGGCCCACGCTGAACCGACCGGGCTGAGGGAAGTACGTCAGTCCGTGCGGCTCCCGGCCAACGACGATGGAGTGGACCACCCGGCCGGCGCTAGTGGAGATGACCGAGACGGTGTCGCCGAACCTGTTCGACGCCCACAGGGCCTTCCCATTCGGCGAGACCTGCAGCATGTCTGGACTGCCTCCCACATTCCACGTGGCCACGACGCTACGCTCCTTGAAACTGATCACCGCGATGGTCCCGGCGATCCTGTCGGAGCAGTAGAGATAGCGAGCGTTCCTGCTCACGGCGAACCCGTGGGCGCCTGCGCCCGTTGGCAGAAACGCGATCTGCTTCATTCGGACAGGGTCGACGATGGAGACTCCGCCCCGCCCCTGATTCGCCACGTAGAAGAGCTTTCCATTCGGCGAGATCTTCACGTCGATCGGTCGGCCGCCCAGGTTCACGTGGCCGGTGACCTTCATCTTCGTCGTGCTGACCTTGGTCAGGTCTCCCGTGTACTCCGAGGTCACCAACAGGAACGAGCCGTCGGCCGAGAAGTCCATGTGGTCCACCCCGCGGCCCGGGATTGCTACCGCCTTGAGAAGGCCCCACGTGTGCGGGTTCCGGAACTCGATCTTCCTGTCGTACTCAGCCACGTCGATGGCCTTCTTCCCGTCCGGCGTGAAGTAGAGGTTGTAGGGAGTGGGCACGCGGATCATCCTCCCGAGCCTGGCCGTCTTCGGGTCGATCGTCTCGAGCAGCCCGTTCCCCGGGTTGTCCACGTACAGCTCTCGGAGATCCCACGACGGGGTGACGTGATGAGGCACCCCTCCAACCACGAGCGTACGGATGACCTTGTAGGTCCTGGGGTCGATGACACTCACCGTTCCGCTCTTCGTGTTGGGGACATAGACGCGCTCGCGGATACCGGCAACCGTGGGACTGAAGATGCCGGAGGCGGGGCCGGCGTAGACGTTCATGAGGTTGTTTGGCGAAAGAGCGGGACTGGGCGAGATGGGCGAACCGGGTTCGGGCGCTGAGGCAGCTCCCGGACCAGTTGTGGCGGAGAGGGGCGACGGTCGCCTTCGTGCCGACCTCACAGAGGGCTCCCGCCCTCGCTGCGATGAGGTCCGATGCCCCGAGATGGCGGACGGACCGAGTACCGACCTCACCGCGACAACTCCGGCCGCTCCCAAGATCACCACGCTCAGCACGGCGAGTGAGCCCAGTCCACGGGATGGAGTCCTGCGTTGCAACGGGGACTTCCCTCTGGTCACCGCACGCATGCTATCCAATCGGGCGGATAAGGAAGCCAGCCCGATCGAACCGGGGCCGCTGGACCGAGCAGGCGACCTACCGCTTCCGGAACAAACTGCGCCGAGGGCGCCCCGCGGCAAACTCCAGGTCCGGGAGTTCGGCGACATGGGGGTACAGTCGCCCGATTCGCTCGGCCAGGGCGCCGATACTCTTGGAGACGCTCGATTTCGGTGCGTCGAGATAGACGGGCCGGCCCTTGTTTAGGGAGAGCGGGACCAGCCGGCTGGACGGGATCAGCGCGTCCGCCCGGAAACGGAGCACGCGCTCGACGTCGGAGGCAGAGAGCTTCACCTTGCTGTCCGCCCGGTTCAGCACCACGAGGAATCGTGCTGGAGCGATGCCCAGCGACATCAAGGTATTGAAGGCCGAGGACAGATGACGGACGGACACCACATCGAGGGCGTTGACGAGGCAGATCACGTCTGCGAGGTCGAGCGCCGCCAGGGACTGCTCGTTGTAGGCGGGCGCCGTGTCCACCACGATGTAACCGAAGCTGCGCTGGAGGGCCCTCAGGACCTTGGCCACGGCTTCGCCGGGTAGGCCGTTCGAGGAAACAGAATCGGGCTTGGCTGCGTACGCCCAGAGATGGTCTCCAACTTGGAGGCCTGCTCGCCGCATGGGTACTCGGTCACTTCGCTCGGCTAGCCTCGCGAAGCCCTCGGCGTCGAGTGGGGCCTCGGCTCCGAAGTAGGAGACGGCGTCCCCCATCGTGAGGTCCAGGTCGAGGACGGCGGTGTCGACACGTGACTGCGCTGCCAGGGCCGCCGCCAGGTTGGCGGCGATGAACGTCTTGCCGATGCCTCCCTTGGAGGAGAACAGGGAGATGATCGAGCCACCTCCCTGGGCCGGTTCCAGCAGCCCTGTCCCCCGGGTAGATCGGATCCTCGCCGAGCCGTCGATGACTCGTTCCAGGGCCTGGCGCAGCTCTGAGACAGGGGCGGTCGGCTCCACAACCTCCCGGATCCCCGCTCGCATAGCGGCCAGCAACAACCCCTCGTCCGAGCGATCTCCCAGAAGGACCATCCCCGTCGCAGGATCGAGGCGTCCCACGTATTCGGCCATCCCGAACGCGTCCCCCCGCTTGACCCTCGGCGTCAGCAGAAGGACGAATGTCGAGCCCCGGCCATCAGAGAGGAACGCTTCCGCGGCAGTCGCGCTCGGGAGCCATCGAACGCGCCCCGGTTCCACCCCGAGGGCCTCCGCTGCTCGGTCTCGATATGAGGTTGGCATTCCGACAACCAGGAGCCCAACCCCCGCCCGTTCGAAGAAGTCGGACTCCTCATCTATGAGAGGAACAAGGGGTTGCGGCTCGGGTGCGGGCTCGGGCTCGGGTTCCTGGGAGGCCGGCCCGGGTTCCTTCAGGGCCGGCTCGCTTTCCGGTTGCTCCAGGACCGGCTCGGGCTTCCTTTCGACCTCGGGCACGGCAGGTTCGGCTGGGGGGCGCCTCTTGGCCCGGTCCCGCCGGGCGAATCCAATCCTCCGCTTGGGCCTTGGTGGCTCTTGCAGCTCCGGTTCTGCCGGGGGCTCCTGGCCAGGCGCCTCCGGAACCGGCTCTGGCTCTGCCTCGAGGACGGACTCTGGCTCCGGCACAGCCTGGATCTCTTGAACGATCGACTCCGCAGCCGGTTCAGCCTCGGGTTCGTGATCGACTCGATCCGCCTTGGCGGATCGCCGTCGCCGCTCTGCCCCCGCTCGCCGGCCGAATTTGGCACGCGGCGTCGTGGACGAAGACTTCTCAGGCTCGGGTTCCGGCTCGGGTGAGGGTTGCTCGCTGTCGACCTCGGGCGCAAGCGCTGCCTCGAGAAGGGGCGCTGCCTCCGGCGCCTGTTCCGATCGCATCGTCGGCCTAACCCAAGGCAGAGTCGCGCGCGATTGCAACGGGACCTCTTCGACACGCGCCTCGGAGGCTGGCGCAGCATCGATCTGCCGCCTGGGCTGCGCGTGCTCTTCTGGCTCGGCCTGAGGGACTGGTTCGGCCCGAGCGGCGCCGGGTCGCGCCTGGAGCTCTTCGGCTGGTGAGCGTTGCCGGCCTTTCTCCGCTCGGTGCCGTCCCCTTCGCCCCGGGCGAAAGAGCAGCTGGCGGTCCGGCTCGGGGAACTCCCATTGGAAGGCCTGCTCGGACCGCCGTGCGCGCTCGGGCTCCGGTGCGACCGTTTGCCGCTCAGGCTCCGAGTCCGTCTGGAGGACCGGCTCGGTTTCGGATCCGGACTCCTGCTCAGGTGGGCCGGCAGCTGGGGGGGTCGGCTTCTCCCTCTTCGCCTTGTCTCCCCGGCGCCACCGGTCGAAGGGAGCGCCTCGCATGGCGCGCGCAGGACTCGGCAGCAGAACCGCTCCATCGGCTGGATCGACGAACTCGAGGGACCTTTCTCGTTCCGCCTCGTCGAGCCGCCTGCGGTCTTCAAGAGGTCTCGCCGGTGCTTCGGCATGGGAGCTCGGCTCCGCACGGTTGAAGGAATGAGGAGGTTGAGAGGCCACCTGGGGGGCCTTTGGAAGTCCCGTCAGCAGAACGGCCCCGTCGGCGGGTTCCACGAGTTCCGCGTGTTCACGTTCCCGCTCGGCACTTCGCTTCGCAGCAGCAGCCGGGGACTGAGGCCTGAAGGTCCACGGTTGGCCGGGAGGACGAAGCGGCCCCGGGGGTGGGGTCGGCTCGAAGGGCCTGAGCGGCTCCGGAAGGGGGACCGGCTCGGGGGGAGGCTCGGGCGGTCGGAACGGCTCGGGCGGTCGGACCGGCTCGGGGGGAGGCTCGGGCGGTCGGACCGGCTCGGGCGGTCGGACCGGCTCGGGGACCAGTGCTGGCTCCTCTGGAAGATCCGGGAGCAAGGGCGGTTCCGGCTTAAGGAGCATTTCGGCCTC
>WNGB01009940.1_pt1 | contig 13272 bp, 6 predicted proteins | sample 5400681 | NCBI WGS metagenome assembly WNGB01 (sample SAMN13153367, study PRJNA577476) | soil metagenome | isolation source: 115 cm soil or saprolite under grassland replicate 2 | place: USA:California | collected 2016-06-15 | reverse complement strand
GTGGGTCCTCTCGAGGTGCGCGGCGATCTTGTTGGCCAGGTCCTCCGCGGCGGGCATCAGCGCCGGGCCGAGCATCGCGTTGACGAGCGGCCCGGTCGGCCCGCCGGCGTCCATCCGCAGCGTGAAGGTGAGCCGCGCCTGCGCGGCGCCGGCCGGCGCGGCGAGCCGCTTCGGACCCTCACCGTGCATCCGGCGGAACATCGTGCGGAAGAACCAGTCGAGGAAGCGCCGCCCGAACCAGCGCCGCACCGGCTTCGGTGGGGGCGGCGCGTCCGCAGTCACGTCGTCCATCACCAGCACGCCGCCGCCGTCCACCTTCTCGTTGAGCCCGGTCAGCGTGAAGGCGACCCGTTCCTGGTCGACCCACTCGGTGATGTGGGCCTGCAGCTTGACGACCCGGCTCAGGATCCCGACGTCGCCCTTGAGCGTCCACACCGAGTCGGTCCCGTCGAGGACCTCGTGCTTCTGGTAGCCAGTGAGGAACAGCGCCCAGTTGTTCATGTCCTTGACGAACTCCCAGACGAGCGCGCGAGGCAGGGACATCGTCGTCGCGTACTCGACCTCCGGCATCTCACCTCCCCTAGCTCCGCGCCGCGGCGTGCCGGCCGGCGGCGTATCCGAAGGTCATCGCCGCGCCGATGGTCGCTCCGGCGCCGGGATACCCCGGTCCGGTGATGCCGGCCATCACGTTGCCGGCGGCGTACAGCCCGTCGATCGGGCTGCCGCCCATGCGCAGGACCCGCCCGTCTTCATCGGTGCGCGCGCCGCCCTTGGTGCCGATCGCGCCGGGGTGGACCTCGATCGCGTAGAACGGGCCCTTCTCGATCGTGCCCAGGTTCGGGTTCGGCTCGTGCCCGGGATCGCCGTAGAAGTGGTCGTAGAGGCTCTCGCCGCGGTGGAAGTCCGGGTCGGCGCCCTCGACCGCGAAGCGGTTGAAGCGCTGTACGGTCGCGGCGAGGCCACGCGCGTCGACGCCGATGGCGAGCGCGAGCTCCTCGAGCGAGCCGGCATTCACCAGCCACTCGGGGATCGGCATTCCCGGCACGTAGGTGAGCAGCGCGTAGCGCTCGAGGTACTGCGAGTCGACGACGATCCACGCCGGGAGGTGGGTGCGCCCGTACGACACCGGATCGAAGGCGAAGAACGCCTTCATCATGTCGTTGTAGTTGTGCGCCTCGTTGACGAAGCGCTGGCCGCGCCGGTCGACGATGATGCTGTGGGGCAGCGAGCGGGTGGCGAAGTCGCCGCGGTAGAGCGGCTTGCCGTCGTACTCCTCGCCGGGGATCGCCAGCGACGGGCACCACCATGCCTCGTTCATGTTGCCGAGGTCGGCGCCGAGGGCCATCGCCATCCGCAGGCCGTCTCCTTCGTTGCCGGGCGGCGAGTTGGGATGGGTCAGCGGACCGCCGAGGAAACGCTTGCAAAGCTCGGGGCTCCACTCGAAGCCGCCGCTGGCGAGGACGACGCCGCGCTTCGCGGCGATCGTGATCTCCACGCCGTCCCGCTCGGCGCGCACGCCGACCACGCGGTCCTCGTCGAGGACGAGCTCGCGCGCCGGGGTCGACAGCATCGGCTCGATGCCGCGGTCGAGCATGCCCTTGAGCAGGCCGCCGGTGAGCGCGCCGCCGTAGCAGACCAGGCCCTGCTTGAACCGCCTGGCGAGCAGGCCGAACGGGAGAGCTGACGGCTTCGAGAACACGCCCCAGTCGGTGGCCTCGGAGACCGACATCGCGGTCATCCCGAACACCGGGCTGCGCCGCAGCCTGTCCTTCCACGCGCCGAGCTGGTTGGTGTCGAACAGACCGGGATCGAGCGAGCGACCGCCCGGCTTGCCGCCGTCGAACTCGGGGTGGTAGTCGGGGTAGCGGCCGAGCGCCTGGAAGGCCACCGGGGTCGCGCCCTCGATGAACTCGATCATCTGCGGGGCGAGCTCGAGGAACCGGCGGATCAGGGCCGGCTCGGTCCGGCCGTCGGCGAGCCGGGTCATGTACGTGAAGGCGTCGTCGAACGAGTCGGCGATCCCCAGCGCGGGCATGTGGCGATTGTTGGGGACCCAGACGACGCCGCCCGACACCGCGGTGGTGCCGCCGACCTTGCCCGTCTTCTCGAGGACGAGGACCCTGGCGTTGCCCGCGTGGGCGGCGAGGGCGGCGGCCGCGCCGGCGGCGCCGCTGCCGATCACCACGACGTCGGCCTCGCGGTGGAAGTGCTTGGTGTCCTTTCTGCCCTGGCGGAACCACATGGCCGTGACCTGGAGTGAAACATGTTCTACTTCGATGTGCAATCGCTTGCAAACGGATCCCCCCGGGTGCGAGCATCGATCAACGTGGCAGCCGACAAGGACCGAGACATCTTCGACCGGATCTTCGACGTGGCGATCGAACTCGCCGAGGAGGGGGGCTACGACAACGTCCGCCAGCGCGATGTGGCGTCCCGGGCGGGAGTCGCGATCGGGACCCTCTACAAGCGGTTCCGCAGCAAGGAGGACATCCTGTCGGCGGCGCTCGAGCGCGAGACCGCCCAGCTCGAGCGCAAGTTCGAGAAGCTGCCGATCAAGGCCGCGAACCCCGAGGACCGGCTGGTCCAGTTCTACACGGTGCTGACCCGGACGCTGACCCGGCGGCCGCACTTCGCGCGCGCGGTGCTGCGCGCGATGGCGTCGGGCCAGCCCGAGGTCGCCAGGCACGTCCTCGCTTACCACGGCCGGATGAACGCGATGCTGATCGCGACGCTGCGCGGCGGTCGGATGACGTACGGCGACGCGACCGCCTCGCCGCCGACCGAGCGGGAGCAAACGGTCGCTCTGCTCGTCCAGCAGAACTGGTTCGCATCGCTGATCGGATGGTCGGCGGGCACGCACAGCCCGTCGGCTGTGCTCGAGCACGTCCGCATGGCGGCTCGCCTCCTGCTCAAGGGCATGGATGCCGACGCGATGGACACCGCGAAGGAAGCCAAGAAGTCAGTCGGGTGACACGGCGGCGATCGGCTGGTCGGGGGTGCAGTCCACGCCGGCGCACTGCCGGACGAGTGCGCAGTCGGTGAGGTCGCCACCGTCGCCGCTGCCGCCGGCAGAGGCAGGCGGCGGCGCGATGTGCTCACCGATCCGTCACCCCGACACGATCAGAAGATGAACGTCAGGTAACGGAGGCGTGTCAAATCCGGTTGCCCTGTCCGGTGAAACATGTTCTAGTGCGCCTGGCCCGCTGTCAAGCCGCGGTCAGCAAGGAGGGCGATATGCGGATGTTGCTCCTCGGAGCCCTGATGTTCACGCTTGCCGGCTGCTCGAGCGACAGCAGCCCGGGCGACGACGACGGCGGCGATGATGGCGGCGGGGACGGCGGTGGGACCGCCGTTGACGCCGACGTCCCCGGCCCGTGCGACATGACCGGGGTGTGGGTCGCCGAGCAGCACGTCGTGTCGCTCGCGCTCTCGGCCGAGCAGTTCAGCACCACCTGGTACTACTACGAGATCGAGCAGACCGGCGATCGCTTCACGATCACCGACGGGATGAACTGCGGCTTGGTCGTCGACGGAACGACCACGGTCACGATCGGCGCCGCGACCCTCGCGGCGCTGGCCCGCCAGGAGATGGCCGGGCCGAACCGCCAGGGCACCTACACCCAGAACGGCGACCAGTGCGAGTTCAGCCTCGACCGTAGCTACAACATCCGCGGCGCCAGCAAGGCGCAGTACCTGACCGACCACTGGAACATCGGCGATCCCGACAAGGAGCTGTTGACCTTCCCGGCGCTGCCGACCGCGCCGCCCGGGATGGAGGACTGGGACGGCGACAACATGGACGGGATCACGCTGACCAGTCAGCTCGGCTCGCGCTACGTGGCACAGCGCGACTGGAACCAGCACCACGGCACGACTGACACCTTCGCGTCGCAGTTCGGCCGCGAGACGGGAGACGGCGTGATCGTCGTCAAGTGGGACAACCAGGAGGCCATCTCCGACCAGACCGACAAGCGGCTCCGCATCACCGCGGCGCCGTCGGGCAACGGCTGGGCTCGCTACGCACGCGCTCCGCAGCTGGAGATCATCCCGGACGACGACCTGACGTCGTGCCGCAACGTGCAGCTCCTCGCCCAGCAGGTCTGGCCGTCGGGACCATGAGGCTATCGACGTACCTCCTCGCCGCGGTCGTCCTCACCGCGCCGGCTCGGGCGGCCGCGTCGCCGCTCTTCGAGCTCTCCGGGGACGTGCAGGGCGGCGGCGGCCTGACTGCCCGGCTCAACGCCGACGGCCCGGCCGCCGCATACTTCAACCCGGCGCTGCTGGTCGACGCCCCCCACGGCTTCGACCTCGGCGTGTTCTTCCTCGCCGACACGATCGCCATCGACGTCGACGACCGGCTGCAGTCGCCGCTCTGCCAGGACGGCGCGTGCGACGTGCCGTCGGTCGCCGGGCGCGGCCCCGAGTCGTTCCGCCACGAGGACGGCGTGCCGATCAGCGATCCCACGATGCCGACCGGGTGGCTGCAGGACGGCACGCCCGACCTGGCGGCCCGGCCGCGCCAGGGCGCGGGCAGCGGCACCCACCGGCGCGCCTACCAGACACTCGGCCTCATCACCTCGCCGATAAAGGACCGGGTCGCCCTCGGGGTCTACGCGATGATCCCGCTCGGCGAGTTCACCACCACGAAGTCGTTCTACAACGACGAGCGCGAGCAGTACTTCTCGAACAGCCTGCACCCGGAGCTGTACAGCGACCGGCTCACTGCCACCTCGCTCGCTTTCGGCGGCGGTGTCCGCGTCCACCCCACCGTCTCGCTCGGGCTGGCCTTCACGCTCAGCCTCGCCAACCAGGCGCAGGCGCCGGTCTACGTCTCGAACCTCAACGACCTCAACACCCTCCTCCTCGACTCCGACATCTCGGTCAAGACCGCGGTCGCGCCCCACTTCGGCGTGCAGTGGAAGCCCCACCAGCGTGTCCGCGCCGTCGCGACCGTGCACACCAAGCAGGCGTTCGAGGTCGAGACGGGCTTCGACTACGTGCTGGCGACCGGCCAGGAGCAGTCGGCGAGCCTGCGCTTCGTCCACTCGTACACGCCGCTGACCGTCGCCGCCGGCGCCAGCTACGACCTCGGCGAGACGCTGTCGCTGAGCGGCGTCGCCAGCTGGGCGCAGTGGTCGCACTACGAGGACCGGCACGGCGAGAACCCGGGCGGCGACTACTCGTGGTCCAACACGGTGTCGCTCGCGCTCGGCGCACGGTGGGCGTCGGGCAAGCACCGGGCGTGGCTCGACACCGCGTACCAGCCGTCGCCGGTGCCGCCGCAGACCGGGCCGTCGAACTACGTCGACAGCGACCGCCTCGGCGTCTCGCTCGGCGGCGACCGGGCGATGAAGCTGTGGGGCGCCACGCTGCGGATCGGCATCGACGCGCTCGGCCACCGGATCTTCCAGCGCCACGTCGACAAGGTCCCCGAGTCCATCCGCGACGAGGTCCCCGACGACTCGATCGACGTGCTCGGCCAGCCGGTGCCGAACCGCGAGGGGCTGCAGACCAACAACCCCGGCTTCCCCGGCTTCTCGGTCGGGGGCTGGATCTTCGGGGCCGAGCTGCACGTCGGGATCGAGTACTGAGACGTTCGCGCCGGCGCTTTCCCTGAACCCGATCGGCCCGTATCGCCGCCTCGTCGATGAGTGGCCGTGATTGCGCGGTCGCGTGGTAGTCTCCCCGTCCCGGAGGTGTCTGCCATGTCCGTGCGCTCGATCGCCGCGACCGCCATCCTCGTGCTGGCCGCCGACGCTGCTGCCGCCACGCCGCCCGCGCTCACCGCGCCGCCGCTGCTCCTGCGCGAGCCCACCGTCAGCGCCAGTCAGATCTGCTTCAGCTACGCGGGCGATCTGTGGATCGTCGACCGCAAGGGCGGCAGTGCCCGCCGCCTCACCACCGACGGGGGTATCGAGACGAGCCCCATCTTCTCCCCCGACGGCTCGCTCATCGCGTTCACCGGCGAGTACGACGGCAACCACGATGTCTTCGTCGTCTCGGCGCAGGGCGGCATGCCGCAGCGCCTGACCACCCACCCGGGGGGCGACGAGGTGGCGGGCTGGACCCGCGACGGCCAGCGCGTCCTCTTCCGCTCCAGCCGCAACAGTTACTCGCGCTTCGACCATCTCTTCACGGTCAGCATCCACGGCGGCCTCCCGGAGGAGATTCTCCTCCCCATGGCGGTCCAGGGCTCTTTCTCGCCCGACATGAAGCAGCTCGCCTACGTGCCGTTCTCCAACTTCATCGGCACCACCCAGCACGTGCGCGCTCTCAAGCACTACCGCGGCGGCACCGCCTCGCCCATCTGGATCGCGCGGCTCTCCGACTCCTCCGTCGAGAAAGTGAAACGCACCGACTCCAACGACTCGACGCCCATGTGGATCGGCGACAAGGTCTACTTCCTCTCGGACCGCGGCGGCCCCGTCGCCCTCTGGGTCTACGACGCCAGGACCAAGGACGTGCAGCGGGCGACGCCGAGCGACGGCCAGGACATCAAGTCCGCCAGCGCCGGCGCCGACGTCATCGTCTACGAGGAGCTGGGTTCCATCCACCTCTTCGATGTGGCGACGGGCACCCAGCGGGCCGTCGACATTCGCGTCTCCGGCGATTTCCCGGCGGCGCGGCCGCACTTCGAGCCGGTGGCCAAGCGCGTGGTCAGCGCCGGCATCTCCCCGACCGCGGCCCGCGCCGTCTTCGAGGCCCACGGCGAGATCTTGACCGTCCCGGCCGACAAGGGCGACATCCGCAACCTCACGCGTTCACCGGCGGTGGCCGACCGCGATCCCGCCTGGTCGCCCGACGGGAGCTCCATCGCCTGGTTCTCCGACGAGGGCGGCGAGTACGGCCTGGTCGTCCGCTCGCAGGACGGCCTGGCCCGAACTCGCCGCATCAACCTCGGCGAGGCCTCCTTCTTCTACAAGCCGGTCTGGTCGCCCGACTCCAGGAAGATCGTCTATTCCGACAAGAAGCTGAACCTCTGGTACGTCGACGTGGCCAGCGGCAAGCCGGTCAAGGTCGACACCACCACCTACGACAGCGGGCCCGAGCCCTTCCAGGCGGTCTGGTCCCCCGACAGCCGGTTCATCGCCTACACCCGGCAGCTGGCGAGCAGCTACCACGCCATCCTCATCTTCTCGCTGGCCGAGCAGAAACCGCACCAGGTGACCGACGGCCTCTCCGACGCCACCAACCCGGCCTTCGACAAGAATGGCCGCTACCTCTACTTCACCGCCTCGACCGACGTCGGGCCCATCGTGGCGAGCAGCATGGGCGGCTTCCGCGTGCCCACGGCCAGTGCCGGCTACGTGGTGGTGCTGCGCAAGGATCTGAAGTCGCCGCTCGCGCCCCAGAGCGACGAGGAGAAGGCCAAGGTGGCCGCGGGAAAGGCGGCCGGCGCCGACGAGTGCAAGGACGAGAAGGGGGGAGCCGAGGACCACCCGGCGAAGAAGGAGAAGGCGGCGGCCAGGACCGAGGCCCCGACGCCGGTCAAGATCGACTTCGCCGGCATCGACCAGCGCATCCTCGCCCTGCCCTTCCCCGAGCGGAACTACGTCGGCGTCGTCGCCGGCAAGACGCACGCGCTGTATCTCCTCGAGGGCCCGGCCTTCCGCGGCGCCGACGATCAGGAGCGCTTCATCGTGCATGGCTTCGACCTCTGCACGCGCAAGACCGAGAAGCTGCTCGACGACGTGGGCGCCTTCGCGGTGAGCGCCGACGGCAAGAAGGCCCTCTACGAGCAGCTCCCCGAGAAGGACGCCAGCTCCGCCCTGGCGCAGGCCGCCGACGAAGGCCACAACGGCCAGTGGTTCATCCGTCCGGTCGACGCCCTCGGCAAGCCGGCCAAGGAGCCCGGCAAGTCCGACGGTGCCCTCAAGCTCGACGGCATGGAGGTGCAGGTCGACCCGGTGGCGCAGTGGGCGCAGGTCTTCCGCGAGTCGGTGCGCATCGAGCGCGACTTCTTCTACGACCCGAACCTGCACGGCGCGAACCTCGCCGCCCTGACCCGCGCCTACCGGCCCTACCTCGCCGGCGTCATGAGCCGCGACGACCTCACCTACCTCATCGCCGACATGCTGGGCGAGATGACGGCGCAGCACGTCTATGTCGACGGCGGCGAGGCGCCCAGGCCGCCGCACGTGCCCGGCGGCCTCCTCGGCGCCGACTACCAGATCGACCATGGCCGCTACCGCATCGCCAAGATCTACCGCGGCGAGAACTGGAACCCGGGCCTGCGCGCGCCCCTCACCGAGCCCGGCGTCGACGTTCACCCGCGCGACTACCTCCTCGCCATCAACGGCAAGCCGGTGACCGCCAAGGACGAGATCTTCGCCTTCTTCCAGGAGACCGCGGGCAAGACGGTGCAGCTACGGATCAGCGCCGACCCGGGCGGCAAGAACCCACGCGTGGCCTCGGTCGTGCCCATCGCCGACGAGCACGCCCTGCGGCTGCGCGACTGGATGGAGGCGAACCGCCAGAAGGTGGAGAAGCTCTCTCGCGGCAAGGTGGCCTACATCTACCTGCCCGACACGGCCGTCAAGGGCTTCACCAACTTCAACCGCTACTACTTCGCGCAGTCGGACAAGCAGGCTGCCGTCATCGACGAGCGCTTCAACGGTGGTGGCTGGATCGCCGATTACATCGTCGACTGGCTGGCACGCCCGCGCCTCCTCATGGCCATGACGCGCGAGGGCAAGGACAACGTCGTACCCCAGACCATCTTCGGGCCCAAGGTGATGCTCATCAACGAGATGGCTGGCTCGGGCGGCGACGCGCTGCCCTGGATGTTCCGGCGCCAGCACCTCGGGCCGCTCGTCGGCACCCGCACCTGGGGCGGCCTCATCGGCATCGGCGGCTACCCCGAGCTCATCGACGGCGGCCGCATCACGGCGCCGCGCTGGGCCATCTACAACCCTGACAACGGCCAGTTCGACGTGGAGAACAAGGGCGTGGCGCCCGACATCGAGGTCGAGCTGGATCCGGCGGCGTGGCGGCAGGGCCACGACCCGCAGCTGGAGAAGGGCGTGGCGCTGGCGCTGAAGGACCTCAAGGACAGTCCACCCAGGCGGCCGAAGTACCCTGTTTACGACTGGAACAGCGTGCGCAAGCAAGCGTCGTCCGAGAAACCCACCGCTGCCCCACAGCCCGCCGCCGTCAATGCGGCGCCCGCCCGCTGAGTCGCGGCATCACGGGTTTCACACCCTCCGAGAAGTCGAGGCGCGAGAACGCCGCCGCCTTCGCGAAGCCTGCGCTCGAATCGGTGCCGCAGCCGATTCGCACTCCCGGAGCGCGTCGCTGGTACCGCCGGCCCGGACCGGCCTGGCTCTGGAATCGGCCGACGGTTGCTCCTATCCTGCAGACCTCCCACATATCTGCTCTGCGAGGCAACCATGAAGATGAACGCTCTGGTGTGTCAGTCTCGCGTCGTGCTGTTCCTGGCCGGTGTCGCCGCGTGCGGCGAAGCGGGCGAGGAGGGCACGCCCTCCTCGGCGCGGTCGCTCGAGAGCGCCCGGCCAGCGGAGCCGGCCGGGCCCGGAGAGGAGAGCAGCCGTCGCTCCTCCGGCGCGCGATCGGAAGGATCGGAATCGCCGCTCGACCCGCTGAGCTCCGAGGAGATCGAGCGGGTGATGAGTGTCCTGCGGTCCGAGAACAGGATATCGCCCGCCGCCATCATTCCGCAGATGAAGCTGCAGGAACCGGACAAGTCCTTCGTGCTCGGCTGGTCACAGGGGCACTCGCGGCGCCGCGCAGCGTACGTCGTCACGCGGGACCAGGGCGTGAGCTTCGAGGGCGTCGTCGATCTGGAGCGAAACCGGACGACCTCCTGGCGCCAGCTCCTCGCGACCGAGCAGCCGCCGCTCGCGCTGTCCGAGCAGCTGCCGGCCGGGGCCATCACGCTCGCGGACGAGGGTTTTCAGGAGCGCCTGCGCGCTCGCGGCATCGAGGACTTCTCGACCATCATCTGCTTTCCGCTCTCGGCCGGTAACTTCCACGTACCGTCCGAGCAGGGCAAGCGGCTCCTGCGCAGCACGTGCGTCGACTCGGCGGACGTCGAGAGTGTGTGGGCTCGACCGATCGAGAACCTCACGGCGGTCGTCGACCTCGACGCCCAGCGAGTCATCGAGATCATCGACACCGGCATCGTTCCGATGTCCACCTCCGAGGGCAACTACCTGCCGGCCGAGACGCGCCCGCCCCCGACCCCGCTCCTCACGAGTCAGCCGGATGGTGTCGACTTCACGATCACGGGCCACGAGGTCGCCTGGGAGAACTGGACGTTCCACTATCGCGTCGAACAGCGGGATGGGCTCATCCTCTCGCGCGTACGGTACGACGACCACGGGCGGGTGCGCTCGGTCCTTTACCGGGCGAACATGTCGGAGATCTTCGTCCCCTACGCGGACCCGACGAGCAACTGGTACTACCGGACCTTCATGGACGAGGGGGAATACGGCTTCGGCAAGTCGACGGTGCCGCTCGTGCGCGAGAGAGATTGCCCGCCCAACGCCGTCTTCCGGGACGTGACCATCCCGGGCGACGACGGCGTCCCGGTCACGATACCGGACGCCCTCTGCTTCTTCGAGCGCACGACCTATCTCGGCGTGCACCACTTCGACATCTTCACCGGCAATGCGATCGCCCGGAGCGGCCGCGAGCTCGTGCTGCGGTACGCGACGGTGGTGGGCAATTACAACTACCTCTTCGACTGGACATTTCAGCAGGACGGATCCTTCGCGATGCGCGTGGGCGCCTCGGGCGTCGAGCAGCCCAAGGGATCGGCCGCCAGCACCGTGCGCGAGGCGGAGCGCAGCGGCGACCTCCTCTACGGCCAGCTGGTCGACCGGGGGCTGGTCAGCCAGAACCACCAGCACATCTTCAACGTGCGCCTGGACATGGACGTGGACGGCCGGGAGAACACCTTCGTCGCGCTCACGCCCCGCGTGATGCGTGCACCGCCCTCGAGTCTCCGCAAGAGCACGTGGGTCATCGACGAGCGGCAATACGAGCGCGAGCAGGATGCGAAGATCGAAGAAACGGATGATGGCACCCAGTGGACCGTCGTCAACCCGGCCCAGCGCAACAGCCTGGGCTATCCGACCGCCTACATGCTCGATGTGCACAGCGAGAGCGGCGAGGTCCTGATGAGCGAGGACGACCCACCGCTCCAGCGGGCAGCCTTCACGCAGCACGACCTGTGGGTGACCCGGTTCGGGGGCGACCAGTTCTACGCGGCCGGCAACTTCCCGAACCAGAGCCTCGGCGGCGACGGTCTCCCCCAGTACATCGCCGACAACGCCAGCATCAAGCGACGGGACATCGTCCTCTGGGTCAATCTCGGCCTGACGCACATCACGCGCGTCGAAGACTGGCCGCTCATGTCGACCGAGTGGTTCGGTAGCATCGAGCTCAAGCCGTTCATGTTCTTCGACCGGAATCCGGGACTGGACATCCCCGACGTGGATTGACAGCCGCGCGTGTCCGTTCGCGGGCCCTCAGTGGCGGGTCCGCGAGCGCGCCTTGCCCCGCCCGCCGTGCGCGCGCAGCCACTTCTCGACCACCGCTCGCAGATCTGGCTCTTCGAGCTCGACCAGCCGATCGCGCGCCTCCGCCGCGAGCGCCGTGGCGCGGCCGCGCGCGCCGTTCGCCCACAGGGCCCCGGCCAGGATGAAGCGGACCCTCTGCAGCTCGACGGTGCCCTTGCGCTCCTGCTCGGCGAGGGCGACGGCCCGTTCCAGCGTCTCCACGGCGCGACCGGTCCGGCCCGCGCGCAGGTAGGCCTCTCCGAGCGGGACCAGGAACAGGCGCCGGTACGGACTCTTCGCGCCGCGCACTCGCTCGTCGGCTGCCTTCGCCTCCTCCAGGAGAGCGATCGCCTCGGCGTGGCGTCCCTGGCCGCTGCGCACCTGCCCCATCCCCGACAGCGCCTCGGCCATCTCCGGGACGTCGCCTGGCTGCTTGCGCAGGATCGCCAGCGCGCGCCCGAAGCCATCCTCGGCCCTCTTCCAGTCCTCGTCGCGCAGGAAGGCGAGCCCGAGCGTGTACCAGGCGTGCGCGACGCTCGGATGGTTCTCGCCCTGAGCCCGCGTCTTGGCGGCGATCACGCTCTCCAGCAGCCGGCGGGCCGTCTCGGTGTCCCCATTCTCGATGGCCAGGCCGGCCAGGTCCCCGCGGGTGGCTGCCGTATCGGGGTGATCGGGCCCGAGAGACGCGACCTGGATCTTCTCGGCTTCCTCCCACAGCGCGCGAGCCTCATCGCGGCGTCCGTGGCGGAGGCGCAGGCCGGCGAGCAGGGACAGGCGCTGCGCGATCTTCGGATGGCCGGGCGGAAACGCTTTCCTGGTGATCGCGAGCGCCCGCTCGGCCTGCCGGTTCGCCTCCTCGAGCTCGCCTCTGACCTTGAGCACCGTCGAGAGACTGTCGAGGGTGCCGGCGACAGCGGGATGCTCGGGTCCCAGGGCGCGCTCCTCGCTGGCCAGGACGCGCTGGAGAAGCGGCAGAGCCTCGTCCATTCGCCCCAGACGCGCCAGGTTGAGCGCCATGTTGGAGGTCAGCCGATTCACCGTCTCATCGTCGGGCCCGCGCCGCTGCTCGGCCAGCTGGAGCGCCCGCCTCAGGCGCGCGAGCGACTCGTCGTGCTCACCCTGACTGAACAGCAGCCCCGATTGCGCCGCGAGGAGCTCGACGACCAGCTCATCGCGGTTGCCGGCGCGCGCCACCACGGCCTCGGCGAAGGTCGAGAGCGCCGTCGCCTCGGCGAGTCGCTTGCCGTCGGTGCCGAGCTCCGCGACGAGCTTGATCGCCACGCGCGCGCTCAGGAGGTCGTCGTGCGCCTCGGCGGCGCTTCGCGCGGCTTCTTGCAGCAGGTCCTCTCCGATGTCGACCTTGCCAGCCCTGCATTCGAGGACCCCGTTGCGGTAGAGCGCCTCCGCGAGGATCGGGGCGTAGCGAAGCGGCCTGGCCGCGGCCACCGCCTCGCGCGCGAGCGCCAGTCCTTCCGTGTACTGTCCGGCGCGCTGATGCGCCTCGATGGCATCGAGCTGGGCCCGGACCTGGTCGATCCGCCCTTCCGCCGCCGGATCGCGCGGCGGCGCCACCGGCATGGCCAGCGCGTCGGTGTCGGCGCATGCGCTCACGTCGCCGACGCTGCCCGCCGCCTGGACGGCGGTCGCGGGATCGACCGCGTCCCGCTGCCAGAGAGAGGTGAGAGCCTCGATCTGGCGCCGCGCTCGCTCCAGGCACGACATGCGCAGGTCGAGCATCGCTTCCGACTGC
>WNGB01020567.1_pt1 | contig 13273 bp, 9 predicted proteins | sample 5400681 | NCBI WGS metagenome assembly WNGB01 (sample SAMN13153367, study PRJNA577476) | soil metagenome | isolation source: 115 cm soil or saprolite under grassland replicate 2 | place: USA:California | collected 2016-06-15 | reverse complement strand
GTACGACGTCCACACCGACTGCCGCCACCCTCGACTGCTGTCCAGCTCCGACTCGCCCGTGCTGGGTCACGAAAGTGGCTGGGCTCCGGACGGCCGCACCTTCTGGGCCGCCAGCACCGGCGGGTTCACGCTGGCCGCGATCGACCTGACCAACCCGAGCAAGCCGAAGCGGATCTTCTTCCAGGCCGGCGTGAGCTACCACGGTCTGCGGCTCTCCAGCGACGGCAAAACCATGTACGTCGCCGACATCGGCACCTCCACCGCGGGCGCCCTCCAGCACAAGGGGCTGCGGATCCTCGACGTCAGCCAGGTCCAGGCCCGCAGGGCCGACCCGAAGGTCACCATCAAGGCCGACCTGACCTGGAGCACGGTGTCGATCCCGCAGGTGGCCGAGCCGTTCACCAAGAACGGTCACCAGTACCTCCTCGAGGTCGACGAGTACGCCAACTACAGCGCCTCGGTCGACCCCCGCCAGCAGCCGGTGGGCGCCGCCAGGATCATCAACATCGACGACCCGCGGCACCCGTACGTCGTCTCCGACCTCAGGCTCCAGGTGCACCAGCAGGCGAACCGACAAGGTGACCAGTGGCTCGACCCCGGCGCCCAGATCCCGGTCCAGGGGTACGCCGCCCACTACTGCTCGCTCCCGACCAAGGTCGACCCGAAGATCGCCGGCTGCTCGATGATCCTGTCGGGCCTGCGGCTCTTCGACATCCGCGACCTGCATCACCCGAAGGAGGTCGGCTACTTCAACGAGCCGTTCGTGCCTCTGGATGACCCGACTGCCGACCCGACGTCCAGCCCGACGGCGATCGGCGGCTTCGCGATGTCCCAGCCCGCCTGGGATGTCGCACACGACTCGGTCTGGTACACCGACGGGAACTCCGGGTTCTACAACGTGCGGCTGACCAACGGCGTACAGAACCTGCTGCCGTAGGCCCTGCTTGCCGCTGCCCGCGTAACGATTGCGGCACCCTGGGTCATCCGGCGGTCGGCCGGGCCCACACTCGGGGAATGGGACGGCGACTCGCGAGCGCGGCGGCGGCAACCTTGTTCCTTGTCGCCCACACGCTCGCCTGGGCGTCCCCGGCGCGGGCGTCATGTTCGAGTGAGAGCGGTCCCGCGGGCTCGCCGATCATCTTCGTGGGTACGGCGGACGCCGAGCGTCGCGGCTTCACCCGGTTCGCGGTCACCGAGGTGTGGGCGGGGCCGGATCTTGCGCCCGAGGTGTGGGTCCAGTCAGGACAACGACAGCCCGTCTGGCCGCTCAACCTCCTCTTGGGCGTCAGCAGTTCCGCCGACGCCGACTTCGTCCAAGGCGACCGGTACGTCGTCGGGGCCTCGAGCGGGTTTCGAACGAGCGCGTGTTCCGTGGACGAGCTGCCATCCGGCCGGACGGGCGCTGCGCGACGCCCCACTGACGTCCGGATCCCCACGTCGGACGGTCTAGAGGGCGCGAACCCACCCATCGGCCTTGTAGGGCAAGGGCTGTGGGTCGTGGGTCTCCTTGCAGTCGGCGGCCTCACGGTCGTCGGTTTCCGGTTGCACCGCGCTCGTCCCAGGTGAGGGCTACCGCTGGTCGGCAGCCGTTCGCTCTGCGGGGTGTCGGGACTAGAGCCAGCGAGCAGAGCAGTCGGTCTATGGGGCCACGTGGCCCCATGGGCCGAGCGGCCCGGTTCGCCAGCCTTCTCGGCGGTGATCCAGCCGTCTCAGCAGTGACTCGAGTGTCCCCAAACCCGCCACGACGTCCGCGAAAGTGGCGGGTTTGGGGACACTCGACCGTCGGTGGAGTCCGCGTCGTGCTTGACGACGCTGTGTCCGCTCGCTCACCAGCCGCGGATGCGCCACTCGGCGAGGTGCGGACGCTCGGCGCCGAGGGTGGAGTCGTTGCCGTGGCCCGGGTAGAACCAGGTGTCGTCCGGGAGGGTGCCGAAGACCTTGTGCTCGACCTCGTCGATGAGCTGGGCGAAGGCGTCCGCGTCGCCGAACGTCGCGCCCACGCCGCCGGGGAAGAGCGAGTCGCCGGTGAACAGGTGGGGGTGGCCGGCGGGGTCGTCGTACCGGAGACAGATCGAGCCGGGGGTGTGGCCGGCGACCGCGATGACCGTGAGCGTCTGGTCGCCGACCGCGACCGTGTCGCCGTCGGTGACCCGGTGGGTGATGGGTACGCCGGTCTGCTCGGTGATCGCATCGGCGTCGCGAGCTCCGGCGTACGTCGTCGCGCCCGTGGCCGTCACCACCTCGGCGAGGGCCCGGTGATGGTCCCAGTGCTGATGCGTGGTGACGACCGCTGCGAGCCCGCCATCCCCGACCTGCCCGCCGTCGCTGATGAGGCCCAACAGCACCGCGGGCTCGGCCGCCGCGTCCACCAGCACCTGGTCGCCGGTCGCGCGGCAGCGGAGGAGGTAGCAGTTGTTGGACGTCTGGGGGTCGACCGCGACCTTGGTGATCGTGAGGTTGGCCAGCTCGCGGACGTCGGGCGAGCCGCCCGGGGTCACCGCGCCGGTGTACGTCGTACCCATGGGCCCAGGGTAGGCACCTCGCCGGACAGGCCGTCGCCGTGGCCCCGACCGACCAGCCACCAGGCCAGGTCGGCCGCCGTGCCGGAGATCGCCGTACCCGTCCCCGCGCCGACCGCGACCTCGCCGTCAGGGGTGCGCAGCACCAGGTCGTGCTCGGTGCCGCGGTCCCAGGCGGCGAGCGGGAGCAGGTGGTCGGCGAAGTCGGCCGACCAGTCGGCGGGGGAGTACCCGGCGTCCAGGTCCGCGTGGTGGATCTCCACCTCGCGCCAGCGCATGTCCACCAGGTCCCGGGCCGGGAATGTCGGGCCACCCGGGGTGCGCTCGACCATGGTGTCGAGTCGCTCGGGGGTGAGCTCGGCCACGGCGCCGGTGAAGCCGCGGCAGCCGGTCGCCAACCGCTCCCGCAGCTCGGTCGGCGAGCCGGTCGCGAGCTTGTCGATGTCCTCGTCGCGGGACTCGTTGGAGTCGTACATGGGGACCCGACCGCCACTTGTCACTCCGCCGGCCGCGCGGGCGAGCCCCTCGGCGTTGAGGGCGAGGTGGGCGACGACGTGCGCCCGAGTCCAGCCGGGCAGCAGGGACGGCTCGGACCACCGACTGTCGGTGAGGCCGTCTACGGTGTTGAGGAGTCTGGCGGTCGCGTCGTTGAGGAGGCCAAGGTGTGCGGTCACGCCGTCCATTCAACCGCATCCGACCAGCGCGTCGGCTTGCTCGATGACATAAGATGTGCGAACACTTGTTCGAACCCTCGACCCCGTTTTGCAAGGCTCTCTCATACAAGACGGCTCTCTCATACAAGGAAGTGCAGTGGCTGATCAGCTGGTCATTCGGGGCGCGCGCGAGCACAACCTCAAGGACGTCTCCCTCGACCTGCCGCGCGACTCCCTGATCGTCTTCACCGGCCTCTCCGGGTCGGGCAAGTCGTCGCTGGCGTTCGACACGATCTTCGCCGAGGGGCAGCGCCGGTACGTCGAGTCGCTGTCGGCGTACGCGCGGCAGTTCCTGGGGCAGATGGACAAGCCCGACGTCGACTTCATCGAGGGGCTCTCACCAGCGGTCTCGATCGACCAGAAGTCGACCTCGAAGAACCCGCGCTCCACGGTCGGCACGATCACCGAGGTCTACGACTACCTGCGCCTGCTCTACGCGCGGATCGGACGGCCGCACTGCCCGGTGTGCGGTTCGCCGATCGAGCGACAGACGCCGCAGCAGATCGTCGACCGCGTGCTCGCCCTCGAGGAGGGCCGCCGCTTCCAGGTGCTGGCGCCGGTGATCCGGGCCCGCAAGGGCGAGTACGTCGAGCTGTTCCGCTCACTGCAGTCGCAAGGCTTCTCGCGCGCCCGGATCGACGGCGACATCCACAGCCTCGACCAGCCACCCACGCTCAACAAGCAGCAGAAGCACACCATCGAGGTGGTCGTCGACCGGCTCGCGGTCAAGGAGTCCTCGAAGCGCCGGCTGACCGACTCGGTCGAGACCGCGCTCAACCTGGCCAGCGGCCTGGTCGTGCTCGACTTCGTCGACCTGCCCGACGACGACCCGGGCCGCGAGCTGCGGTTCTCGGAGAAGATGTCGTGCCCCAACGAGCACGCGATCGACACCGACGAGCTCGAGCCGCGGTCGTTCTCGTTCAACTCGCCGTTCGGCGCCTGCCCGGAGTGTCACGGGCTCGGGACCCGGATGGAGGTCGACCCCGAGCTGGTCATCACCGACCCCGCGGCGACGCTGGGCGAGGGCGTCGTACAACCGTGGAACGCGGCGCACGTGAAGGACTTCTTCATCCGGCTGCTCGGCGCGCTCGGCGACGAGCTCGACTTCGACCTCAACACGCCGTGGCAGGATCTGTCGCCGAAGGCGAAGAAGTCGATCCTGGACGGCCACCCGACCAAGGTGCACGTGCGGCACACCAACCGGTACGGCCGCGAGCGGTCCTACTACTCGGCGTTCGAAGGCGTCCGGCCCTACATCGAGCGGCGGCACCGCGAGGCGGAGTCCGACACCAGCAGGGAGCGCTTCGAGGGCTACATGCGCGAGGTGCCGTGTCCCGCCTGTCAGGGGAGCCGGCTCAAGCCGGTGTCGATGAGCGTGACCATCGGTGACCGCAACATCGCCGACGTCTGTGCCCTGCCGATCAACGAGACCGCCGACTTCCTGCGCTCCCTCGACCTGACCCCGCGCGAGCGGCAGATCGGCGAGCGGGTGCTCAAGGAGATCCAGGAGCGGCTGAACTTCCTGCTCGACGTGGGGCTCGACTATCTCTCGCTCGACCGGCCGTCCGGGTCGTTGAGCGGTGGCGAGGCGCAGCGGATCCGGCTGGCCACCCAGATCGGCGCGGGCCTGGTCGGGGTGCTCTACGTCCTCGACGAGCCGTCGATCGCATCGGCCCGGGCGCCGGCGAGCACGGCGGCCAGATCGTCGTGTCCGGCACGGTGGCCGAGCTGTTGGAGAGCGAGCACTCCGCGACGGGCGCGTACCTGTCGGGTCGCAGGCAGATCCCGGTCCCGGAGATCCGCCGGCCGCGCACCAAGGGCCGCGAGCTGACCGTGCACGGGGCCAAGGCGAACAACCTCCGAGACATCGACGTGTCGTTCCCGCTCGGGATGTTCGTGGCGGTCACCGGCGTGTCCGGGTCGGGCAAGTCGACCCTGGTCAACGACATCCTCTACACCTCGCTGGCCAAGCAGATCTACAACGCCCGGACCGTGCCCGGCCGACACCGCAAGATCACCGGCGTGGAGCACGTCGACAAGGTGATCCATGTCGACCAGTCGCCGATCGGTCGTACGCCGCGGTCCAACCCGGCGACGTACACGGGGGTCTTCGACCACATCCGCAAGCTGTTCGCATCTACGCCGGAGGCGAAGATGCGGGGCTACCTGCAGGGCCGGTTCTCGTTCAACGTCAAAGGCGGCCGCTGCGAGGCCTGCTCGGGCGACGGCACGATCAAGATCGAGATGAACTTCCTCCCGGACGTCTACGTCCCGTGCGAGGTGTGCCACGGCGCTCGTTACAACCGGGAGACGCTCGAGGTCCACTACAAGGGCAAGACCATCGCCGAGGTCCTCGACATGCCGATCGAGGAGGCCGCCGAGTTCTTCGCGGCCGTGCCGCCGATCGCCCGGCACATGAAGACGCTCTGCGAAGTGGGCCTGGGGTACGTGCGGCTCGGCCAGCCCGCGACCACGCTGTCGGGGGGCGAGGCTCAGCGGGTCAAGCTGTCCTCCGAGCTCCAGAAGCGCTCGACCGGCCGCACCGTCTACGTGCTCGACGAGCCGACCACCGGCCTGCACTTCGAGGACATCCGCAAGCTGCTGCTGGTGCTCGGTCGGCTCGTCGACCAGGGCAACACCGTGCTGGTCATCGAGCACAACCTCGACGTCATCAAGACGGCCGACTGGATCGTCGACCTGGGGCCCGAGGGCGGGAAGCGCGGTGGCATCGTCGTCGCCGAGGGCACTCCCGAGGAGGTCATGGGCACTCCCGAGTCGCACACCGGGGCATTCCTCAAGCCGCTCCTCGACGGTCGCGAGGCCCGCGCCAGCCAGCTGCGGGCCGACGTGAGCACCCCCGTTCCGGCTCGGCAGTCGGCCGGCACCGGCGCCGTACGGGCCGGGGCACGCACCGCCAAACGCTGAGCTCGAAGGCCGGAAGGCGGGCGGAGCCCAAGATGTACGGCAGATGATGTGACGGTGAACACTAGGGGTCCCCAGGGCGTCATTGGGGGGTGCGGTTAGTACCGCAACGCCATGGCCCGATGAGGCGCCGGGCCGGATGCTGTTTGCAACCGACTGGATGTGGGGCACGTCGCGGTAGCTCGTTGAGGGCTGCCGAGGTGCAATCGGTTGTTCTCTTGGGGGAGTCGACTCGCGGCTCGGACGCTGTGTTGCGCGCGTGGCGGGCCCCGTGAGGAGACCCACCATGACCATCGCGAACTCGCAGACGTGGCCGACCACGGGCGATGAACCGCCCGAGAGCTCCCCAGCCCCGCGCAACGGGGTTCCGCCCCGAGTCCACTCTGTGCCCGACCCGGTGCCTGCGCCGACGGTGAGTGTGGTCATCCCGACGCTCAACGAGGCCGGCAACATCGTGCATGTCCTCTCGCAGCTGGCGGCGTTCCCCGACATCGTGATCGTGGACGGCAACTCCACCGACGACACCGTCGCCCTCGCGAGGGAGTACCGGCCCGACGTACGGGTGATCGAGCGGCCGGCCCGCGGAAAGGGGGACGCGCTCCGGGCCGGCTTCGAGGCCGCCACCGGGGACATCGTCGTCATCATGGACGCGGACGGGAGCATGGACCCGCGCGAGGTCGGCGTCTTCACGAGCATGATCGAGATCGGGTTCGACCTGGTGAAGGGATCGCGGTACGCCGTCGGGGGCGGTTCGCATGACCTCACCCGGGTGCGCTCGCTCGGCAACGCCGCCCTCTGCTTCCTGGCGAACTGGCTCTTCCGCACCGAGTGGACCGACCTCTGTTACGGCTACCTGGCGTTGCGTCGGTCGTCGATCCGGCTGCTCGGCCTCACGGCCGACGGGTTCGAGATCGAGTCCCAGATCCTGGGGCACGCCGCGATGGCTGGGCTGCGGATCGCGGAGATTCCCAGCATCGAGCTGCCGCGGGTGACCGGCGAGTCCCACCTGAGCGCGCCGAGGGACGGCATGCGGATCGTCCGGGCTCTGCTGGCCGCCCGGCTGGCTCCTCGCGCCCAACGGAATGCCCGAGCGCTCAGACCGCTGGCCCCGACGGGTGTGGTCGGTGGGTCGTGAGGCTCCGGATCTTGGCGCTTCTGACGGGGTGCGCAGTCGTACTCGGGCTACTGGCAGGGACCCTCGGGCGTGGCGAGGCCGATGCCGGCGACGCCGGTTTCGTGGGGCCGTCGTACTCCGGCACCACCGCGCCGACCGGCCAGAAGCCGCAGAGCAAGCTGTGGTTCGCGAACGGCCGGTGGTGGGGCGTGCTCTGGGATGTGGTCAGCAAGGACTTCCACGTCTTCGGGTACGACGCGACGGCCAACCAGTGGTACGACACCGGCACGCTCGTCGACACCCGGGCCAACGTCGCGGCCGACGCGCTGTACGACGGCACCCACGTGTACGTCGTCAGCGCCGGGTCGAGCAGCACCAACAGCGCGCACAGCCCGCAGCTGCGCCGCTATCACTTCGACACGACCGCGGACGCCTGGGTGGCCGACCCCGGGTTCCCGGTGACCATCGCGACCGGCGGGGCCGAGGCGTACGTCCTCGACGAGGACTCGACCGGACGGCTGTGGGTGACCTTCACCCAGGGGTCGAAGGTGCTGCTGGCCCACTCGACCACGTCCGACACGGCCTGGACGCCCAAGTACGAGCTGCCCGCCGCCCACGATGCGCAGAACGTCGACGCCGACGACATCAGCTCGGTGGTCGCCTTCGACGGCGACAAGATCGGCGTGCTGTGGAGCAACCAGCGAGCCGGCGAGACCAAGATGTACTGGGCCTGGCACCTCGACGGCACCAGCGACCAGACCTGGTCGACGGCGGTCGCCTACGACATGCCGGAGGGCGCGGACGACCACATCAACCTGAAGTCGCTGGTCGGCGATGACCACGGCCGGGTCTACGCGATGGTCAAGACGTCGATGGACCACCCGACCGACCCGCTGATCAACCTGCTCGTCCTGCACGGGGACGACAGCTGGTCGACGCACGTGTTCGCGACGAAGAGTGAGGACCTCACCCGCGGGATCGTGCTCATCGACCTGGCCCACCGGCTGCTCTACGGTCTGGCCTCGGGCCCGTGCTGCGCCGGCGGGACGGTCTACTACAAGAGCACCAGCCTCGACGCTCCAGACTTCACCACGAGCTCCTGGGTGCCGTTCATCCACTCGGCGGCGCACCCGGAGGCCAACAACGTCACGTCCACCAAGCAGAACCTGACCGCGGCGAGCGGGCTGATGGCGCTGGCGGGTGATGACCAGACTCGCACGTACCTCTACAACCTGGTCCCGCCCGACGTCATCGGGCCGGACACCACCCCGCCCGAGACGGTGATCGAGAGTGGACCGGACCCGGTGACGACCGAGACGTCGGCGACCTTCGGCATCGGTGCGAACGAGCCGTCGACGTTCAGCTGCCAGCTGGACGCGAGTACGGCGGTGCCGTGCGACTCGCCGTACTCGGTGACCGGCGTCGGGGTCGGCGACCACGTCATGCGGGTGACCGCCGTCGACACGGCCGGGAACGCGGACCCGACCCCGGCCGAATCGCACTGGACCGTGCAGTCGGTCGACACGACTGTGCTGGCCTCCGACTTCTCCAGCCTGGCCGGCTGGGAGGTGTTCGTCGGCGGCGGGGGCACGGCCACCATCGAGTCCGACGCCGTGTCGTCCGGGAACCCCGGCCTCCGGCTGACCTCCACCACCGCCGATGGGGCCACAGCCTCGGTGCGTACGACGCTCTCCGAGCCGCTCGCGTCGATGCGGCTCGACGTGTCCAGCCGGGTGGTGCTCGCCCGAAGCAGCCAGGAGATCTCCCTGCTCAAGCTGTACGACGCGTCGGGTGCCCGGCTGCTCAGCCTGACCCGGACCGGCGCGGGTGCGCTCTACGTCCGTGATCGGACGACCGCGAGCGCCCAGGTCGCCGGACCCGCCCTGGGCGCGGTGGCCCGGATCGCGCTGGTGGTCACCGTGCGCGACGGTGCGGACAGCTGGCGGCTCGAGGTGGACGGCGTGCCGGTTGCCTCCAGCGACGCCGCGGACCTGGGTTCGCTGGCCGTCTCCCGGATCCGGCTGGGTGACGACAGTCTCCGCCGCGAGGTCGACCAGCGGTTCGACGACCTGGTGGTGCGCCGATGAGCCGGCCCAGCGTCAGCGTCGTGGTCTGCGCGTGGACCGAGGACCGTTGGCATCAGCTCAACCGCGCCCTCGACTCTGTGCTGCGGCAGGAGCCGGCCGCGGACGAGGTGCTGCTGGTCGTCGACTACAACTCCACGCTCGGGCGGCGGGTGCGCGAGAGCCGGCGGGACATCGTCGTACTCGACAACGCCCGGACCCGCGGTCTTTCCGGCGCTCGCAACACCGGACTGCACGCGGCCGGGGGCGACGTGGTGGTCTTCCTCGACGACGACGCCGAGGCCGGCCCCGGGTGGCTGGCGGCACACCTTGCCCACTACGCCGCTCCTGCCGTGGTCGGCGTCGGCGGCGAGGTGCTGCCGAGGTGGCTAGGGGCTCGTCCTCGGTGGTTCCCGGGCGAGTTCGGCTGGGTGGTGGGCTGCACCTGGACCGGCCTGGCCGCCTCCACGGTGGCCGTGGTCCGCAACCCGATCGGCGCCAACATGTCCTTCCGCCGGCTTGCGGCGCTGGAGTGCGGCGGCTTCGACGAGGGCCTCGGCCGGCGCGGGAACGGCGGTGCCGGCGCCGAGGAGACCGAGCTGGCGATCCGGGCGACCGCCCGCGGGTTCGGGCACGTCGTGCACGACCCGGCAGCGCGGGTAGTGCACGACGTACCGGCCGAACGGGCTCGGTGGGCCTACTTCCGGCGCCGCTGCGTGGCCGAGGGCCGCAGCAAGGCCGCGATGGTCCGGCGCACCGGCCCCGCGCTCGCGAGCGAGAGCAGGTTCGTGCGCCAGACCCTGCCACGCGGCGTACTGCGCGAGACGACCCAAGCCTGGCGGCAGCGGAGTCCGGATCCGCTGCTGCGAGTCGGCGCCATGGTCGCCGGCCTGACGTTCACGACGACCGGGTTCGTAATGGCCCGGCGGAACCGAGGAGACGAAGCATGAGGCAGCACGAGGCCCGCGAGGGCTGGGACTACTACGACGTTCACGGCGTCGCCGGCGTGTGGGTCGAGTCGGATGCGCCCGGGGCGGCCCAGCTGCGGGAGATGCTCGCCTGCTTCCGGGTGTCCGAGGCGCCGAAGCAGGACGTGGTCGTCACCTCCCGCACCGACGACACGTCGCTCGACGCCCGGCTGGAGGACGATCTCCGCTACGGCCCGGACCGGGTCGAGTTCGTCCGCGAAGGCGTCCAGGTGGTCCGCGGCGCCGACGGCTACCGGGTGCAGGGCGACGGTGAGCTGCTCACCGCCGTGGTGCCCGTGCTCGACCGGGTCTGCGTCGAGCGGGGAGCCGCCATGATCCACGCGGCCACGGTCGGCTGGCGCGGCCGAGCCGTGGCGCTCCCCGCGGCGGGCGGCACCGGCAAGACCAGCACGATCGCCAAGCTGACCCGGCGCCCGGGCTTCTCGTTCATGGGCGACGACTGGGCGTTCCTGGGCGCCGACGGCCGGCTCCTGGGTTATGAGAAGCCGATGTTCATCAAGCCTCATCACCGCGACATCTACCCGCACATGTTCAAAGGGGTTCGGAAGCCGATGGTGCCGGTGCGGTGGTCGCGGCCGTTGGGACGGCTGACGACCGTCGTACACCCGATGGTGGTCCGGTACCCGCGGCTCGCCGCGCTCGCGCGGCGCTGGTCGCCCGAGCACCGGACCGTCAGCGCGGCGACGGCGCTGCCCGGCGTCGCGGTGACGGACGACGCGCCGCTGGCCCTGTGCGTGTACGTCGAGCGGCACGGCGGCGGCGAGACCGCGGTCGTGCCGGTCGACGCGGATTGGATGGCCGACCGGATGCTCGGCAACTTCTTCGTCGAGATGGCGTCGTTCTCCCGCGAGATCGTCACCGGGCTCGCGGCGACCTCGGTACTGCCGTGGAAGGAGTACGCCGACGACAAGTTCGCCGTACTCCGTTCCGGGCTCGAGGGCGTGCCGTGCTACCTCCTCCAGGTGCCGGCGGCGTTCACGCCGGACCGGGCCTCCGACCAGGTGGTGGAGGCACTGGAGGCCCTGCTGCCCACACCGGCGGCGACGCCATGACCGCCGGGGCGAGCTCCCGTGCGCCGGCCGGGCGGGTGGCCCCGGACCGGGTGACCGCGGTCGTGCCGGCGCGCAACGCCGAGGCACTGCTCCCGGGGTGCCTGGAGTCGCTGCGCGCCAACGGCATTCGCAGGATCGTCGTCGTCGACGGCCTGTCGACCGACCGGTCCCGGGAGATCGCCGCGGCCGCCGGGGCCCTGGTGCTCAGCGACGAAGGCGGCGGGCTGCCACTGGCGCGAAGCCTGGGCGTCGCCGCGGCCGACACGTCCGTGGTGCTCCTGGTGGACTCGGATGTGGTCTTCCCCGAGGGGTCGCTCGCCCGGCTGCTCGAGGAGTACGACGAGGGTCGGTACGCCGCCCTCCAGGCCGGTCTCGACAGCGAGTCGGGGCCCGGCTACTGGGGCCGGGCGCTGGCCGATCACCACCGCACCGGACGGAGCCGCTGGTGGTTCGGGCTGGTGGCCACGGTCGCCTCGCGCGAGCTGCTGCTGGAGCACGGCTTCGACGACGCCTTCCGGTCGGGTGAGGACATCGAGCTGCGGTGGCGCCTCCAGCGGCAGGGGCTGCGCGCGGGCGTCTCGCGGCGCGTCGTCGTACGCCATCGGTTCGCGGGTGACGACTTCGACTTCGCACGCGACCAGTTCCTGATGGACGGCACCGGGCTCGGGCTGATGATCCGCAAGTACGGCTGGCGGGGTCTCCGGCTGGCCGCGTTGCCGCTGGCCGCCGCGGTCCGCGGCACTGCCCTGGGCGTGGCGCGGGGGCGGCCGCAGCTGGTCGGGTACTACGCGGCGTACTGCTGGTTCAACTACGCCGGGATCAGGCGGGGTCTGGCGAGATGAGCGTGACGGGGGACCGATCGGTCGAGCAGCGGACTCGGCCGTCCTTGACGCGCGCCTCGGTGTGGCTGGTGCTGTCCAAGGGCGTGCAGCTCACCGCCGGCTTCGGGTTCTGGGTGTTCGCGGCCAGGGTCGCGGAGGTGCGGGACGTCGGGATCGCGGCGGCCTCGGTGTCGGCGGTGCTGGTCTGCACTCAGGTGGCGCTGTTCGGCGCCGGCGCGGCCGTCATCGCCCGGCTCGGCCGGGGCCATCCCGTCGGGCCGGCCCTGGACACCGCGGGGACCCTGGTCTCGGCGACGGGCGTGCTGGCCGGCTTCGGCTATCTGCTGCTGTTCGGTGCGGGGCCGGGTGCCCACGGCGCCGGCTGGCTGGCCGGCTTCTGGGCGCTGTTCCTCTTCTCCGTGGTCACCGGCACGCTCGTGATCGTGCTCGACCAGACGTCGATCGCGCTGGGGCGCAGCCGCGACGTACTGGTGCGCTACGTCCTCGGCGCGCTGGTCTGCCTGGCCCTGCTGGCGCTCGTGGCGGTCGGAGGCGTGCGCCTGGACGCGCGCGCCGTACTCGCGATCTGGAGCCTGACCTCCGGAGTCGCCGCGGGTACGGCGCTCGCGCAGATCGGGCTGCGTGAGCGCTACCGCCCCCGGATCTCCCTGGCCTGGGCCGGTCACCTCGAGCTGCTCCGGGTCGGCGTCCCCAACCAGCTGCTGACCCTCACCGAGCGGATTCCGCCGCTGCTGGTGCCCATCGTGCTGGCCCGGGTGGCCGGGCCCGAGCAGGCGGCGTACTGGTACCCGGCCTGGATGATGGTCTGGGGACTCTTCACGGTGCCGGTCGCGGTCGGGCTGGTGCAGTTCGCCCACGGCGTACGCGAGCCGAGCCAGCTGCGGGCTACCGTGCGCCGGGGCTGGCGCTTCTCGTTGGCCACGGCCGGCCCCGGATGCCTGCTGCTGGCGGTCGTCGCGCCGTTCGCGCTGGGCGCGGTCGGCTCCGAGTACGCCGCCGCCTCGACCGTCGGGCTCCGGGTGCTGCTGCTCGGGCTGCCGGCATACCTGGTGCTGCAGG
>WNGB01015313.1_pt1 | contig 13274 bp, 12 predicted proteins | sample 5400681 | NCBI WGS metagenome assembly WNGB01 (sample SAMN13153367, study PRJNA577476) | soil metagenome | isolation source: 115 cm soil or saprolite under grassland replicate 2 | place: USA:California | collected 2016-06-15 | reverse complement strand
CGCCGGGTTCTCCTGGGCCTGGCGGAAAACAGCGAGCCCGCATGGTGAGTCGACACGGGCCCGGTCGCTCGTCATGGGGGCTGGCGCGCTCATCGTGCTCGGGCTCGCCGCCCTCACCTGGAAACAGGTCGAGGTGTGGCATGACACGGAAACGCTGTGGACCCATGCCGCGGCCGCCTCGCCCTCGGGCCGGGCGCATGAGAATCTCGGCGAGGTGTTTCAGGATCGAGGACAACTGGCCGAAGCCGGCGCGCATTTCGAGAGGCTGGTGCGAATCAGACCGCGATACGGCCCCGGCCATCTCTACCTGGGCGCCGTGCGCGCCCAGCAGGGGCGCCCGGACGAGGCGATGAGAGAGTACCAAGAGGCGGCGCGGCTCATGCCGACATCCGCGGTGCCTCACTACAATATGGGCCTGGCCCTCATCGCGCAGCATCGGACCGCGGAGGCCATCGAGCGCTACCGGGAAGCGGTGAAGCTCGTGCCGGGCTACGCGAATGCCCACAACAACCTCGGCATGGCCCTCGCCGAGCAGGGTCGGTTGGACGAAGGGGTGCAACACCTTCGGGAGGCCTTGAAGCTGGACCCGGAGTCCCCGGGGATTTACAGCAACCTCGGCCTCGTTCTCGCCCGGCAGGGTCGGGCGGCGGAGGCGCTCCGGCAACTCGGCAAGGCCGTGGAGCTCGATCCCGGAAACGCGGGAATCCGCAACAACCTGGGTGTCATGCTCGTCCGGGTGGGACGCTACGACGACGCCGTGGTTCAGTTCCGAGAGGCCCTGACCATAAACCCCAGGCTCCGGGAGGCCCAGGTGAATCTCGACGATGCGATCGCTCGATCCAGGCCGGGCGCGCCCAAGTCGCGATGACCACGCGCGGCCCCGAATTTATAGATCGTCGTACGTGACCGATCGCAGGGGCGGCTCGCCCTTGCGGCGAGCCGAGACGTAAAATTGGGGGAGTGCGGGGGCCATTTTGAGGCCCCCGCAGTTAAACAGTCAAATATGTATGGCCTGCCCCAGCGCGGCGAGGGTAGCTTCGAGCGATGCCTCCGACAGCGTCGGATGCGCATGTATCGTGTGGATGATCTCTTCGAGCGTCGCCTCGAGCGTGCGCCCCACCGCGAATTCGTGAATCAGCTCCGTCGCCTCGGGGCCCACGATGTGGACGCCGAGGATTTCGCCCGTGCGCTTGTCGGCGACGACCTTGAGAAACCCTTCCGTCTCCCCCAACGCGACCGCCTTGCCATTGGCCGTGAAGGGGAATCGCCCTACGCTGACCTCTCGTCCGTCGGTCTTGGCCGCCGCTTCCGACAGCCCGATCGAGGCCACCTGGGGACGGCAGTAGGTGCACGAGGGAACATTGCCGTAGTTCACCGGATGCGGTGAGCGCCCCGCGATCGCCTCCGCCGCCACCACCCCCTCGGCCATGGCCTTGTGCGCGAGCATCTGCCGCCCCGCCATGTCACCCACCGCGAAGACGCCCTTCACGCTGGTCTCCATCGTCGGGCCCACCGTCACGAGCCCACGCTCCGTCGCGACACCGAGGGCTTCGAGGCCCAGGCCCTTGGTGCGCGCCGCCCGCCCCACGGCCATCAGGACCTGGGCAGCCACCAGCCCTTCGCGCTTGCCCTCGGCCTCGATCTCCACTGCGACTTGCCCATTGCCCGGCGTGACCTTGACGACTTTCACGCCGGTGCGAATGGTCACGCCTCGTCTCGTGAAGAGGCGCGCGATCTGAGCGGAGGCTTCCTCGTCCTCCACCGGGAGGACACGCGGGAGCGCCTCCAGCACCGTCACCTCGACGCCGTAGGCGCGGTAGACGTCGGCGAATTCCATGCCCACGGCGCCCGCGCCGATAACGATGAGCGAAGCCGGCCGGGACTCCGCCCTCACCGCCCCGTTCGAGGAAATCACCTGGGTCTCGTCGATGGTGGAGCCCGGCAACGACTTGGGCTCGGAGCCCGTGGCGAGGATCACGGCCCGGCGCGCCTCGAGGGTCTGCGCGCCGTCTTTCCCCTTCACCTCGACCAGGTTCTTCGCCTTGAGGGTGCCCGAGCCGGCCACGAGGGTGATCTTGTTCTTGCGAAAGAGAAATTCCACCCCCTTGGCCATGCGGTCGGCGACCCGGCGCGATCGCTGAATGGCCTGGGCGTAGTCGGCCTTCCACTCTCCCACCGTGATGCCGAACTCCTCGGCGCGGTGGAACAGCCCCACGACCTCGGCATTGCGCAGAAGCGCCTTGGTCGGGATGCAGCCCCAGTTGAGGCACACTCCGCCGGGTCGGTCGTCCTCGACCGCGGCCACGGAGAGGCCGAGCTGCGCGCACCGGATGGCCGCGACATAGCCGCCCGGTCCGGTGCCGACCACCACCACGTCGAATGCCTGGTTCGCCACGGGACTAGACGAGCAGGCGCAGGGGTTCTTCCAGGAGACGCTTCACGTCCTGCAGGAAGCGGGCACCCATGGCGCCGTCCATCACGCGGTGGTCGCAGGAAATGGTCATCTTCATGCGGCGCCCCACGCGGATCTGGCCTCCCTCCGCCACGGGCTTCTCCAGGACGGCGCCCACGGCGAGGATGGCGCCCTCCGGCGGGTTGATGATGGCGGAGAACTCCTCGACGTCGTACATGCCGAGATTGGACACGGAGAAGGTGGCCCCGGAGAATTCCTGGACGCGGAGCTTGCCCCCCCGGGCGCGCTCGGCCAAGCCACGGGCCTCCACAGCAATCTGGGCGAGCGGCTTGATGTCGCAGTCGCGCAGAACGGGCGTGATCAACCCCTCGTCGAGCGCGACGGCCACGCCGATGTGCGCGCGATTGAAGACGCGGAGGCTCGGCCCCTGGAGCTGCGCGTTCACGCCCGGGTTCTTGAGAAGGGCGAGCGCACAGGCCTTGATGACCATGTCGGTCACGGAGACCTTGGGCTGCCCGTCGAGCCCGTTGAGCTCGGCGCGGAGCGCCCACGCGCGGTCCATGGACACTTCCGATGTGACGTAGAAGTGAGGCACGGGAGCCTTGGACAGCGGCATGCGCTTGGCGATGGCCGCGCGCATCGCGGACAGCGGATGGTCCTCGAACTCGGCCTCGCTTCTCTGAGGGATGACGAACTGTGGCCTGGACGCGGCGGGAGCGGGGGCGGCCACGGGTACCGCCGCCGGACGCGGCGCCGCCGCCGCGGTCTCGACATCGCGCCTCACGATGCGCCCGCCGGGGCCCGTCCCCTGAAGCAAGCGGAGGTCGACGCCGGACTGGGCGGCGACCTTGCGGGCGAGGGGCGAGGCCTTGACTCTGCCATCGCGTCCCGGGGCCTGGGTGGGCGCGGCGGGCATGGGGACGACCATGTTCGTCGCCGGCGCGGCCTTGTACGATTCCATGGCAGGCAGCGGCTCGGGCGTGGCAGGCTGTGACGGGGCCGCGCTCTGGGCCGGCGCAGGCGCCGCCGGGGCAGATCGAGGGGGAGCGGCCGTGGCCACCGAGCCGATATCGTCGGCGGGATCGGCGATGACGCCGATCATGTCACCCACCGGCACCTGCCCGCCCTCGCCGACCACGATCTTGCGCAAGACCCCTCCCCCGAAGGCCTCGATCTCCACATTGGCCTTGTCGGTCTCTATCTCCGCGATGACATCACCGCCCTTGACGGCATCGCCTTCCTTCTTGAGCCACTTGATGACCTTCCCCGTCTCCATCGCATCGCTGAGCTTGGGCATCAGGACCTTGGTGATCATGCGCAGACCTTTCGGATCGCCCCGGCGATCTTGGCCTTTGACGGAGTCTTGAGCAGCTCGAGATTGCGCGCGTAGGGCATGGGGGCGTTTTCGCCGGTGATGCGGGCCACCGGCGCGTCGAGATCGTCGAAGGCCTCCTCTTGCACCTCCGCCGCGATCTCCGAGCCCATGCCGGCAAAGCCCGCGCCCGCCTCGATGACCACACAGCGGTGGGTCTTGCGCACCGAGCCCACGATCGTCTCCGTGTCCATGGGACGGAGGGTCCGCGGGTCGACGATCTCCATGGAGATGCCCTCCTGGGCGAGCTCCTCGGCAACCTCGAGGGCGCGATAGAGCATGCCCATGTACGCGATGACGGTGACGTCGGTGCCTTCCCGGCGGATGGCGGCCTGGCCGAGGGGAATCAGGTACTCGGGATCCTCCGGCACTTCGCCCTTGATCGCGTAGAGCGTCTCCGACTCGATGAAGATGACCGGGTTCTCGTCGCGGATGGACGATTTGAGGAGTCCCTTGGCGTCCGCGGGGGTGGACGGGCGCACGACCTTGAGGCCGGGGACGTGGTAGAAGTACGTCTCCATGCTCTGTGAATGCTGAGCGGCCAGCTGCGAGGCGGGCCCGCCCGGTCCCCTCACCACGAGGGGGATGTTGTACTGGCCGCCCGACATGTAGCAGAGCTTGGCCGCGGAGTTGACGATCTGGTCGAGGGCGAGGATGGAGAAGTTGAAGGTCATCATCTCGACCACGGGACGGAGCCCCAGCATGGCCGCGCCGACCCCGATGCCCGTGAAGCCCGACTCGCAGATGGGCGTGTCGACGATGCGCTTCTCCCCGAACTCCTTGAGGAGCCCCTGCGTCACCTTGTAGGCGCCCTCGTAGAGCCCGACCTCCTCGCCCATGACGAAGACGCGCGGATCGCGGTGCATCTCCTCCCGCAGGGCCAGATTGAGCGCTTCCCGATAGGTCATGACCGCCACGGCGTCAGTCCTTGTACACGTCGGTGAACAGCTCCTCGGGCGCGGGCGCGGGCGAGGCCTCGGCGAAGGCCACCGCCTCGTCCACCTGGTCGTACACGGCCTTCTCGATCAGCTTGAGATCGGCGTCGGTGAGGGCACCGTCCTTCACGCAGCGCTCGCCGAACATGGCGATGGGGTCGCGCAGCTTCTCGCGCTCGACCTCCTCTTTCGTCCGGTATACCGCGCCCGCCGGGTCGCGCATCGAGTGCCCGCGGAAGCGGTAGGTGCGGGCCTCGATGAGGGCGGGCACCTTGTCACGACGCGCGCGCTCCACCGCCCGCCCCACGCACTCGCGTATGGCCAGCACGTCCATGCCGTCCACCGCCTCGCCGTGGATGCCGTAGGTCTCGGCGAAGCGCCAGATCTCGGTCTGGGCGAGGGCCCGGTGGATGGCCGTGCCCATGGCGTAGCGGTTGTTCTCGCAGATGAAGATGACGGGCAGCTTCCACAGGGCGGCCAGGTTCAGCGACTCGTGGAATTCCCCCTCGGGCACGGCGCCGTCGCCGAAGTAGCACAACACGACCTGGTCGCCACCCTGGTACTTGATCCCGAAGCCCGCCCCCGCCGCCAGCGGCAGATGGGCGCCCACGATGCCGTGGCCGCCCAGGAAGTTGACGCTCTTGTCGAAGAGATGCATCGAGCCACCCTTCCCCTTCGAAAGTCCGTCGATGCGGCCGAACAGCTCGGCCATGATCCGCTTGGGGTCCGAGCCCTTGGCGAGGCAGTGGCCGTGCTCCCGGTAGGACGACACCGCATAGTCGTCGAGCCTGATCACCGAGGTGGCGCCGACCGCCACCGCCTCCTGGCCGATATAGAGATGCAGGAAGCCGCCGATCTTGCCCATGGCATACATCTCGGCGGCCTTCTCCTCGAAGCGTCGGATCAGCTGCATCTGGGTGAGAAGGCGACGGGCCAGCTCCGTGTCGAGCCGGGCGCTGGGAAGCGCGACTTTCGTTTGCGCCATGACGCTACCCCCGCATGAGAGACAGCTCGTCCACCGAGAGGCGGCGGCGGAGCCGGAATATGGCCACGATGATGGCGAGGCCGACCGCGACCTCGGCGGCCGCCACGCACAGGACGAAGAAGACGAGCGCCTGCCCGTCGATCGAGCCGTGGCGCTGGCCGAAGGCCACGAACGCCAGATTGGCGGCGTTGAGCATGATCTCGATGGACATGAAGATGACGAGCGGATTGCGCCGGACGAGCACGCCGAGAGCTCCGATGACGAACAGCACCGCCGACACTCCCACGTAATACGAGGTGGGCACCATGATCAGGCCACCCGGCGCTTGGCGAGCGCCATCACGCCCACGAGGGCGACGAGGAGGAGGACCGATGTCACTTCGAACGGAAACAGATAGTCCGTGAAGAGGGCGCGCCCGATGGTGGCCACCCCACCCGCCACGGGCGCCCCCGGCTCGGGACCCGCGAACAGCGTCGAGCGCAGCATCACGGCGAGGAGGACGAGGAGAAGACCGGCGACGGGAACGGCGAGCAGGCGCTGCGGGCGCAGCGGATCAGGGCCCGTCTCCTCCCGGCCCGGGATCAGCACCATGATGGCGAAGACGAAGAGGATGGCGATGGCACCCGCATACACGATGACCTGCGCGGTGGCGAGGAACTCCGCGCGCATCTCGAGGAAGAGCGCGGCGAGGGTCGCCAGGTGCGCGACGAGGAAGAGCGCGCTGTGGATGGGGTTTCGCTTGAGCACCACGCCCGCGGCCGACGCCACCACCATGGCCGCGAGAACCCAGAAGGTGAGCAGCCCCGCCGTCATGACGGCGCGCTCCGGATCACCGGCATGGGCCGATCCGCGGGGATGGGCACCTGCGAGGTGGGCGCACCGTTGGGCCCCGCCGGGTCGAGGGCCAGCAACGTCTCCTTGGTGTAGATCATCCCGCCGCGGCTGAAGGACGAGAACTCCAGTATTCCCGTGTCCATGCGGATGGCGTCTTCGGGACAGGCCTCGACACAGTAGCCGCAGAACACGCACTTGCCGAGGTCGATGTCGAAGCGCTCGGGCACTTTCTCGATCTCGGGATTCGGATGCTCGGTGGCCACGATGTAGATGCAGTGGGCGGGGCAGACCGTCTCGCACATCATGCAGGCGACACAACGCGGCGAGCCGTCGTCCCGCCGCACGAGCCGGTGCAGGCTGCGGAGCCGTGGCGAATAGGGACGCCGCTCGTCCGGGTACTGGATGGTCACCGCCCCGTGGGCGCTCTTCACGCGGAACACGGTGTGGAGCGTGTGCCGCGCCATGTTGGCGAAGAAGCGAAGGCCCGTGAGCTTGAGCCCGGACAGCACCTCGAGGAGATAGAAGCGCTGGGCCAAGCCCAGCCGGCTCGAGTGCCGCGGATCCGCCGGAGTATTGCTGCTCTGGTAGGGGGACGTCATGGTCAGGCCTTCCCGAGCAGGAGCAGCACGAGCCCGGTGATCACGATATTGAGGATGGACAGGGGGAAGAGACCGAGCCAGCCCAGGCGCATGGCCTGATCGTAGCGAAAGCGCGGCAGCGTCCAGCGAATGAGCATGAGGAGCCAGATCAGGGCCACGACCTTGGTGAGGAAGGCGACCACCTGCATCCCCGTCACGAGCAAATGCGGCAGCGGCACCTCCATCCCCCACGGGAAGGAGAATCCGGTCGAGGCGAGGTACGGTATCTGCCAGCCGCCCAGGAAGAGCGCGGTGGTCATGCCCGCGATCACCACCGTCTCGAGGAAGTCCGCCATGGCGAACATGCCGAACTTCATCCCGCTGTATTCCACGAAGTAGCCGATGATCTCCGACTCGCCTTCGGGCGTGTCGAAGGGAATGCGCTTGGTGGCGGCGATGCCCCCGGTCAGGAACAGGACGAAGGCCAGGGGCTGGGTGAGGATGCCCCAGGCGGGAATCCACGGCCCGAAGTACTGGGGGAGCAGGGGCAGCCCCTGGGCGCGCGCGATGTCCTGCATGTTGAGCGAGCCGTAGACCATGACCACGCCCATGATGGAGGCGCCGATGGCCACCTCCGCCGAGATCATGAGGGCGGCCGCCCGCTGCCCGCCGAGGAGCGCGTAGTTGTTGGCGGAGGCCCAGCCCGCCATCATGAGGCCGTACACGCCGAGGGAGAGCATGGCGAGCACGTAGAGGATGCCCACGTTGAGCGTCACCGCCTGGAGCTGAATCTCCCGCCCCGCGATCTTGAGGGTGTCACCGAAGGGTATCGACGCGAAGGCGGCGAGGGCGAAGAAGACGGACACGAAGGGGGCGAGCTTGAACATCAGCCGGTCCGCCTGGGCCGGCATGAAGTCCTCCTTGGTCAGCATCTTGATCGCGTCGGCCAGCGGATGCAGGAGGCCGAGGATGCGAATCCCGAAGATACTCGCGCGGTTGGCCCCCAGCCGGTCCTGCATGATGGCGGACTGCTTGCGCTCGACCCAGGTCAAGAGCCCGCCGAAGTTCAGCACCACGAACATGGTGAAGGCCACGGGAATGGCCTGGAGCAGGAGATCGAGGGCCAGATTGCTCATGCGTTCACCATAGCGCCCGTATCGCCAATCGCGCGGTACGTCATGCCGGCGAACGGCGGCGCGGCGGCCGCCAGCGCGGCGAAGATCTGCTCGGAGCGCTCGGCGGTGAATACCGGATCGGTGAAGCCCAGCGCCTTGCCCACGAAGGACACAATCATCCAGTCGGGCCACGCGGAGCCGAGGGGCGGGACAGCGGTGCGGAAGCGTTGGACGCGCCCCTGGAAACTGGTGAAGGTGCCCTCGCGCTCGACGTAGGCGGCGCTGGGCAGGACGAGGTGGGCCCGCGCCGACGCGTCGTTGGCGTTGGTGCCCTGGAAAATCACGGCGTCCGCCCCCTCGAGGGCGGCCAGCACCTCGGACTCGGGCCACGCGGAGGCGGCCAGATCGTGATGGAAGATCCACAGGAGCTTGATTCGCTTCTCGCGCGCGGCGCGGAGCATGCCCGCCGCATCGAGACCACCCGGCCCCGGCGCGATGCCGCAGAGCGTGGCCCCGCGGGTATTCGGATTCTTGTCGGCCCGGATGAGGAAGTCGTCTTCGTCGCCGGGGACGGCGGGGGGCACCTGGAAGTCCAGATTCTTCACGCCGAGCTGGTCGGCGAGCCGCCTGAGCGTCCACAGGTCTTCGTTGGACATCTGCGGGGAGGCGAGGATCCCGATCTCCTCGGGCCGATACCGTCCGAGCGACGCCACCACTTCCTGGAGAGCGCGATCCCATGAGACGTCGGTTCCCTGCGAGCCCACCCGGTGGAGGGGCTCCCGGAGCCGGCTCTTGTCGTCGATCCATCGGAAGCCGTAGCGGCCGGCGTCACACACCCACCACGTGTTGACGGCGGCATTGAAGCGCGGCTTGAGCCGCGCCACTCGCCGGCCCTCGTTGTGGTGGGGGCGATGCTTGTTGGTATGGACCTCGATGTTGCAGCCGCGGGCGCAGCCGTTGCACACGCTCTTGGCCGTGTCGAGATACCAGACGCGCACCTTGAAGCGGAAGTCTCGATCCGTGAGCGCGCCCACCGGGCAGATGTCGATCACGTTGCCCGAATACTTGTTCTCGAGGGCCCGGCCCGGGAAGAGACCGATCTCGGAGTGGTCGCCGCGCTGGAAGATGCCGAGCTCTCCCGTATGCGTCACCTCGTCGCAGTAGCGGACGCAGCGGGAGCAGAGGATGCAGCGCTCGGCGTCCAGGATGACGTGCGGGCCGAGGGGGACCGCCTTGGGCTTGTGGACCTTCTCGTCGGTCATGCGCGGGTCGTAGAGGCCGTGCTTCATGTAGTAGATCTGCAGGAAGCACTCGCCGGCCTGGTCGCACACCGGGCAGTCCAGCGGATGGTTGATCAGGTGAAACTCCATCATGGAGCGCCGCGTGTCCTTCACGCGGTCCGTCTCCGTATGCACCACCATGCCCTCGGCCGCCTGCGTGTTGCAGGCGATCTGCGGGCGCGGCACCTTCTCGATGTCCACCATGCAGAGACGGCACTGGCCGGCGATGGACAATGACGGGTGATAGCAGTAGTGGGGCACTTCGACTCCGATGGCCTTGGCCGCCTCGATGAGATTGGTCCCCTCGGGCACCTCGACCACCTGACCATTGATGGTGAGCCTAGGCATGGAGGTTCAGCTCCGCGGGCTCGGGAGCCGGTCAGGCATGTGCTTCGCTCCGGATCAGGTCCTCGAACTCCGAGCGGAATTTCTAGAATGGTATCGAGATCTTCCTTGCGCCCTTTGCCCTCGACGAGGCGGTGGGTCATCTTGTAGATCCAGCCCGTCGACTCGCGGCACGGTGTGCACTGGCCACAGCTTTCGTGGGCGTAGAAGCGCGCCACCACCATGAGCGCCTCGGGGATGGACACCGTCTCGTCCATCACGATGACACCGGCGGAGCCGATCATGGAGCCCTTGCTCTTGGGCCCGTCCGCGTCCATGGGGATGTCGATCTCGTCGGGGGTGAGGATAGCCGCGGAGGAGCCGCCCGGCACCACCCCCTTGAGCTTGCGGCCGCCGCGAATCCCGCCGCAGTGATCGTAGATCAGCTGGCGGAGGGTGACCGTCACCGGCGCTTCGACGACACCGGGCTTCTCGACGTGGCCGGACACGGAGTAGAGGCGCGTGCCGCCCTGCCCCTTGGTGCCGAGACCCGCGAACCACTCCGCGCCCCGATTGATGATATGCGGCACCGCCATGATGGTCTCGACATTGTTGACGATGGTGGGGTTGCCGAAGGCGCCCTTGACCGCGGGGAAAGGCGGCTTGATCTTGGGCCACCCCTTCTTCCCCTCGAGCGAGGACAGGAGACCCGTCTCCTCACCGCAGATATAGGCGCCGGCGCCGCGGTGGAGGACCACGTCGAAGTCGGTTCCGGAGCCCTGGATGCTCTTCCCGAGGAGCCCCGCCGCGTAGGCCTCGCGGACGGCGCCGTCGAGCACCCGCCACGGCTGCACGTATTCGCCGCGGATGTAGACGAAGCCCAGATGCGAGCCGACGGCGCGGGCCGCGATGACCATGCCCTCGATGAGGGCGTGGGGGTCACGCTCCATCAGATAGCGGTCCTTGAAGGTCCCCGGTTCGCCCTCGTCGGCGTTGATGACGAGGTACCGGGGAGCCGTCGACGCCTTGGGGATGAAGCCCCACTTGACGCCGGTGGGAAAGGCCGCGCCGCCGAGACCGCGGAGGTTGGCCTTCTTGACCTCTTCCGTGATGGCGGCCGGCTCCATGCGGAAGGCCTTGGCGAGCGCGGTGTAGCCACCCGTCGCCTGGTAGCGCGCGAGCGTATGCGAATCCGCGAGGTGGAAGTTGCGGGTGAAGATCTTCTCGGCCATCAGCGGAGCCCGTCCAGGATGCGGTCGACCTTCTCGTTCGTCAGATTGCCCTCGTAGCGGTCGTCCACCTGCATCATGGGGGCCTGCTCGCAGGCGCACAGGCACTCCACGGTGAGGAACGTCACGCGCCCGTCGGGGGTGGTCTCCCCCGGCTCGATGCCCAGCCGCTCTTCCACATGCTGGATGATGCCCTTCGAGTTCATCAGGTAGCAGGAGATGTTGTGGCAGACGGAGACGACATGCCGGCCCTTGGGCTTCTGAAAGAACAGCGTGTAGAACGTGACCACCTCGTGGACGTGGGCGGGGTAGAGCGCGAAGAGCCCCGCCACGTACTCCTCCACCTCGAGCGAGATGTAGCCGAAGGTGTCTTGGGCCAGATGGAGCACGGGAAGCAGTGCGCCACGCTTGTCGGGGTAGAGTCCCTGGAGCCGCCGCACCTCGGCCAGCTGCTCCGGGGTGAACTCCGGAGTCCGCGCATCGCTCATACGAGGCCCCTCTGCCGGGAACCGATGCGCGTCATCTATCGAGCTCTCCCCCGATCATGTTGACGGAGCCGAAGGTCGGAATGATGTCGGCGATCATCTGCCCCTCGATCATCCGCGGCAGCGCGGCCACGGGGGGCAGGCAGGGCGGGCGGCAACGCACGCGGTACGGCCGGTCGCTCCCGTCCGAGACGACGTAGAAGCCGAGCTCACCATTGGCGCCCTCGGCCGAGAAATACGCCTCGCCGGCCGGGGGCCGGATGCCGTAACCGTCCATGACGAGCATGAAGTGGTTCATCAGGCCTTCGATGGAGCCGTAGGCCGTCTCCTTGGGGGGCAGCACCACCTTCTTGTCATGGACATTGACCCGCGCCTGGGCGTCGCGTCCCTGGCCCTGGAGATTGGGCGAGAGCGCGATGGGCAGGAGGAGGAGCCCCTCGGTCTTGCCCTGCTTCCCCCGGTCCACATAGGCGTCCACCGGGATCTCGCGCCCCTCGTAGTCCACGTTGATGGCCCCGCCGGGCATGCCTTCGAGCGCCTGCTCCACCATGCGCATGGACTGCTCCATCTCGGCCATGCGGACCAGGTAGCGGTCGAAGTTGTCGCCGTTCTTGCCGAGCGGCACCTCGAACTCGACGCGGTCGTACGCCCAGTAGGGCTGCACGCGGCGAAGATCGAAGGCAACCCCGGTGGCGCGAAGGAGGGGGCCGGTGATCCCCCATGCGATGCTGTCTTGAGCGGAGAGCGCCCCCACGCCGACCATGCGATCCATGAAGATGCGGTTGCCGGTGACGAGCGTGTGGACCTCGTTCAAGACCTCCCGCGTCTCCGCGAAGGCCTTGCGCACCTTGATGCCGAAGGCGTCGGGAAGATCGGCCTTGACCCCGCCCACGCGGCCATAGGAGATGGTCAGGCGCGCGCCCGTGACGTCTTCCACGAGCTCCCACAGGAATTCGCGCGCCTTGATCATGTAGAGGAACACGGTGAAGGCGCCCAGCTCCATGGCGGAGGCACCGACGCACGTGAGGTGATCGCAGATCCGCGAGATCTCGCTCATGACCACGCGGATGTACTTGCAGCGTTCGGTGATCTCGATACCGAGGAGCTTCTCCACCGCCGAGGCATAGGCGAAGTTGTTGATGAGGGGCGAGACGTAGTTCAGCCGGTCCGTATAGGGAATGGCGTTGTTGTAGGGGCCGGCCTCGCAATCCTTCTCGAAGGCGCGGTGGAGATAGCCGATCTCCATGTCGGCCTTGACCACCATTTCGCCGTCGAGTTCGGCGAAGATGCGGATGATGCCGTGCATGGCCGGATGGGCCGGCCCCATGTTGACGTAGAGGTTCTGGCTGCCCGCCCCTGCCCCGGGGCCCTGTCCCAAAAACAGCTCGCGGGCCGTTCGCTCCGGCACGGCTAGACGTTCGGCCCGATGAGGGGCTGGCGACGCTCCATGGGGTAGTCCTTGCGCAGGGGATGGCCGACGAACTCGTCGTAGAGCAGGAGACGCCGGAGGTCCGGGTGGCCGTCGAAGCGGATGCCGTACATGTCCCACACCTCGCGCTCGAGCCAGTTGGCGATGGGCCAGAGGCCGGTGGCGGTCGGCACGGAGGGCGCGTCTTGCTCGACGGGGACCTTGAGCCGCACCCGGTGATTGTAGGTCACGGAGTACAGATGGTAGACGACGTCGAAGCGCGGTCCGTCCTCGCGCCCCGGATACGTGAGATAGT
>WNGB01016817.1_pt1 | contig 13275 bp, 13 predicted proteins | sample 5400681 | NCBI WGS metagenome assembly WNGB01 (sample SAMN13153367, study PRJNA577476) | soil metagenome | isolation source: 115 cm soil or saprolite under grassland replicate 2 | place: USA:California | collected 2016-06-15 | reverse complement strand
CTCGGCCAGAGCGGCATCCCGATCCGCTCGATCTCGACCTTGAGGCGGTGGTCCAATGGCTGGAGGGGCAGCTGAATCGATTGACAGGAGCGAATCTATGACCCTGGAGCTGGTCGATGCCCCGACCGTGGGGGCGCGGGTCCTTGAAGCGATAGAACAGGCAATTGTGGGCAAGCGCCCGCTGCTCAGCCAGATCCTGGCGGCGGTGCTCGCTGGGGGGCACGTGCTACTGGAGGACTACCCCGGCCTGGCCAAGACGTTGATCGCCCGGAGTTTCGCGGCGGCGCTCGGCCTGGAGTTCCGGCGCATCCAGTTCACGCCCGACCTGCTGCCAAGCGACATCACCGGCAGCTATGTCTACGATCGCGCTCAGGGCCGCTTTGAGCTGCGCAAGGGACCGATTTTCGCCAACATCATCCTGGCCGACGAGATCAACCGCGCCTCGCCCAAGACCCAATCGGCGCTGCTGGAGGCGATGCAAGAACAACAGGTGACGCTGGAAGGCGAAACCATGGCGCTGCCCGAGCCATTCATCGTAATCGCTACCCAGAACCCGATCGAGTACGAAGGCACCTTTCCGCTGCCCGAGGCGCAGCTCGACCGCTTCCTGCTGAAGCTGGCGGTTGGCTACCCGACCCTCGACGAAGAGCAGGAGATCTTGCGGCGGCGGCGCGCGCGGCGCAGCGACGTGCTGATGGTGGGACGGGTGACGGACCAGGCCGAGCTGCTGGCGCTGCGCGAGGCGATCGAGGGCGTGTATCTCAACCCGGATATCGAGCGCTATATTGTGCAACTGGTGGATGCGACGCGCCGCGATAAGCGCGTGGCGGTCGGCGCCAGCCCGCGCGGCTCGCTGGCGTTGTTCAAGCTCGCGCGCGTGCGAGCGGCGCTGGACGGGCGCGACTATGTGCTGCCCGACGACGTCAAGGCGTTCGTCAAGCCCGCGCTCATCCACCGGCTGCTGCTGATACCGGACCTCTGGATGCAGCGCCGCGCGGCAGAAGAGGTGCTCGCCGACATCCTGCGCGCGGTGGCTGTCCCGGTGATCGCGGGAGGCGCGTGATGCGGCCAGCACAGCTGCTCAGCATCTTGATGTACGCCTTGATCCTGGCGGGGCTGGCGACCTTGCACGGCGCGCTGCTCGCGCTGGCGATCCCGCTGGTGGTCTACCTGGCCGTTGGATTACTCGATCAGCCGGAGGAGCCGCGACTGCGCGTGACGCGCAGCCTCAGCGCCGAGCGGGTGGCCGCCGGCCTGCCGGTCACGGTGCGCCTGTCGGTTACGAATGCGGGCGACCGCCTGGCAGACGTGCTCCTGGAAGATAGCGTTCCGCCGGCGTTGACGGTGATTGCGGGAACACCCAGCGTGCTGGCGGCGCTCGCGCCGGGCGCAACCGTCGAGCTGGAATACACGCTCAACGGGCGGCGTGGACTCTATCGCTTCGCGGGGTTGCAGGCGACCGCACGCAATCACCTGGGGACCCGCAACCGGCGGACGTTTGTCCCGGCGCCCGCTCACCTCTTCATCGTCCCCGAGGTGCTTGTGCTGCGGCGCCTGGCGATCCGGCCGCGGCGGACGCAGATCTACGCCGGGTCGATCCCCGCGCGCCAGGGCGGCCCCGGCGTCGAGTTCTTCGGTGTACGCGCGTACAGAGCGGGCGACCCGACCCGCTGGATCAATGCGCGAGCGACCGCCCGGCACCAGGAGGCGCTGTTCGTCAACGAGTTCGAGCAGGAGCGCGTGACCGAGGTAGGGGTGATCCTGGATGTCCGCTGGCGCGGCGAAGTACGCACCGCGCAGGGGTCGCTGTTGGAGTACGGTATCCAGGCGGCCGCGGCGCTCGCGTCGGGGCTGCTCGACCAGGGCAACCGGGTCGGGCTGTTGCTGTATGGCAATACCCTGGACTGGACCTTCCCCGGCTACGGGAAGATCCAGCGCGAACGCATCCTGCGCGCGCTGGCCCGCGCCACGCTGGGCGATGCGCCCGTGTTCGAGGATCTTGACCGCATCCCGACACGGCTGTTCCCGGCACGCGCCCAGCTCATGCTAATCAGCCCATTGCTGCCGCACGACCGGGACATGCTGATCCGCTTGCGGGCGCGTGGCTATCAGCTGCTGGTGATCAGTCCCGACGCGATCGCATTTGAGCGGCAGGCGCTGGAGACGGAACGATCGGTCGAGCTTGGCGCCAGGGTCGCCCGTCTGCAGCGCAGAGTACTGCTCCACGACCTGCGGCAGGCCGGCATCACCCTGGTCGACTGGAACGTCGCCCAGCCGTTCCATCAGGTCGCTGCCGTAGCGCTCAGCCGCATGCCATTCTGGCCGGCGCATCGAGGGGGCATGTCGTGAAGCGACCTGCGATACTTGGCATTGGACTCGCAACGCTGCTGCTCACGCTCGGCTACGCGATCGGTGGGCGCTGGATCGGAGCCGCCGCCAGTGTCGCGCTCGGGTGCCTCTGGTTGGCCGGGCTGCGACGCAGCTGGAGCGGAATCGACTCGTTGGGCCTTGTTGGCTTCACCGGCATGGCCGCCGTGGGTGTATGGCTGGCGCTCGCCGCGCCCATCCTGCTCGCGGGCCAGGTCGCGGCGCTCGCCGCCTGGGATCTCGATCGGTTCGCGCGCCGCCTGCGGAGCGCGGGGCGCGTCGAAGCCGAATCCGTTTTGGTGCGTGCGCATCTCCAGCGGCTGCTCGCTGCCGCCGGCCTGGGGCTGGTGTTCGGCGGCGTGGCGCTGGCGGTCCAGGTGCCGCTCAGCTTTGGGTGGGCGCTGCTGCTGGCGGCGCTAGTGTTTCTTGGATTGAGCCGGGCGATTGGTTGGTTCAACCGGGCGGGCGATTGACGTGACGCCAGCGCCTTGCTATAATCCCGCAACAATCGGCGCGATGAGGCTCGCATTACGCTACTATTGGGTGGCTGATGGCCTCTACGGACTCCATCGGCGGAGTGTGTCCGTAGAGGTTTTTGTGTGTGGTCGAGACGAACGGGTCGGAAGAGAGAACAAAGGGAAGCGAGACATCATGCGCGAAGATACGCGACCGCGCGGGCGAGGCGTTCCCAGGGCGCGGCGCTCCAGCGTGACCGCCGCTGGATTCACGCGGGTGCGGAGCGCAATCCAGAGGAGGGCCTCGGTGACGACGATCCTGGCGATCGCCCTTGGCGCGGCGGTCGGGGCCAACCTGCGCTATGGACTTTCAATTTGGGCGGCGCAGCAGTGGGGCACAACATTTCCATACGGTACCATGATCATCAACGTCCTGGGTAGCTGCTGCATCGGGCTGATCATGACACTGGCGGCCACCCGTATCGCGCTGAGCTTCCCGTGGCGGCTGCTGCTCGTCACCGGCTTGCTCGGCGGCTTCACGACTTTCTCGACCTTTAGCTACGAGACCTATGGCCTCCTGGTCACCGGGAGCTGGCTCGCAGCCGGCGTGAATGTCCTGGGCAGTGTCGGCCTTGGCATGATCGGCGTGTTCCTGGGCGCAGGTCTTGCCCGGCTCATACCCTAAAGGGTGCATCGCACACTGGCGTGCAAGAGGAGGATGCTATGGAACGCACCGATACAGCGCAGCAGGTCTGGATCTTCGTGAAGGAGAACGACCAGTGGCATCACAAGCCACTGTTCCTGGCAATCCTCGACCTGCTCCGCAGCGAAGGGGTCGCCGGTGCGACAGTGCTACGCGGTCTCGCCGGCTGCCACCGCACACCTGGCCCGTTTCCGGCGCACCTGACCGTCGCCGATGTGATGACCCGCGACGTCGCGCACGTTGAGCCGGATACCCCGGTGAGCGAGATCGTCAGCTTGCTGATCGACCGCGCGCTGCGCGCCGTGCCGGTGGTCGACGCCGAGGGCCGCGTGGTCGGCATCATTACCGACGGCGATTTGCTGACGCGTGATGTCATGGATCTCTCGATCGAAGTCCAGCGTGCGCTGCCACTCATGGAACGGGCTGCCCAGATCGCGTCCCTGGCCGATCAGCCGCACCGTGCCGCCGACTTGATGACACCCAATCCAATCACTCTGACGGCAACCACGCCGCTAGCCCAGGCCGCGGCCGTGATGGCCGAGCGCAAGCTGAAACGCCTGCCGGTGATCGATGACCACGGGCAACTGGTCGGCATGGTCAGCCGCTACGACTTGCTCAAGACCATCGCCGAGGGGTTGCGGCAGCGGCCAACCGAAGTCGTGCAGCTGCCAGCCGGCGCGCCTGCGACGGTCGGCGCGATCATGCTGCGCGAGGTACCGACAGTCCATGCCAATACCCCGCTAGCCGAGACGCTCGACCGGCTGCTCGAAACCGAGAAGCGGCGCGTGATTGTGGTGGATGATGCCAATCATGTGGTTGGCATCATCACCGACGGCGACGTCATCCAGCGCGCCGCCAAGCGCGCGCGGCCGGGTGGCTTGCGCTCGCTGATGAACTGGCTAGGTGGTGGCACGCGTCCGGAAGGTCTCGAGGTCACCGCGCGCGGGCGCACGGCCGCCGATGTGATGACCAGCCCGGTCGTGACGGTCACGCCCGACACGCCGATCCCCGAGGCAATCCGCCTGATGATGGCGCACAAGATCAAGCGCCTGCCGGTGGTCGATGCTGGTGGACGGCTGGTAGGGTTGGTCGGCCGGGCCGGTGTGCTGGCGGCGGTCAGCCACCACGATGATGCGCCGCCACCGGAAGCGTCCTAAGCAGCAGCAGATGTTGGGTCGGCGAAACGTCGCGGCACCGCGGCAAAAGTGCAGGAAATCACAAATGAATTCAGGGAACGATCGGAACTGTCGGTTCTTGACAAAAGCTACGAGCGTCGCGGTGCTGCGATAGATCGGCTGTATGATCTCGATATGTCACCAATGCCGCTCCAAGCACGAGGACGCACAGATCCTTCTGATGCAGCGTCGGCTGGTGGGAGCATAGTGTCGCTTGTTCCCACGTCGGACGGCACCTTGCTCCAGGAAGCGGCTGATACCCTGACGCTCCTGGTATCGCGTGCTGATCAATTTCCTGTGAATGAAATGAGCATGACAGTGCTTGATCGACTGGAAACTGCAACGAACGGACCATCGGTCTCCGTCAGCACTCGGTCAGGCGACAGGCGCTCAATGATAGATTTGCCATTCCGACTACGCAGCATTGCTGGATTCACGGAGCAAAAATGACCCTGCGCAAGCAACCGATCGAGTTGCTTCAGTGGCCCGCTAAACCAATGGAACACGACGGGACGTACACCAGCGGCTTCCACGAGATCGAGAACCATCGCTTCAGCTCGCCGCGAGTGAATCGTGACGAATTTCGGCTGCTGCTTCACCAGCCCCAGCACATACTGAAATGATTCAATCTGCAAGTCGCGTGTTGCCATGCCCTCGGCCGAGAAGTCTAGCCCGACCTCACCCACATAACTTGTGCGCTTCAAGCACGTGGCAAATTGCGCGCGCTCCCGCGCATGCGCTTCGGCCAGTAGCGGGTGTAACCCGACCGCAAGTCGCAGCGAACGAAGGCTGCGCACGTGTGGATAGGCAGCCTCAAATGCCGACGGCAGGTTCGTGACCGCAATGGTGAGAATGCGTGACCGTTCAATCAGGAGCGCGGTCTCGTAGGGATCCGCATAGGCATCGATGTGGCAATGCGCATCTATCATCAGTCGCTCGATAACCCTGCGACCTGCTGCGGAACCTGCCGCTCGACAAACGCACGTAGCTCCTCCAGTCCGCGCCTCACCGTATTCATTCGCCGACCTCGAAAATAGCAACCGTTTCAGTCAGGATCCGCTCCGCAAGCTGCCGTCCCTCGGCACCGCGCCAGTTGACGCTGCCAGGGTTGCGGCCTGCGATCTTGGCGCGAAGTGAGGAGAAAATCGTGCGGCGGATGCTGTCGATTGAACGCCGTGTCTGCTCGCGGCCGACCTTCTTGACCAGCTGCTCGTAGAAGTCGCGGCAGAACAGCTCGTAGAGATAGTGCCCGTAGAACTGGACGATCAGACCTGCAATCTGGATCTGCTCGAGTGTGCCCAGGAGCAGACGCTCGACATCCTCGAAGGTTCTGGCCGATCCGAGTAGTTCCTGGCGTAGCTTGTTCAAGGCCACACGCGCGCCGCTGGCATCCATGGTGCTCCCAGGACCGGCCAGGCGATCGACTAGCGCGGTAGTCACATCGCTGGCTGGGCGACCGACCATGTCCCTGAGCCCCAGATCTTCAAGCGCTCCAGCCAGACCGACTTCCGCTACCCGAGACGCAAATCCGCCCAGAGAGAATCCAGCAGCCGTTCCAGGGCGCCCGGCGTGTTGGCCTCAATCAAGGCGACCAATGCTGTGAAGCTGCCCGCCTCCTGGGGCTCACGCTGGATCTGCTGGCCGAGCAACCGTAAGAGGATCGCGAGTTCCTCGGGCACAAGGTCGCGCGCTTGCGGTGCCACCAGTCGAAGCTCGCCCTCGTTCCCGGTCACAAGCTGGTCATACAGCGCGCGAACCAGGGGCGGCACCATGGTGAGCCCCGAGATCGTGGTCGTGAGTCGGTCGCGCGCGTTCCAGAAATAGTCGCGCAGATCGGTGTTGGCGAGCTGCGGCTCCAGGCGAAGCCAATCCTGGACAGCCTTCTCCTGCCATGCCGGGTCAATTTCCCCCGAGATTGGCGGTGCGGCTGCACCGCTAGGCTCTTTGCGGCCAGCCGCAGGACGAACGCCTTGCTCGAGATGTTGCAGTTCCGCTGGCCGGCCCTCGCTGCGCGCCTGCCATTCGTAGAGCTGATCGAAGCGATGCGGCCGGATATACTCAAGCAGCATGAGCTTGACCAGCACGATGTCGCGGATGTTCAGGCCTGCTGCCATCGCGAGTTGCTTGCGGAGCAGCAGTGCGTTGAGGAAGCGCTTTACCTGCCGAGGATTGCCTTTGAGTCCCTCAGTCAGGGCCGGCGCAATCGAGCTGACCCACTGGTGCGCGGGAACAATCGTGACGTGCGGATTGCCCGGCCGCAGCACGGCCGTGGCGTCGCGAATGATCGCGTATTCCAGGCGCCCGATCGCGCCGATCATATACGGCGGGTTCGAGACGATCAGGTCAACCGCGTTCTCGGTGATGCGGACATTTTCGAATGGGCTGGTCACGATCAGCGCGCGCGGCAGGCGCGTGCGCGACTCGCGCGCGCGCTCGGCGCTCAGCTCCACGCCATAGATCTGGGCGCGCGGGTGAGCGGCGAACGGGAGCAGCAGATGGCCCTCGCCCGCGGTCGGGTCGAGGACGCGAAAGGGGGCGGCGGGGAGCGACAGCAGGTTGCGGCAGATACGCTCGGCGTCCACCGCGCGGGTGGGAACGAACGCGCTGTTCGCCAGGTTCTCAAGCGTGCCTGAGGCCATGGTCATCCTTTCGTATCAAGGGCCAGGGCCAACGGCTCCCCACCGGGGATGCTCGGTTGATCCCTGGCGTGGGCGGTGATGTCGTGTGATCGGGTGGGTTTACTTGCGGGCCGAGCGTCCGGGGTCGCCTACGCGGCGACGGCGAACGCGTGACGGGCGATGCGCTTCTGGCGGACGGCATCGCTGACGAGTTGCTGCCAGCGTGCCTGGTCGCTCGCGATCTGCCACGCCGCGAACCAAGCGATGGCAGCGGCGTGATCAGCTGCGCGGCCAGTCCCTCCGCCCAGAGCACATCGGCCCAGTGCGGCAGGAACACCACGCGCAGGGCGCGCAGGTGGCCGAGAAATGCGCGGCCGTTCGGGGCACTCTCGTCGTGATTGGCGAAGATGTAGCGTGGCGGTCGCACGGCTGTGCTGGCCGCGGCAGGAGCAGGTGATGGTGTCTCGAGCGCGTCGGGACGGGTGAGGCCCTCGCCGATATCGGCGGTGTGTGGGATGACCAGGTAGTTCTTCTCGCGGGTGTTCGGGATCGCAGCCTTGATCTGGCGGTAGCTGACCTGGTCGGCGCGGCCGAACAGGTTCGGCGCGCTCCAGGCCATTCCCTCCGCGACCCCAAATAACAACTGCTCGCCTTTGAAGAAGCGGGCGGTGGTCGCGCTCAGGGTCGTGTCATTGGCGACCAGATTAAGCAGCACGGCCTTGCCCTGCGTATTGAGCGCGATCGCCGCAACGCGGGTGGTCTGCCCGTCGGCCGTGATGCTGCCGACGAACTCTGACAGCAACGGGCGAACCAGGGTGGAACCAGTCAGCATGGGGGACATAGATGCTCCTTTGAGCGGCACACCGGCCCCCTTGCGCCTACCGGCAAGGAAAGGGCCGGTGCGCGGGCATGGATGGTCGATGAATGGTTAGGAGGTGGGAGCGGTGACGATTGGGACTGCCACGCCCCTGACTTCGGCCGAGAATGTCTCGCCCTGGTCGCACAGGTAGACCGATCCGTCCAGCGGCTCTACGAAGACCGTGATCGCGCCGGCGCTTCTCGCGGCGGGGCGAAGCAGGTCATACAGCGCGGTGAGCGCATCGGCCTCCAGGCACACGGCGGCGCTGCCGTCGCCGTCAAGGCAGGTCAGGGTCAGATCGGTGACTCCCGCGGTATCGTAACTCAGGTGCAATCCTGGCGAAGTCCCTCCGCAAGCAGGGCGTTGGTTGGAGATACTCCGTCTGGCTCTGCTTAAGTACCTTGGTAATCCAACGACCCCGCATAAGCTGCAGGCCGAGGCGCGCTCGCGCAAGCCGATGCGACGACGGTGGGTGGTGGGGTAGAGAAAACCGACGGCCGCAGGACTGTCAGCTTGATGCGCTCGTTAGCCGGCTGTGAGGATCATGCAACCAGCCTGCGTTGCATGATATGCCCCTTGACATGTGACCATTAAGTCACGTATAATACCGGCATGGAAGATGAATCTGTTTTTCGCGCCCTCGCCGATCCAAGCCGTCGGCGGCTGCTTGACCTCCTCTTTGAGCGCGACGGCCGCACGCTCACCGAGCTGCACTCGCAGCTGCCGATGACGCGGTTCGGGGTGATGAAGCACCTGCGCGTGCTGCAAGAGGCCGGACTGATCGCCACGCGCAAGCTGGGCCGCGAGAAACTGCACTACCTGAACCCAGTTCCAATCCAGCTCATCTCCGACCGCTGGATCAACAAATACTCGGCAGCGCGTGCGAGCGCGCTCGCCGATCTCAAAACCGCGCTTGAAGGAGGGAATGTCATGACCACCGATTCAAAGCCCCGGCTCGTGTATCAGATCATCATCAAGGCCCCGCAGGAGCGGGTGTGGGAGGCGATCACCACGTCGGAGTTCACCTCCCGCTACTACTATGGCAGTACGCTTACGACCGATCTCACCGTCGGCTCGCCCTTCACCTACCACATGCCGAATGGCTCCCCCATCGTTGAGGGGGAGGTGGCTGCGTCCGAGCCACCCAACCGGTTGGTGCACACCTATCACTCACTCTGGTCCCCGATGAACGAAGACGCGCCCACCCGAGTAACGTGGGAGCTGGAATCGATGCCCGAGGGCGTGACGAAGGTCACTGTGGTCCACGAGGACTTCCAGGGCCAGACGGCCACCTACAAGGGCTTGCAGAGCGGCGGCTGGACATGGATCCTCAGCAACATGAAGACGCTGCTGGAGACCGGCGAGCCGATGCCTGAGGGGTACTCAATCTGAGTGGGGATACCTGAAGAAATGCGGCTTGCGGCTTAACTGCCACATTAGGCGGCGCATGACGAGAATAGCACGAGTCCGCAGTCGAACTGCGGCGAGGTTTCCAACCCAAGTCAATATGAGGAGGTTTCTATGAGTCAACCTGAAAAGAAGGGCACGCAGGAGTCCGCTATGAGCACCGCCGCGATCAACAAGAAGTCCAAGGGATTCACAGACGAGGAACGAGCCGCGATGAAGGAGCGCGCCAAAGAGCTGAAGGCGGAAGCGCGCGCGAACAAGAACAAGGCCGAAGGGGAAAGCGACGTGCTCGCGAAGATCGCAGAGATGCCGGAACCGGATCGCGCCATGGCCAAGCGGCTCCATGCGATCATCAAAGCCAGCGCGCCAGTCCTCTCGCCGAGACTCTGGTACGGGATGCCCGCGTATGCCAAGGACGGCAAGGTCGTCTGCTTCTTCCAAAGCGCGCAGAAATTCAACACGAGGTACGCGACGTTCGGCTTCAGCGACACGGCGAACCTCGACGAAGGCGCCCTGTGGCCGACCGCCTTCGCGCTGAAGGAGTTGACTGCCACCGCAGAGGAGAGGATCGGCGCGCTCGTGAAGAAAGCGGTGAGCTGAGGACTGAGCTCGCCACTAGGCCCGGCCCGAGGTTCTTCCGTAGCTCCGACAAACCCAACGATCTCATCCTCCTTGCTGAATACGAGGACGCGGCAAGGGCGCGCCAGCTCTCCCAGTCGGCCGAGTTCCGTGGAGCAACCCAGAGAGCTGGCGTCACGGCACCGCCCGAAGTGATGATGGCCGACCAAGTCGATCAGGTTCCGGCCGAACTGGTCCACGCTTCGGTTTGGTTCGAGCGCTCCATTGCGCCGAACCCAGCACCCAACCGCGCAGGACCACGTGCTGGCCGCCTAACAAGTCGATGGAGCCGATCTGGCCAGTTGCGGCGTAGCCGTTTCAGTGGAGTATCGAAGAGCTGGCCGGGCAGCTCATCTCGAGGCCGTTGGGCCGATCATCGACGTTGTGCTGGGTCTGCCGAGGAAGAAGTAATGTACAACAAACCTCTTACCATTGAGCAGAATCTGACCTTGCTTGCGGCCGCACCAGCGCGGATGGTGTACCAAAGAGTGCCCTATGGACGCCAAGATTTCCAAAGATGTGCTCGAAGCCTACGTTCGCTGTTCGTACAAGGCGTATCTGCTTCTGGACGGCAGGCGTGAAGAACCACCCCCTTATGCCGCGTTGCGCGAGGTCCGGCGAGCTACCTTGCGAGATCAGGTCGCAACCAAGCTGCGCGCAGAGCTTGGCGACGATCTACATGAGGGAGTCGCAGTGACACCGTCAGCACTTGCCAAGGGGGTTGCTGTGTTGCTTGCGCCCAACCTTACGCGAGAACGATTCGATCTGATTCTGGATGGGCTCAAGCGGGTGTCTGGCGAGTCCTCGCTTGGATCATTTCATTACGTTCCGATGTTGATTACGGCTGCCTCCCGTGTGCGGAATGAGGATCGGCTGCTGATCGAGATGCTTGCACTACTACTTGCTCCATATCAGCAGATCATGCCAGGCACGGGGATTATCTGGCTCGGTGGCGATCGCGGGACGACGACCATCCGGGTCTCCGCCAATGTGCTTAAGGCAAAGAGCGCGCTTGCCGGGCTTCAGCGTCTCGCAATCAGTGATACACCGCCCCGACTGGTTCTGAATGATCACTGCCCGACATGCCAGTTTCGTGAACTCTGTCTGGAACAGGCGATGCGCGATGATAACCTGAGTCTCCTCCGTGGACTCACACCGAAAGATATCGCGCGCTATGCTCGTAAAGGAATCCTCACAGTCACACAGCTCGCATACACGTTTCGCCCGCGCCATCCACGTAAGGGACAGGCACAGCCCAAGCGCCGCCAGTTTGCGCTTCAGGCGCTGGCGATCCGTGATCAGCGCATCTATGTGTATGACCAGCCTGCCTGCCCAAGTAGCCAGGTCCAGATCTACCTGGACGTCGAGAGCGACCCGGACGCCGGCTTTATCTACCTGATTGGGTGCATCGTGGTCGCGGGTGAGAATGTCACCCAGCACGCCTTCTGGGCCGATACCAAAGCCGAAGAACACAGCATCTTCGAGTCATTCCTCGCTGTTGTCATGCAGTACGCTGACTGCCGCATCTTCTGCTACGGCGCGTTTGAGCGAGAGTTCATACAGCGTATGCGTCGTACAGCGTCGCGTCCCGAGCTCGTCGACGCGATCCTTGCCAGGCTTGTCAATGTCCTCGCACTACTCTACACCCATATGTACTTTCCAACCTATGTGAATGGTCTTAAAGCGGTCGGCCGATGTATCGGTGCGACGTGGACTGCGTCGGACGCATCCGGTCAACAGAGCATTGTCTGGCGGGCACGGTGGATAGAGACAGGAGACCCTGTGTGGAAAGAAATGCTCATGACCTATAACGCGGAGGATTGTTCGGCGCTCCGACGTGTGACCGACCTCCTTCGTGCTACCGCAACACTTGGTGCTTCTGAAGCTCTGCCATCATCGGATCGTGGTCGGCCACCGATTACGCTTGTGCAGGAAGCCGAGCAACTTGCCAGTTACCACACCTGGCGCCCGGTCGATTTTGTCCACGAGGACTATGCCTTCATCAATAAGCACGCCTACTTCAACTATCAACAGGAGCACGTCTATGTACGGACGAATCCACTCCTACGGAGGCAGCGTGCGCGGAAGCTGCCTTCGCCGAACCGTCGCCTCCCTGCCACGAAGAGCGTGACAATTATTGCGGAGTCATGCCCGCGCTGTGGGAGCGATCAAGTCGAGAGCGGAGTGAAACAGACGGGGCGCCGATACAAGCCTCGTCTCAAGCGTGCCTTCGATTTGGTTATCGGCCCATCGGGGGTACGGCGCGTCATCATAGAGGTGCGAACGACCGTGCATCGCTGCCTCGCCTGTGAGGAGGAGTTCGTCCCACAGGAGCATCACCGGCTCGATAAGCATTTCCACGGCCTGAAGAGCTGGGTGATCTACCACTACGTCGAGTGTCGTGTCAGTATGATAATCATACCCAAGATGATCGAGGAGCTCTTCGGCATCCGCGTCTTTCCGGCTGAGATCTTCATGTTCAAGACATTGATGGCACAGATATATACGGAGACAGTGCAGCAGATTCTGAACCGCATTCTCGCTGGGCCACTCCTTCATGTGGATGAGACGGAGGTAAAGCTCCAGAAGGGCAAAGGGTATGTTTGGGTGTTTGCAAGCCTGGACTCGGTTGTCTATCTCTACCGCACCAATCGCGAGGGTGACTTTCTACGTGAACTGCTGAAAGACTTCCGCGGCGTGCTGATCTCCGACTTCTACGCCGCCTACGATGGAATCGACTGTCCGCAGCAGAAGTGCCTCATCCATCTCATGCGCGACATGAATCAGGAGTTGCTCAACAATCCGTTTGACAGTGATCTCAAAGCGATTACGCAATCCTTCGGTGTACTGCTGCGCCAGATCATCACAACCGTCGATACATATGGTCTACGCCATATGTATCTACAACAGCACGACGATGACGTGAAACGTTTCGATAGTGTATCCTTAGTTCTGTAAATTCGATGGACGGGCTTCGCCTGGGGAGGCGAGTCTGGGTGTATCCTTGGCGTTACCACACAACCAAGAAGGAGCACCCAATGACTCGCCACCCTGATTGTACCTTATCCCCAGA
>WNGB01020691.1_pt1 | contig 13276 bp, 18 predicted proteins | sample 5400681 | NCBI WGS metagenome assembly WNGB01 (sample SAMN13153367, study PRJNA577476) | soil metagenome | isolation source: 115 cm soil or saprolite under grassland replicate 2 | place: USA:California | collected 2016-06-15 | reverse complement strand
AAGCGTGTAGGATCCGCAGATCCGTAAGCAAATCCGGATGATCATGAGCACCGGGTGAGCAAATCCGGGTTTCCGTGAGCAACGGCCTCCGGACTTCCCTCCGTCTGTTACATGTTGGCACAGGCACATGCTCGGCTCAAGAGATCGCAATTGTTACACAGGGTGATCAGCCAGGAGGCGTCGCAAGCTTGCGGGATCGAGCAGATCGCCGATTATTAGCTCGCAGCTGGCCGATGCTGGCCGGCCGGGGAGGCACGCAGAATAACCATTCGGCGGGTGGCCAGCCGCCGCCGCGCCCTGTGGCGGGTGAAAGCCGATCTCAGCCTGCCGGTCCTGGAGATCTTGCCTGACGGGTTCGGCCCGGACGGCGAGGGCGACCAGCTCTCGGGGGTCGCCGTCCGCGCCCCACTGGGCCTTTGCCGGTTGGGAGGAGCACACTGATGTCCATGCCGCTGATCCTCACAACCAGGGCTAATATCTACAATTCCCTCGGGGAATGGCCGGAAGCCGTCCCGCGGGGTTACAACGGGCACGTGGACTTCCCTCACGCGCTGCGCGAACGCCGCACCCGCCGTTATCTCAGCCAGCTCGATCTCGCTTTGCAGGCAGCCACCGCCCAGCGGCACCTCAGCTTCATCGTGTCCCCGCCCCGAGGCAGCCCGAGGCCATCGCGTCAGGCTCCGGGGAACATGCAGTCGGTCTTGATGCGGCCGTCCTCGTCCAGGATGAGGACTTCCAGACCGCCGCTGACCGCCTCGCCGCTGTCGGTGGACACTGTCTCCCAGGTGAACTTGACGACGTTGCGGAGGCGGACGGCGTCGTCCCGCGGCCGGAAAGTGTACTGCCCGGGGGCGATGAACCGCTCGTAACTTCGGGTCACCCGGGCCTCGAGGGCGCCATACCCGCGGGCTTCCAAAGTGGTGGAGTCAAAGCCCAGCGCCGCGGCGGCCTCCCGGATCTCCACGGGCGGCTGAAGGATATGGGCGCCGTCCTCCGCCCACAGGTGCTGGATGGCTTTGCGGCGTAGCGCGGCATCTGGCTCAGTCCACAAGGCGATGTAGCGGTCGGCTAGGTCCTGCGGGTTGATATTGGTCATGGCTTCTCCACAAGGCTGGTACCTTCGCGCCATTCCGGAGCTTGCAGGCGGGAACTGCGGCGCGGCAAACGCTGAAATGGAAGACACCATGTCAGGCACTGGATGAGGCGCTGCGATGACCTCTGAGACCAAGCGCTGAGGCATGTTCTTCTGCCGCATCAGGGCAGAAATTACCGTCGCCGCAGACCGCCAGCCAGGCAGAAGGACCGGCAGAAGACCGGCAGTTTCACCCAGCTCTCCTCGCCCGGCCATCAAGCCAGCGGATTGCCGCGCCCGGGATCACCCCGGGCTTCGGTGGCCGGGCGGGCAGGCGAGCATGAGCGTTTCGGCCAGCGAGCCGACCGCGTTTGCCTGCCCTCCCCGGCTCGGTGAACGGGAAGACATCCGCCTTGTGGCCGTGGCGAAGATGGCCGCGGCCCGTGTCACGATCTCCACATCTTCGCGGAGCTTGCGGTTCACCCCGGCGCAGCCCTGCCAGCTCCCGTCGGTCCGCGCTGGCCAGGCCGCCGCCATCGCCGGTCCCGGCGTCCCGCCCGGCCACGTCGAGCCATGCCTGGACTGCCGTCGCCGCCGGGTCGCAATCCTTCGTCACCTGGCCGGCCGGCCCGTCTGCGCGCTGGGTGCTCAATGATCTCGGCCTTGTCCTCCCGCTGCGCAGACGCGCACCTAGGTGCGTCCCACCGCTCCGTTACGACAGCGAGTACGGGTCTTTTCCCTCGATGAGCCCGGCGGCAAGCGAGGTGAGCCATGATCTGGCGGCCAGGTGCAGGCCGGGGCCAAAAGTCACCCGTGCCACGCCCAGCGAGGCCAGTTGACCAAACGATGGCCCCTGGGGGCGAAACGCGATGTTCACCGGCGCGTCAACTGCACTGACGAACCGGTCGATGTCCGCAGGATCGGCAAGCCCCAGCGGATACACACAATCCGCCCCCGCCTGGCGGTACTGCCGCGCCCGCCGCACCGCCTCGGCCAGCCGCTCGCCGGGCTCACCCAATGCTCGAAAATGCACATCGACGCGGGCGTTCAGGACGATCGAGACGCCAGCCGCATCCGCTGCTGCTCGCACCGCAACTAGCCACGCCGCCTGCTCGCCGCAGTCAGCCAACTGCCCAGTCTGCGGATCGGAGTCTTCCAGGTTGCAGCCGACCGCGCCCGCGTCCAGGAGTCTGGCGATGAGCTCGTCGGCAGGCAGCCGGTAGCCACGCTCCACGTCGGCGGTGGCCGGAATCTGGACTGCCCGCGTGACCCGTTCGATGGCGGCGAACATGTCGTCACGTGGGAGGTACTCTCCATCCTCGTACCCGAGTGAGTTGGCGATCGCGCCGCTGGAGGTGGCGATCGCAGCGAAGCCGGCCTCGGCGAACACCTGCGCACTGGTCGCGTCCCAGGCGTTGGGCAAGACGACCGGTCGGCCCGGCACGTGTAGCGACCGAAGCAGCGCTGCTTTCTCAACAAGCTCCCGCGAGTCTCGCATCATCAGTCCTTGCTGCCGCAACGATCAGGCGGCCCGGGCGTAGATGAAGCCTAACAGCGTGGCGTGTGCTCTGCCCGGGCGCCGGCCCGTCGTGGCCTGCAGCACCGGAGCGCCCTCCATTCCTTGATCCATTCCATTGGGTGACGGCGCGGCACCTTATCGCAGCAGCGCCAGCACCTCCAGTTCGCGACCGCTCTTGGGCACCATCAGCCCGGGCGGGACGGCCACACCAGCCCGGTCGACCGCGTCCAACAGCCGTCCCAGGTAGCCAGGCGGCACCGGGGCGACGGCCCTGGCCTGCCCCCCGGCCGGTGCCGTGGCGAGCCTGCCAAGCAGGGACGGCCATCGGCGCGCCTTCGTCGACGAACACCCGCGGGTAACCCTCGGGCGCGGCAAGGGCGAGCGCCTCGGCCAGGGCGGCCCGCGTGCCAGCTTGGTCGCCCACCTCGTCCAAGGCCAGCGCCTGCAGCGCCCGCACTACGATCACGCTGCCCGTCCGTCCCTGGGCCACGGCCAGGTCGTGCAGCCGCGCCAGCAGCCCCCAGCGCGCCGTCGGTGGCGTGTTCGGCCAGCAGCACGCGGGCCAGCACCAGATACTCGGCCTCCCGCGGTAGCTGGGCCGGTCGCCGGGCCGCGCCGCCTGGCCCAGTGCGCGGCTTCGGCGACCGCGCCGCGGGCCAGGGCCAGCCTGGCCCGCAGCGCCGGCACCGGGTTGAACAGGGCGGCCACGGCGGGGCTCACCTGGACCCGCTCGGCCTCCGCGATCGCCTCCGGGCGCCGGCCCGGTCGCCCCGGGCCTGCCGGATCCAGGCCAGCATGGCCAGACCGGCCACCAGTGGTTGGGGGTGCCATGAACCGGCCCAGGAACTCCATGCCTTTCGCCCGGTTCTTGTCGGTGTGCGCGCAGAAGATGTAGAGCCTCCCCTCGTCTCCGGGTCCGAGCGCGCTCGGCGATGTCCTCCCGCAGGCCGTGCATCTCCGGCGCACCTTGGGGGTGGTCGCGGCGAGGGCCAGGCGCCGCGCGAGTGCCGGCCGGATCAGGGGAATTCCTGCGCCACGAGGCCGCCGATCGTGAAGCCGGGCAGGTAGATTTCGGAGAGGTCGGGCGCGGTGAGGAAGGCGATCATCGGTGGAAATATGGCAGCTCGACCGGATCGAAGCGATCCGCGGTCCGGTCGACGAGCCCTTGCCTCGCACATTGCACGAGGGCCTGCTGATCGGGCTGCTGGAGGCCGGTGCCGTCGAGGCGCGGTATCGGCATTCGACACACAAGCTGCGGAAGGGGACGCTCATCCTCGGCCAGCCGGGCGAGGTGGTGTCGTTCGAGCCGATCAGAGGCAGCCAACCGGTGCGGATTTGCGTCCAGTGTCCGCCGGACGCGCTGCAGGACCTCGCCGACGATGTGCACGGCCGGCGCACCGGTACCCCATCGATCGGCGAGCTCATCACCCCCGATCCGCGGCTCGTCGGACTGTTCCGCGCGTTCCACCGAACGCTGATAGCGCCGAGCTCCCCGCTGGAGAGCACCTCCCGGGCACACGACATGCTGGAACGAATCGTCCGCGTCCACACCAAGCCGAGCAGCATCGAGCGGTCGCACCGGTCGCAGCGCGCGCTGGTCCGGCGGGTCCGCGCGTACCTGGACGAGAACGCCGCCACCAACATCAGCCTGACCGACCTTGCTCAGATGGCGAACGCCAGCGCCTACTACCTCAATCGCGTCTTTCGCGCCGAGGTCGGTATCCCGCCGCACGCCTACCAGACGCAGGTACGCATCGAGCGCGCCAGGGAGCTGCTCGCCCGGGGGATGCCGGTCAATCGGGTCGCGGCCGCGCTCGGGTTCTACGACCAGAGTCATTTCACCAACCAGTTCAAGCGGCTGTTGGGTTACACGCCGAGCACGTACCGAGAGCGCAAGATTCTCCAAGCGTAAGCCACCTCACTGCGCCTAGCGTGGAACCGTGCTGCTGGAGAACAAGAACGCTGTCATCTATGGAGCGGCCGGATCGGTCGGCTCCACCGTCGCTCGCGCCTTTGCCCGCGAAGGCGCCAAGGTCTACCTCACCGCCCGCGACGTCGGCGCGCTCGAAGACCTCGCCAAGGAGCTCGGCAACGCCGACACGGCTCAGGTCGACGCGAGTGCTGAAGAAGACGTCGAGCGTCACCTCGCGTCGATCCAGGGAACGGTCGACGTGTCGTTCAACGCGATCGGGATTCCGCAACGGGGCATCCAGGGCATCCCGCTCACCGAGCTCTCGGTCGAGGCCTTCATGAAGCCGAGTGAGACGTACCTACGGGCCCACTTCGTGACCGTCCGCGCGGCCGCGCGGCGCATGATTACGCAGCGGTCCGGCGTGATCCTCGCGCACACGCCCGAGCCCGCCCGGATGGGTGCGACCCTGGTCGGCGGTATGGGGCCGATGTGGGCGGCGCTCGAGGGCCTGAACCGTGGCCTGTCGGCCGAGGTCGCGCCGCACGGCGTCCGTGCTGTCGTACTGCGGACGACCGGGATGCCCGAGACACCGACGATCGACGTGGTGTTCAGCGTGCATGCAGAAGGCGAGGGGGTCACTCGTGAGCAGTTCGAGGCGATGGCCGCGAGCTTCACGCATCGGCGGCGCGCAACCTCGTTGGCGGAACTCGCAGATGTTGCCGCCTTCGTGGCCTCGGATCGCGCGGCCGCAATGACCGGAACCGTCGCCAACCTGACCGGCGGGATCATCGTCGACTGATTCGACGCCTGCGGCGCAGGCTGCACGTGACGGTAAAGGAGCAATGAATGGATCCTTTCCGCATTGAAATCCCGCAGGCCGATCTGGACGACCTGCACCGCCGGCTCGACCGCACCCGCTGGCCCGATGAGCTGCCCGGCGCCGGCTGGAGCCGGGGCGTGCCGCTCGGCTACCTCAAGGAGCTGGCCGAGTACTGGCGGGCGAGCTATGACTGGCGCGCGGCCGAGGCGCGGTTGAACCAGTTTCCCCAGTTCACCACCGTGATCGACGGCGTGAGGGTGCACCTGCTGCACGTGCGCTCGGCCGAGCCGCGGGCGCTGCCGCTGCTGCTCACCCACGGCTGGCCCGGGTCGGTGGCGGAATTCTGGGACGTGATCGGGCCGCTGACCGACCCTGGCGCGCACGGCGGCGACCCTGCCGACGCGTTTCACCTGGTCATCCCGTCCATTCCCGGGTACGGGTTCTCCGGCCCCACCGGGCAGCCCGGCTGGGACTTCGCCCGGATCGCCGGCGCCTGGGCGGAGCTGATGCGCCGCCTGGGCTACGACCGCTACGCCGCCCAGGGCGGGGACTTTGGCGCCTTGATCTCCCTCACCCTCGCCGGGATGCATCCCGAGCGCGTCGCCGGGGTGCACGTGAACTTCCTCCTCACCCCTCCCCCCGGCGACCCCGCGCAGCTGGCCGGGCTGAGCGAGTCCGAGCAGGCGCGGCTGGGCCGGATGTCCCAGTTCGCCGCTGACCTGTCCGGCTAACATGAAGGTGCAGTCGACCCGGCCGCAGACGCTGGCCTACGGCCTGACCGACTCCCCGGCCGGCCAGCTCGCCTGGGTCGTCGAAAAATTCCGGGAGTGGACCGACTCAGCGGGGGTCCCCGAGGACGCGGTCGACCGCGACCAGCTGCTCACCAACGTCATGCTCTACTGGCTGACCGCCACCGCCGGATCCTCGGCGCAGCTGTACGTGGAGACCGGCCGCGCTGCTCCCGACCGCCGCAGTGCCGCCGCCTGCGCCGCCGCCGCTGCCCGTGCCGCTGGGGGTGGCCGTCTTCCCGCACGACATTGCCCTGCCCATCCGGCGCTTCGCCGACCGAAGCTACCCAAACATCGTGCAGTGGACCGAGTTCGACCGGGGCGGGCACTTCGCCGCCATGGAGGAGCCCGATTTGCTCGTGGGCGACCTGCGAGCCTTTGCCCGCGCCTTGAAGGGATTGGGACGAGGCGGAAGCTGAGTGCGAAATTCGCGGTCTTTGCCCACTGGTTTGGCGGCACGGCCGCGTGCAGCCCACCGGGCCCGCCAGGAAGGACGGCAGCCCAACTATGGCCCCCTGCTGGCCGGCGCTGGCCGGGCCGCCACGGCCTTGGATCGCTGGGTCGTGGACGAGACGTCTGCGAAAGACGCCAGCCGGCGGCGCGCCGCATGGTCGGCCAGGGCTCGGGCGTGATCTTGACGCTCACCTCGGCGCCTGGCTCGAATGGCGATCCCGCTCATGGGCGGGATGGCGCCGGCCTGGGGGCCGGTCGAGGCTCTGTCCCGGAGCCTGGCGGCGGAGCTGGGACCACGGGGCATCCGGGTGGTCTGCCTGCGGCCGAACGCCATGCCGGAGACGGCCACGATCACCGAGGTCTTCGGGCTTCACGGCAAGGGCGCCGGCGCGACCCGCGAGCAGTTCCAGGCGCTCATGGAGGGCCAGACGCTGCTGCGACGGCTCCAGACGCTGACCGAAGTGGCCGACGTAGCGGCCTTCATCGCCTCAGAGCACGCCAGCGCGATGACTGGGACCGTCGCCAACCCCAAGCGGCGGCCTGGTTGTCGACTAGCCGAGTGATTCCGAAGAAGAGCACACCAGACCAGACAAGGAGAGCACAGCATGCCGATTGCATACCTCGACGTCCCTCCCGGGATTTCGGCCGACGCGAAAAAGACGCTGGTGGGGGAAATCTTCACCGCGCTCGATCAGGCCTACCGCGTCCCCGACACACGCATCTTCATCCGCGAATGGCCGCCCGAGAACGTGAGCCAGGACGGGCGCCTGGACGCTGCGCCGCCCCGGCCGGTGCTGTTTCTGGAGGTCCCGCCGGGCATCACCGTCGGTGAGAAGCGCGCCATGGGCAAGCGGATCAGCGCCGCGGTGACCGCCGCCTACCACCTGGCCGACGTGCTGATCTTCCTGCGCGAGTACCCGCTGGACATGGTGATCCAAGACGGTGGGCTGCAGTCGGAAAACCCAGTGATCCTCCAGGCCATGGAACAGGCAACGGCAAGCCGCAGAACGGACGCAACCGCAGGCCCGGCGACCTGATTTCACGGCCACGAGTATCAACCCTGGTTCCATGCCCGTGGGGCGGGAACTCAGACACGGCCGTCAGCGTAGGTTGGCCACCGCGCGGCCCTGCACCACCTGACGCGCGTTCCTGCAACGGCCAGCCGCCGGGATCGTCGTCTGCGACTCCTAGCTAGGCGAGATCCGTTGGAGGGCCAGGCGACCGGCTGGCCGGGTGGCGCAGATCGTCTAAGCCCCGGATCGGGACACCTCCAGACGAGTTCAGATCCCATGGAGTGCCAAGCGGTCGCACGGTAAGCACAAGGACGGAGCACTCGGGCGCATCCTGGTCCTGATTCCCTATCAAATGATGGGAAAGGCCGCACGGCGATCGTCAGCCAGGCCGGGAGGACGTGAGTGAGTATTCCAGTTCGTGCATACGTACGTACGGATGAAGTACTCATTTCGGCGGAGTCGGACGTTGGCGGCAGGCCCTGCCGGGGCGCAGATCATCCCGTTCGGCGCGGCGCGACGGCGTCCCCGCCGGACAGGGGCAGGCGTGCATATCGGCGCCACTGCGCGCTATTTCCGACGATGAACGCCGATCACGGAGAGTGATACCTGACTTGTGACACATTCGGCGGTCCGGAGCGATGGCGGCTCGCTGACCTGGGCTTTCGCGGTTGGTCGCGGTCCGGAGCGATGGCGGCTCGCTGACCTGGGCTTTCGCGGTTGGTCGTGAGTGAGTTTGCGCACTAAGCCCGGACCGTAGTGTGGCCGGGCGTCCCCGTACGCGGGTCAACTTTGCCGCGGTCCTGGGTCCGCGTCGACCGTGGCCGCAAGGGCGAGCGCCGCTCCATGTCCGAGGCCGACTACGCCCGGCGGCCTGCGCTGTCGATCGGGCTCGTGGCCGTTCGTGTAGGGGTAGACGGCCGGTGTGAGACCGGCGCGGCCGGGGAGGAGAGGAGCGTTATGTCTGAACCGAAGATTCTGCTGAGTGGCCTGGGGATTCCTGAGTCGCCGCGGTGGCATGAGGGGAGGCTGTGGTTCTGCAACTGGGTCGACCGGCAGGTCATGGCGGTTGACATGGACGGCAGGGCGGAGGTCATGCTCACCCGCGACCCGGCCAGCCAGTCGATGGGGTATTCCATCGACTGGCTGCCCGGCGGCAGGCTGCTGACGACCGGCGACAAGGTCCGGCGCCAGGAGCCCGACGGGTCGATGGCCGTCCACGCCGAGCAGTGGGCGAACGAGATCGTCGTGGACGCGCGCGGCAACGCCTACGTCAACGGCGCGGACTTCGGCTTCGTCGCCGGCGCGCCGCCCAAGCCGGGCTACATCAAGCTCGTCACGCCGGACGGGCGACTGCGCCAGGTCGCCGACGACATCCAGTTCCCCAACGGCATGGTCATCACCCCGGACGGCCGGACGCTGATCATCTCCGAGTCGTTCGCGGGCCGGCTTACCGCGTTCGACATCGACGGCGACGGCGGGCTGTCGGGGCGGCGGGTGTTCGCCGAGGATCTTGGGCCGGACGGCATCTGCATGGATGCCGAAGGCGCGGTGTGGGTGTCCACGGGCGGGTTCTCGGTCGCCCGCGTCGCCGAGGGCGGCACGGTCCTGCAACGCGTCGAACTCGATGGGTACCGCGCGCCGTTCGCGCTGATGCTCGGCGGCCCGGACCGGCGGACCCTGTTCATCTGCACCGCCGAGTGGCACCAGGCCGACGGCGCCCCCGCCAACCTCGAACGGCTAGCCACGGGGCCGCGCACAGGGGAGATCCTCGCCCTCCCGGTCGAGGTGCCCGGCACCGGCCGGCCGTGACAGCAAACCGGGCAGCTACATGTAATCCCCTGCTGACCACCTGCGCCAGGCCCTTGACCGCATCCGTCCGCGTTCAGGTGCGCACCAACTTGTCATAAGTCAGGGCAACGCCGTCAACCTCGCCCGCTACCGCCAAGACCACCCGGCCTGCTACCCGCTGGCCACGCAGGCGCCATCCCAGCGATGCGAGTAGACCCGCCAGAACATGGCAGGCGTGATCCTCTCGAAGATGTCAGGGGTGATCGCCTCGAGTCTTGGCGCGGGCCGCACGGCCCCCTGCCGACTCCTGGTTCCGTAGCATGGCCAGGGCCCTCTCGATCAGCCGTATGCGCGTCTCGGCCTTCTTCGCGCTCGCGATAGCGCGCACGTGCTCCCGCTTGCGGCTGTAGGACAGGCGGTCGTAGGCGGTGCGGGCGACCGGATCGGCGTCCAGGGCACGGGCGAAGTCCGCGGGCTCGACCACAACACGGGGCTCGGCATCAAATTCCACCTCGACCTCGACCTCGTCGCCGGTCACGACACCGGCGGCTTGCCGGTTGGCGTTGCTCAGGCCGAGCAGGTAGCGGCCCCGCATGATGGCCACCCTGCTCTTCCATGAATGCCCGTTGATCGCGATGGTCACCGCCGGCCGCTGGCCTCCACCGAGCGCCTCCACAACCTCTGGAGGAACTTCCAAGCCCCTCATGGGCTCCGGAGGCTCGACGTAGGGTCCAAACTTCATAATCTGCTCCTGCCAACTTGTGTCAGCTCGCCGTGCAGTTGCGCTGCGCCGCCCGGCTCAGAGCGGTGCGGCGTCCCACGCGAAACCGTCCGGGTCGGTGAAGGGCCCGGCATCGCTGCCAAGCATGAGCCGGTGCGATCCGGTGCCGTCGGGAGAGACGCCGGCGTCCATGGCGAGGGCACGGCGCCCGTAGAGCGCCAACTTGACGGGACTCGACGGAGTGGCGGACTCGACGCACTTGCAGCCAAAGCTCGTCGCCACGGCGAGGCCGCGGTCAACGTAGCACCGCTTGCTCGCTACTCCGCGTAGGGCTGGTCCTTTCCCTGGGCGCTGTAGCCGATGTTCCAGATGTAGCCGTCCGGGTCCGCGAACGAACCGCCGTACCCGCCCCACTGCTGGGTGGCGGCGGGCTTGAGGATCGTGGCGCCGGCCTTCTCGGCGTCCGCGATGATCTCGTCGACCCGCGCCTCGCTGCGGACTACGTAGGTCAGGACCATCCCGCTGAAGCCGCTACCCTCCGGGCTCGTGCCCACCTCGGCGGCCAGGCCGTCCCGGCCGTAGAAGCCGACGAGCGAGCCGCCGTGCGGCTCGAAGAACACCGAGACGCCGTAGTCCCGCTGGACCTGCCAGCCGAGACCCTCCGTGTAGAACCGCTTGGACCGGTCCATGTCCTGGACGCCGAGGAGAATCGAGCTCACGTGCGCTTTCATGCCTTGTCTCCTTTGGTGCTTGGTAGTGATGCACATGACCGTCACGCTACGTGCGGCTCGGTGACCCGTGCTTCTCGATTCCTGATCGGTTGGTGACTCGTTTCGCTGCTTCCCGCCCGCCGCGCGGTCCAGGCGCTGCGGAGCTTGCAGACCGGGTTCCTTCCATCACGCACGACGGACGGGGTCGTCCGGCTGCCCGACCGGCGAGGCGGCGATCGTAGCTGGCCTATCGACGAAGCGGTCGCTCTTTACCTGCAGCTCCTGCGCAACGCGAACCACGGTTTCACGCAAACGAACGCCGGGACCAGATCCTGCTTATGGCACACGACGGGAACATCCCTGGCGAGATCGCCTTCCTGCCGTACCTCTACTGGCTGGACACACTCGCGCACCCCGAGCACTTCCGGAACCGATTGCGCCCTCGCCCGCGCAGGTACGCGTGAGCTGAAAGCCATTCAGGCACGCATCCGCCAGCACTTCGGGGATCACCGCTCGCGTTCGTCCAGTGGATCGACGCGACGCTCCAGAGCGCCCGCGGGTGCGCGTGCGACCCGCCAGCCCGCCGAGACCGCTCACAGCGGCGGCGCCAGATCATGTGTTCTCTCCTCCGCCCGGTCCGGCGGTCATGGGCGGAGGAGGCCAGTGAAGCTGTCTGCGCTGGCCACGGCCAAATCAAAGCATGCGGTGGTACCCCCGACACGGGTACGTAGGGCACGTGACCAGGTCTGGCGGGGTGGGAAAGGAGCGGTCGGAGCGGAGACAATGTGGGTGTTTGTTTTGGGTGAGTAAATGGTTTGGGTAAAAGCGAGAGAGGAAATGCGACCCGCGGCGAATGACGCCGGAGGCCTGGCCATTGTGGCGTGTGGACAGGTCGGCTTGTCGCTTAGCGAGTTGGCCTCGATGAATAGCGGCATGCGCGTGATAGGGCAGGTGGGCTAGCATTCTGGAATGCCGTCTAAATGGGGGGCGGCGGGCCGGTCGATTCGGTCAACGAAGCCCACGACATGATCATGTCGCCGTTCGGCAGCTTCAGCAAAGGCGAGCGGAACCGGATCAAAACCCGGGTCCGCACCACCATGGCCGCGCTCGCCCAGACCCAGGGCCGGTTCCTGGGCGGCCGCCCGCCCTACGGATACCTGCTCATCGACGCCGGGCCGCACCCCAACCCGGCCAAGGCCGCCGACGGCAAACGGCTCCACGTCCTGGCCATCGACGAACCGGCCGCCGCCGTGGTGCAGCGGATCTTTGACGAGTTCCTCGCCGGATACGGGATCTACGCCATCGCCGAACGGCTCACCCGCGAGGGTATCCCCTGCCCCTCGGCCCATGACCCGGCCCGCAACCGGCACCGCTGCGGCATCGCCTGGTCCAAGGGCGCCATCCGGGTCATCCTGACCAACCCCCGCTACACCGGCCGCCAAGTCTGGAACCGCCAGCGCAAAGACGAAGTGCTGATCGACATCACCGACGTCGCCCTCGGCCACATGACCAAGATGCGCTGGAACCCCGCCGCCAAATGGATCTACTCCGAGCAGATCACCCACCCGCCGATCATCAGCGAACAAAGGTTCGCCCAAGCCCAGCAGATCCTGGCCGGGCGCGGCACCGGCCCGACCGAGCACACCCCGCGCCGCACCCCGCGGCGCTACACCCTGCGCGGGCTGCTGCGGTGCGGTGTCTGCGACCGGCGGATGACCGGCAACTGGAACAACGGCCAGCCCTACTACCGCTGCCGCTTCCCCGCCGAATACGCCCTCGCCAACAAGATCGACCACCCCAAGGTCGTCTACCTGCGCGAAGCCGACCTCACCGGCCCGCTCGACGACTGGCTGACCACCGCGTTCGCCCCCGCCGCCCTGGACGCCACCATCGCCGAACTCGCCACCCACAGCGACCACGGCACCAGCACCCAGGCCGACGCGGCACGCGCCCGCATCACCGAGGCCGACACCAAGATCGCCCAATACAAGACCGTGCTCGACGCGGGCGGCGACGCCGCTGTCATCGGCCCGTGGATCACCCACGCCTGCGCCCAGCGCGCCGCCGCCCAAGCCGAACTGCGCACCGCCAGCGCACCGCGCCGGATGAACCAAGAGGAGATCGCAGCCATGATCACGGCACTCGGGGACCTCGCCCAGGTCCTCCACACCGCCGACCCCGACGACAAGCACGGCGTCTACACCGGGCTCGGCCTCACCCTCACCTACCACCCAGGCAAACGGCTCATACACGCCACAGTCCGGCCAAGTCCTGATATGTGCAGAAGGTTCGTGTCCGAGGTCCGAGTCGTCGCTTACGTACATGCCCGCCATCAACTGTAGGGTCTGTCAAGTCTTCGGTGTAACTGATCTTTTAGGTTCTACTTCCGTCCGGCGGACAGGCGGCCCTCGAAGGTGATGTCGAAGGCGTTGAGAGCTGCCTTCCACCGGTTGGTCCACCGCTTGCGGCCCTTCCCGGTG
>WNGB01009930.1_pt1 | contig 13277 bp, 17 predicted proteins | sample 5400681 | NCBI WGS metagenome assembly WNGB01 (sample SAMN13153367, study PRJNA577476) | soil metagenome | isolation source: 115 cm soil or saprolite under grassland replicate 2 | place: USA:California | collected 2016-06-15 | reverse complement strand
CGGACCCGGACCTCGCCTACTTCGTGGCGGGCACGCCGGAGTTCCGCGAGTACCGCGAGGACGTGGAGTGGTGCCAGGGCTACGCGCGGCAGAACCGCGAGATCATGATGGACCGCATCCTGCGGCAGGTCGCATACGCCCTCGGGTTCGAAGGAGACGTCTCGCGTCTGGGAATCACGACTTCGGTCAACTGCCATCACAACTACATTGCCGACGAGGTCCACTTTGGTCAGAAGGTTCTCGTCACGCGCAAGGGTGCGATTCGCGCGGGCAGGGGAGAGCTCGGCATCATCCCCGGCTCGATGGGGACGGGCTCCTACATCGTGCGCGGTCTGGGAAACCGCGAGGCCTTCGAGAGCGCGCCGCATGGCGCCGGCCGCCGGATGTCCCGCGGTGAAGCCAAGCGCCGCTTCACGAAGGAAGACCTGGAATGCCAGACGGAAGGCGTCGAATGCCGCAAGGATCGGGGAGTCCTGGATGAGATCCCCGGGGCCTACAAGCCGATCGGCGAAGTCATCGAGAAGTCCTCGGATCTGGTGGAAGTGGTCGCAGGGTTAAAGCAGATCGTCTGCGTCAAAGGTTGAGGAAGTTCCACCCTCTCCCCGCAGGAGAGGGCCGGGGTGAGGGGGCAACTATGAGGAGATCGGAAATGCAACGACAGACTCTCGAGAAGTTCCCGATTCGGGATCGCTGCACGGTGTCACGCCTCTGCGTTGGCGATCTCTGCTTTACCTGCGAGTGCCGAATCGTCGAGATCGGTGGCGAGGCCGGCATGACGCTCGCGTGGTGCGATTGCGGCTTTCCGGAGAACCACCACGAGATGGAGATCCTCTGACTCCAATCCAAAATCGAAAATCCAAAATCGCTCGTTTCGCGCTAAACTACTGATCTGTAATGAGGCCGGCGCGAAGGCCGCGGTACGAATCTCGCGAATCTGACCCGGCGCAGCCTTCCCTTTTTCCCGGCCTTCCCCCCGCGCCTCGCGTCCAACCAGCCATCCGTCTGACCGAGAACAACGTCGCCCGCACAGTGCCGCCCCACAAGGCGGGCGTCTACTTCTTGAAGAGCGTCGGCCCGGGAGGAGCCGTCGCCGAGCGGGTCGGCCGCGATGACGTGGACCTTCGCCAGCGCCTCCTCCAGCACGCGCGCGAAGGAGCGCCCAACGTCCTCTTCGGCTGGATGCTCGCGGCCGACGCCAACGATGCCTACCGCCTCGAGTGCTACCTCTGGCACGCCCAGGGCGGCGCCTGGTCGAGCGTGGAAAGCGATTCCCACCCTCAGCCCGCCGACCCCGTCCCCTTCCTGGGCTGTCCCGATTGCGGAGGCTGACCCGCCCTGGCGCCGCAAGCGCAGATCCCGGGCTGGCGCGAAGCGACGACGAGGGGCGGGAGGGGATTCCCTCCCCTACGGGCGCAAGAGTGCAGCTACCAGAACCATGATCTCCGTAATGCTCGCGGCGCGAGGAGTCTCCCAGCGCGGAGGAGCCTCGCGCCGCGGGAGCGTAGCCCTAGCGCGGGATCAGGTGATCGGTCGAGGCCTCATCCGGCCGAGCCGCTCGCCGGTGCGCCGCGGGCGCAGATCCCGGGCTGGCGCGGAGTGACGAGTAGTCGGGCATGTGGACGATGAGGCCCTTGTCGGGGAGGTTCTCGTCGTAGGCGGCCACGAGCTGCTCGTTGTAGTGGTCGAGGTAGAAGTCGAAGGGGTCGCGCGGGTCGGCGTCCACGATCTGCAGCTCGGTTCCCGTCATCGTGAGCTTGCCGAAGGCGAGGACTCCGCCCTCGTAGTACATGTAGTTGGGAGAAGTCTTATCAGGCGGCGAGAGCGGAGCCTTGGGCGGCTCGCCGGGAGAGCTGAAGATCAGAACCATCCGTCCCGGCTCCAACCGTAATTCCGTCACCCTTCCCTGGATCTGGGGAGGGGGAAGCATACGGGAGGGCGAAAGCAGGAAGTCGTCGCCGGCGATTCGGACTCCGCGGTCCTCCTTCAACTTCATGAGCTGGTCGAGCTCGATTCCGAAGGTCTCCATCAGGCCGCGCACGCCGATTCCGGCGGCTTTGATCGAAGTGGGGTGGACGCGGATCTCTCCCTGTGGGGTCAACGCGACGGTTCCGACGATCGAGAAGGGGATTTTGAGCGCTTTTCGCAGCACTCCCTTCTGCGTGATGCCGCCCGGGCCGATCTCGACGGCAAGCTTTTCGAGCGGTGAGCCCTTGTAGGCGAAGACATGATCGTTCAAGAGACCGGAGAGGCTCTGCGCGGTCATTGCGATCTCCGCCGTATGGATCTTCAGAACGAAGGAGTCCTTCTCCTCGAAAACGGGCGGCTTGCCCGGCTTCTTGCTGTGGAGCTCTCCCCGAAGCCGCTCGATGTTCAAGACCGCCGATGGGATGACGTGGTAATCCACGTGCCGCATCTGCGCCTGCACAGGCTTCCCGTCGGCGGACTCCCGCCCGGATCGTCCCGCCGGCGCGGTCTGGCTCTGGCCTCGATCAGCGGCGCCACTGCTCGAATGATGCCGACAGGCCGTCATCAGCAACGCGATCGCAAAGAGAGAGGCGAGGCGAAATTTGCCCATACGTCTCTCTGACGAAGCAATCTCCGTGCGAGACCCCCAGGAATGTGTCCAGACCGGAATCCCTATTCCGATAAGTTCTGTGGCATGAGGGGAAATCTCAGACTCAGTTTGACCTTAAGAAGGCTCGCTCGACGGCATCTCGCAGGCCTGCCGCCCCGCGGATAATGCAAGCGTGGACGGAACAGCGATCGTTCTCTGCAACGGTTATTACCGGACAATCAATGGGAAGACCGCTCATGGCCTGGTGCGCGGGACCGACCGCTATCGGATCCTGGCAATTGTGGATCCGCCGGCGGCTGGGCGAGACGCGGGGGAGGTGCTCGATGGGATTCGACGGGGAATTCCCATCGTGGCTTCGATCGACGAGGCGCTTCGGCGCCAGATGCCGAAGCCCGACTACGCGATTGTCGGCATCGCGACGGCAGGCGGGCGATTCACGCCGGATCTTCGCTTGTCGCTTAAAGAGGCGATCGAGAAGGGGCTTTCGGTCGTCAACGGGTTGCACGAGTTCGTTTCGGACGACCCCGAGTTTGCGGGTCTCGCTCGAGCCATGGGCCTGACGATCACCGATATTCGGAAGGTCAAGCCGCGAAACGAATTGCATTTCTGGACGGGAGAGATCGGGCGACTCGCGACCCCGCGTGTCGCGGTGCTGGGGACGGACTGCGCGCTCGGCAAGCGCACGACGACGCGACTACTTGTCGAAGCGTGCCGGCGGGACGGCCTGAGCGCGGAGTGGATCTCGACGGGGCAGACGGGGTGGCTGCAGGGGGCGCCGTTCGGGATTCTGCTCGATGCGCTTCCGAACGACTTTGTCGGCGGGGAGCTGGAGCATGCGATCTTGTCCTGCGCGCGAGAGCTCTCGCCTGAGGTCATCTTTCTGGAGGGACAGTCCTCGCTGCGGAATCCCTCGGGTCCTTGCGGCTCGGAGCTGATCCTCTCGGGCGGCGCGAGGGGCATCGTCCTGCAGCACGCGCCGGGGCGGATCTTTTTCGAGGGCTTCGAGGAGGAGGGCTACCGGATCCCGCCGATCGAAGAAGAAATCGAGCTGATTCGCCTTCTTGGAGCGCGTACGCTGGCGCTGGCCTTGAATGGCCACAGGCTCACGCGTGAGGAGCTGCGCTCCGCCAGGCGCGAACTCGAAACACAGCTCGGAATTCCCGCTGTCCTGCCGCTCGAAGAAGGCGTAGACTCGCTCGTTCCGGTCATACTAGGTTTCCTCGAAGAGGAAACCTCGTGAAGATCGTTTCGGCCGACAGCCGGATCGAGGCTTTCGGCCTGACACGCCCTTACACGATCGCCTTTCGCCGCATCGAGTCGGTCGAGAACGTCATCCTGCGCATCGGGACCGAGTCGGGCCTCATGGGCCTGGGCGCCGCTTCGCCGGAGCCGCGCGTCACGGGAGAGACGATGAAGGCGTGCCGTGACGCCCTGGGTGGAGAGCATCTCCAGTGGCTCGTCGGCGGCGACATTCGAGATTTCGAGAGTCTCTCTCGGGAGGCAGCCGATCGCATGTCCGGGACTCCGGCCGCTCTTGCCGCCGTGGACATCGCCCTACACGATCTGGCGGCGCAGGAGCGCGGACTTCCGCTCGTCGAGATGCTGGGGCGCGCGCATGACGCGCTGCCGACTTCGATCACGATCGGCATCAAACCTCTCGAGGAGACGCTCGCCGAAGCGGAGGAATACATGGCGCGCGGCTTCCGCATCCTGAAGGTCAAGATCGGCCTCGATCTCGAAGAAGATCTCCGGCGTCTGGCCAGTCTGCGCGAGCAAGCCGGCCCGGAAATCCGAATCCGCGCCGACGCGAACCAGGGCTACTCAGCGGATGAGACACTGCGGTTTTTTGGTGAGACCGCTTCGCTGGATCTCGAGTTCCTGGAGCAGCCGCTGCCGGCGCATGACGTCGAGGCGATGCGGGCTCTCCCGCAGAATATCCGTGAGCGGATTGCCGCGGACGAGTCGCTTCTGAGTGAACAGGACGCGCGCGTTCTCGTGGGGCCGCCCCGCGCCTGCGGCATCTTCAATATCAAGCTCATGAAGTGCGGCGGCGTCGCGCCGGCCAGGAGAATCGCCGCCATCGCCGAGTCAGCCGGCATTCGCCTGATGTGGGGGTGCATGGACGAGAGCCGCATCTCGATCGCCGCGGCCCTCCACGCGGCACTCTCGTGTCCCACGACGCGCTATCTCGACCTCGACGGCTCCCTCGACCTCGGACGCGACGCGGTAGGAGGAGGATTCACACTCGAAGACGATGTCATGCGGACGACCGACGCTCCTGGCCTCGGCGTTCACGCGGTCCTATAATCGAGACCCCATGGCCGTTGCCCCTTCGCTCCGTTTCACCTACGAGGACTACCTGCTCCTCCCGGAGGACCGCCGCTACGAGATCCTGGACGGAGACCTCTTCATGACGCCAGCGCCGACGCCCTACCACCAGCTCGTCTCCAGGAACCTCGAGTTCCTCCTGCACCGCCACGTTCGGGAGCATGCGCTCGGGGAAGTTCTCTACGCTCCTTGCGACGTCGTCCTGTCGAAGACGGACGTTCTCCAGCCGGACATCCTCTTCGTCGCCGCCGACCGACGCGCGATCATCGGCGAGAAATACATCTCGGGAGCGCCGGACCTGGTCGTCGAGGTCCTTTCGCCCTCGACGGCAGATCGCGATACGGACGTGAAGACAAAGATCTACGCTCGCTTCGGTGTCAAGGAGTTGTGGATCGCCGACCCTGACGCGAAGACGGTCGCCGTCCTGACAAACTCCGGAGAAGGCTTCCTGCGGGAGGGTCTCTTCCGCCAGGGAGAACTTCTGCGCTCCCCGCTTCTCCCCGCCCTCACGATTCCGCTCGACGAGATCTTCTAGCCGCTATCGAACCCTCCGGCCGGGAGTGTCGCGGCCGTTCTGGTGGAGGATGAGCTTCGACACACGGCCGTCCTCCTTCCCCGCCGGATCATCGCGCCTCGGCCCGGATGGACCTGATCCGCTCCGGATCGCACGACACGTACACCTTGTCTCGACCTGACCTCCCGCCGCTACCGTGCCTCCGAACCGGCCGTTCTGCGTCGCGATGACGGCGCCGCCCGCCCCGATGGCCATGACCTTGAACCGGGCTTCATTGCCGTCGAGGTCTTCCGAGCAGTGGTTATGCCCGTAGATTGTCACGCGGACCCCCGAAGGGCTGCTGATGTCACTGTCTATCCTGGCGCTCAAGTCGAGGCAGTTCTTGGCGTCCCCGGCGAAGAGCGAGCCCGCGGCGAGCAGGAGCACAGCAGCACTGGTTCGGAAGACACGCATGGTCCCTCCTCAGAAAGAAAGATGCGGCATTTTACTTCGAGGCACAGTGCTAGCGTCCGATGGCGCGGGCGCTGCGACTGTGAGACTCGGTTGCCTCGGCTAAAGGGCGAGAGCTTTCCCCTTTCCCTTCAGGAGAGGGCCGGGTGAGGGCGGGACTCTTGCGACTACCTATCCTCGAGCGGGTTCTCCAGGCGTAGTCCCGGAAACCGCGCGAAATCGCGGTCGTCCGTGCAGACAGAGGCGCCGTACTCCAGCCCGAGCGCCGCAATGTGAGCATCCATCACGATATCGGCTCGTGCCTGGGCAACCGAGAGCAGGCGGCGGAGGATATCCCAGTGGCGCTCTCCCGGCGCCAGAACCGTAACGTTAGGAGCCTCGAGCCATTCCGTCACGATGCGGGTAGCCTCAGGAATGGAGAGTGGCCGGGGAAAGGCGCGCGGATTGGTCGCGATACGGAGAAACGCGAGAACCGCGACCCAGGCGAGGCCGACGCGCTCCGGATTCGAGAGAGCCTCCTCGAGCCACCGCCGAGACCGCTCGTGCTCCCGGAAATCCGGATCGTAGGCGTGAAGAAGAACGCTCGCGTCGAGCAGCTTCACTTGTGGAACGGGCCCTCGACCTGTTCGAGAAGAACGCCGATGTTGTCGTAGTCGAGGCCGGGATAGTGCCCCATGCTCCGGGCCTTCACCTTGAAGGGCGGCTGTTTCTTGGCGGCCTTCCGAGCCGTCAGCCCCTCCCGCAGTGCCTCGTTGACGACCTGCTTGAAGGACTTCCCCGACTTGCGGGCCTCGCGCTTCAGCCTGGCCGCCACGTCCTCCTCGAGGGTCAGCGTCGTTCGCACATCATGATGCTAGTTAATCAGCATCAGGATGTCAAACCCGGCCCCTCAGTTTGGTCTCGAATCCCCTGGCGATGTCCTCTTCGTCTTCGACAATCAGGATCTGATGCAAGGATCGTTATCTGCTGGCTCTGATTCGGTACATCCACGAGAACCCCGTCGATTCCCTCGTCGGGATTGAGTTCGGGGGCGTAGGAGGGAAATGGGACGAGCCGCAGCCTGCGGTGGCGGCGACAGATGGATTGGATCGGATCTGCGCGGTGGATTGTGGCTTTGCCCCAGTGGAGGAAGAGGTTGCCGCGCAGGTGGCGCAGCAGATGGCGCACGAACGTGCAGACATGGGGATGGCGAATGTTTTTGGTGGTGCAGGTCGTAGTAGAGGCCGAGCCGGTGCCGCTTGGGGCTGACCGAGATCGCGGAGATCACCGAGACCCTGTCACGGCGATCGAAGCAGCGCAGGATCGGGGTCTTTCCTACCGGCGCCCAGGTCTTCCGGACGCTGGGCGTCAGGAGGAAGCCCGATTCATCGAGGAAAACGATGTGGGCACCCAGCCGCGCGGCGTTTTTTTTACCCGAGGCCACACCTCCCGCCGAAAGCGCTCGATCTCCTCCTCGTTGCGCTCCAGCGCGCGCTTCTCAGGTTTCTGGTGGCTCCAACCCAGACTGTGCATGAGACGACCGATATGGTCGCGATGGTACCGAACCCTGAAAGTCTTGCGCACCACCTCCGCGATGCGCAGCGTCGTCCAGAGCTGGGTCGAGTAGCCATTGGCCACGGCACCCTTGAGCAGAACCTTCACCAACCGCCGACGCTGCTCTGAGGAGAGCTTGGGAGGGCGCCCCGGCGAGAACCGAACCTTCAGCGCCTTCTGCCCTCCCCGGCGCCGCTTCTCTCGCCATCGCATCACGGAACTCGCAGCGCAGCCTATCCGCCGGCCCACCTCATTAAGCGACAGCCCTTCGTCCAACAGCTCCAATGCTCGCCGCCGTCGATCTTCCAACAGATCTGCTGATCCTCGAGGCCTCATCTCTCCTGCCCTCCCGAGGATCAAACATAGCATTATTTATGCAGATGTCAATGGGACGCGATTCTGACTGGTCGACGCTGCTAGGACGACCTCATCGGGTGCGCCCACGAAATCGTCGGCTGCCGACAGAACGTCGTGGTTCTTCTCGCGAAGGCGCCTGATGACTTGGGATTCGATGTTGAGGTCCGCGAGGAACCTCATCGACCCCGGGTGACGTTCGGGATCAGTTCGTCGGTGACGATGGCGGTTCGCGCGTAGGCGAGGGCCGCCAGAACGTCTTCTCGAGCAAGAAACGGGTAATCTTCTCTGACTTCCTCGAGCGTACGGCCGGCAGCAAGCTTTTCGAGGATGATCTCGACCGTCAGCCGCGTGCCTCGGATGACGGGCTTGCCCAGCATGACGGCCGGGTTGATCTCCACCCTGCCCAACAGCTCGTCGAACGTGGGCCTATTCTACGTCCCCGGCCCGTGAATCCTCCTCCTCGATTTCGGCGGCGTCCTGCGCACTGCTCGGCCGCAGCCTTCTGGGTGATTGGCCGACGTGAGATCGGCGCCTAATCTCGAGGTTCGAGAACACGTGTGGTCCCGCGAGGACTCGGTGGAACGGGAGCGAGGCGATCAGCCGGCTCGTAGGGTGGCAGATCGATCGAGAGTCGGCCGATCTTGTTCCCGCTGTTTTCCGTGAACCAGATCGCTCCGTCCGGGCCGAGTGCAATCCCCTCGGGCCCGGAACCCGGTGTGGGGAGCGGGAACTCCGTGATCGTTCCCGAGGTCGTGATGCGACCGATTTTGTTGCCCGCCCGCTCAGTGAAATACAGGTTCCCGTCGAGCCCGGCAACGATGCCCCAGGGCTCGCTTTCGAGTGTCGGGACTAGCCACCCGGTGATCTCGCCCGAGATCGTGATGCGCCCGATGCCGTTCGCGCCCCGATAGGTGAACCAGAGGGCCCCGTCGGGACCCACCGCGATATACCAGGGCCAGGACCATATCGAGAAGAGCCACTCAGTAAAGGAGCCGGAAGGCGTGAGCCGGCCGATGCGGTTGTTGCCGAGGCTGCTGTCCGCGCCTTGGGTGAACCAGAGGTTGCCGTCGGGTCCCGCGACGATCCCCACACCATGGGCAGTGTCTCCTGTCCCGAGCGGGAACTCCGTGATCACGCCTGAAGTCGTGATGCGTCTGATCTTGTTGGTGTGGTAGTAGTCCGTGAACCACAGGGCGCCATCGGGGCCGGTCGCGATGCCTTGGGGGCGGGCTCGGGTCGTGATCGGGAACTCGGTAAAAGTGCCGGACGTCGTGACCCGGCCGATGCTGGGGACGTTCCCCGCGGTGAACCAGAGGCTGCCGTCGGGGCCGGCCGCAATCCCCACCGGTAGCAGGGTCGGAATCGTGAACTCCGTGATCACGCCTTCTGGCGTGATCCGACCAATCCCGGGGCCGTGAGTCTCGGTAAACCAGAGGTTCCCGTCGGGGCCCGCGGTAATCATGGATGGGCCTGCCTGAGATGTCGGGACCGGAAACTCGGTGAACGTCTGGCCTGCGGCGGACGAGACGCCGAGAAGAACGAAGAGGACGCCGAGGAGCTTCATGGCACCTCCTTGACTGGCCGGCACGCAGGAGGATCTGCCGGCGGAAATGGCGGCGTGGAGCGCCCGGCAGGGCGGTTCCAGGCCACGACATTCTCGGCAACGTCAAGAACCTCCTCAAGGAAGGTCGGTGGCGACAACCTGGAACGGAACGTCGTACGCCCCCAGAGGTGCCTGTACCGTCCCGTTGACGATCTGGGAAACGTCGGCCAGACAGCCGGCTACTGTGGTGAAGGTGTAGGTGCCGACCGCCGGATGCGAGATGACGATGCACTGATCAGCTGGGGCCCAGTGAACGAACCAGCCCATCTTGCCAGAGGTGTCCGTGGTGCACTTGAAGGTGCCTCCGTAATTTTCCGGACCGCTCGTGCTATCGCCGACAGGAAAGTTGGGGTCGTTGTAGAACTGAAAGTTGATCGGGCTCTCATTGGGCTTGAGTCTGCCCACCCGACAGACCGCATCCACACCGAGGCCGCCGATCACGAGCCTCAGATACCGGCCGGCGAATTTCCTCTCGACCTGGAAATGGAAATGATCGGCGGCGGAATCAAAGTCCCAAATCCTGGCTGCCACCCCTTCAGCGCCGTCGGTATAGATTCCACCATCGCCCAGAATCGAGTCGCCAGCATTATTGGCGACCGTGGCGGCCACGGCATGGTCGTGCCCAGGTCCCGGCGGCGCAGCGGTCGCCGAGGACGTCCATCCAACAACAACGATCACGGCACAGAACCGGATCGCGGCTCTCATCAGATTCGTGTTCATCGTTTTTCCCTCTTTTCTGGTATGCGTCTCGTCGGGTAAGTCCCACGAGAAGCTGACTCGATCGTTGACTCTCACCTTTCTCGTCCCTTCACCGTCGCCGCGCGCACCGCGCCATTCCTGACGATCGCGCCGGGAATGCCGCAGATGACCCGACCCCTCCTTCCGTCTCTTAAGTCATTAGTCTTTCCGCCTTTCTGATCCTCTTCTCTGCCCGCTACGTGATCCCGTCAAGAAGGCAACAGAGGCCACGGAGGAATGGCACCTCTTGGCACGAGGCGCGAGTCGCGGTCCGCGGGCGGCGGCGACCGGGATATGATGGATACGACTTCTCGGTCGCAAATGAACAGCTCCTCCGGCGAGCCTCACTGTCCAGGCGACGACCCGGCTTCGAACGGCCGGCTGGATTCGTGGAAGGAAATCGCCGCGTACCTGCGCCGCAGTGTTCGAAGCGCCAAGCGGTGGGAGAAGGAGCAGCAGCTTCCGGTTCATCGCCACCACCACGACAAGCGCGATTCCGTTTATGCCTACAGTGCGGAGTTGGATACCTGGTGGAACAACCGGAGAGCGAGGCTCACCGATCAAAACGGCGCCGACGACGCGGACTCTCCAGCTGAAACTGGAACGCTCGATTGCAGCTCTGGTCTCGAGGAGCCAGAGCGCGAAGAGGTGGTGGCGTCTCCTCCTTCGCACGCGCTCGGAAGATCCCCTCTGATCGGGATTGGATTCGGGCTGGCAATTGTGCTGGTGGGCGTCGTCGCCTGGCTTTCTCGGAACGGTTCGGGCGCGTCGACTGCCTCGCCGCGGCCGCTTCCTTTCAAGGAGCGGGACTGGGTCCTGGTGACATGCTTCGAGAACCGGACCGGGCAACCTCTGCTCGACGGAACGCTCGAGTACGCACTCGGGCGCGAGCTCAGCAACTCCCGCTACGTCAACGTCGTGCCTCGGGAGCGAATCGGCGACGCGCTGCGCCTGATGAGAAAGCCGCTCGACACCCGGGTGGACGCGGCCATCGGGCGGGAGATCTGCCTTCGGGATGGAAATATTCGCGCGCTGATCACCGGGCGGATCGAGAGGCTCGGCTCGAAATATCTTCTGGGCATCGAGCTAGTGGATCCGAACCAAGGCGCTTCGATTTCGAGCGTCGCGGAGAAGGCGGCCAGCAAAGAACAGCTTTTGTCGGCAACACGGCGCATCTCCGATCAGGTTCGGGCGATGCTGGGCGAGAACCCGCCTTCGACTCGGCAGAGCGAGAGCGATCTTCCGAAGGTCACGACACACTCGCTCGGAGCCCTGCATCTCTATTCCCAGGCCGACGCCCTGATTGCGCAGGGGAAAAACCCGCCAGCGGAGGAACTCCTCAGGCAGGCCGTAACGGAGGACCCCGATTTCGCCTCGGCCCATGTCCACCTCGCTTGGGCCATCCACAACCAGAATAGGCCCAAACAGGACTTCCTCTCCGAGGCCGAGACCGCCTATCAGCTTTCGGCTAAGACCACGGAGAGGGAGCGGTACTTCATTCGCGGAAGTTACTACCAAATGCGAGGTCAGCAGGAAAAGGCGATCGCGGCCTACCAGGCCCTTCTCGCCCTTTATCCGGACCATTTCTGGGGCGTCGGAAACCTGTGGGGGCTCTACGCCACGCGAGGCCGGTACCAAGACGCTGTGGAACTGACTGTTCGCCGGGCGGACTTGCGTCCCAAGGACTTCGAAGCGAACAGCAATGCGGCCTTTCTTCTGACGCCCCTAGATCGAGTCCGATCCCAGGTGTACATCCGCCGGGCCCGAGAGCTGATCTCCCCGACCATCATCCAAGAGTTTCCTGAGGACGTCGCCTACCTGGAGCAAGAGACAGCTGCGGAAAACTGGCTGGATGGGAACCTCACACACGCCCTTCAAGTAGCGGACGGGTTGGCCGCGAAGATCGAATCTCTCAGCGGACGCGCCCGAAGAGCTTTTGCCGAGGAGGCCTTCATCGTCTACTTGACGCTGGGTCGGCTCGAGGCAGCCGCGCGGTGTGTTCAAAAGATTCCGGACCCGCATCTTCGGCATGAGCTGCTTTCACGAATGGCATTCATCAGAGACGATCGGCCCGCGATAAGGCAGCATCTTGAGGCTCTGGAGGGGGCGACCCAGCTACGTCCCATTAGAGTGAATCTCCTGGCCCGGGCTGGCCTTCTGTCGCAGGCGGCCCGATTCCTGGCCAGGCTCGAAGCACAAGAACATGACATTTACGAGGGAGGCGTTCTTCAGATCTCGCGCGGAGAGCTGAGCGTGGCACGGGGCGAGGCTGACAGAGGAATAGCTCAACTGGAAGAGGGGACGCGGCGCGTCGCAGAGAGGGGTCACTCGTTGTTTTTCCTGGGATCGGAATCACTCGCCACGGCCTTCAAGAAGAAGGGAGATCTGGCGCAAGCCGTCCGGGTGCTGGAAGGGGTGTCGGAAAAGCGGTCCTGGGCCGCCTTCCAACACTCCGGTTTTCTCTGGTTGAGGAGCCGCTTCCAGCTCGGCCGGCTCTATGGTGAGACGGGACGCGAGGAAGAAGCCCGAACGATCGAAGAAGAGCTGCGAAGGCTCCTCGCGTTAGCCGACCCGGACCATCCGATTCGGCGCGAGCTGGATCGGCCCAATGTTTTCGGCGCGCCACCGAGGTCGATTACGTCGGTAGCTCGCGGCGTCGTACCGCGTGCGCCTCGATGACGGTCATCGCAGAGACAAGCCTCTGTCCCATTTCGTCGGCGACTCCGGCCACTCGGTGGGCCTTTTCTGCAGCGGACGATTTCGCCATCCTCACGAGGACGATGCCAGCGCTCGCCTTGTGGTTCTTCTCGCGAAGGTGACTGATGACTTGAGATTCAATGTTGAGGTCCGCGAGGAACCTCATCGACCCCGGGTGACGTTTGGGATCAGTTCGTCAGTGCCGATGGCGTTACGCGCGTAGGCGAGAGCGGCCAGAACATCTTCTCGAGCGAGAAACGGATAGTCTTCTCTGACTTCATCGACTGTCCGGCCGGCAGCAAGCTTTTCGAGGATGATCTCGACCGTTAGCCGCGTGCCTCGGATGACGGGCTTGCCCAGCATGACGGCCGGGTTGATCTCCACCCTGCCTAACAGCTCGTCGAACATGGGTCTATTCTACTTCGTGTGGAAGGATGGCGACGCGCACGAGGTCGAGGTCGTGGACTACCACTGAGGAGGCA
>WNGB01036885.1_pt1 | contig 13278 bp, 9 predicted proteins | sample 5400681 | NCBI WGS metagenome assembly WNGB01 (sample SAMN13153367, study PRJNA577476) | soil metagenome | isolation source: 115 cm soil or saprolite under grassland replicate 2 | place: USA:California | collected 2016-06-15 | reverse complement strand
ACGTGAAGATGGGCTTTGAGTATCTGATCAACAGGCAGAACGCCGACGGCAGTTGGCCCGAACCCGAATTCACCGGCGCCGGTTTTCCCGGCCATTTTTATATCAACTACCATCAGTACCGAAATCAGTTTCCGCTGACTGCGCTGGGACGATATTTAGCGGAGATTTCGAAGCGGTGATAGGCAGTTCCTCGTTCACGGCCCACAGCTGTTTTAACATGAATGAATAGCCACAGAGATCACAGAGAACACAGAGAAGTAGTGAACCACCTCTGTGCTCTCTGTGCTCTCTGTGGCTAACAGTCTTCATACACCTGAAAACCGGCAAGTGAAAGCCGGACGTGAAATTGGCGGCTTGCGTCCGTCGCGGCGCGCAATTTAAGATACGCCCGCGCCGGAAATGGCCGCGGCGCTTTTCCAAGCACTCAAAAATATACCGAGACGTGGATTAGCGGCCTGAGTCTGTTGTTGTCAGATTCAGGCTTTTTTGCGTGAGTGAGCGGGATTAACCAATGCATACATCGAATCAGCTTTCTCATCCGGCGGACAACATATTTTCGACCGAGGCCCTGGGCGCGATTTACACGCCCGAAAAGACGACCTTTCGGGTGTGGGCGCCGACGGCGGGAAAGGTCACGCTGAAGCTCCACGACTCGCCTTCGGGCGGGCGGCCGCGACTGCTGAGTATGTCACGCCATAGGGACGGGACGTGGAGCACGATGCTGCTCGGAGATTGGCGCGGGGTCTATTACACCTACTGCGCCTCCGGGCGCGACCCCAGATTCGACCTCGCGCGCGAGCTAATCGACCCTTACGCGCGGGCGGTCACCGCCCACAACGGTCGCGCCATTGTCGTCCACGACGAGACGCCGGTCGCCGACCGCCCGACGTTTCCGATTTCGGAAGCGGTCATTTACGAAACGCACATCCGCGATTTCACGATCGATCCCGATTCTGGCATTCAACGTCGCGGCAAATACCTCGGGTTGACCGAGTCGAACACGCATCTGACCGGCCGCAGCGACGTCGCCACGGGGCTGGATCACCTGGTGGAGATGGGCGTTAACGTCGTCCAGTTGCAGCCCATCATCGAATTCGCCAACGACGAATCGAATGATCGATACGGATGGGGCTACGACGCCGTTCATCACCATTCGCCCGACGGCTGGTACGCCACCGAGCGCTACGACGCGCGCCGCGTTACCGAAGTGAAGCGGATGATCGATGCGCTGCACCGCCGGGGCATCCGCGTCACGCTCGACGTGGTCTTCAATCACACTTTCGAGGCGTTCACGAAACATCGCGTCTACAGCTTCGAGGGGCTGGTCCCAGGATATTACTATCGAATGAAACACGACGGCGGTTACTGGAACGGTTCGGGCACGGGCAACGAGTTCCGCACCGAAGCCCCGATGGCGCGACGCTACGTCATCGACTCGGTGAAATATTGGGTCAACGAGTACAAGGTCGACGGGTTCCGCTTCGACCTGCTCGGCCTGATCGATCTCGAAACCGTCAGAGAAGTCGTCCGCGAATTGCGGGCCATCGACCCGAACCTGCTGATCTACGGCGAACCCTGGGTGGGCGGCCCGACGCCGATTCAAATCAACGGCAAGGGGGCGCAGCGCGGCGGCGGGTGGGCGGTCTTCAACGACCAATTCCGAGACGCTCTGAAAGGCAACGTCTTCGACGCCCGCGCCACCGGCTTCATCCAATCCGGCTTCAGCGTGGATGAGGTCAAGAAGGGAATCCGCGGCGCGGTCGACGATTTCACCGACTCGCCGCTCGAAGCCGTCAACTACGTCGAGTGCCACGACAATCACACGCTGTGGGATCGTTTGCTGATCAGCACCGCCGAAAACGCCTCGGTCACCGCCGCCGACCGTCGCGCCATGGACAAGCTCGCGGCGGCGATCATCTTCACCTCGCAGGGCATCCCTTTCATCCAGTGCGGCCAGGAATTTCTGCGGACCAAAGGCGGCGACCACAACAGCTTCGACAAAACCGACGCGGTGAATATGATCCGCTGGCGCGAAAAGGCCGAACAACACGACGTGGTCGAATACTATCGCGGTCTGATCGAATTGCGGCGCGCCCACCCGCTCTTCCGCCTGGAGACTGCGGACGAAGCGCGGGGCGCGTTGAAGTTCCTCGACGATCAGCTCGGATTACCAGTCCCGCAGGGTTGCGTCGGATTCCTGATCGAAGACGGCGCCGGGCGCGATGAATGGTCGCGGGCGTTAGTCTTGCTCAATCCGCAGGCCAAAGCCGTGGAGTTTGCGATTCCCGAAGGCGGGTGGAGAATCTTCGGCGACGCCAGACACGCGGGCAATTCGGAGTTGCGACAGAGCGCGGCCAGGCTCGGCGCGGGGAGGGCGCTGGTAACGGCGCGCAGCGCGTTGATTTTGGGTGAACTGCGGAGGAAGACCGACGACAGTTTCGGCTATAATCAGGGTGATCCTCAATTCGAGGATGTGAAAACGTTATGAGCGTTTCTCTCTCAACAGACCTGACCAACCCTTCGGCGGTTCCGTACTTCCTCTGGGATGAGCCTTTGACTGTCGCGGAATTCCGGCGGCGTTTAACAACGTCGGCGCCAGCAGAACAAATACGGCTGCTGGCTAAGTTGCTGCGCGAAGCTCGCGACACCGATGTCTGGAAATTCACTTCGCCCGAAGAAGTTTGGCGAAAATGGCCCGATCTCTCCCGCCACCTTGGGCGGCGTCGTAAATTCTGGGAGTTTCTTTTGGATCGCTGGCAGAAAGAAGGCCTAATTGGCAAATAGCAAACTGACCGCCCTACAAAAAGATTTCCTGGGAGCCTTCTTCGGGCGTGAAGACCGGTTCTTTTTGACTGGAGGGGCTGCGCTCGCAGGCTTTCATCTTGGACATCGGGAGACTCACGATCTGGACCTTTTTACTCTGAGTGATGCGCTCGATGACGGGCTGGCCATGGTGACTGAGATTGCGCTGCAATGGGGAGCTTCACTTGAAACTATCCACACATCCCCTGATTTTCGCCGATTGCTTTTGCGCCGGGGATCCGAGGCTGTCGTGATTGACCTTGTGCGCGAACGTGTTCAGCAGATGGTTCCGGAGAAGCCCGTGATAAGCGGCATCCGCGTGGATCCGCCCGAAGAAATCTTGGCGAATAAGCTCTGCACATTGCTTGAACGGGCCGAAATCCGCGACCTGGTTGATGTTCGCGCGCTTGAAATGGCTGGTTGCCGGGTTGAAGACGCGCTTCCGTTTGCGGCCTTAAAGGACACTGGTTTGACGCCCGCGCAACTGGGTTGGGTGCTGAATCAAATTGAACTGGGCGACGACCTCGTTCCACCGGGCAATGTCTCAACTGAAGAATTGAGGCGATACCTCGCCGATTTGATCGCCCGGCTTGCTCATATTGCGTTTCCCGAATAGTAAGAAATAGCGGAGGACGAGATGGAAATAAGCGAACACAAGGTCGGCAAAATCACGGTCATCAAAATTCAAGGCCAGGCGGTCATTGACCAGCAGCCCGAGCGTCTGTCGCAACTCGCGCGCGAGCGGCTGCAGTCGGGCGACCGTCTGTTCGTGCTCAATCTGGCCGGTTGCTCACGGATGGACAGCACGGCGCTGGGCGAGTTGGTGAAATCGCAAAAAATGATCGCCGATTGCGAGGGTGTGATGAAGCTGGCCGAAGTCCCGCTGAATTTGCGCGGGCTTTTTATTGTCACCAACCTGACGCAGATATTGGAAATCTTCGACAAGGAGCAGCAGGCCATTAACAGTTTCGGCGCATGATTTTTCGGCGTCGCGAGCGGTAGCGAGCGTTACTTTTATTTAGAGAGCGCGCCCGCTACCGCTCGCGGTACTGATTCGGAGCCAATCGATGAAAAAACTTTCCATCATTATCGTCATCGTGTTCTGTTTGATCTTCGCCCCCGCGCGGTTCGCCGACGAGGGGATGTGGACCTTCGACAACCCGCCGCTCAAGCAGTGGAAAGAGAAGTACGGCTTCGAGCCTTCGCGCGAATGGCTCGATCACGCGCGGCTCTCCACCGTGCGTTTGAACGAGGACGCGGGCGGCGGGACAGGATCCTTCGTTTCGGCTGACGGCCTGGTCTTCACCAACCAGCACGTCGGCGCGGGGCAGGTAGCGAAACTCTCGACCGGCGGACGCGACCTCGTCAAAGAGGGTTTTTACGCCGCCACGCGCGAAGAGGAGTTGAAATGCCCCGACCTCGAAGTCAACGTGATGGTCTCTTACGAGGACGTGACGAGGCGCGTGCAGGGCGCGGTCAAACCTGAAGCCTCGGACAAAGAGGCCGCCGCGCAACGCAAGGCCGAGATGGCCGCGATTGAAAAAGAGGAATCGGCGAAGACAGGTTTGAAGTGCGAGGTCGTGACGCTCTATAACGGCGGCGAATACTGGCTCTACCGCTTCAAACGGTACGCCGACGTGCGGCTGGTCTTTTCGATCGAAGAGCAGATAGCCTATTTCGGCGGCGATTACGACAACTTCACCTTCCCGCGCCATGACCTGGACATCACTTTCTTCCGCGTATACGAAGACGGGCGGCCCGCGAAGATCGAGCATTATTTGAAGTGGGCCTCGAAAGAGGTCGGCGAAGGCGAGCTTGTGATCGTGCCCGGATTTCCAGGATCGACCGCGCGGCTGTTGACCGTGGCGCAACTGCGCTATCACCGTGACCTCGGGAATCCGCTGCAGATGCAGGTGTGGACTTCGCGCAGCGCCGCGTTGAAAGCCTACGCCAAACGCGGCGCCGAGCAACAAAGACAGGCCTCGCAGTCGATCCGCGGCCTGGAGAATTCGATCAAGCGCCTTGTCGGCCAACGGGCCGGGCTGGAAAATCCGCGCATCTTCAAAAAGAAGGAAGACGAAGAGGCCGCGCTGCGGCGTAGCCTGGCTTCGAAGCCCGAATGGCAGCGCGCTTACGGCGACGCCTGGACGCGGATCGAGAAGGCTTATGCCGCTCTGCCCGCGATGGCGAAGCGGATCTCCTTCTCGAATCTCACGGCTTCACGACTCGGCGGCGTAGCGTCATCATTCGTTCGCTACGCCGAAGAGATTCGCAAACCTAACGATCAACGCTACGAGGAGTTCCGCGACAACCGCATCGAGGCTTTGAAGCGCAACCTGCTCTCTCCCGCTCCGATCTACCCCGAGATGGATGAGGCGGTTCTGGCGTCGTGGCTCGAAGAGGGCCAAAAAACGCTCGGCGCCGACGACCCCTTCGTTCGCGCGGCCGTCGGCGGTTCGACCCCGTCCGAAGCGGCAAAGCGCGTGATCGGCGGATCGAAACTTCACGACGTCGCGTTTCGCAAGGCCTTGTTTGAAGGCGGCGCCGAAGCCATCGGCAAATCCGACGACCCGCTAGTCGTCCTCGCGCGCAAGGTCGAGCCGATAATCCGCGAGCTTCGCGCCTGGGAAGAAGAGAACATCAAGAACGTCGAGACCGGCGCGGGCGAGAAGATCGCCAACGCGCGTTTCGCGGTCTACGGCAAGACGGTCTATCCGGACGCCAACTTCAATTTGAGGATCGAATACGGAACGGTCGCCGGATACGAGGAAGACACCACGCTCGTGCTCAACTTCGTCTACTCGGCCGACACCATCGGCGGCAATTCGGGCAGTCCGGTCATCAATCGCAACGCCGAGATCGTCGGCATAAATTTCGACAGCAACATTCAGAAGCTGCCGAATCGCTATCTCTACATTGACGAGAACGAGGGCGCGCGGGCGGTCGGAGTGCATGGCGCGGCGGTCATCGAAGCGCTGCAGAAGCTTTACGGCGCGGGCAAGCTAGTCGCCGAGATCAAAGGCGGATGAGCCGGTCTGTCTCCAGCTTTCGCTACGCGGATATTTTATGGGTTCAGACTTCATGCCACAGTTGCAACACGAGCGCGACCATTTGCGGGCGCGGCTCTATTTCCAATCCAGAGAAAAATACTAATGGCGGAATCACCAATTACTCCACGTGAAAAGGACTTTGCTTCCTGGTATCAAGATGTCGTCTTGCTGGGGGATATGGCTGAGCCGGCTGAAATTGTTAAAGGATGCATGGTCATCAAGCCGAATGGCTATGCCGTCTGGGAACTTCTTCAACGCGAACTCGACAATCGCTTTAAAGCGACTGGCCATCAAAATATTTATCTCCCGCTTCTCATCCCGCAAAGCTTCATGAAAAAGGAGGCTGAACACGTCGAAGGTTTCTCCCCAGAATTGGCCGTAGTCACAATTGCTGGTGGTAAGGAGTTAGATGAACCCTATGTCATCCGCCCGACTTCAGAAACCATCGTTGGGCACTTCTTTTCGAAGTGGATTCAAAGTTATCGCGATTTGCCCATTCTGTTTAATCAATGGGCGAATGTGATGCGGTGGGAACTCCGCACGCGTTTGTTTCTTCGCACCACTGAATTCCTTTGGCAAGAAGGTCACACAGCGCATTCGACACATGAAGAAGCGATGGAAGAAGTAATCCGCATTCTCGATATTTATGCTGAAGTGGCGGAGGACGTTATGGCAATGCCCGTAATTAAAGGGGTAAAAACGCGCGCCGAAAAATTCGCAGGCGCGCTGAAGTCATATTCCATTGAAGCCATGATGCAAAACGGGCTTGCGCTCCAAGCCGGAACGAGCCATGACCTGGGCCAGAATTTCGGTAAAGCCTTCGACGTCAAGTTCCAGACCAAGGAGGGCAAGCTTGACTACGTTTGGCAAACCAGTTGGGGTGTCAGCACTCGCCTCATCGGCGGGTTAATCATGACGCATTCAGATGATAAGGGACTCGTGCTGCCGCCGAAACTTGCTCCACAAAAAGCTGTCATTGTACCTATCTTCCGCAAAGAAGAAGAGCGCGCGGAGGTATTGGAACATGCGTACAAACTCGCCGAAGGGCTTGGCGCCCATGTGGATGCGCGAGAGGGCCAGACCCCTGGGGCAAAGTTCTTCCACTGGGAGCGTCGTGGCGTGCCTGTTCTCTTCGAGCTTGGTCCGCGAGACGTTGCAAGTGGCAATATTGTCATGAAGCGTCGGGACGCAGAAACCAAGGAGACCATTTCACAAACCGAAGTCGTCACGAAGTTTGCAACTACGCTAGAGGTTATGCAAAAGGACCTCTACAGAAAAGCCAAGGAGCGACTTAAAGAGAACACGGTCTTAGCCGATTCCATTGAAGAGGTCGAAGCGATTCTCAAAGACGCCACGGCTGAAAAGGGCGGTGGAAAGTTCGTTATGGCGCATTTAAAAGACGACCCGCAGAACGACGCTCGCGTCAAGGAATTCAAGGCCAGTGTTCGCAACATCCCACTCAAGGATGAATACGATGGCTCCGGCGCCTGCATTCTGACGGGCGAAAGAGTTGGTCAGCGGGTCGTGATTGCGAAAGCTTATTGAATCCACATCGTTAGCGCCTGGCCGGCTGCGGCGCGGCGATTGCTTGATATCCTGCTCGACTGCTGGAGTCTAATTGTATAGAGTCGAGTTAGTAAACATCGTCTCAAAAACGACATCTTCCTCATGTTCATGTAGCCTATTGCCATTGACCGGCCCGTCTGACTGCTCCCCCTCCAACGGCAGGCCGAGGATTTCCCGGCTCAATTGCGCTCGACTACCGAGACTCCCCGCGCCGCGGCTTCGATGATTCTCACGCTGGGCCGAATGTGTGTTTGGAGCAACTCGTCGCCGAAGATCCGCTGTAGTTCGAGTTTGAAATCCCGGTCGAACCGCCGGTGTTTGTCATAGTTGTTCAGAGCCACCCTGATTGATGGCATCGGCTTGATAAGCCGGTTGCAGTTCTCCAACATCCAGTCGATCACGGCGATCATGTCCTTCAGTCCATACATCCCGCAGGAGACGATGAGGACGACCTGATTGGCCGCCTCGACCGCGATCTGAGTCGAGCGGCACAACCCGGCCGGCGTGTCGATGAAGATGTAGTCGTAGCGCGCCAACGCCGGGCCGATCTGCCTTCTCAGCAAATCCGGAAGGAGTGGCAACCGATCAACCGCCTCGTGCAACTCTTTCTGGAACCTGTTGTGAATGAGGTCAATGTTGGGACGAACCTTGATGATGTATTCGTTGATGCTCGCCTTGGGAACGACGAGCAGGCGGTCGGCCGTTTTCGGAGTATCGATCTGGTTGTGGAGCAACCCTTGACCGAGATTGCCCTGAGGGTCGAGGTCTACGCACAACACCCGTTTGTCATGATAGAGATCGAAACAGACGGCCAGGTTTTGCGCGATGGTGGTTTTACCAGTGCCGCCCTTCTGGTTGACAAAGGCGAGGACCTTGGAAGTCTCTTTCTTCAACGGGGTGAAAGACGCTTTCTGTTGGAGTCGCTCAGCTCCAACCGGGGCGCATATCTGTTCTTGCATGACTTCGGCTCCTTATACTGTCGCCGCAGGGTAACCTTGGGAATTGCTTTGGACTGGATGACGAAGGGGAAAGGGAGGGCGAAAGTATAGACTCCGCCGACGATTTCAACAAGAGCAATCCGCGGCGGCGGCTCTTGCGGCCCGCGCGCTTGATTGGCTACTATCGTGTTGTCATGCTAAGCGATAACCGAACAATGAGAGACGCTAAAGAAATGGCGTATCTCTACGACCTGTACGTCGTGCCCACCTGGCGCGAAGCCTTCGATCAGATAGTCGACGACGAGGTTGAACTGCCGAAGGAAGGGAAGTTCCTGGACGCCGGCTGCGGCGTAGGGGGCTACGCGATTGACCTGGCGATCAGGGGAGGCGCGAAGACGGAAGTCGTCGGCGTCGATCCGAGTCCCGAAAAGCTGTCTCTGGCGCGCGTCAAAGCCGAAGTGAAAAAACTCGACCGCGTGGAATTTCGCCAGGGCCAGATGCGCTCGCTCGAATTCCCCGACGAGGAGTTCGATTTTGTGCTCGGCGACGCGTCTATGGCGCCGCCTTCGGAAATCGGCCCCGCGCTCGCGGAACTCGGACGGGTGGCGAAAAAAGGGGCGAAGGTCGTGTTGAAGCTGACGACCCGCGGCAGCTTCGACGAGTTCTTTTCGATCTACTGGGAATCTTTATACAACCTTGGATTACTCGATTACACGCCGCAGCTCGAAGGCCTGATCACCGAACGGTTGACGGTGAGCGACGCCGAACAACTCGCGCTCGACGCCGGCCTGGAAAACGTCCGCAGCGTGACGAGAAAAGAGCGGTTCGATTACAAAGACGGAAAAGAGTTCTTCGAATCGCCGCTGATCGAAGCGTTCTTCCTCAACGACTGGCTGGCGATCCTTCCGGATGAGGAGACTCGCCGGAGGGTTCGACAGCAGTTGACGGAGATCATCGACGAGGAACGCCACGAGATGGATTTCGACGTTTCGATCAAGGCGACCATAATTATCGGGCAGAAATAAGCGCCCATTATGAATCAAACCATCAATTCACCCGCGAAACCGCCCGTGACTCCCAAAGACGCGGCGGCGATGATCCTGCTGCGCGACCCTGACGACCCGAAGGTCTTCTGGGTGAAGCGCGGGAAGACGCTTGCCTTCATGGCCAATTACCACGCGTTCCCCGGAGGGCAGCGCGACGCCGACGACGCCGAAGTCCCGATTCTCAACGCCGAAAACGTTCCGGACGCCGCGATGCGCGTCACTGCCCTCCGAGAGATTTTCGAGGAGACAGGAGTGCTGATAGCTCGCGGAGTCGAGAGTCTTTCGGCGGAGAGACGCGCCTCGATGCGTGATGAACTACACGCGGGGCAGGCTTCGTTCAAGGAATTGCTCGAACGCGAAGGTCTGGCGCTCGACGCGAGCCTGCTGATCGAGGCTCCACGCTGGGTCACTCCGGAGACTTCTCCGCGGCGCTATAACACGCGGTTCTTCGCGGCGTGGCTGCCCGAGGGGCAGGAGACCGAGGTCATTCCGGGAGAGCTTGAGGCTGGCGAATGGCTGCGTCCGAAGGAGGCGTTGCGAAAATGGATCGACGGCGATTGCTTGATCGTCACGCCGATCTTCTCCGCGATCCAGGCGCTGGCCGAAGGCGTCGAGGACTTCGCCGAGCGAATGCTAAGCGTCTCGCAGGAGGAGCGCAATCATTTGGAACGTCGAGTCCAGTTCCGCTACGGCGTATTCCTCTGCCCGCTGCGCGCGCCCACGCTTCCGCCCGCGACTCACACCAACTGTTACCTGGTCGGCGGCGACGAGATGGTCGTGATCGATCCCGGCTCGCCTTACCAGGATCAACAGGCCGCGCTCGACTACGTGGTCGCCAGATTCATTGAGCAGGGAAGGCGATTCCGCGAGATCTTTATCACCCACTTGCATCCCGACCACATCGGCGGGGTTACTCATCTGGCCGAAAAATTCAGCCTGCCGGTCGCGGCGCACCGGCTGACCGCCGAAGCCGTCGGCGGCGAAGTCCGCGTCGACCGCTTCGTCGAAGACGGCGAAGTGATCGAACTCTCCGAAGCTTCGACCGGATTGACCTGGCGGTTGCGGGCGATGTGGACGCCGGGCCACGCGCGCGGTCATCTCAGTTTTTACGAGGAACGCACGGGAAGCCTGCTCACAGGAGATTGCGTCGTCGGCTTCGGCACGGTCGTCATCGCGCCCCCCGAGGGCAATATGAACGATTACCTCGCTTCATTGCGGCGATACCTAGCGCTGCCGCGATTGACCGCGCTGATGCCGGGCCACGGGCCTGTGATAGCCGATGCGCGGGGCCGCATCGAAGAATACATCGCCCACCGCCACGACCGCGAAAAGCAGATCATCAGCGCAATGCAAGCCGGCGCGAGCGCGATCCCGCAGATAGTCAAAGCCGTCTACACCGACGTGCCCGAAGACATGCATCAACTGGCCGAACTGTCCGTGCTGGCGCACCTGGAAAAATTGGAGGGCGAAGGGCGCGTGACACGGGCGGCGAATGGCTTCAGATTAATTTGAAACACAAACAGGCGGCATGGAGTTCAACCTTCAGGCCGCCGGACTTCGACGATCAGCCTTTGCGATCAGCCTGGCGGCCTGAAGGCCGAACCCCATGTTCTTTTTCCGAGGGAATATTATGAGATCGAAGAGCAGTCACAAAAATTGCTGTGTGTCGGTGTCGCTATGCGCGCTGATGGCGATCAGCGGATACGCGGCGCAGGCTCCAGGACAAGCCCGAACCGCCGTTGAAATCGATCGAGAGCCGCAGCAGGTCGAAGCGCGTGTGAAGACCGATCAGGATATTTTTGATTTTCATAGCGGCTTCTGGATGAACCTGCATCATTTTCTCTATCAGCAGGCGCTGGCGCAAAAGGCTGGTCGCGAGGGGCGCCCCATCAGAGGCGCAGGCGAGGTTGTAAGCGTCGAGGCTCTCAATGACGAAGAGAAGAGTGTCTGGGCGGCCGTCCTGGAGAGCTATCAGAAGAATTGGGTAAATCGCGATCTGGCGTTTGATGGCGACTTGATCAACATCAACTATCGCCTGGCCGAATTGGAAAATCAAACTACGCTCAAACAGTCTGGCTTGCCGGATGAATTGATCGTCGCGCTCGATCGGGCCGCGCCTCTGTACCGGACGCATTGGTGGAAAGAGCACGACAGGATCAATCGCTCCTGGATCGGAGCGGTCGCGTCGTTAATTCGAAAGCATGGCCGCATTTTGAGCGAACAATTCGCCACGACTTACCGCGAGCCGTGGGCGAAAGGTCCGATCCGCGCCGAAGTGGCGATCTATGCGAATTGGGCAGGCGCTTACACGACGACCGATCCCACGCTGATTACGATTTCCAGCGCGGACGCCAGGCAGCAGGGCACGGCGGCGTTGGAGGCCATGTTTCACGAAGCGAGCCACGCGATGATTGACGCAGTGAGGAAAGGGATCGAAAAAGAGTGCGCGGCTCAGAGCAAACAGGCTCCGCGTGGACTCTGGCATGCCGTGCTGTTTCATACGACCGGTGAGATCGTTAAACGCGCCTTGTTCAAAGACGGCCAGAAAGATTACGAGCCGTATGCTTACAAGCAGGGAGTGTTTCGCGAGTATCGGCAGTTGATGGAGAAGCATTGGCAGCCTTACCTCGACGGCAAGAGCGATTTCGCGGAGGCCATAAAGCGAATGGTGGCGGGCTTGTGATGTCGCGCCCTTGAGCTTCGCTATCGCCCAACGTAGAATACGCGCCTTCTGTTCACACCTGATTTTTGCTCGACAAGAAGGGAGACGTTTATGGCTACGTGGTCGCGGGTTCGCGCGCTATTTGTCTGTCTGATCATCGCCGCCGCTTTCTTATCGGCGGGCGCTCCGGGAAGTTCAAACGCGCAGTCGCAATACCAGCCGACCTCGGAGAACCTGGAAGCGCGCAAGTGGTTTCAGGACGCCAAGTTCGGATTGTTCGTCCACTGGGGCGTCTACAGCGTGCTGGGCGACGGCGAGTGGGTGATGAACAACAGGAAGATGCCGATCAGCGAATACGAGAATCTCCCGGCGCAGTTCAACCCGACCGAATTCGACCCGGCGGAATGGGTGGCGCTGGCCAAGGCCGCCGGCATGAAATACATCACGATCACCAGCAAGCATCACGACGGCTTCGCGATGTTCGATTCGAAGATCAGCGACTGGGACATAGTCGACCGCACGCCATACAAAAAAGACGTGTTGAAGATGCTCGCCGACGAATGCCATGAGCAGGGAATCAAGCTCTTCTTTTATTATTCGCAGCTCGATTGGCATCATCCCGACTATTTCCCGCGCGGGCGAACCGGAACGACCGCAGGCCGACCCGAGAGCGGCGAGTGGTTCAAATACATCGATTATATGGACGGGCAGTTGAAAGAGCTGCTGACCAATTACGGCCCGATCGGCGGCGTCTGGTTCGACGGGATGTGGGACAGGCCGAAGGCCGAATGGCGATTCGAACAGACGTACAAGTTGATTCATTCATTGCAGCCCTCCGCGCTGGTCGGATCGAATCATCATCTGAAGCCCTTCCCCGGCGAAGATTTTCAGATGTTCGAGAAGGACCTGCCCGGACAGAAGACCGCCGGCTTCAACGCGGAGTCGGAGGTCGGCGACCTGCCCCTCGAAACCTGCGAGACGATCAACGGCGCGTGGGGCTACAACGCGAACGACAAGCGTTTCAAAAGTACGAAAGATTTGATCCACTATCTGGTCAAGGCCGCGGGATACAACGCCAATTTCCTGCTCAACATCGGCCCGATGCCGAACGGTAAAATCCAGCCCGAATTCGCGGACCGGTTGAAGCAGGTCGGCGCGTGGCTCGAAAAGAACGGCGAAACGATATACGGCACGCGCGGCGGCCCCCTCACTCC
>WNGB01010413.1_pt1 | contig 13278 bp, 18 predicted proteins | sample 5400681 | NCBI WGS metagenome assembly WNGB01 (sample SAMN13153367, study PRJNA577476) | soil metagenome | isolation source: 115 cm soil or saprolite under grassland replicate 2 | place: USA:California | collected 2016-06-15 | reverse complement strand
CATGCTCGAAGCAGCCAAGCAGTTCCGCCGCGTCAACGGCCACCTCCACCTGCCAGCGCTGCGCGCCGCGCTCGAACACGAGATCAACGAAACTGTCCGAACCACCTGCAATGATCAGACCATGAACGTGGCCTGATGATCACCCGGGCCGCCACCGAAATTCCACGGAACTCGGGACATCCTCACCGCTGGGTGGGAGGGGTGGTCAGGGGCGGTCTCGAACCGCCGACCTTCCGCTTTTCAGATCGCGGGACCGGCGCTCGCGCATCCCGAACACCGGCGCCGCAGGGTGGTCGGATTGCCCACCGGGACCGCACGATTGCTAGCCGTTGCTGCAACTGCTGCTGTGCTACCGCCTCGCCGCCGCCATCGCCTCGCCGCCGCCATCACCCCGACCGGCCGCGGCTCCGACGCCCTTGCCTGCCTGCACGCCGCAGTGGCTGAGGCCGAGCGAGTCCTCGAGCTGGACGATCTGCGTGCCGATCGCGGCGAGCTCGAACTGGTCGACGAGAACACCGGCGAGATCGTCGACGTCGTCCCGGCCCCGATCGCCGTTGTGTCCGACAACGGTTCATGCTTTCGTGGCCAGACCTATCAAACCGCTTTCGCCGGCGAGGACCCGCTGCTGCGCCATGTCCGCAGCCGCGCGCGGAGTCCGCAGACCAACGGCGTCATCGAACGCTTCTTCGGCACGTTGAAGTACGAGCACCTCTACCGCGCACCGATCGACGACGGCGGCGCACTCGCCGTGGAGACCGCTCGCTTTCGCGACATCTACAACCGCGTCCGACCGCACCAAGCCCTTGGCGATCGCACACCGCGCCAGGCCTACCTCGACACGTGACGAGGCGTCCCACAGCGGGACTGCCAGCGGAACGGCGTAACTGGCCCCGAGTTGGTTCGCACTGGGCGCGCTTGCGGTAGTGGAGCGCTGTCGCCGCGAAACTCGTGCTGTCGGATCGCTGACGACCGGCGTCCCGGAAAGTTCCTCAAAGAAATTCGGGAGGCGGTGTCGGATCGGGGCGGTGGTGTTCGTAGCAGGGGTGAGGCCGCCCACAAGGGGCCGGCCCCAAGTAAAGGAAGCGCGAACATGAAGCTGACAACCATGACCCAGGTCACCATCGACGGAGTGATGCAGGGAAACGGCGGTGCGTCGGATGAGGACCGCAGGAACGGATTCGAGCGCGGCGGATGGGCCCGGGGGAAAGGTGACAACGAGACCCACGCGTTCATCAACCAGACCTACCAGCGCGCCGACGCGTTCCTGCTCGGCCGGCGGACCTACGAGCTGTTCGCCGGCTCGTGGGGGTCCTTGACGGAACAGGATGTCCCTGGCTGGGAGCCCGTCATGCGGGCATTGAACACACAGCCCAAGTACGTGGCATCGACCACACTCGCCGATCCCGAGTGGTCGGGCACCACCGTCCTGTCCGACGACCTCGCGACCGCCATCGCGGACCTGAAGGCCAAGCCGGGGGGTGAGCTGCAGGTGCACGGCAGTGGCGCCCTGACCCGGTGGTTGCTGGAGAACGATCTGGTCGACGAGATGACTCTGATCGTCGTTCCCGTGGTTCTCGGCCAGGGCGCGCGGTTGTTCCCGGAGGCCGGCCCGGACCTCGCGCTCGACCTGGTCGAGTCGCGAGTCGACTCGAAGGGCGTGACGATCCAGGTCTACCGGCCGGCCGGGCGCCCGCAGTATGCAACGGCTTGAAGTCCCTGACCGGTACACCACACTGTCTTGACACCCACAGGAGATGATCCGATGCAGTATCTGGTTTCCGTGATCGATGACAAGAGCAATCCCGGCAGCACGGACAGGCAGCCTGCCATCAGCGCGTTCAACGAACGACTGATCGCCGAGGGCTACTGGGTTTTCGCGGGCGGACTCGCAGACACCAACGCGGCCACGGTCATCGACAACCGGGGCGAGCAGGCGGTGTTCAGCGACGGGCCGTTCGTGGAGTCGAAGGAGTACCTTGCCGGCATCTGGGTGTGGGAGGCCCCCGATCTGGATGTGGCGCTCAAGCTCGCCACCGAGGCGTCGAAGATCTGCGATCGGAAGATCGAGGTGCGGCCATTCCAGTGAGCGACGTCGAGGAGGCGATCACCCGGGTGCACCACGAGGAGTGGGCCCGGGTGGTCGCCGCCCTGACCAGGCGTTTCGGCGATCTCGACATCGCCGAGGAGGCCGCGGCCGAGGCGTTCGCGACCGCCGTCGAGCGGTGGCCGGCCGACGGCGTGCCCCCCAACCCCGGCGCCTGGCTGACCACCACCGCCAACCGCAAGGCGATCGACCGGATCCGGCGCGAGAACAAACGCGACGACAAGCAGAAGGAGGCACAGATGTGGTACGACAACGACCCGCCCGAGCCTCTCGACGCCATCGACGACGACCGGCTGCGGCTGATCTTCACCTGCTGTCACCCGGCGCTCGCGATGCAGACCCGCGTGGCGCTGACGCTGCGCATGGTCGGCGGTCTGACCGTGCCCGAGATCGCCCGCGCCTTCCTGGTGCAGGAGACCACCATGGGGCAACGGATCACCCGTGCGAAGGCCAAGATCAAGGCGGCGCGCATCCCCTATCGAGTGCCGTCCGCGGAGGATCTCCCGGCACGCGTCTCCGGCGTACTGGCCGTCCTCTTCCTCGTCTTCAACGAGGGCTACCTGGCGACCGGCCCCGACACCGATCCCGTACGTCATGACCTGACCGCCGAGGCGATCCGGCTCACTCGCCTGATCCGTGCCCTCCTGCCGGACGACGGTGAGGTGGCCGGGCTGCTGGCGCTGATGCTCCTCACCGAGGCCCGCCGCAGCGCCCGGGTCTCCGCCAGCGGCGAACTGGTCGCCCTCGACGAGCAGGACCGTGGGGCCTGGGACGCGGCGCTGGTCGCCGAGGGTCATCGGCTGGTGCGCGAGCGCCTGGCCGCCGGGGTGGCTCCGGGTCGCTACCAGATCCTCGCCGCGATCAACGCCGTGCACACCTCCGCCCGCGACGTCCGCGACACCGACTGGTCGCAGGTCGTCGCCCTCTACGACCAGCTCGTCCGCCTCGACCCCTCGCCGATCATCGCCCTCAACCGGGCCATCGCCGTCGCCGAGCTTGACGGCCCGGAGGTGGCACTGGCGGCCGTCGACCGTCTTGAGGACAAGTTGGCCGGCTATCACGCCTACCACGCGACCCGCGCCGACCTGCTGCGCCGCCTGGGCTGCAGTCAGAAGTCGCGCGCGGCGTACGACAAAGCCATCGAGCTGGCGGGCAACACCGCCGAGACCGCCTACCTGACACGCCGCCGCGACCAGCTGGGGTAGTGCACGCGGATCCCGGTCGAAACCCCGCGCAAAGCGGCGCCCGGCCCCGATGGAATACGCCGCGCGGGGCAGACGGCGGGGTGGCAGGCCGAGCCTCCCAGCGCCGGCCCTCCAGATTCCAGTCCAGGATCAGCCCGCAGGACGGCTTGAGCCGCCCGGTGTTGCGGATCAGCACGGCCGCACACCCTCATTCCGGTTCGAAGACCCAGCGGGTGGGCGAACCGGTGAAGTCCCCCTCGGCCAGGCCGAACGCCCAGCGCGGCCGTACTCGGATGGTGGCGTTGATGGCGGGGTTGAGCAGCTCCATCGAGTAGTCCGTGGAGTACTTGGCATTCTCCAGCGCGAGCATCACGGTCAGCGCCTGGGTGTCGGTGACCACTTCGGCGTTCCCTTCGATGACCACCGGCTCGACGGCGTTCTCGGTGGTGATCACACAGCGCGGGTCGGCGGCGAGGTTGCGTGCCTTGCGTGACCGGCGGCTGCTCGAGAACCAGAGCGCCCCCTCATGCCAGACGCCCCAGACCGGCATGGCGTGCGGCCGCCCGTCCGGCCGACTGCTCGCGACCCAGTAGTTGCGCGAGGCGGCGAGCCGTTGCTCCGCCCACGACCACGGCAGCAGGCCGCTGCCCTGGGTGGGGCCGACGATGCCGTAGCCCGGCATGTACGGCCGGCTGGCTCGTGGTTGGTTCATGTCGACCTCCCCTCAATGAGCACGACAAGGCAGCTTCGCTGCGCCAGCAGCCACCGCGGCACGCAGCCATGCGCTCGTCCATCAGGTCACATTCTTCCGTCGCGGGGTGTCATGGCAGTAGACCCCCGAACCCCTGATACCGGTCCCGGCCGGCTTCCGATTCCAGCCGGTCGACGCCGGAGAGGTGGCGGACCGACTCGTCGAGCTTTCCCTCGGCAAGCCGTCCGGCCTCCCGCCCGACATCGCCGGGCCGCGGGTGTCGCGGGTGTACGGAGCGGCCGAGCTGCTCCGTGGGTATCAGCGGGCGAGCCACCGGCACCGGCTGATCCTGCCAGTCAGGCTCCCCGGCAAGGCTGCCCGCGCATTCCGGGCCGGTGCGGATCTGGCGCCCGAACGGGCGGCGGGCCATCGAGCTTGGGAGGACTTCCTTACCGAGCGGCTGCGTTAGCGCACCGATCCGTTGCGGTTGGCAGCCAACGCCCGAGCCAGTCCGCCCGTCGCGGCGTGGGTGACGTTCGGCCGAGCGGCTCAGCGACGCTGGGCCGCGTAGGCACGGCAGACGTAGGGGTGCTCGTAGGTGCCACCGTGCGCCACGATCGCGCGCGCCACCGCCGCCAGCGCCTCCTCCCGTCGTTCCTCCGGCAGCATGCGGTGGTCGGAGGCGCTGCGCATGAGGTCGACCCAGCTGCCGGCCGTGTAGGTGCAGGTCCAGGGGTAGTCGAGCAGCGCCGGCGCGGCGAACGCGACGCCCGCCGGCACGGGCCCGAAGGCGGGACGCGGGTGGCCGGCCACGCCGCGGTGGACGATCTCGGGGGCATGCCTGGCGTAGGCCTCGCCGATGGCCCGCCGCGTCGGCCTGTCGAAGTCGGCCGGGTAGCCGGGACGGACCCGCTCGTAGCGCTCCGGGTCCTCCCCGTAGAGCAACCACTGCCGCCTGGCCACCAGCCGCAGGCTAGCAGGCCTGGGCGCGACCCATCCGGGCGCCCTGGTCGCGCCGCCGGTGACGTGGAGGCAGCCCTGCCCGATCGGGGCTCGGCCCTGACACAATCAGGGCGCGAACACCGCCGGGGTCGTCGCTACGAGCATGAGAACCCTACCGGTTCGAGCTGGATGGGATGATGGAGCAGCACTCGTACGAGTTTCGATTCGACATTGACCCGCGCTTCCGCCGGCTGCTGCGGTTGTGGGGCGTGGGCAAGAGCGCGCGGGTGGAGGTTGGCCCCCCGCACGGCCTGGTCGCACGGTTCGGGCCGGTGCGGGTGCAGACGAGTTTGGGCAACATCGCCGGCGCGGAGCTGACCGGACCCTACCGTTGGTACAAGGCGATCGGCATTCGCGAGTCGTGGGTCGACCACGGACTGACCCTTGGCAGCACAGCCGCGGGCGGTGTGTGCATTCGCTTCCACGCGCCGGTGCGGGGCCTGGGCCGGCGCGCCCGGCATCCGGGACTCACGGTCACCGTCCAAGACCGCGAGCTGTTCCGAGACGTGCTCAATCGGCTTATCGACGAGGTCGCACCGTGAGCCCATACCGCAACGGTCGGCGATGGCGCCTACGAAACAGGAGATCATGATCCCCCTGGTCGTCACGACCGACGTCCGCGCCGGTGTCGACCGATGCTTTGCGCTGTCCCGCGACATCGACTTGCACCGCCGCTCGATGGCCGCCTCCAAGGAGCGGGCGATCGCGGGCGTGACCAGCGGCCTGATCGGCCCTGGGCAGCAGGTGACGTGGCAGGCACGCCATTTTGGGATCTGGTGGCGGCTGACCTCCAAGATCGTCGACTACGACCGGCCCTGGCGGTTCGTGGACGAGATGCAGCGTGGACCCTTCACGACATGGCGCCACGAGCACCGCTTCGAGGAGCACCCGACCGGCACACGCATGGTCGACACAGCCCGGTACCGCCTGCCGCTCGGGCCGCTCGGTCGGCTGGCCGACCTCCTGTTCGTCCGGCGCTACCTGCGACGACTGCTGGAGGCTCGCCAACAGCACATCAAACTCGAGGCGGAGCACCCTGAGGCGGCCGGAGAACATGCGCGCTGAGCGCCGAACGGCCTGGCCGGAGCGGCGCATGCCACCATCATGACCATGGCCGACGCTGGCTACGGACGGTTCGACCCTTTGGCGGGACAGCGCCAAAGCCGATCCCGTCCAGGCGCGTGAGCTGCGCGCAAGCGATCCGGATCAGGAGCGGACCCGCGAAGCCCACCTGGAGCTCGTCGGGGTCGCGCCGGGATGCCGGGTCCTGAGTTGGCACGTGTCGCCCGCCCGGGCGGGCGCGTCGGGATCGTCGACCTCGACGGGGACGGGGTTGTCCTCGCCCATCCGGATCGGGCGTTGACGCGGCGGATCGTCGCCGCTTCGGCGGGCCACCTCATCGTCGACGGCTGGCTCGTCCGTCAACACCTGCGCGTTCATCGAGACGAAGTCGTCAAGGCGTAGTTCACGAGAACGGCAGTGGCAGCCGCTCTGGTCCCTGGCCGTTTCACACGGCGCGGGTGCGCGTGCCTTGCCAGCCGAGGGCGATCACGGCGGCGGTGAGGGCGAGAAGGACGGCGAGGAAGGTGAGCTGCAGCGGCCAGAACTGGCCGGCTGGATGGTACGGGATGGCGTGGGAGGCACCGGATGGCCAGGTCCAGGCGTCGTCGGGGACACCGCGGTCGGAGGGCAGCGTGTGGTGGACCGGTGTGAGGGTCTGCACGGCGCGGCCGGCCACGGCGAACAGGGCGAGGAAGCTGACGAGGGCGACGGCGACGGCGGGCAGGAGGCGGCGCAGCCAGGCCCCGGCGGTGACGGCGAGCCCGAACGCCAGGACTGTGCTGCCGGCCGGGACGAGGGCGGTGGAGAAGAACCACGGCCAGCGGGAGGAGGTGACACCGCCGGCGCTGAGCGGGCCTTGCAGATAGTAGGTGGCCGCTCCGGCGACGAGCCCGGCGACGGTGAGCCCGGCGCCGACGATGAGGACCTTGGCGGCGAACCAGCGGGACCGGCTGACCGATTGGGTCCAGGCGACCAGATGGGTGCGCTGCTCGGCCTCGCGGGCGACCAGCGGCGCGCCGACCAGGGCTGCGGTGACCGCCAGGACCAGGGGGACGCCCAGTTCGAAGGCGGGGATGGTGAAGTTGTAGCGCACCGCGAAGTCGTCCAGGGGCGTCTGGCAGTCGCGGCCGGAGATGTCGCCGAGCAGGCAGCCGGCGGCGCGGAGGTCGGCGACGTCGGCCGAGGCGTGTGCCCTGACCCACAGCATCAGGCCACACAGCGTCGCGACGAGCAGCAACACCCAGGCCGCCTGCGATCGGTGTTGCCGCCAGATGACCCAGCTCATACCGGTGCCTCCGCGTGGGCGGTTCGGCCCTGTTGGGTGTGCTCCTTGTCGGAGTGATGCTGGTCGAGATAGCCGAGGACGAGCTCGTCGAAGGTCGGCTCGGCGGCTTCCAGGCCGGGCCCGGCGACCAGCTCGGCACCCACACGGACCAGGGCGCTGGTCCGCCCCGCGACCTGGCGGGTACTGATGAGCCGCCAACCCCCGCCTCCCTCCCTCGCGGCGTCGTCCGGGATAGCGGTCGGCTGCTCGGCCGCGGTGGTGGACCATCCGGCCGGGCCGGCGATCACCCGGTGGGCGCGACGCAGCTCGTCGATGTCCCCGGCGAGGCGGACCCGCCCGTCGGCCAGGACGACGAGGTAGTCGCAGATGCGTTCCAGCTCGGCGACGACGTGGGAGGAGAACAGCACGGCTGCACCCGTGCGGGTGCAGGCGTCGAACATGGAGGCGAGGAATTCGCGCCTGGCGAGCGGGTCGAGGTTGGCCAGCGGCTCGTCGAGCAGCAGCAGCTCCGCGCGCTTGGCCAGTACCAGGGTGAGGGCGACCTGGGCACGCTGCCCCCCGGACAGCGCGCCGATGCGGGCCCGCGGCGGGATGCCCAGCCTGGCGATGCGTTCGCTGGCCAGGTCCTTGTCCCAGCGGGGGTTGAGGTGTGCGCCGATGCCGAGGACGTCGTCGACCCGTAGGCGAGGCCAGAGCGGGGAGTCCTGGGCGACGAACCCGATCCGCTCCAGGCGTCGTCCCGGCGCGGCGCCCGCCACCTTGACGCTGCCCTCGGTCGGTAGCAGCAGCCCGGCAGCCAGGTGCAGGAGCGTGGTCTTGCCCGCCCCATTCGGACCGACCAGCGCGACCACCCTGCCGGCCGGCACCGTCAGCGTGCACTCCCGCAGCCCCCACGTGCCGCGGCGGCCGTACCGGTGGCCCATCTCCGCACAGTCCAGCACCGGCGTGGTCACGCGGTCCTCCCACCGGCCCGGTCATCCACGGCGGCGGCAGGCTCCTCGAGCGCGACCGCGAGCAGCGCCCGCATCTCCTCCGCTTGGAGACCCTCGGCACGCGCCCGACGCACCCAGCGCGTCAGCGATGCCAGCAGGGCAGGCCGGGCGGCAGCCATCGCGGTGGGTGGCGAGGTGGCCACGAACGTGCCAAGGCCCTGCCGGCTGCGCACCAGCCCCTCGTGCTCCAGCTCCCTGTACGCCTTCGCGACCGTGTTGGGATTGACCGACAGCGCGTCGACGACCTCCTTCACCGTGGGAAGCTGCTCGCCCGGCCGCAAGCGGCCCAGCAGCAGCTCCTGGCGCACCTGTGCCATCAGTTGCCGGTAGATCGGCACCCCGGACCCCTGGTCGAGTCGGAACACGCTCGCCTCCCTGGATCAATAAACCACTAGTACACTAGTAGAATGGAGGAATCGAGGCAAGCGGTCTCAGGCTGACCGGGCTGGGGTCGCATCCTCAACGGGCGCAAGCGCTGGCTCCGTGAGTTGGTCATACTGCCGCCATGTGGGTGATCCTCGTCTGCGCCGCGCTGGTGCTCGCCGGGCTGGCCGCGGTGGTCGGCTGGGGCAGCCTCCCGGTCGAGCCGCCGCCCGCGCCGGCCCGGCCGGCGGCTGACCCGACCGAGCCGCCGCCGGCGAGCCTCGTCGTCCGGCGCTACCTGTGGTACCTGGCGGTGGCGGTGGCATCGGGCGCCGCGGCCGGCATCCTGGCCGCCGGTGCTGGCGGGCGCCTGGTGATGCGGCTGCTGGCGGTCACGGCCGGGGCCGACGCCCAGGGCCGGATCACCGAGGCCGAGGAGATCGTTGGCCGGATCACCGTCGACGGCACGATCGCGTTCGTGGTGTTCACCGGCGTGTTCTTGGGGCTGCCCTCAGCGGTCGGCTACCTGCTGCTGCGCCGCTGGCTGCCGGCCGGGCGGGCCGCTGGCCTCGCCTACGGAGCCCTGCTCCTGGTCCTCGCCGGCACGCGGCTCGAGCCCCTGCGGCGCGGCAACCCCGACTTCGACCTGGTTGGCCCGGGGTGGCTGGCGGTGACCGCCTTCACCGCGCTCGTCGTGTTCCACGGGATGCTGGTTGCCGCCCTGGCGGGGCGGCTCAGCCGTGCGGTGCCACTGCTTTCTGCTCGGCCCGGCGCGATCGCAATCTATGTCCCGCTGTTGCTGCTCGTCCTCCCGGGAGCTGCGGTGGCCTTGGTGCTGGTCATCGTCGGTGTGGTGGTCGTGCTGGTGTCGCGGATCCCCTCGATGGTCGCAGTCTGGCGCTCCCGTCCTGTGGTGCCGGTCGGGCGCGTCGCACTGGCCGTCGCTGCCGTGGCGGCCTTCCCCGGCTTCGCGTTGGCCGTCGTCGACATCGTGGGCCGACCATAGGTTCGTCGGCTGTTCGCCCGCTGCGCTACTGTCTCGGCCACGAGATCCCCTGCCCCGGCGACCAAGGTCGCCATCGTCACCCTCGGCTGTGGCCGCAACGAGGTCGACTCGCCCAACGCCGCCGGGCTGCTGGCCGCGTCGGGGTACGAGTTGGTCGACGATCCCGAGCGGGCCGACGCGGTGGTGGTTCAACACCTGTGCGTTCATCGAGGCGAAGTAGTCAGGACGCAGTTTTCTCCTCGCTTGAGGATCCCCGCAATTGGTGCATCGACGCACCGCATCCGGGCGTAGCGGCACGATCCGGCGCAAGCCACGGCGGCGCGTCGTCTTGGAACGCGCCACCGTGGAGCTGATCACCGGCAGGACGGTCGTGGCCTGCGCTATCCGCCGTCTCGGGACGTCGTTGTCGGGTCTTGGGCGTTCTGGCCGGAGGTTCCGCGGCGAACGGCCGCTGGAGGCGGTAGGCGCGGGCACGGCGGCATGAGGTCGGTGGGCGGGAGGGAGCAGCCCAGGTCCCCTTCACCGACAAGCTTGCCGCGGGCGTCGAAGTACTCCATCGTCGGCCACTTGGCCGCGGCGGGGATGAAGGCCACGAACAGTCGCCCGTGCAGCTTCAGCCGTTCGGCGGTCGGCACGAAGCAGGCCTCCACCGCGCCGGGTGGGTTCTGGTAGCGGACCCGGACGCCGGTCTCGGTGTTCTGGGGCGTGCCGACGAACCCCAGCAGGGGACGCATGGGACCAGCCGCCGTATCGACGACCTTTCCCGCGCCGGTGGCGCCGCTGGTGGGGATCGGGGTGTTGAGCCCACCGCCGTCCTGGGCTCCCACGTGGAGCTGGAGGACGGCGTATCCCTGGTCGAGCCCCTGCTTGCGGAGGTTCTGCATCACCGCCCGCTCCTGTTGGGAAAGCTGCGGGCTGAGCGGCGTGGGGTTCTCCCGCTCCTTGAGCGTGACGCGCCAGGCGATCCCTTGCGACGAACCCGTGGCGACGGTCGTCCCAGTGCCCTTTCGCGGTCGGCCCGGGTCGCACACGACCGGGGAGAGCGCCTGGCTCGACGTGGACGCAGCTGCCCCCTGGGGCAGGCCCGCCGGTGCACCGGTCGGCAGGTGCAGCCGCGGCAGCCCGGCGGTACCGGCGACCAGCGCGAGCGTGAGCAGCGCGGCGCCGCCGGCCCGCCGGCGCCGGCGCCGCTGCCGGCCGGCGCGCAGCGCCCTGTCCGAGCCGGGGGCGCGTGCCTGGCGGCTCGCGGCCTCGGCCAGCTCTTGGGCCAGGCTCTGAATGCTCGATCGGATGTCACCCATGCCGCGCAGGCACCTCCTGCTCGTCGAGCTGGCTGGCCAGCGCCCGTCTGGCACGGGCCAGCCAGCTCTTCACCGTGCCGCCCGGGACCCCGAGGGTCAGGGCGGTCTCCTCGACGGACATGCCGACCAGGTAGTGCAGGACGACCGCCTGACGGTGGCGGAGCGGCAGTCGGCGCAGCGCCGCGGCCAGCGCGACAGCATCGACCGAGGTCTCGGGCGTCTGGGGCGGCGGCTCCATGCGCAGCAGCGCCCGGGCTCGTCGTTGCAGCGACCGGGCTCGGGTGGCCGCCAGGTTCATCGCGACGCGCCGCACCCACGCCTCGGGATGGTCATACCCGGCGAGTCGCGGCCAGCGGACCGACGCGCGCGTGAGCGCCTCCTGGACCACGTCCTCGGCTTCGTGCACGTCCCCGGTGACCAGGTAGAGCTGGCCAACCAGGCGGCCGAACACCGCGCCGTAGAACGCGTGGAACCCCTCCGCCTCGGCCACCGCCGCCTCCATCCCAGACCGTCCGGTATGTCCACAAGTAACACTCCGAACGCTGCGGTCTGGTGGCAGCCTGCCGCTGCCACACCGCGACAGCGTGATGCTCGCTCGGCGGTGTTGTCCGCCGTGGTGGCATTGGTCCTCGCCGGACCGTGTGGTGGCGACGCCATCCATGGTGGGTAGCCAGGGGCCAGCGCTATCTCCCGGTCTCGGAAGAGGCGAGCCTCCTACGTGGCCGACTGGCGATCGTGTGTGGTGGGCTGGCGCTCACGTATCCCCGGCCAGGAACTCGAGCACGATCCGGTTGAACGCGTCGGGCGCCTCTAGTTGCGGCAGGTGCCCGCTGCCGGGGAGAACCACCCGCTTGGCGCCCGGAATGCCCGCCTCGATGGCGCCAGCGTGGGCGTGCACGTCAGGGATGTCCTGCTCGCCGGCCACGATCAGCGTGGGGGCCGTGATCTCGCCCAGGCGCGGAAGGGCGGGCCGCTCCAGTCGTTCCAGCTCCAGTTGCGGGCGCAGGTTGTGCGGGTTGGCGGTCAGCAAGGCGTGCAGCCGTAGCCGGGCCGCGGTGCTCGCGGGTGCGGTGAACCATGGGTCGGTCCCGCTCCAGTAGGCGATCTGCTCGGCGGCCGGCGCGTCGGGCGCGGGCGCCCCGCGGCCGCCCCGGGTACCGAAGTGCTCGCTGAACGGCAGGCCGGTTACGACTGGGTTGACCAGCACGAGCGCGGCAACGAGCTGCGGATGGTCGAGGGCGCACTGCAGCGAGACGAACCCGCCGAACGAGCAGCCAACCAGCGTCGCCGGTGAGTCTGACACCGAGCGCACGACGGCTGCCAGATCCTCGACGCTTGAGAACGGCTCGGTCGGCCGGGGCGACCGCCCGTACCCGCGTCGGTCCCAGCGCGCCACGCGGTAGCCGGCGGCGAACGCGCCGAACTGGGCATCCCAGGACTCGCTGTGCAGCAGGCCGTCATGGGTGAGTACGACCGGCGGGCCGGATCCGGTGACCTCGCCGTAGACGCCGTCGACCGCGAGCAGGCCCACTTCCTCGTCCACCATGTGGCGCACCTTCCGATTGACCGAGCCTAGGGCCATTCACGATACGTCCGCCCCAGTCCCGCGAACCAGACCAGCGCGGTCCGGTGGACCTCCCAAGCTGCCCCAACGGGCAGCTTGGGTTGGACGCCGGCCCAGGCAGGCTGGCCGTGCCGCTCGTGTCGAGTGCCGCGCCCGTCGGCGTTCAGCGTTCTTGCCAGCCTTGCCATCGGTGACGACGCCGAAACGATGTGCTCGCAACGATCAACGAGCTCGATGTGGACGGCCGAACGAGGTCGGGGAAGCCACGGAGCCGTCGTGCACGGCCGTGCGCCCGCTGACGCGTTCGCCGGCGACGACCCGCTGTTCCGTCACGTCCGCACACGGGTGAGGAGCCCACAGACCAACGGCGTGGTCGAGCGGTTCTTCGGCACGCTGAGGTACGAACATCTCTACCGCGCCACCGTCGGCGACGGCAACGCCCTCGCCGTCGAAGCCAACCTGTTCCGCCACACCTACGACACCCTGCGATCCCACCAGGCCCTCGACGAACGCACACCACGCGCGGCTTACCTCGCCGTCGAACGCTGCGGTTAGCGTGTGGCCTTTGGCGGACCCGCTACTTGGCTGGGAGGTCCTGACATGACCAGTAAGTTCACCGAGCTTGCGATCGACTGTGCCGATCCCAACGGTCTCGCCCGGTTCTGGTGCTCGGTCCTTGACTACGAGGTGCAAGACGAAGACGACGGAATTGTCACAATTGGCT
>WNGB01009927.1_pt1 | contig 13280 bp, 13 predicted proteins | sample 5400681 | NCBI WGS metagenome assembly WNGB01 (sample SAMN13153367, study PRJNA577476) | soil metagenome | isolation source: 115 cm soil or saprolite under grassland replicate 2 | place: USA:California | collected 2016-06-15 | reverse complement strand
GGCGTCCCGATGAAAGCCTAGAGGAAATATTGAAAGCTCGCGAACTCGATCCCCTCTCACCAATCATCGCACGGGGAGTGGCCTTTCCTTACTATCTCAAGCGAGATTATCCCCGAGCCCTTGAGTTGTTGCGGCAAGCCGATGAGCTAGGCCCACCTTTTACCACGACATGGGAGATAGGAGTGTACATCCAAAACAAGTTGTTCAACGAAACGCTGGCGGAATTGCAAAAGGCCAAACGAGAGAGGAAAGACGACCCAATTTTGATTTGCGATACGGGAATGATCTACGCGGCGCAAGGGAAGCGCGCAGAAGCCCTCCAAGTCATCAAAGACCTGGAAGGCATCTCAGGCGCGAGCTTGAGCCAGGCACATCTAATTCCCAAAATCTATGCGACCTTGAACGAGAAGGAAATGGCGCTTTCATGGCTGGAACGCGGCTTAGGAACGGGAGCGATCGGAACTTTTTATAAAGACGAGCCAGTGTGGGATCCAATCCGCAGTGACCCGCGCTTCGAGGCGCTTGTCCAGAAAATGTTTGCTTCCCACTAACACGCCTGGCGACGCGCGATAAACGCGAGAAATTTTTTCGCCGAGCTAAAGCGTCGCAATGTTTCCGAAAGTGACGCTCATGAGCTGGCTGGAAGAACAAAACAAGGGACGTCAGATCGCCTGGGAGTAGGTGAATCGCGTTGTCCTCAACGCGATGTGGCACTTGTCTTGACAACGCGTTCGGAGAACGCGTTCCACCTACAACACATAATTTGTTTACGCTATTTCGGCGATTGATTGGGAAGCGATTGGTTTAGCTTTGCCTGCGCTTTCATTATCTCGGCCTCCATCGTCGGCATGATGTCCGCCATGTAGGCGCCGAACTTTTGCATCGCGGATTTCCCGACTGGCGAACCATAAAAATCCGCCAACGCCTTTAACTCCTCGGTGGTGAAATGCTTTACCATTGCGTCGATCATCGCTTTGGTTAATGCCGCGATGTCGAGTTGCGAAGTCATCAATTTCTTAAATTGCTCGCGTTGGTCCGGCGGAAGGTTCGCGGCCATCTTTTCGGCCATGTCCTCGAACAATGCTTTGGGTGGAGTAGCCTGGAGGTAACGCTCGGCTTCGTGACGCCGGGTTTCCGGAGTATCAGGTGCACTGAAAGCAAGAGCACACGAGATGAACAGGGTGAAGATAGTAAGGGTAAAGGTGTATTTTTGCATCGAAATCGAGTGATAGACCTGCGTTGGCAATAAGGCGATCTTTTTCTAGCGGCCCTTGTGCCTGTTTAGATCAGTAAGGCAGCGAGCCCAAGAAAGACGAGCAGACAGCCTACGTCGGTGAACGTGGTTACGACGATGCTGGACGCCGTTGCCGGATCAGCGCCAAATTTCTTGAGGGCCAATGGCACCATTGCGCCAACCACGCCGCTAAAGCAGCAACTGATCGTGATAGCGAGGAACACCACGAGACCTAGCATTAGAGCCAACGGACTTTTCACCATCGTTGCAAAGATGAACATCGCGATTCCGCCCGTTACGCCGGTCAAGGCTCCATTAAATGTTCCAAGCAACATTTCCTTGATCAGGAGCGTCCGTTGTCTGCCCGACCTTAAATCGCCCAGGGTCATCCCGCGCAAACATACTGCCAGTGCCTGTACTCCGGTGTTTGCTGCCTGACCGATGAGGACCGGCAGAAATACTGCCAGCGCAATGATGCGGTCGATCGTTTCCTGAAAAGAACCGACCACGACCGCAGCAAGTAACCCGCAGAATAAATTTACCTGAAGCCAGGGATGTCGAAATTTCAGGCTCCGCAGCCATGGCGTGGTCAGGCGCTCCTCGCTTTCTACACCGACCATTTCGCCCGGTTGCGCGCTTAATTCGATCGCCTCGGCCTCAAACAACATCTGGCCACGCAAGAGGCCGAGGAGTCGTCCCGTTTTTTCGCAGACTGGATACACAGGATAATGCCGAACAAGTACCGCTCTCATTGCGTCGGGGAGCGACATCTCTGGCATGAGGTAAAATGGATTCGTGAGCATGATTTCCTCGAGACGCTGACTGCTGTGCGCCAGGAGCATGTCGCGCATCACAACGACGCCGAGGAGTTTCTCCTGTTCGTCTGTGACAAAGCCGTAGGTGATAATTGCTTTTCTGGCGAGTCGCCGAATTTGTTCGGTTGCTTCGGCGATTGTCGTTTGCGGACGGAAGACTGCCAATGGCGGCTGCATTAATCGTCCGATGGTACGCTCCGGGTACGTTTGATTCCGCATCCATTGCTTGTTGGTTTCAGGGGAAGCGGTGGCCAGAATGGTCTGCCTCCTTGAGGGATTGAAGCGTTGGAGAATCTTCAGTGCCGAAGCCGGATTTAACAGCTCCAGCATTTGAACAACAAACTCATCCGGATACGGCTCCAGCATCTTGGCCGCCTCCCGCGGATCGTGTTCGACCAGCTTTGTAAACAGCGTCCTTACTTCTGGTTCAATTTCCCGGATAGCGCCGGATTCAATTTCTTGGTCGTTCATGGAGCGAGTCTGGCCAGCCGACACGGCAGTGGCAATATCAACTGTCCAAATCGATGGCAATATTCTATAGCAGCCGACTTGGAAATCGCCGCTGCTCGTCGATCTTCAGTTGTGCGTGTTCTCGTTATTACAGGGGCGGGTGTTTCGGCTGAAAGCGGGATTCCAACGTTTCGTGGCAAGGATGGCTACTGGCGCAATCTGGATCCGATAAAATTGGCGACACCGGAAGCATTCGCGCGCGATCCGGAACTAGTCTGGCAATGGTATCGCGAGCGGCGCCACAGTATTCGCAATGCACAACCAAATGCCGCGCATGAGGCGATTGCCGGTCTGGCGCAAGGTGCAGATGAATTTCTGCTGGTCACGCAGAACGTGGACGATCTGCACGAGCGCGCTGGCCTTGCCAGGGGGGAGATGGTGCAAATTCACGGAGACATTTTCGTTACCAAATGCTCGCGCTGCGATTTCGAGCAAGAGCAGGAGCACGAGCAAGAGCGAAATGGCGTCACGAGATGTACCAAATGCGGCGCGCTCATGCGGCCCGGCGTGGTTTGGTTCGGAGAGCCTTTGCCTTCGCGTGAAATCGAACGCGTTGAGAATTATTTGCAGCGCGACCCCTGCGGGGTTGTGATTGTGGTTGGAACGACGGCAACGTTTGGATACATCATTGATTGGGCGCTGCGTGCGAGCCGCCGCGGTGGGGAGCTCATCGAAGTAAATCCCGAGGAAACGCCGCTCTCGCGATTTGCGACACGATTAGTGCGGGAGCCAGCGGCGGTAGCGCTGCCGCGATTGATCGATCGATTGGTCGCGTAGTTGCCGAAATTAGGGGAACGCATAGAGCGCGACCGACGGGCGCGGGAGTGTCGTTGCACCGGACACCGACCGATCTTTCTTCGGCGTTTACTCGTGCACTTCCTTTGGCGCGAGAGAGGCGGCGATTTTTTCGAAGCGCGGGTCGCCGCGCAGCGGATCCCAAATCGGGTGAAGACGCAACTGACCGTAGCTTAAGCGGCCGGGAAGTTGAATGGCCTGCGTTAGCTGCTCGATCGCGAGATCTTTTTCCCCCACCCAGGCACAGGTGACGGCAAAAAATCCCATTATGAGCGGCCCGTTGATGGAATCTTTGCTCGGAGGCGTCAGTTCGACGGCGCGGCGGCCTTCGCGCAAGGCGTCCTCTTTTCGGCCAAGTCCGGCGTCGATAAGACCGAGCACGCAAAGTGCCGGGCCGTAATCGGGCTGTGCGTCCACGATGCGTTGCTGCGCGACGCGGGCGGTTGTAAAGCTGGCGTGCGCCGCTGCCGCGTCACCTTTCCACCGTGCGAGCAGGCCTTCACCGAATGCGCGGCTGAATTGGATGGCGTCCGGTCCGTAGGTATCGTCACCGAGGTCGGTGAGTGCCCGCTCGGCCGCGGCGGCATCGCGCTCAGCCGAAGCCAGAAAAATGCGAAGGGGGGCCAGGTGAGCGCTGGATGCAGGATGTTGCTGAATGGACGATGCGATTATTTTATGCAGCGGCTGCGTATCCGCTTTCCAAGCAACTTCCAACTGCCCGCGGGCAAGTCGCGCGTCGAGGTCATTTGGTCTCAATGCGAGGATGCGATCGAGAACGGCGGCGTCCTTGGCATAGTCGCGCAAGGATTCGTAGCTCAAAGCAATCTGCCAAAGGATGGAAACATTGTTTGGATCTACCTCAAGGGCACGCTCCAGGTTGCGGGCGGACTCCGGCCAGCGTCCCTGGCGGCGGTCGATATAACCACTCAATTCAAACACTCTTGCGTCATTGGGTAACGAATGGCGGGCGATTTCGATTTCCGCACGAGCGCCCTCATAATCCAATTTGCTGTAGAGATGGCCTGCCTGAGCCAGATGCGCTTCGGCTGCGTCCGGCTGCAATCGCAGGGCGGCATTGATTGCCTGTTCGGCCGATGCAAGCCGGGCCCGCGTATGGTCCTCACCCAAGAGATAAAGTTGATCATGTGCCTGGGCGAGCCTGCAGTAGGCATTGAAGAAGTCGGGGTCGCGTGCGATTGCCTGCTCAAGGAGACTGATCGCTTCCGAGAAATTCTCCTTTATGTTCTGAGTGGTCGGGGCCGCATCGATCGCTTCTGTGGCGCGGATATACAGATCGTAGGCGGCAAGATCTTTCGTAGGTTGTTTTTCGATGGCCGACCTTTCGCGCGGCGAGATTTTGGCCTGAAGTTGATCGGCAATTTTTTGGGCAATCTCGCTTTGGATGGCGAAGACATCGGCCAAGTCCCGATCATATTTATCGGCCCAGACGTGTGTGTCATTGCGGGCATCGATTAACTGGGCGCTTACCCGGACACGATTCGCGGATCGCTGCACGCTGCCTTCGAGGACGTGCGCCACCTTTAGTGCCTGCGCGATTTCCGGAAGGTTGCGCGATGATGTGTTTTTATACTGCATCACGCTGGTGCGGCTGATCACTTTCAGATCGGCGATTTTCGCCAGATCAGTCAAAATCTCGTCCTGTACCCCATCGGCAAAGAACGCGAACGCTTTGTCCTCACTGAAATTTTCAAATGGCAAGACTGCGATGGATTTGGTGGAAACGCGGTCTGACATGCTCTGCCTGGGTACCGCAGTGAAGCGCCCTAAGAAAAATAACCCAATCGAAATCGCACCTGCGATCACAACCACGTAAATCCAAACGCGATTGTGTTCTGGTTTTTTCGGCAATTCGTCCGCGAATTCCGTTCGCTTCAAGCCTTCCGGCGTCAGCTCAAACGCCCACGCGATTATTAATGCAATCGGGAAACCGAGCGCAGTCACTGCGACGAACATTTTCATCGTCCACGGCGGCGCTTCGAACGTCGGAAATAAGATCGATGCCGCTTGCAGCAGCAGCCACGCCACGACCGCATAGGCAATCGCAACTTTATAAACGTTACGCCGCTTCAGCTCGGAGAAGAAGTTACGCGGATTCACGGTTTGTCCCGCCGCGGACTTTTCCAGATTACTTCGGATAATGACAGATAAACCAGCTGAGGTGGTTTCTAAAGCGGAAACTAGCGCGAGAGTATGGCAGCACTCTTAGCCATAGTTCTCGGCAGATCCGATCGCGCGCAGGTAACGTTGCGCCGATCGCGCGACGGCGTCTTTAGCGTTTGATAGCAGGTTCGCTCTCCACCACGCGCCGTAAATTTGTTCGAATGGGAACCTTTCGATTCTCTCAAGGATTTGGTGGATTGCAACAGGTCCGAGCGGAATCAGGTTGGGATAACTCCGCATGAAACTCACATACCGGCGATCTTGCACCACTTGAATGATGTCGCCAGTCAGCAGCGCCCCTTTGCCATTTGCGCCGCCTGGCCAGTGCAGAACAGTGCCGCCTTCGAAATGCCCGCCACAGTTGATCAGCATCAGACCATCCCAAAGTGGAAGCATCGTTTCCTCCCAAAATTGAATGCGCGGACTTTTGCGCATCACCCAGTCGCGATCCTTAGCATGCAGGAAGATTTGCGCGTCGAAACGCTCGGCCCATTCCACCATCGCCGAGTAAAAATGGGGATGGGAAATTGCAATGCCGCGAATGCCGCCGCGCGCCTTGATTGTTGCTATGGTTGCTTCGTCGAGGAAGGTGATGCAATCCCAAAGCAGATTTCCGTCCGGCGACCGTAAAAGCAAAGCGCGCTGGCCAATGGCAAAATCTGGCTCAGTTCCGATTCCCACGAGGTGCGGTGCCTCATCTTTCAAGCGGTTTCGATGCCGGGTCGTCATTCGTTGAAGCGTCGTCCACGCCTGGCCTTCGTGACGCACGAATTGCCGTTTATCTTCACAAATTGGACAGGAGGTTGGCGACTGTGCGCTTTCATCAAACTGGGTTCCGCATTGAACACAGACGAAGTTTTCCACCGCCGTGACCTTATCAGACGGGAGCAAAGGGCGAAAGCTGTAGCCGCTTCGCTGTGCGAGGCGAAATAACCACAGATCGAGAGACCACCGCGTCGCCAACGGGGTGACGGCGATAATTCAGCTAGTTCTTGCGGCGAACCGACCCGGCGCCGGTGATGTGTTTTTCAATCGTCGGATTGCCGGAATAGGTAACTTTTCCCGCGCCGGTAATGGCGACTTTCAATGTTTCGGCAACTGCGACTTCCGCGTCGCCTGCGCCTGTCGTGGAGATTTCGGCGGTCTTGGTTTGGAGTCCGCTTGCCTCCAACTTGCTAGCCCCGGTCATATCAGCAAGGAGTTCATCGACGTTTCCGTCGAGCGAAACATGTGACGCACCGCTACCTTCAAGAGCAAACTTGGGTCCGGTGAGCTGGTTTGCGGTGAGCTTTACAGCGCCGCGGATCCTTGCGGCTGCTCTTGTTGGGCTGGAGATAACGACCTTGATTCCATGTGTTGGCCAGATTTGGTCGTGCGTGCGCAAATGAAGCGCATCGCCCGAGACGTCACTCTCGACATAAGAAAGAAGGTTTTCGTCGGTCGTGATGCGGAGAGCAGGGGACCCGCTTTGCCATTCGATTTCGAATGCTCCGCCTGCGTCCATCTCGGTAAAGGCGCTAATTGTTCGGTCCTCTGTTTTGATGCGCCCATTGCCTCGAATCCCCACCCATCGGCATCCAGCGGCCAGCACGACGCACGCAGCCAAAAATATAAAAATGGTCTTCTTCATGGGAAATATGACTTTGCTAGTTACGATGCAACGGCGCCTCGCTTTGGATTCAAGAAATTCTGGGCTGTAACGATTGTCATTCCGAGCAAGGTCGAGGAATCTCTGACTGCTCGAGGGTTAAAGTATTAGAGATGTCTCCAGACCTTCGCATAAAGCTACGGCTCGGCAGGCGACTACGCTCGACATGACAAGACTACTTCACAATTTTTATCTTCGCTGTCTCCGCCAAAATATCATCGACGTAGAATTCAACGCGGTAATCACCGACTGCCCAGCCGTCTTCCGGCCGCGCCAGCGTGAATGCTCCATGAGCATTTTGGCTTTCAACGGTCGCTGAAGCTTCGTCCACCTTGTAGCCTTGTGGAAAATCCTCGCCGATATTCTCCGCGATCCACACCGCCTTGAGCTTTCCACCCTTTCGCAAGCGCTGTCCGTGCCAACGCACATAAATCTGGGGTGCATCCGATGAAAACGTCGTGCTTGGTTTCCCGAATTGATCGTTTGCAAAGGTCACGGACAGCCGCTTCGACGCTGCCTCCGATTTCACCTCCGGTCTATTCTCGATTTTAGGTCGCTCAGCCAGTTCCAGGGAAATTCGTTCGAGCAAATCGCCGTCCGTGCCACGCATCGTCGTAACATCTTTAACAATTCCAGTGCCCGGCACGAACCAGCGATCGATTGTCATCCGGCTGGGTGAGCTTTGCTCTCCACGAATATGGAACGCATGAAATTAGCCGGCTGGCACTTCAATATCTTCTTCGCCGGTCACATTGTACTGCTGATGCACTTTTAAATCGCCAGCCTGACCATCAAAATTCCAGGTCGCTCCCTGCTTGAGCGGCGAAGCAACCATTGTTTGCGGCGGATTAAACTTGATCAGTTCGCCGTCCAGATTAATTCGCGCCCAACAGGTTATTCCGCGTTCATCGACGGTAACAAGATCTGTATTCGTGATCGAACTAGCCCGGTGCATTTCGAATTTGAGAAGCTCTTTCCCGTCAACGTCCTCCATTCCATCAAGGCGGTAGAGCACCGATAGCCGAACCTTTCCATCAGCGTCTGATTTCAAACTAGAAATAGTAAGGCCTTTTCCAAGTTCTTCCGTCATGCTGTATCGCCACGTCGTCCCGGGATTAATGGGAAGGAGCGGAGCAGCCAATGCCGAGGCAGACAAAAACATCAGGGCAAGAACCAAACTCCATGGCGGCGCGCCCAGCGGTCGCACCCTTCCAATATCACGCAATCTGTGTAGTCTGCGAACGATCATGTTTCGGAAATATTGCACAGCGATGTGGATCCTCGTCCTCGTTTTTTCTTTAGGCCTCATTCCGCTTGCTGCTGAAACGGCAAGATCCGGCCGGCATATCGTCGTCATTGTGTGGGACGGAATGCGCCCGGATTTCGTCAGCGAGGAAACAACTCCGACCCTTTGGAAGCTCGCCCGTGAAGGAGTCACTTTTCGCAATCACCACGCGGTTTATCCCAGTGCAACGATGGTAAACGGAACAGCACTGGTGACTGGTGTTTACCCCGGCAAAAATGGTGTGATCGCAAATTATGAGTACCGCCCGGAAATCGATCGTAGCCGATCAATTAATATCGAAAGCCAGGCAGCCGTGAGCAGGGGAGATGAAGTTTCCGGCGGCAAATTCATCTCCGTTCCGACCATCACCGAGCTTGTTCAACGCGCGGGTGGGCGAACGGTGATTGCCAGTGCGAAAACTGTCGGTCTTTTGCTGGATCGACATGCAGGTATTGGGACTGCGAAAAACTGCGTCACGCTTTTCGCAGGGCAGACGCTTCCTCGTGACGTTCTTATCCCCATCGTTGCCGCGCTCGGCCCGTTTCCATCTGCACACTTACAACGCGACGCCTGGACGACCAAGGCAGTGACAGATCTTCTTTGGAAAGATGGCCTGCCAGCTTTGTCGGTGCTTTGGCTGGGGGAGCCGGATCTGACGGAGCACGAATCTGCCCCCGGCGCGCCACCCGCGCTCGCTGCGATAAAATCGTCTGATGAAAATCTCGCTGCTTTGCTCTCGGCGTTAGATAAACAGGCTGTGCGTGAAACAACAGATCTGTTTGTGGTTTCCGATCATGGATTCTCGACGATCAGGCGGTCGATCGATTTACGAAAAATCCTGAGCGGCGCCGGCTTCGTCGCGAAGACTGAATTCGATGACGAGCCGAAACCTGGAGACATCATGCTTGTTGGGAATGGCGGCAGTGTTCTCTTTTATGTCATCGGACACGAGGCGGCACTCGTGCACCGCCTCGTCGAATTTTTGCAACAATCAGATTTTGCTGGAGTGATTTTTACCAAACAGGGTCTGCCAGGAACTTTCCGTTTAGATGACGCCAAAATCGACAACCCCAATGCGGCGGACGTTGTCATGGCTTTTCGTTGGAACGATTCGAAAAATCAATTCGGCACTCCGGGAATGATCGATGCTGATTGGCAACGCGAAGCGGGGAAAGGAACTCACGCCACGCTCAGTCGATTCGACATGCATAATACCCTGATCGCAGCAGGCCCGGATTTTCGCCGCGGCCAAACGGACGATCTAACCACAGGCAATGTCGATCTTGCGCCCACAATCTTGCACATTCTTGGAATTAAATTGGCGCAAGGAATGGACGGCAGAGTTTTGTCCGAAGCAATGGTTAGTGTCGATCAGGTGGCCGCTGGAAGAAAAACGGAAACGAAGACAATCGAAGCCAAAAAAGATTTCGCGACCGGAACCTGGCGACAATCGATGAAGATCAGTCGTGTAGGTTCAACAACTTATCTTGATGAAGGCAATGGCGCGTTTGTTCCGAGATAGGTTTCGCTCATCGCGGCCGAATGAATCTGCGAGTTAGAGGGTTCATTTTTCCTTGCGACTCGACCAATGGATCGCGCGGATGCGCCATCTCGATTCATCCTTTGTCAGCACCATCAACTCGACGCCCGCGCTGTCGACTTTGCGGCCCTGGAAAGTTCCCGTCGTTTTACTCGTCGCTATCGTCCAAGCGACGTTGCCTTCTTGCCTGACTATCAAAGGCGAACGCTCAGTTTTCGTTGCACTGGCGAACGCGATGTCTTCGGCCAAATGTCTGCCCTCGTATTCTGCGCGCGTTTGCGATTCTCCACTTTCAAGAATCAGTGCGTCCGGCGAAAGTGCCGCAAGCGCTGCTGCACGGTCAGCGTGAGTTAGAGCTTGGTGAAAACCTTCAACTGCCGCTTGGATTTCTCCCGCGTTAGTGGGAGCCGGTTGTCCACGTATATTAGTAGCCGCAAATGGGAGCAGCAGCAGACTAACGAACCATAATCTGAAATTTACTCTCGCGCTCTTCAATGCAGTGTGTTCAGTTTCGCCTTCATCTGATCAATCTCTCGCTGCTGGCTTGAAATGATCTTGCGGCATAGTTGTTTGATTTCTGGATCGTTGATCGCTGCTTGCTCGCACATAAGGATTGCACCGCCATGATGAGGGATCATCGACCGCAAAAATTGCTTATCTGAGATTGCGACTTGTCGCCTGATCCCCAACCAAAAGAGGACAAGGGCGATAACACTCGCGGTCGCAATCAGCGCGTTCCATTTCTTGTTCGGATACATTGCGCTCATCAACGCAAGTTCGATAAGCACCATCGGAGCGGCCATGAGGCCAGCCATATAGGCTTGGTTGAAGTTGGAAAACACGTTCGAAAAGGAATCAACCATTGCATACATGAGCAGGTACATGGCTGGGAAGGACAAGACGGTCATGATCATGAGACGGATGTAATGATGTTTGTTCATAAGACTTATTAATCTCTTTACTAATGTTGATGTCCCGTGTGCGTCTCTTAAGAGCCTCCTTTACGGCGAAATCTGCGCAATCCCAGATAATGCGTCGGGTTTTTTTCGAATGTCTCGAAGCACAGCGGACAGCAGAGCGCTACCATTGTGTCTTCTACCCGCAGGTGGCAAAATCCCTCGCCCTCTAATACAGATTTTCCGCAAACGATGCAGTGCTTTTGCCAGTCGGTTCCTTCGTCGAGTGAATCTCCAATAGCCATATCTTGTTTTCCTAACTAGTGATGCTTGTAGTAGCCGACTCCTTTGATGTCATTCCAAGAAGTGGTTTGATGGCACCGATAACACTGATCGACTTGAGCTACGCCACAGCATTCGGCAACCCGCCAATCTTCTTGTTTAGCCACCGTCTTCGAGACCATGTTGAAGTGCTCCATGTAATGGCTCGGCGGGGCCTGGTGGCATTGCGCACAGGAATGCGAGGAAGCCGGCGGATGGCGAAATTCGGAGATCGTCCACGCAGTGGTGCTGTGGCATGCCGCACAATCGGTGCCGAATAATCCGAAATGTCGATCTTTCGTTTGATGACAAGTCGCACAATCAAGCAACCGTTCCTCGGGCTTGAGCTGCGTGTTCTGAAAATCGCCACCGCCTTTTCGGTCCGCGAGCCATTGTTTGAGTTGCTTCGCTTGCACAGCATGCGCACCATCTGTTTTCGCGTCGTGCTTCGCGTGTTTCAAAGCGATCTGCGTTAGCGCGGTGTGATCCATTTGCGTGATGCGCGCGACATGTCCCTGATGCTCGGTGTGGCACGCGACGCAGGAGCTGATCTGCTCGTGAAACGCGGTCGGCTGACGTTGCAACAACGCCTGATCGTTAGCGTGGCACACAATGCAGTTTTGCGCCTCGACTCCTTTGACCGGTGTATGACACGCGGCGCAGTTGTTTCCGAGAAAGGCATGCGATTGCGAGAGTTCACCGGGACGAACCGCAAGCTCGGCGATAACTTGCGCGCGCTTGAAATGCAGCAGCGTGAGCGTGGCAGCCGCGACGGAGAGAATGACAAGCGCAAGATAAAGGACCGGCTTGTTCATTGCAGCCAGCGCAGGCCAAAGTAGATGCCGGATGTTATATGCGCGGTGAGCAGCGCGTACATCGCGAGGGAAAGAACGATGTGGAACTTGAGCGCGCGCGAGAACCAGCGCCTGAGCAGCTCGTCCGTGCGAATGGAATACTCCAGATCCGCCACGCTATCGGCGAGTAGGGTGACGCGGCTGGCGGCCTCATCGAGGACCAGCGGTATTCCGATGGAAGCAAGACCGGCGGCGAACAAGCGCACTTTCGGAAGCGCCTTCCTTTCGGCGGCAGATTTCTCCATTACACCCCATGCGCTGTCGAGATCGCCGCGCGCGGTTTGCAAGAGAAGGAGCTTATCCTTCAGATCGACGTTCACGAACGGCGTCAGATAACGCAGCACGTAGCCGGTGACCACAACGAGGAGCATTGTGGCGGTGAGCGCGATCCCGACCGGGCTGGTGTACTTGTGCCCGGTGTGAATAAGCGCGAGCAACGCTCCGACGATCCCCGTGTAGATGTGAATCGTGAGCCAGCTTGAGAGGGAGATGTGTTTGGTAATGCGCGGCCTCAGCAAAGGAATGCGCTTGGCCGCGACGTAAACCAGCGGGACGAGCATCAACACCGCGCCGGAAATTCCAAACACCGCGCCGGTGCCGCTGCCCGCAAACCGCGGCGAAACATGCAGGAGGAAACCGAGCCAGCCCACCACGAGCACTGCAAAGATGCTGGTGACAATTACGCGTTCGTGATTCTTCATCGCTACGCCTGGACTGTCACTGGCGTGCGCGGCTCGGCCTGGCAGGCGAGGATAATATTGTTCGCTTTGTCATCATCGGTAAGCGCATCCTGGACTGCCATGTCCACTTCGCCCGAGGTCATCTTCACTTTGCAGACGCCACACACTCCGATCCGGCACGAGAAATCAATGCCGATCCCTAGGTCCTCCGACAATTCAAGGATCGTTTGATTCGGGCGAATGTTCGCAGTCTTGTTGTTCTTCGAAAATGTAACCAGCGGGCCGGTCGCAGCGACCGTCGGCTTTGCGGTCGTCGCGAGAGCGCTGAGCGGTGGTTTAATGGCCCCGAACTGCTCGGTCTTGATGTTGTCCGGAGAAACGCCGATCTCGCGGAGGATCATTTTGGTCGCGTCCATCATCGGCACCGGCCCGCAGATGTGAACTCGGCGCGCAGCGAGGTCGGGAACCGTCGCCATGAGGAACTCCTTCGTGACGCGTCCACGTGGACCGGTCCACTCCGG
>WNGB01012403.1_pt1 | contig 13281 bp, 11 predicted proteins | sample 5400681 | NCBI WGS metagenome assembly WNGB01 (sample SAMN13153367, study PRJNA577476) | soil metagenome | isolation source: 115 cm soil or saprolite under grassland replicate 2 | place: USA:California | collected 2016-06-15 | reverse complement strand
CGACCGAACACCAGCGCGCCGACCACGCCCGGCAACGTGTACGCGGCCACCGCGCCGCCGACCCACAGCCCCGCGGTCGCCTGCGGCGCGAGCTCGATGGCGAGCCACGCCACCGCGACGAAGCTCATCCCGTCCCCGAAGTACGAGACCGCGAAGCCGAGGATCAGTCGCCGGAACACCCGGTTGGCGAGCACCGGCCGGTAGGCGGAGGGGACGAGGCGGCTGTCAGTCAGGCCCGCGATCGCCGGACGGCTCAGCGCAGCTCCTGGATGCGGACGAGGTTGCCCGCGGGATCGCGGACGGCGCAGTCGCGAACCCCGTACGGCTGCTCGGTCGGCTCCTGGACGACCTCGGCGCCGCTGGCCTGCAGCCGCTCGAAGGTGCCGTCGAGGTCGGCGGTGGCCAGGTTGATGGCGGCGTAGGTGCCCTTGGCCATCATCTCGGCGATGGTGCGGCGCTCGTCGTCGGTGATGCCGCATCCGGGCGCGAACGGCGGCTCCAGGACGATGGACGTGTCGGGCTGGTCGGCGGGGCCGACCGTGATCCAGCGCATCCCGTCGTACCCGACGTCGTTGCGGACCTCGAAGCCGAGGGTGTCGCGGTAGAAGGCCAGGGAGGCGTCCGGGTCGTCGTGCGGGAGGAAGCTCGCGTGGATGGTGATGTCCATGGCGGTCATGCTAGCTGCGGCTCGGGGGCCGGTGCTTCTCGATTCCTGACCGGTCTGGTCACCCGGTTCGCCACGCACGACGGCATCCCCGCCGTCGCGCGCGCCGCGTGGCGCCGGTAGGTGCTGGGCGGCACGCCGACCAGCTCGGTGAAGCGAGTGCTGAAGGTGCCCAGCGACGAGCAGCCGACCGCGAAGCAGACCTCGGTGACGCTGAGGTCGCCACGACGCAGCAGCGCCATCGCGCGCTCGATGCGCCGCGTCATCAGGTAGCCGTACGGCGACTCGCCGTAGGCCAGCCGGAACTGGCGGCTGAGGTGGCCGGCCGACACGTGCGCGCCGCGGGCGAGCGCCTCGACGTCCAGCGGCTGCGCGTACTCCCGGTCGATCCGGTCGCGGACGCGGCGCAGCCGTGCGAGGTCGCGCAGGCGCTGCGCCGCAGCGGGTCTGCTGGTCACCTGCGAGATCGTGCCACGTCGCGCCGGAGTTGCCAAGCGCCGCTGGCGTCCCACCCCACTCCGCGTCCGCTCTGGCCCGGTCTGCTCTGGGCCGCCCGGGACGGCCACCCTCCAAGAGCCGAGGGTCACGCCCGCGTCAGGCCGGCCGGCCCTACGGCCGAGGCGCCGTAGGAGGCATGCTCCCGCCACGGGCGGCACACCACGGGTAACCGCGATGCGGGTCACCGCAGACCACCTGAAGCCCGCAGTGCGCCGCCCGCTCATGCCAGGGTACGGCCGGCCGCGCGAGCGGCCGCTGGGGAGGGGCCGAGCTCCGTGTCACGGAGTTGGTGCCCTCGAGCCGCGCGCCCTGGGGGCCGAGCGCCTCTTCGACGGCTTCGAGCTGCTGGACCCCGGCGTGGTGGAGCTGCCGCGCTGGCGCCCGGACGCCAGCACCCAGGTCCCTGCCGACCCCGTCCCCATCTACGGCGGGGTCGGCCGGCTGGCGAGCGGGTAGCCACCTCCCACCCAGCTCCCCGGGCAAACGTACCCAGGCGAAGCTGGGTGCGTTCGCTGCCGAAGATGAGCAGGAGGGCTGGCGAGCGGGAGGTGCCCGGTGGAGGAGCGGACCGCGACCGCGACGTGGTGCCCTGGCTGCGGCCGTCCCGCCGGCGAGGTGTCCCGCTGCCCTTCGTGCGGGCTGCCGCAGACCGGCGCCGACGCCGACCGCCTGCGGGTGGTGGTGTGGCGCCTCTACGAGCTCGGCGAGCGGCAGCGGGCGCTGCTGGAGGAGACAGCCGCCCTGCGGCGGGAGCGGGGCCGGCTGCTGCACGCGCTCGGGCAGGGCGCGGCCGCTCCGGCCGGGACCACGGCGCGGCGCGAGTGGCGCCCGGAGATGATCCGCGGCGTCCTGCTCGGGCTCGGGTCGGTCCTGGTGGCGATCGCCGCGCTCATCTTCGCCGTGGTGGCCTGGGTCCGCCTCGGCGACCTCGGCCGCGCCGGCCTGCTGGCCGCCGCGACCTTGGTGGCCGCGGCGGCCAGCGCCGCGACCCGCCGGCGCCTGCCCGCCACGGGCGAGGCGCTCGCCGGGCTCGCGCTGGCGCTGCTGCTGGTCGACTGGTACGCGCTGCGCCGCGGCGGGCTCGGGGGCGGCTGGTCGGCCACCGCGTGGTGGGCGCTCGGCAGCGGCGCCGGCGCGGCCGTGGCGGCCGTCGCGGCGCGGTGGCTGCGGCTGCAACGCGTCGCCGCGCCGGCGCTCGCCCAGGTCTCGGCCGCGCTGACCGTCCTGGTGGTCGCGGAGGCTTCCTGGACGGTCGGGGTCGGGCTGGCGCTGGCCGCCGCCGCCTCCGCCGCGGGCGGTGGCTGGCTGGGCGGCCGCGCGGGCTGGCGCGGCGCCGCGGTGGCGTGCGCGGCCGGTGCGGTCCTCCTCGATCTCGGCGCGGTCGGCCTCGCGCTGGGGTCCCCGCCCGTCACCGACCTGGCGGCCGCCGCCGGGCCCGCCGCGGTCCTTGCGGCCGTCGCCCTGGCCCCGGCCGCGGCCCTCGCCGTGCCCGGCTCGCCGGCGCGCCGCGGCGCGCCGGACGTGCTCGTGGCGGTCGCGGCGGGGGCGCTGCTCGCCGGCGCGGGCACGCTGCTCGCGGCGCGGTGGGAGTCGTGGTCGCTGCCGGCCGCCGTGGCCGTGCTCGGAGCCGCCGCCGTCGGCCTCAGCCGCCCGCTGCCACGGGCGGTCCGGCGCGGGAGCGCGCTGGCGGCCGGCGCCACGCTCGCCGTGGGCGTGGCCGGCCTGCTCGAACCGCTCCTGCAGGCCGTGCTCGCTCCGCTGGTATGGGCGGCGAACCCGTGGACGGCGAGGCTCGACGCCGGCGCGGCGACCGCGGTCGAACGCCTCACCGGCGCGGGAGGCGGGCTCGCCGGCACCGGCCCGCTGGTCGTCGCGCTGCTGGCGTGCGCCGGCGCGGCCGGCCTCGCCGCCGCGCCGTGGCGCGGCCCGCGCCTGGTCGCCACGGGCGCGGCCGCCGCGGTCGCAGCGGCCGCGGCGACCGGCGTGGCGGCCGCGCTGCCGCTGGCGGCCGGCTGGCCGCTGTGGGCGGCGCTGCTGCTCCCGGCGGCGACCGCGCTGGCGGCGGTGACCGGAGCGGTCGCCGCCGACCGCGTCGCCCAGACCCTGCCGCCGCCCGACCGTGGCGCCGGCGCCGTGCCGCCCGACCGCGTCGCCCAGACCCTGCCGCCGCCCGAACACTACGCCGGCGGCCTGGCGGCGCGCGTCCTCGCCGGGTGCGCGGCGGCCCTGCTGGTGCTGGCGGCCGGCTGGGCGCTCGCCGCGGAGACCGGAACGCTCGCCTTCCTGGGGGCGGTGGCGGTGCCGGCGGCGCTCGCCACGGCCGCGTCCCGGAGCGGCTGGCTGCGCCAGGGCTGCGCGGCGGTCGCCGCCGTCGCCGTGGTCGGCGAGTGCGCGGCGGCGGCGGTGGGCGCGGGTGGCGGCGCCGCCGAGGCCGGCTTCGTGGTGGCCGCCGCGGCGGGTGCGGTGCTGGTGATGGGGACGCGGTGGCGCCGGCGCGCGGCGGAGGGCCCGGTCCTGGAGGCGCTCGGCCTGGGCATGGGCGCGCTCGGCGCCCTGCTCGCCGGCTGGGAAGGGCGCTGGCTCGCGGCCGCGCTGACCGCCGCGGTCCCGGCGCTGCTGGCCGCCGGGGCGTGGCCGGTGCGCCGCGCCTACCTCTGGAGTGGCGCCGCGGTCGCGGTCGCCGCCACCTGGGCGTGGCTGGCGGCCGCCGGGGTCACCGCGGTCGAGGCGTACACCCTGCCCGCGGCGGCCGTCGCCCTGGCGGCGGGCGCGCTGGCGCGCCGGGGCGAGGCGCGTCCCGGCTCCTGGCTCGCGTTCGGGCCCGGGCTCGCGGTGGCGCTGCTGCCGAGCCTGGTCCTGGCGGTCGACCGCGACGGCAGGGCGCGCCCGCTGCTGCTCACCGCCGCGGCGCTGCTGGTGCTGCTGGCCGGCGCCCGCGCCGGACTCCAGGCCCCGCTCGTCCTGGGCGCCGTCACCTTGCTGGGACTGGGCGCGGACGCCGTCCTGCCGGTCGCGGCCCAGCTTCCGCGCTGGATCACCATCGGCCTCACCGGCCTGCTGCTGCTGTGGCTGGGAGCGACCGCAGAGCGCCAGCTCACCCGGCTGTCACACGCCTGGAGCACACTCCTTCGTAACCAGTGAAATCATTTTGATAGTGATGAAGAGCCAGGTCATGAAGGAGCCTGCGCAATTCCCGCCCCCTCAGCTGGCCGGTCGGACCGGACGGGTCTGTGGCGCTCTCAGGCGCGGGTGGGCGCCGCTCCGAGGAGCGAGGGCCGGCCGTGGCGGCGCGCCCGCAGCTCGAAGGCGAGCAGGACAAGGGCCTGGACCATCACCAGGGTGCTGACCACCGCGGCGATGGTGCCGACGGCCGCCTGCGTGGCGGCCACGAAGTTGTAGAGCCCGTGCCACACCACCACCAGCAGGACGCTGCCACCCGAGCGGTTGTACAGCCAGGTCAGCACGAACGCGCCACAGGTCAGCCCGAGGAACATGCCGACGTACTCGAACGGCTGGAAGTCGCGGTAGGTGGCGATCACGAAGAACTGCGGCAGGTGCCACAGCCACCACAGCGGGGCGAGGACCAGCGTGGCGCTCAGGGCGCCGAGGCGCCGCTGCAGGCGCGGCAGCGCGAACCCCCGCCAGCCGGTCTCCTCGCCGAGGCTGCCGACGAACGTGATGATCAGCAGCGCGCCGACCACGCCGACCGCCGGCGTGCCGCTGAAGCGCCCGAAGTCGGCCACGGCGGGAAGGTCCTGCCCGGCCACGAGCAGGCCGGCCAGCGTGACCGCGAGGAAGGCGATAGGGCTGAGCGCCACCAGCCACCAGCGTGGCGCCACCCGCCAACGGCCCATGCGGGCCAGCAGCTCGCGCACGCCCGGACGGCCGGTCGTCCAGGCGGTGACCGCGAAGGCGGCGACCAGTGGGCCGAGGAGCGCCGGGGCGTGGGTCGGCCAGCCGTCGCCGCGGCGGACCACCTGGTGGGTCAGCGCAAGCGGGACGACCCACGCCCAGCTCAGCGCGTAGGCGAGGGCGAAGAACGCCAGCAGCGCCCCGGTCTCCGGCGCCGCGCCGGCCGCTCGCCGCCTGCCGCCCGCCCGCCGGATCGTGCCCCGAACCGTCGCCATCCCGCACCTCCAAAGCGGCACACCGGCGCGCCCTCCGGCTCAGTGAAGGGCCAGCGCCGCGGGCGCCGCAAGGGCCGTCCGGCCCGGCGCGCCGGGGCGCGAACGTCCCACCGACCTGTCCACGCGTGGGCCGTGCCCGTCAGGGCTCCGGATCGTGCATGGCGGCCTGTCCCGGGCTGACCGTGGCGCGGCTGGACCAGGAGGCGAGCGTGCGGACGTAGTTGGCCCGCTCGAAGCCGGCGGGGTCGGGCATGGCCCTGCGGCTCATGCTGCCGCGCAGCTCGGCCACTGAGGCGTACTCGCGCTCGGCGAGCACGGCGACCAGCTCCGCCTGGACCGTGGCGGCGTGCGACGGCCCATTGCGCAGCAGCGCCGAGGTCATCATGGCCACGTCCGCACCGGCGAGCAGCACCTTGGCGGCGTCCAGGCCGGTGTGGACCCCGCTCGAGGCCGCCAGCGAGGCGTCCACGTGCCCGTAGAGGATCGCGATCCAGCGCAGCGGCAGGCGCAGCTCGTCGGAGGTCGAGAGCACCAGGCGGGGCACCACGTCCAACGCGTCCAGGTCCAGGTCCGGCTGGTAGAAGCGGTTGAACAGGACCAGGCCGTCGGCGCCGGCCCGCGCCACCCGCACGGCCATGTTGGCCATGGCGGTGAAGAACGGGCTGAGCTTGACCGCGAGCGGGACGCTGACCGCCGCGCGCACCGCGGCGACCAGCTCCAGGTATCGCGCCTCCAGCTCGGCCGCGCCGACGCCCGGGTCGGTCGCGACGTCGTACAGGTTGAGCTCGATGGCGTCCGCGCCGGCCTCCTGCAGCCGGGTGGCGTGCCGCACCCAGCCGCCGGTGGTGGTGCCGTTGAGGCTGGCGACCACCGGGACCTGCAGCGCCTGCTTTGCCTGCTCGACGAGGTCGAGGTAGGACCAGGGCCCGGTGTTGTAGTCCTCGAGGTCGGGGAAGTACGACAGCGCCTCGCCCTGGTGCTCCGACGTCGTCAGCAACAGCCGGTCCAGCTCGACCTGGTCGTGGCTGAGCTGCTCCTCGAACAGCGAGGGCAGCACCACCGCGCCCACGCCGGCGTCATCGAGCCGTCGCAGGCCGTCGAGGTCGCCGGTCAGCGGCGACGCCGACGCGACCAGCGGCGAGCGCAGCTCCAGGCCGAGGTAGCGGGTGCGCAGGTCGACGGTCACGAGTCGTCCTCCTCCGAGGGGCGGGCCGGGGCGAGCCGCGGCGGCGGCAGGTGCGGCGCGGTGCGAGAGAGGCCGGCGAGCTGCTCGTACCAGCGCCAGCGCTCCCGCGCGTCCTCCTCGGCCAGCGTCATGAGCCGGTCGAACTCCGCGGGGTTGGTGCGCGCGAGCATGGCGAAGCGGGCCTCGCTCTCGGCGAACTGGCGCAGCGGCACCGCCGGCGGCTTGGAGTCGAGGTGGAAGGGGCGCTCGGCCTCCGGGTGGTAGCGGTACAGCGGCCAGTGGCCGGCCCGGACCGCCTCGCGCTCGTGCGCCATCGACTGCGACATGTCGAACCCGTGCGCGATGCAGGTCGAGTAGGCGATCACCAGCGACGGGCCCGGCCACGCCTCGGCCTCGGTCAGCGCCTTGACCGTCTGCATGTCGCTGGAGCCGAGCGCGACGCTGGCCACGTAGACGTTGCCGTAGGCCATCGCCGCCATGCCGAGGTCCTTCTTGCCGGTCGGCTTGCCCTGCGCGGCGAACTTGGCGACCGCGCCGCGCGGCGTCGCCTTGGAGGCCTGCCCGCCGGTGTTGGAGTACACCTCGGTGTCGAGCACCAGCACGTTGACGTCCTGGCCGGACGCGAGCACCGCGTCCAGCCCACCAGAGCCGATGTCGTAGGCCCAGCCGTCGCCGCCCACGATCCACACGCTGCGGCGGACCAGCTCGTCGGCGACGCCCTCCAGCTCGCGCGCCTCGGCGCGGTCGACGCCCGCCAGTCGGCGGCGCAGTTCGGCGACGCGCTCGTGCTGGCCGGCCACGGCCGCCTCGTCGCGCCCGTGCTCGTCGAGCAGGGCCCGCGCGAGGTCCTCGCCCACCTCCGGCGCGAGCCGTTCGAGCAGCCGCCTGGCGGCCGCCTCCAGCCGCTCGGACGCCAGGCGCAGGCCCAGGCCGAACTCGGCGTTGTCCTCGAACAGCGAGTTGGCCCAGGCAGGCCCGCGTCCGGCGGCGTTGGTCGCCCACGGCGTGGTAGGCAGGTTGCCGCCGTAGATCGAGGAGCAGCCAGTCGCGTTGGCCACCAGCAGGTGGTCGCCGAAGAGCTGGCTGATCAGCCGGATGTAGGGGGTCTCGCCGCAGCCGGCGCAGGCGCCGGAGAACTCGAACAGCGGCTGGCGGACCTGCGAGCCCTTGACCGTGTCCGGCGCGGTCAGGGAGCGGTCCAGCTCGGGGATGGTCTGGAAGAAGTCCCACCTGGCGCGCTCCCGCTCCAGGTAGGCGTCGACCGGGGTCATGTTGATCGCCTTGTGCTTGACCTCGCCCTTGGAATGAGCCGGGCAGACCTCGACGCAGACCCCGCAGCCGGTGCAGTCGTCCGGCGCGACCTGGATGGTGAGCCGGTGTTCCGGCAGGTCGCGGGAGCGGAAATCCTTGGACTCGAATCCCTCCGGTGCGCCCTGCAACGCTGACGGCTCGAACACCTTCATGCGAATGGTCGAGTGCGGGCAGACGATCGCGCACTTGCCGCAGTCGATGCAGATCGCCGGGTCCCAGACCGGGATCTCCGCGGCCAGGGAGCGCTTCTCCCAGCGGGCGGTGTCGGTGGGGAAGGCGCCGTCCACCGGCAGCGCGCTGACCGGCAGCAGGTCACCGTTGCCCTCCATCATCCGGGCGGTGACCCGCTTGACGAAGTCGGGCGCCTGCTCCGACACGGTCGGGCGCCGGTGGCGCGTGCTGGTCGCCAGCGCCGGCACCTCGACGCGGCGCAGCTCGGCGAGGGCGGCGTCGATCGCGGCGAAGTTGCGCGCGACCACCTCCTCGCCGCGCCGCGCGAACGCCTTCTCGACCCAGCGCTTGATGGCGGCGATCGCCTGGTCTCGGGGGAGCACCCCGGCGAGCGCGAAGAAGCAGGGCTGCATCACGGTGTTGATGCGGTGCCCGAGGCCGGCCTCGCGCGCGACCCTGGCCGCGTCGATCACCCACACGTCGAGGTGCTTGTCGAGGACCTCGCGCTGCACCTCGACGGGCAGGTGGTCCCAGACCTGGTCGGCGGGCCAGGGGCTGTTGAGCAGGAAAGTGGCGCCCGGCGCGGCGCGGCCGAGCACGTCCATGCGGTCGAGGAAGTTGAACTGGTGGCAGGCGACGAACTGGGCCTGCGCCACCAGGTAGGTCGAGCGGATCGGGCGGGGCGAGAAGCGCAGGTGCGAGACCGTCACCGAGCCGGACTTCTTGGAGTCGTAGACGAAGTAGCCCTGGGCGAACAGCTCGGTCCCCTCGCCGACGATCTTCACCGAGGTCTTGTTCGCGCTGACCGTGCCGTCGGAGCCGAGCCCCCAGAACACCGCGCGGAGCCCCTCGGCGTCCTCGGTCGAGAACGACGCGTCCACCGGCAGGCTGGTGCGGCCGACGTCGTCGTGGATGCCGACGGTGAAGTGGTTGCGCGGCCGCTCGTCGCCGGCGAGCCCGTCGAGCACCGCCTTGACCATGGCCGGGGTGAACTCCTTGGAGCTGAGGCCGTAGCGGCCGCCGACCACCAGCGGCGGCGGCGTCCCGTCGAGGGCGGCGCGTTCGGCCAGCGCGGTGACCACGTCCTGGTACAGCGGCTCCCCGGTCGCGCCGGGCTCCTTGGTGCGGTCGAGCACCGCGACCCGCCGCACGGTCGGCGGCAGCGCGGCGGCCAGCGCCGCCACCGGGAACGGCCGGTACAGGCGGACGGTGAGCAGGCCGACCTTCTCGCCCCCGCGGACCAGCTCCTCGACCGCCTCCGAGCCGGACCCCGAGCCGGAGCCCATCAGCACCACCACCCGCTCAGCGTCGGGGGCGCCCTGGTAGTCGACCAGGTGGTAGGCGCGGCCGGTGCGCTCGGCCAGGCGGTCCATGCGCGCCTGCACGATCCCCGGGACGGCATCGTAGAACGGGTTGACCGCCTCGCGGGCCTGGAAGAACACGTCCGGGTTCTGCGCCGAGCCGCGCAGCCGCGGCCGGTCGGGGGAGAGGCGCCGGTCCCGGTGGGCGCGCAGGTGCTCCGGGTCCACCAGCGCGCGCAGGTCGTCGTCGGAGAGCGGGCGGACCTTGGCGATCTCGTGGGAGGTGCGGAACCCGTCGAAGAAGTGCAGGAACGGCACGCGGGAGGCGAGCGTCGCGGCGTGGGCGACCAGCGCCAGGTCCTGGGCCTCCTGCACCGACGAGGAAGCCAGCAGTGCCCAGCCGGTGGAGCGGGCGGCCATCACGTCGGAGTGGTCGCCGAAGATCGACAGGGCGTGGGTGGCGATGGTCCGCGCGGCGACGTGGATGACCGCCGGGGTCAGCTCCCCGGCGACCTTGAACATGTTCGGGATCATCAGCAGCAGGCCCTGCGAGGCGGTGAAGGTCGTCGCCAGGGCCCCCTCGAGCAGCGCGCCGTGCAGCACCCCGGCGGCGCCGGCCTCGCTCTGCATCTCGACCACCTCGGGCACGTCGCCCCAGAGGTTGGGCCGGCCGGCCGCGCTCCAGGCGTCGGAGAGCTCGCCCATGGGCGAGGCGGGGGTGATCGGGTAGATGGCGATCACCTCACTGAGCCGGTGCGCCACGCGCGCCGCCGCCTCGTTGCCGTCGATGCAGGTCCACTCAGGTCCGGTCGTCATCTCGCGCTCCTCCGCTGGGTGGAGGCCCGCAGTGGCTGGCTCGCCGCCGCGAGCCAGCCTGGGCACCTCCTTCAAACCGTCGTGGGTCTGGGTGGCCTACCCCGCGTGGTCGGTCCGCACCTCCAGCAGCTCGAGCTCGGCGCCGCGCCGTCTCGGCGAGACCGCGCCACAGGACGGGCACACGGTGGCGACGCCCTCGACCAGGTCGTCGTGGCCGAGCGGCCCGGCGAAGCCGCAGGCGCACTCGAGGGTGACGGCGAGCGGCTCGGTCCGAAGCTCGGCCTCGGCCAGCACGCCGTCGCCGGAGAGCAGCTCGAAGGCCTGGCGCAGGGCCGCCTCGGGGAGGGTGGCGGCGTGGCGCACGCGCACGAGCCGGACGCGGGCGCCGCCGGCGCGGCGCTCGCACTCGCCGACCAGCTCGGCGACCAGGGACAGCTCATGCACGGCGGTGCTCGGACACGATCCCGGCGACGGCGTCGGCGACGCCGGGCAGGGCGTCCCGCACCGGCGGCGACAACGGCTCGCCAGCGCCGAACGAGACGGCGCCGACGCTGACCAGGAAGACCGGAGGCGGCGGGCCGTACAGCTCCGCGCTGAGCGCCACCAGGGCCGAAGGGTCGAGCCGGTGCGACCAGAGCGTCCCGCCGGGGGACGGCGCCACCCGGCCGACCGACACCTCCCCGGCGGCGGGCGCCTCGCGCGCGTCGACCAGCACCACCAGCGCCGCGCGGCTGAGGTCCTCGGCCAGCTCCGGGGTGAGCTGCTGGCGGGCGACCACCTCGACGCCGGCCAGGCGCGGGTCGGCGACGAGCAGCTCGGCGGCGCGCCAGCCGACGGCGTCGTCGCCGCGCAGCGTGCTGCCGTAGCCGACCACCAGGATCGGGCCGCTCACCGTTGCAGCGCGGCGAGCAGGCGCCCGTCGGGCGCCAGCAGCTCGATCCGCAGCGGCATCTCCCCGACCGCGTGGGTGGAGCAGGACAGGCAGGGGTCGTAGCAGCGGATCACGGCCTCGACCCGGTTGAGCATCGGCTCCTCGAGCTGGTCACCCTTCACGTAGTGCCTGGCGACCTGCAGCACGCTGCGGTTCATCGCCAGGTTGTTGTGCCCGGTGGCGATCACCAGGTTGACCCATTGCACGATGCCGTCGTCGTCGACCCGGTAGTGGTGGATGAGCGTGCCGCGCGGCGCCTCGGCGACGCCGACGCCCTCGTTGCGGTTGACGCCGGCACGGGAGCGCACCCGCGGCGCGAGGATCTCCGGCCCGAGCAGCAGCTCCTCGATCCGCTCGATGCCGTAGAGGATGTCGATCAGCCGGGCGTAGTGGTAGTGGAACGAGCTGCTCGGCAGCCTGCCGAGGCGTCGGCGGAACTTCTCCAGCTCGGCGTCGGCGCGCGACGTGCCGAGCCGGTCGGCGACGTTGAGGCGCGCCAGCGAGCCGACCCGGTAGACGCCGTCGGGGTAGCCGTGCTGCCGCCAGTAGACCGACTTCAGGTACGACCAGGGCTCGACCGCCTCGCCCAGGTACTCCCAGTAGGGCCGCGGGTCGATGCGGTCGGCCAGCAGGCGGCCGTCGGCGCCGACCACGCGCAGCAGGCCGTCGTAGGTGTCGACGGTGCCGTCGACGTCGACCAGCGCCATGAACGCCGAGGGGAAGTCGCCGAACCGCGCCGCCTCCTCCTCCCAGCGGGCCAGCGAGGACTTGTACCAGTCCAGCGCCCGCTCGGTGGCGGCCAGCGCCTCGGGCACGGTGGCGAGGATGCGGTCGCGGACCTCGGCGGTCAAGGGCGCGTCGACCCCGCCGGGCACCACCCAGGCGGGGTGGATGCGCTTGCCCCCGAGCCACTCGATGATCTGCTGGCCGAAGCGGCGCACGCCGATGCCGTCGCGGGCGAGCCGCGGGTTCTCCCGCGCCAGGCCGACGATGTTGCGGCTGGCCGGGTCGCCGTCGAAGCCGAACAGCAGGTCGGGCGAGGAGAGGTGGAAGAAGCTGAGCGCGTTGGACTGCACCAGCTGGGCGAGGTTCATCACCCGGCGCAGGTCGGCGCCGACCGGGGGCGGGGAGACCGCCAGGATCTCGTCGCACGCCTTGGACGAGGCGACCAGGTGGCTCACCGGGCAGATGCCGCAGATGCGCGCCATGATCGAGGGCAGCTCGTGGACCGGCCTGCCCTGGCAGATCCGCTCGAAGCCGCGGAACTGGGTGACGTGGAAGCGGGCGTCGGCGACCTCGCCCTGCTCGTCGAGGTGGATGGTGATCTTGGAGTGCCCCTCGATCCGGGTGACCGGGTCGATGACGATCTCGCGGCTCACGTGGCGTCTCGGAGTCATCGGCCGAAGCGGGCGTCGCCGGTCCGTGGCTCGCGGCCCTCGAGCAGGTCGTCGAGCGCCTGGTAGATGAGGTCTGCGGAGGGCGGGCAGCCGGGCAGGAACACGTCCACCTCGACGTACTTGTGCACCGGCAGGGACCTGGGCAGCAGCCCGGGGACCACCTGGGAGGGCGGCTCCCGGTTGAGGGTGGCGTTCTCCACGTAGGCGCGCTGCAGCAACGGCTCCGGGCCGATCGGGTTGCGCAGGCCGGGCACGTTGGCGGTGACGGCGCAGTCGCCGAACGAGACAAGGATCCTGGTGCGCGCGCGAACCTGCCGGATCCTGCGCAGGTCGTCCTCGGTGGAGACCGCGCCCTCCACCAGGCAGACGTCGACGCCCTCCGGGTACTCCTTCTGGTCCACCAGCGGGCTGTGGACCAGGTCGGCGCGCTCGGTGATCTCCAGCAGGCGCTCGTCCATGTCCAGGAAGGACATGTGGCAGCCGGAGCAGCCGTCGAGCCAGACGGTGGCGAGCCTCGGCCTGGTCACGGCCGCTCCCCGTCCTGGATGCGCTTGAGGTAGGGGAGGAACGGGCGCCGCTCCTTGCTGCCCTCCGCCACCGAGCGGCCCTTCTCGAACAGCGCGCCGGTGGGGCAGACCTGCACGCACTTGCCGCAGCTGGTGCACGTCGGCGACTCGCCCCAGGGGGTGCCGAGGTCGGTGACCACCCGCGCCTCGATGCCGCGGCCCATCACGTCCCAGGTGTGCGCGCCCTCGATCTCGTCGCAGACGCGCACGCAGCGGGTGCACATGATGCAGCGGTTGTGGTCGATGGCGAACAGCTCGTGGCTGGCGTCGATGCCGACCCGCGGGTTGACCGCCGGCAGGTCGAAGTGGTCGA
>WNGB01012972.1_pt1 | contig 13284 bp, 10 predicted proteins | sample 5400681 | NCBI WGS metagenome assembly WNGB01 (sample SAMN13153367, study PRJNA577476) | soil metagenome | isolation source: 115 cm soil or saprolite under grassland replicate 2 | place: USA:California | collected 2016-06-15 | reverse complement strand
CGATGAGGCCCTTGAACGCGGCGAAGTTCAACGACACCTCGCCGATCCTGCGCTCGCGCGCCCACAGCACGGTCTCGACGATGAGTCGCTCGTTCACGCCGTTCGGCCCGACGGCGTCGCGCCGCATGGTATCGAGCGAGAGGCCGTTCCCACCCTTGCACGGCACGTAGCGCTGGAACGCGATCGGCACCTCGTCGGCATCGCGGCAGACGGCGATCACACAGTCGGCATCGCGGCGCGTGAGCAACCCGTCGAGGGCCATCGAGAAGCCGCGCTCGCGGCCCCCGGCGAGGTGATTGTCGGAGATGCCGACGAGCGCTCGGAGCAGCGTCGGGTCGAGCTCGCCCTCACGATGGATCTCGGCGGTGAGGCCGAAGTTCTTCGTGCGATTGTACGCCTGGCGGACCCCCCGCATGCGCCGCCCGTCCAGCGTGAACTGCGCGACGTCGATGACCGCTTCGTCCCCGAGGTACCGGGAGCGGAGGCCGACGGCCTCGTAGAGCGGGAGCTGGTCGCCGCGGGCGCCGATCACGGCCGGCCGCCAACCGCGCTCGGTGCACCGCGCGAGGAACCGGTCGAACGCATCCGCGAACGCGACCGGCTCGCCGATCGGATCGCCGGACGCGAGCCCGACACCATTGACATACCGGTAGGCCACGGCGGCGTGGCCGTCGGCGGACAGGATGTAGCGCTTGTCGTGCCGGAGCGCGAAGGGATCGAGCGTGTCGCCGTCGCGGCGGTTCGCCAGGCGACGGATGCGGTCGCGCTCGGCCGCCGGCGCGAGGGATCGCTCCGTGACGGGAGCCAGGAGAGCGACGGCGATCACGATCACGATGCCGAACCCGAGCACCGTGATCGACGCCGGGAACCAGCGTCCGAACCCGTGGGTGACGTGATACGGGCCCGTGAGCCCGACGAGACGCGCCGCCGTCTCGTTCACGGCGCCGAGAACGGTGAACCCGGGCTTCACCTGGTTGTGCCGGATGGCGAAGCCCACGACGCCGTACGCGAACGCGACCGGAATGACGGTGAGGACGACCTTGGCCGCGGTCCGCCATCGGGCCGGCGGCGTCGGCGCGGTGAACAGCCACCTGGACCGCACCAGCAGCACGGCCACACCGAGCGAGACGACGGCTTCCTCGAAGTCGAAGCCCTTGAGGACGTGCGTCACCGTCGAGATCACGAGCAGCGCGAGCGCGGCCCGGTATGCGACACGACGGTGACGAGCGATCCCTCGGCCGAGCAGGACGAGCGCGACGCCGAGCAGCGCCGTCGCCCCCATCGCGAGGTGCGCCACCTCGGGCGTGAACACGTCGCGGACGACGAGGAGCCGCCCGCGGAACTCGGGGGTCAGCGCCGAGACGACATTGATCGCGCCGACGCCGGTGACCGCGAATGCGAGCAGCCGCAATCGCCGCCGGATCGGCGTCGGGCGCCGGACGACCCGGGTGTTCGTGGCGGAACTGCTCTCTGGCACTCGCTCCCCGTCCGTGCGCCCGCCGCCGCGCCTATCCGAGCGGGAGTCGCAGTTGCACTTCGGCCCCGCCTCCAGGGCGGTTCTCGATCTCGATGTCGCCGCCGTGCGCAGCCGCGATGGCATCCACGATAGCCAGTCCCATCCCGGCGCCCCCGTCCGCGCCCGGTCCGCGCACATAGCGCCCTGCAGCTCGACGAAGCAGCTCGGGTGGAAAGCCCGGGCCGTCGTCCCGCACCGCCACCACCGCCCGGTCGTCGCCGCTCGAGACGGCGACGTCGACGCGGTGGCTCGCGAAGCGCGCCGCGTTCTCCAGCAGGTTGAGCACGGCGCGCTCGATCGCGCTCTCGTCCCCTTGGGTGAGCGCCGAGCCGGTCACCGCGAACGGGATCGAGTCCGCCGCGCCCGACCGGCTGACCGTCTCGGCGGCGCGCTCGGCCAGCCTCCCGAGGTCGACGGTGTCGGGCGGGGGTGGTCCTGCCGACCGCGTGCGCGCCAGGACGAGCAGGCTCACCGCGAGCCGGTCGAGCCTCCCGACCTCCTCGAGCGCCGCCTGCATGCGGGCGAGCTCCAGCTCGCCGCGTGTGATCGAGATCGGTGTGCGCAGCTCGTGGCTGGCGTCGTCGAGGAAGGCCCGTTCGTGCTCGAGCGCGGCCTCGATCCGGGCGATGAGCTCGTTGAGGTGGCGCGCGAGCTCGGCGAGCTCCTCGCCCGACTCGGGGATCGACAGCTTCCGCCCCCGGCCTCGCGCCGCGGCGGCCGAGACCTCGTCGGCTTCCCGGACGAGGTCGCGCACCGGCGTGAGTGCGGCGCCGGCGAGAAACCAGCCCGCAACCGACACGATCACGGCGAGAAGCGGCAGACCGATCACGAGCGCGAGCTCGAGGCGGTGCTGCGCCTGCGTCGCCTCCTGGAGCGACGTGCCCACCACGACGACGAGGCCGAGGCCGCGCTGTCCCGCCGGCCCGGCGAGCAGGCGCGACCGCTGGTCGCCGGGCGCGGCCGACCGCTCGACCGTGATGCGATGCGTCTGCGCGTCGGCGAACTCCTGCTTCGTCAGGACGCGCCGGTCGAGCAGCGCGCGTGGCGCTGCGTTCACGACCTCGCCGTCGGGACCGACGATCTGCGCGAACGCCTCGTCATCGGGCAGTGCAGGCTCCACGGCCAGGTCGCCGCTCGTCGCGAGGTCGCGCTCGAGGTTCTCGAACCGGGTGACCAGGCCGTCGTCGAGCGCGTCGCGCAGCGCGTTGCGGTACTGGTAGTCCACGAGCACGCCGACGAGCAGGCACAGCACCGCGGTGACGAACGCGAGCACGAGCGTGAGCCGTCCGCGCAGCGTTCGCGGACGGAGCCTCACGGACAGGACGACGTCACGCGTCGCTCCGGAGCCGGTAGCCGACTCCGCGGACCGTCTCGAGCGTGTTCCTGTCGAACGGCCGATCGATCTTCTCCCGGAGGTACCGGATGTAGACGTCCACGACGTTCGACGTGCCGTCATAGGCAAAGTCCCACACGTGCTCGAGGATCTTGGTCCTGCTCAACACCTCGTCCCGATGACGCATGAACAGGTCGAGCAGTGCGAACTCCTTGGGGCTCAGGTCGACGTCCCGGTCTGCGCGCGACACGCGATGCGTGGCCGGGTCGAGCCGGAGGTCGCCGACCTCGAGGACGGGTGGGCGCTGCGGCGCGCCGCGGCGTGTCAGCGCGCGGAGACGTGCGTAGAGCTCGTCGAACGAGAACGGCTTCGGCAGGTAGTCGTCGGCGCCGGCATCCAGGCCGACGACGCGGTCGTCGACGCTGTCGCGGGCGGTGAGGAGCAGGATCGGCGCCCACCGGCCGTCGGCGCGGAGACGCCGGCACACTTCGAAGCCGTCGGGCTCGGGGATCATCACGTCGAGGACGATCGTGTCGTACTCGTTCTCGGTCGCGAGCCAGACGGCGTCGGTCCCGTTCTGGGCGATGTCGACCGAATAGCCCTCCAACTCGAGGGCCTTTCGCACGAGCGCCGCCATTTTTGCTTCGTCCTCCACAACCAGGACGCGCACAGTGGCATCGTACGGCGTGGCTCCCGCGAGTTGACTCACGATCCGATTGGGCCATGGCGCGTCTGAGAGTGCGATGAGCCGGCTTCGCGACCGCCACGTGTGCGATCAGCGCTGGTGCTTCGGGCAGGAGAACGTGGTGCGACCGGCGACGGTGCGTCGCTCGAACGGCGTCCCGTCCTTGGGGCAGACCCCTCCCGGCATGCGTTGCGCCATGTGGTCCCCCGTGTGCGACCCGCCGCGCTCGAGGGTCAACGTCAGCGTGCGGGCGATCGCGCGGTGCAGGCGTCGCCGCTCGTTGCGGTCGAGCTCACGCGCCGTCCGGACGGGGTCGATCCCCGCCCGCCACAGCACCTCGTCGACGAGCAGGTTCCCGAGCCCCGCGATCCGCGCCTGGTCCATCAGGACCGCCTTGACGGGCGCGCGGCTGCGAGTGATCACGCGGTCGAGCTCGGCCTGCGTGATCGTGAACGCGTCGGGCCCGAGCCGGTCCTCGTCGGGATCGAGCTCGACCGCGCCGAGCCGGCGCGGGTCACGCAACGCGAGCGAGCCACTGTCGGCGAAGCGGACCGTGAAGCGGTGCCACAGCGGGTTCTCGCGATTGCTGCCGTAGACGAGAGGGTCGCCGGCGGCTTCGTCGTCGATCAGGACGCGGCCGCTCATCCCGAGGTGCAAGCCGAGCGTGGGGCCGCGCCGATCGGTGTCGAGCAGGAGGAGCTTGCCCCGCCGGCGGGCGGCGGTGAAACGGTGTCCGGGCAGCGCGGCATCGAGCGCGGCCGCGATGAGGCCCCGCTTCAGATACCACGCGTCAGGCGCGTCGACCCCGGCGATCTCCCGGCCCAGCGCGCGTGCCTCGACGAGCCGGCGCGCCTGCTCGACCTCGATCCCTTCGGGCACCCACCACTCCCCCGAAACACCTACACGTTGGTGATGGCGCCGCGCTCGGCACCCTGGGCGAGCTTGGCGTACTTGGCGAGGACCCCGCTCGTGTAACGCGGATCGGGCAGCTTCCAGTCCGCCTTGCGCCGGTTCAGGGTGGCGTCGTCGACGACGAGATCGAGCGTGTGTCGCGCGGCGTCGATCACGATGCGGTCACCGTCCTCGACGAACGCGATCGGCCCGCCGTCGACGGCCTCGGGCGCGACGTGTGCGACGCAGTAGCCGTGCGTGCCGCCCGAGAACCGGCCGTCGGTCACGAGCGCGGCGTCAGACCCGCGGCCGGCGCCTTTCATCGCGCCGGTGACCGCGAGCATCTCCTTCATGCCCGGGCCGCCCTTCGGGCCCTCGTACCGGATGACCACGACGTCGCCGGCGTTGATCCGCCCGGCGAGGATGGCCTCCATGGCGGCGTCCTCGCTGTCGAACACGCGGGCGGTGCCCTCGAAGCGGTCGCTATCGAGCCCGGCCACCTTCACGACTGCGCCGTTCGGCGCGAGGGACCCGCGCAGCACGGCGATGCCACCCTGGGCGTGGATCGGGTCGCGCAGCGCATGCACCACCTCGCCGTCCGGCGCCGGCGGGTCGAGGTCGGCGAGGTTCTCCGCCATGGTCTTGCCAGTGACGGTCAGGCAGTCGCCGTGAAGCAGCCCGGCGTCGAGCAGCTCGCGCAGCACCACCTGCACGCCGCCGATGCGGTCGAGATCGGCCATGTGGTACTCGCCGTGCGGCTTCATGTCGGCGATGTGCGGCACCTTGTCTGCGACGCGGTTGAAATCGTCGAGCTCGAGGTCGACCTCCGACTCGTGCGCGATCGCGAGGAGGTGCAACACCGCGTTCGTCGAGCCGCCGAGCGCCATCACGACGGCGATCGCGTTCTCGAACGCGGGCTTGGTCATGATCTGGCGCGGGCGGATCCCGGACGCGAGCAGCTGCACGACGGCTTCGCCGGACTCGAACGCGAGGTCGTCGCGGCGCCGGTCGACAGCCGGTGGCGCCGAGCTACCGGGCAGGCTCATGCCGAGCGCCTCCGCCGCCGATGCCATCGTGTTGGCAGTGAACATCCCCGCGCACGAGCCCTCGGTCGGGCACGCGCGCTTCTCGATCTCTCCGAGCTCGTTCTCGGTGATCGTCCCGGCCGCGCACGCGCCCACGGCTTCGAACACGCTGACCACGTCGAGGGCCTCGTCCTTCCAGTGGCCCGGAAGGATCGACCCGCCGTACAGGAACACCGAAGGAAGATTGAGCCGCCCCGCCGCCATGAGCATGCCGGGCAGGCTCTTGTCGCAGCCGGCGAACGTGACCATGCCGTCGAAGCGCTCGGCGTGCATCATGCACTCGATCGAGTCGGCGATGATCTCGCGGCTCACGAGCGACGCGCGCATGCCCTCGTGCCCCATCGAGATGCCGTCGCTCACCGCGATCGTGACGAACTCGATCGGGAAACCGTCGGCCGCTCGGACGCCGTCCTTGGCCCGCTTGGCCAGCCGGTCGAGCGGCATGTTGCACGGCGTGACCTCGTTCCAGCTCGACGCCACCCCGATCTGCGGCTTGCCCCAGTCGGCGTCGGTCATCCCGACGGCCCGCAGCATGGCCCTCGCTGGGGCGCGCTCCATGCCGTCGGTGACCTCATAGCTGCGGGGCTTCATCGCGTCAGGCATGGGCTGAGCGTAGGCGCCGGGGCCCCGGTGCCGGCCCGCCACTTTCTCTGCCCTTTTCGTACGCTTTACTACCCATTCGCCGGTTTGGTAGACATTCGTCACCCAGTCAGTCGCGGCCCGGTCGGGGCAACCGCTGACCCATCAACTCATGCAGGGAGGATCCATGCGCGTTCGGCGGACCATGCTCGCCGCCCTCGCGACCACCGCCGCCACGGCCTTGGCGGTGATCGTGCCGACGAGTGTGGCTGAGGCCGCGACCTTCGGCACCCCGGTCGTCGTGACCGGCCAGGACACCGGCGAGCCTGGCATCGACGTCGCCCCCGACGGGACGCTGTACGTGAACGCCCCGACCGGTCTCCTGTCCAACCTCCCTGGTTCACCGAGCTTCGTGTTCCGATCGACCGACGGCGGGGCGTCCTGGACCCAGACACCCGCCGATCTGCGCGCCAACCTGCCGGGCGGCGGCGACTCCGACGTGGCCGTCGACCAGACCGACGGCACCGTCTACATGTCCGACCTGTGGCTCGGGAGCTCAACGGTCGCCGTGTCGCACGACCGCGGGAACACCTGGACCGCGAACCCGCTCGGCGGAGTACCCGTCCAGGACCGGCAGTGGACCGCAACCCCGGGCGGCGGCCGGGCGTACCTGACGTACAACCAGCTGCCGTCGGGGCTCATCGTCTCGAAGTCGACCGACGGCGGTGTCGTCTACCTGCCGGCGGGCGTGGCGGCCACACCCCTCGACCGCACTGGGTGCATCTGCCCGCCGGGCAACATCATCGCCGAGGGCACCAGCGCGGCCACCGACAAGGTCGGCGTCATCTACGCCGACTCCAGCGGCGGCGTCGGGTTCGCCAAGTCGACGAACGGAGCGCTCACCTTCACCCGCACGACCATCTCCACGACGCCCGGCGCCGACACCAGCACCAACTTCCCGGTTGTCGCCAACGCGGGAGGCAACAAGCTCGTGGCGGTCTGGCAGGAGGTGGTGAACGACACGACCCGTGTCCGCTTGAGCACGTCGAGCAACTGGGGCACGAGCTGGAGCGCGGCCAAGACGATCGTGTCCAGTGGCACGTCGGTGTACCCGTGGGTCGACGCCAAGGGCGGCAAGGTCGCCGTCTCGCTGTACCACACCGACGGGGCGGTCGCGACGCCCGACACCGCGCCCGAGGGCGTCCAGTGGTTCGAGCAGTACCTCGAGAGCAGTGACGGCGGCGCGACGTTCTCGGCACCGGCGACCGTCGATCCAACGGTGGTGAAGACGGGCCCGATCTGCACGGGAGGCACCGGCTGTTCCGAGGATCGCGAGCTGCTCGACTTCCAGCAGGTCGTGATCGATGGCGCCGGCCACGCCGACTTGACGTGGACGCGCTCGATCGACGGCCAAGAGAACACCGAGATCCGGTTCGTGCACGAGACCTCCTGAGCCACCGGCGTCATCGCGGCATCGACTCGGGCCCCTCAACGGTGAGGGGCCCGAGTCATAGGCTCCGTCCCGATGAAGGTCGACGGCTCGCTCACGGACAATCTCGCCGCGATCCCCGGCCGGGCGCGCGAGCTCGAAGCGGGCGGCTACGACGGCGCATTCACGTTCGAGGGGCCACACGACCCGTTCCTCCCCGTGCTCCTCGCGGCCGAGCACACCGAGCGTCTCGAGATTGCGACCGCGATCGCGGTTGCGTTCGCTCGGAGCCCGATGACGCTGGCGCAGACCGCGTACGACCTGCAGCTCGTGTCGGAAGGGCGTTTCATCCTCGGCCTCGGCTCGCAAATCCGACCGCACATCGAGAAGCGCTTCTCGATGCCGTGGTCGCGGCCGGCGGCCCGCATGCGCGAGCTGGCGCTCGCCGTGCGGGCCATCTGGGCGTGCTGGCACGAGGGCGTGCCGTTGCGCTTCGAGGGCGACTTCTACCGCCACACGCTCATGACGCCGTTCTTCAACCCGGGCCCGAACCCGTTCGGGCTGCCGCGGCTGTGGCTCGCGGGCGTGGGCCCGGCGATGACCGAGGTGGCGGGCGAGGTCGCCGACGGGTTCCTCGTCCATCCCTTCAGCACCGAGCGGTTTTTGCGCGAGGTCACGCTGCCCGCGCTCGAACGCGGCTTCGAGCGCGCGGGCCGGACCCGCGACGGCTTCGAGGTCTCGTTCCCGCTGATGATCCTGACCGGCGACTCCGAGGCCGACATCGTCGCCGCCGAGAACGGCGTGCGACGGCAGCTCGCGTTCTACGGCTCGACACCCGCGTACCGCCGGGTCCTCGACGCGCACGGCTGGGGCGATCTCCAGACCGAGCTCAACAGGTTGTCGAAGGAGGGTCGCTGGGAGGACATGGGCGGGCTCATCGACGAGGAGCTCGTCGACGTCTTTACGGTGCGCGGCACGCCGGAGGAGATCGCGCCGCGGGTGCTCGAGCGCTACGGGGACCTCGTCGACCGCATCAGCTTCAACGCGCCGTACCGCGCCGACGCGGCTCGCTGGACCACGGTGCTCGACGGGTTCAAGGTGGGTGCGCAATGAGCATTCTCGTCGGGACGGAGGACGGGTTGTTCACGCTCGACGGGAACGGGTCGTCCGGGCTCAGGCTCGCCGGTCACCGGATCAGCGCCTTCGGCGAGGACTGGGCGATCGTCGACGCGCAGTCGGTCGTGTACCAGACGGACGGCGGCTGGCGGCAGGCGCTCACGGTGAAGACGCCCGAGCCTTCGCTCGGGATCTCCGGCGCAATGGTGGCCCGCGGCGACGAAGCCATCGTCGGCTGGGGCGGATCACTCACCCGTGTCTTCAAGGCGCGACGCTTCGAGCCCATCGCCGGCTTCGAGGACGTGCCCGGACGCGACCAATGGCACGCGGTCGGCAGCCGCAAGCCCTACGTCCGCTCGCTGGCGGCAACGGCCGGCGGCGTCCTGCTCGCCAACGTGCACGTGGGAGGGATCCCGCGTTCCACCGACGAGGGCGCGACGTGGCAGCCCACGATCGACGTCGACGCCGACGTCCACCAAGTGCGAGCACATCCCGAGCGCCCGGACCTCGTGCTGGCCGCCGCCGCCGTCGGCTTGTGCCGGAGCGACGACGGCGGCGCCACGTGGAAGGTGCAGACGGACGGCCTCCACGCGTCGTACTGCCGGGCCGTCGCACTCGCCGGCGACCTGCTGCTGGTCAGCGCGTCGACCGGGCCGTTCACGGAGCAGGGCGCGATCTACCGGCGCGCGATCGACGACGAGGGGCCGGTCGAGCGCTGCACCGAAGGCCTCCCGGAGTGGCAGCCGCACAACATCGACACCGGCTGCCTCGACACCGACGGCACGCGTGCTGTGTTCGGCGGCGTCGACGGGATCGTCTACGGCTCCGAGGACGCCGGGCGCACCTGGCGCGTGCTCGTTGACGGCCTCCCGCCCGTCACCGCAGTCGCGATCGAAAACGCCTGACCCCAGAAGACCGACAAAAAAGGAGATCCCGTGGCTACCGAGACCCCGACCGACACCGTCCGCCGGTTCTGCGCCGCGTGGTCGAACCTGGACGTCGACGCGATCACCGCGTTCTTCACCGACGACGCCGTGTACCACAACATCCCGATGGACCCGATCACGGGCCGCGACGCGATCAAGTCGTTCATCGCCGGGTTCGCGGGCGGCGCCGAGACGATCGACTTCCGCGTCCACAACATCGTCGCCGACGGCTCGGTTGTGCTGACCGAGCGTGTCGACGTGTTCGTGATGCCGAACGGCAAGGTCGAGCTGCCGGTCATGGGCACCTTCGAGCTCCGGGACGGCAAGATCGCCGCCTGGCGCGACTACTTCGACATGAAGCAGTTCATGGACCAGATGGCCGGGGGCTAACCCTCCGCGCCGTCGCCGGCCGCGTCGGTATACACGGACACGTGCTTGACGCTGTCGTCCGTGAACTGCCCGCCGTCCCATCCACCCCACCGATGTTCGAGGCGAAGGCCGGCGCGCTGCGCCATGAGGTCCAGCTCGGACGGCCACGCGTACCGGAGGTGCACCGGCCACGTCTGGATGCCGTCGGCGGACAGCCACATGAACAGGGACTCGACCCGCTGGCCCGCGGGCTCGTGCCGGCTCACCGACAGGATCGCGGCGTCGACCCCGACGTGCCTGACCTCGACGTGCTGGTGGCGCTCGAATCGGGTTGGATCCGGCACGAACGCCTCGATCACGAACCGGCCGCCCGGCGCGAGGTGCTCGGCAACCCGCTCGAAGCAGCGCTGCTGCGTCGCTTGGTCGAGGAGCACGAAGAACGTGCTGTAGACGACGAAGATCAGCGCGAAGCGACCGTCGACCCCGACGTCGGCGAAGTCTCCGATCGTGACCGGGATGTCGTCTCCGCCCGGCTTGGCCCGCAGCTTCGCCACCATTGCCGCGCTCACGTCGACGCCGGAGATCGCGACCCCGAGCCGAGCGAGCGGGAGCGCGATGCGGCCCGTTCCGATCGCCAGCTCGAGCGCGGCGCCGGGCCCGGCGAGCCCGGCGAGGCACTCGGCCGCGGCGTCGGCGTCGGGCGGGTGGATCGGGAGCTCGTCGTAGAAGTCCGCCAAGCGATCGCCGTACGTCGCCGCGTCGTAACCTTCCGTTCCGTCCACGGGTCGATTGCATCAGATGCGCCGGCCGGCGGCGGACGATTTGCCGGGACTGCATCGCTCCGGTCGCCGTCCTACGCTGGCCCTTCTCCCCACCCCAAAGGGGGCGTTCGTTGATGAGCCGCACCGTCGAGACCGCCGGGATCGGGCTGGCGCAGTCGACCGTGGACCTCCGGTCCTTTGCGCTCTACGGCGACGGCAGCAGCACCCGCCTGGGCTGGTTCGCCGAGGGACTCCGACGCCTGATGATCGAGCGGGGATATCACCAGCTCCCGGAGCCGGGCCCCGAGGTCCAGGTCGTGCTCAACCGCATCGACCCCGAGCGGGCGCGGCCGTACCGGCGCAAGTCGGCCCCGACGTTCGTCGTCGCCCTCGCCGACGTCGACCAGCCGCCGGCCGACGTGCTGCGGACGGGCTACACGTTGCTCGTGCGGGCGCTCGCCAACCTGTGCGTGATGGTGAGCAGCGACGGCGGCTCGCCGGCCGCGCACTTCGTGACCCTCGAGCAGGGCACCTACGCCGTACGCCACCAGGGCAGCGACGACGACTTCTTCGCCGCCGTCTTCGAGCGCATCGAGCCGCTGGCGTCGTCGCGGCTCGTCATCGCCAACGAGTTCCGCTCCGATCTCCCCGAGAAGCTGTGGGACGGCGACGAGCACACCGGTCAGATCCGCCGCGCCGGCGAGCATCTCGACGCCCTCGACCTACTCCCGGCCGCGTTCCCGATCGAAGAGATCCTCTCGGAGCGCGACCTGCGCCACGTGAAGCTCCTGTACGGCATCGGCGGCCTCAGCTACGGCAACGCCAGCTCACGCCGCACCGCCGACGGCCCGCTCGGCCCCGAGTTCTGGATGAGCGCGAGCGGCGTCGACAAGTCCGCGCTCACGGACATCGGCAAGCACATCCTGCTCGTCCAGGGGTTCGATGCCGAACGCGACACGATGATCCTGAGCGTCCCGCCGGACGTGAAGCCCAACCGGGTGTCGGTCGACGCCATCGAGCACTGGATGATCTACAACGAGCATCCCGAGGTGGGCGCGATCCTCCACGTCCACGCGTGGATGGACGGCATCCAGTCGACCGAGATCAACTTCCCGTGCGGGACGGTCGAGCTCGCCGGCGCCGTCGCGCAGCTCGTGCGCGAAGCCCCCGACCCCGGTCACGCCGTGGTCGGACAGCGCAACCACGGCCTCACGATCACCGGCGAGAGCCTGAACGAGATCCTCGACCGCATCGACGGCAAGCTCGTCCGCAACGTCCCGATGGACTAGGCGGCCAACTGCACCGTTGTCACGTAGGTCCGCGCCATGCCGCGGCTTTGCGTGACAACCAGGTAGGCGACGCTACGACAGGCGGTCGTCGAGGAGACCGTTCACGAGCTGCGGGTTGGCCTTGCGATCGGTCGCGCGCATCACTTCGCCGAAGATGAAGCCGCGCTTCTTCTTGCGAACCTTGTCGTCGCCGGCGCGGTAGTCGGCCACCGCTTCGGTGTTGGCGGCGAGCACATCGTCGACGATCGACGCCAGCTCGTCCTCGTCGCTCACCTGCGCGAGGCCTCGCTCCTCGACGACCTGCTTCGGTCGCTTCGGCTGGCGGAGGCACTCGCCGAGCACGTCCTTGGCGAGGTTGCGTGACAGCGTGCCGTCGGCGACGAGGTCGACGAGCTCGGCCAGCCCGTCGGGCGCCAGGGGCAACGCGCCGGGCGCCAGGCCCGTTTCGTGCAGGTACGCGAGCAGGTCGCCTGTGCACCAGTTGACGACGTCCTTCGGCGTGCCGTGCTGCAACGCCACGACCGCCGCTTCGGCGAACTCGCCGAGGCCCAGCGTCCCGACGAGCACCCGGGCGTCGTGCTCGCCGATCCCCCACTCCGCGACCAGCCGGGCCCGACGCGCCGCCGGCAGTTCCGGCATCGACGCCCGGACCTGCTCCCGCATCGCGTCGTCGGGAGCGACGGGCACGAGGTCGGGCTCGGGGAAGTACCGGTAGTCGTCTGCTTCCTCCTTCGTCCGCATGGTGTGCGTGACGCCGGCGGCCTCGTCCCAGTGGCGGGTCTCCTGCATCACGCGGTCGCCCGCGTCGAGCAGCTGGGTCTGACGCTCGATCTCGTACTCGAGCGCCCGCCCGAGCGACCGCAGGGAGTTCATGTTCTTGACCTCGACCTTGGTGCCGAGCGCTTCGGTTCCCTCCGGACGCAGCGACACGTTGGCGTCGATGCGGAACGCGCCTTCCTCCATCTTCACATCGGAGACGCCCAGCGCCTGGAGGACGCCTCGGAGCTCGCTCACATACGCACGGGCCTGCTCGGCGCTGCGCAGGTGGGGACGGCTCACGATCTCCATCAGCGGGATGCCGGCCCGGTTGTAGTTGACGAGCGAGTGGTCGGCCTCGTGGATTCGGCCCCCGCCACCGACGTGGATCGTCTTGCCGGTGTCCTCTTCCATGTGTGCGCGCTCGATGCCGACGCGCGCGCCGTCGACCTCGAGCTCGCCGTCGACGCAGATCGGCTCGTCGTACTGGCTGATCTGGTAGTCCTTCGGCATGTCGGGATAGAAGTAGTTCTTCCGGTGGAACAGCGA
>WNGB01033750.1_pt1 | contig 13285 bp, 15 predicted proteins | sample 5400681 | NCBI WGS metagenome assembly WNGB01 (sample SAMN13153367, study PRJNA577476) | soil metagenome | isolation source: 115 cm soil or saprolite under grassland replicate 2 | place: USA:California | collected 2016-06-15 | reverse complement strand
ACGAACTCGAGCGACGAGTGGCCCGAGTTCGAGGCAAGCAACGTCGGGCTCGTGCTGAGCACGCCGGCGCAGAAGGGCGGTGGCGAGTACCAACCCGAATACGGCGTCGCGCTTCGTGTTGCCGACGTGCGGGCGTCGATGGACAGGCTCCGCGACAGAGGCATCGAGTTCGAGTTCCCGGAGGTCTACGACTCGGGCGTCTGCCACATGGCGTTCTTCAAGGATCCCGACGGGAACGGTCTGATCCTCCACCGCCGTTACGCGCCGTATCGGGACGGGACGCAGCCGTGAGAGCCGAAGCACTCGAGCGCTACCGCGCGTTGCCGCTTCCGGCCACGACGGAAGAGCACTGGCGCTTTACCGACCTGCGCGGGTTCGATCCTGACGCGTTTGGCCAGGTCCGCGGGTCTGGCACTGAGACGCGGCCCGAGGAGACGATGCTCGACCTGGACGTGGCAGGGCTGGCCACGATCACCGAGTCCGGCGTCGAGGTCGAGCGGGCGCCGGACGGGATCACGTTCGCGCCGCTGCCGGAGGAGCACGAGCGGCTCTACTCGCTCGTCGGGTGGGACGAGAAGTTCGCCGCCCACAACGCGGCCGTCTGGCAGCACGGCCTGCTCGTGCTCGTCCCGAAAGGCGTCGTGCTCGACAAGCCGCTCTACGTCCGCGTCACGAACTCGAGCGACGGCGGCTCCCTCTTCTGGCGCCTGCTCGTCGTCGCCGAGGAGGGCGCCCGCTTCACCCTCGTCGAGGAAGTCGCCTCGACAGCTACCGACCTGCACTCTTACACGAACACCGCCCAGGAGTTCTTCCTCGAGCAGGGCTCCAAATTCGAGTACGTATCGATCCAGAACCTGTCGCGGGAGACCTGGCACTTCGCCACACACCATGCGCGGGTCGGGCGCGATGCGGAGCTCGACTGGATCGCCGGCGGCTTCGGCTCCAAGAAGGGCAAGGTCCGGATCCAGAACGACCTCGCGGGCGAAGGCGCGACCTCGCGGGTGACGGGAGCGTACTTCACCGACGGCGACCAGCACCTCGACTACGACACTTTCCAGCTGCACGTCGCGCCGAACACGACATCGGACTTCGCCTTCAAGGGAGCCCTCCGTGACACCTCCACTGCGGTTTGGCGAGGAATGATCCGCGTCGAGAAGGACGCGCAGAAGACGAACGCCTACCAGGAGAACCGCAACCTGATGCTGTCGCCGACGACACACGCCGTTCCGATCCCGGGCCTCGAGATCCTCGCGAACGACGTCCGCTGCACGCACGGCGCGACCGTGAGCCGCGTCGACCGCGAAGAGCTCTTCTACGCCATGGCGCGCGGTCTCTCGCGCGGCGATGCCGAGCGGCTCATCGTGCGCGGCTTCTTCCAGGACATCCTCGACCGCATCGAGTTCGAGGCGGTCCGCGAGTCGCTCGCGAACGCTCTGGAAGCGCGCATTCCGCAGGGTTGAGCAGCTGCTGCCGACCTGAGAGCTACGGCGCCTTCTTCAGCGAGAAGGGCGCGCGGCGGGCTCTGCGGCGCTATCGACGGCGCGGCCTCGATCGTCTTTCGATGCAGATCGCAGCGGTCGTCCGCGAGCGGGGCGTCCGTGGGCAGACGGTGCTCGAGGTCGGCGGCGGGATCGGTGCCCTCGAAGTGGAACTGCTCGAGGCCGGCGCCGAGCGAGCGACCAACGTCGAGCTTTCGCCCGGGTACGAGGAGGCGGCCGCCGAGCTCGCCCGCGAGCGTGGATTCGAGCAGCAGGTCGAACGCAGAATCGGCGACTTCGTCTCCGAGCCCAACGTCACGGATGCGGACACGGTCGTGCTGAACCGCGTGGTCTGCTGCTACCCGAACTACGAGGCGCTCATCGGGACCGCGGCCGATCGCACCCGGCGCCTACTCGTCTTCAGCTTCCCACGGGAAGGCCCTCTCGTTAGGTCGGTCTTCGGACTCATGAATCTGTGGCTTCGCCTCAGCCGTAGCGACTTCCGCGGCTTCGTGCACCCCACGCGGGCGATGCTCGAGGTCGCGCAGCGGAGAGGCCTGACGCCGGTCGTCCAGCGTCGAGGAGCCTTCTGGCAGTTGGCAGCCCTGGAACGGACGTCTCAGCCCTAGCCTCACCGGCCTAGCCTTCAATTCCCCCGGCGAAAGGCGCATACTCAGCCGGTGCCCCGCGCGCGGCTCCTCGCCGTGTTCGTCCTTGGCGCGGGACTCCTCGTGCCGGGCGCAAGCGGCGCGGTAACAGGAGATCAGCGTGTGCTGGTGGTGCTCGCCACATACGGGCCGCGCCCGTACACCGTCGCATCGGTTCAGGAGACGCTGCGAGAAGCGCAGGCCTTCTACGAACGATCGTCATACGGCCAGATGCGGCTCCGACCGCAGGTGACGGCCTGGCTGACCGCGTTCACCGCGCGGCCGCGCTGCGCTGCGCAGGTGCCCAGCCCACGACTGGTCGTGCACGAGCTTGGGCACACGTACGGCCTCGCTCACGCAGCGTCTGCGGCGTGCATCCAAACCTGCCCGATCGACGAGACCGGCGATCCGTTCAGCCCGATGGGTGACGGCTTCAGTGACTTCAGCACCTATGAGAAGCGGCAGCTGGGCTGGCTGCCGGAGCCGTCGCGGGTCGCAAAGGCCGGCGTGTACCGGCTTGCCCGGGCGGATCTGAAGAGTTCCCTTCCGCACACCCTCGTGGTTCCGACGGCCGCCGGCGACTACTGGCTCGAGCTCCGGAGAGGACGCGGGTTGGTGGTCCGGCTCGTCGTGCCCGACTCGGCCGCGCCGCCGTTCTCAGCCCCGGCCACCCTGCTGATGAATCCCACCAGAAAGCACCGCCCCTGGGTCGCGAGCGGCGAAACCTTCCGTGCGACAGGGCTCTTCACGGCCAAGCTGGCCCCACGCGGCGTCCGCTTCACGCTGGCCGAGCAGACCGCGCACTGACCGCAACTTCGAGACCCCTCTCCGTGGATACCATGGCTTAGTGCCCCTAGTGGCCGTAACGGCGCAGACGAAGTTGAACGCGAGCAAGCTCCGCGCAGACTTCCCGATCTTCGAGCAGGAGATCCGTGGAAAGCCGCTCGCCTACCTCGACTCCGCGGTCAGCGCGCATAAGCCCCGGCAGGTCCTCGACAAGCTGCGGACCTTCTACGAGACCTCGTACGCGAACGTGCATCGCGGCGTCTACACCCTCTCCGAGCTGTCCACCGCGGAGTACGAAGGAGCGCGCGAAAAAGTCGCCCGCTTCATCAACGCACCTGCCGCGCGAGAGTTGATCTTCACGCGCGGCGCGACAGAGAGCATCAACCTCGTCGCCTACGCGTGGGGTCTCGACAACCTGGGTCCGGGAGACGTCGTCGTCGTTACCGAGCTCGAGCACCATTCGAACTTCGTCCCCTGGCAGTACATCGCCAAGCGAACGGGCGCTGCCTTCAAGGCGATCCCGCTCGATGCGCACGGCGAGCTGCAACTGGACGCGCTCGACGAGATCTCGAGAGCGGGGAACGTCAAGGTCGTCGCGAACAACCTCGTCTCGAATGCGCTGGGAACGATCAACCCAGTCGAGCGCTTGGCCGCCTGGGCCCATGAGCAGGGCGCGATCATGGTAGTGGACGCGGCCCAGGCCGCACCCCACCACGCAATCGACGTCCAGCAGCTCGGGTGCGACTTCATTGCCTTCTCGTCACACAAGATGTGCGGCCCGACGAGTGTGGGCGCCCTCTGGGGGCGGGCGGAGCTCCTCGAGGCGATGGCGCCGTTCAATCTCGGCGGTCACATGATCCGCTCGGTCAAGCTCGAGGAGACCACCTGGGGAGAGCTCCCTTACAAGTTCGAGGCGGGGACGCAGCCAATCGCGGAGGCCGTCGGATTCGGGGCAGCCGTCGATTACGTGACCGACGTCGGTCTCGACGCGATCGAGGAGCACGAGCGCGAGCTGCTCGTCTACGCCCTCGACCGGATCGCCGAGGTACCGGGGATCGTCGCCTACGGCCCACCGCCCGAGCGGCGCGCCGGGATCCTTTCGTTCAACCTCGCTACGGTGCACCCGCACGATGTCGCCCAGATCCTCGACATGGACGGCGTCGCGATTCGTGCCGGCCACCACTGCTGCCAGCCGCTCATGGCCAAGCTCGGTGTTGCCGCCACCAACCGCGCGAGCTTCTACCTCTACACCATCCCCGAGGAGATCGACCGGCTCGTCGAAGGCCTGCACAAGGCCCATAAGCTTCTGGCGATATGAGCGAGTTCGACCAGATGTACCGCGAAGTGATCCTCGATCACTACAAGAACCCGCGCGGCCATGGATTGCTCGAGGAGCCGGACGCCCACGCGGAAGGGCAGAACCCGCTTTGCGGCGACGAGGTCTCCATCTACGTCGCTTTCGACGAGGACGGCGACACCATCGACGAGGTGAAGTTCTCCGGGCGCGGCTGTGCGATCTCGCAGGCGGCCACCTCGATGCTCATGGAGCTGGTGAAGGGCCGGAGCGCGACCGAGGTGGCGGCCCTCCCCCGCGACGAACTGCTCGACGAGATCGGCATCCCGCTGACGCCGGTCCGGCTCAAGTGCGCTCTCCTCGGCCTTTCGACGCTGAAGCTCGCATTGCACAAGGCGAAGGGCACGCCGCTGCCGGAGGAGTGGGCCGGCGCGGCGTCTGACCTAGAGCTGACGTAACTTGGCCGAACTGGACGTCTCCCCGGTCGAGGAGCTGCCGCCGGGATCGGTGAAGATCGTCTACGCCGGCTCGCTCGCGGTCGGCGTCTACAACCTCAACGGCGAGTTCTACGCGCTCGAGGACCGCTGCTCGCACGACGACGGTCCGCTGTGCGAGGGGGACTTCGACGCCGAGGAGGGCGTCGCGATCTGCCCGCGGCACGGTGCGAACATCGACATCCGCAGCGGACGCGCGCTCACGCTTCCTGCCGTCGAGCCGGTCAACACCTTTCCGGTTCGCGTCGTCGACGGAATCGTCAAGGTCCAGGTTGCCTGAACAGATTCGATGCTGGACCTCCAGCGATCCGCTGTACGTCGCGTACCACGACGAGGAATGGGGACGCCCGGTCACGGAAGAGCGTGGACTGCTGGAGCGACTCTGTCTCGAAGGCTTCCAGTCGGGCCTCTCGTGGCTGACGATCCTGCGCAAGCGGGAGAACTTCCGCGCAGCCTTTGCGGGTTTCGACCCGGAGCGGATGGCTCGGTTCGGCAAACGCGATGTCGAGCGGTTGCTCCGTGACGCAGGCATCGTGCGGCATCGCGGCAAGATCGAGGCGGCAATCGCGAACGCACGCGGGACGCTTGCGCTGCGCGAAGGCGGCACATCGCTCCAGGAGCTCGTCTGGACGCATCGCCCGAAGCGACATCGTGCGCCGCGCGGACCGAAAGACTGGCAGCCGACGACGCCGGAATCGGTCGCCCTCTCGAAGGCGCTGAAGGGCGCTGGGTTCCGATTCGTCGGACCCACCACCGTGTACGCAGCCATGCAAGCCTGCGGTGTCGTGAACGATCATCTCGCCGGCTGCGTCGTCCGGCGGGACGTCGCGCACGCTATCGCGGCAGCAGAGCTTCCCTAGCCGATTGCTCGGTGCATCTTCTCCGTTCGAGGCGCGAATCACCCGGTAACGGGGGTGCTCGCACTCGTCGATTCGGCCGACACGCTGGGAGGATCTGCTTGCCGTAGGCTGGCCGCCCGTGCTCGACGATCGCGTCCGCGCAGTGCTCTCTCGGCTGGAGGAGGAAGACGGCCGCGAACGGGCAGCCGGGCTGCCGTCCTCGCAGCGCTCGCGTGCAGTGGAACGTACGACGGGGCAGTTCCTCTTCTCGCTCGTCGCGCCGCAGACGGACTGCGAGGTGCTCGAAATCGGAGCGTCGGGCGGCTATTCCACGATCTGGCTGGCTGCCGGCGTCCGCCACCTCGGCGGGCGGGTGCTCTCCCTCGAGCACGACGCACGCAAGGTGGACGCCTGGCGGCAGAACGTGGCCGAGGCTGGGCTGGACTACTGCGCTGACCTCATCGAAGGGGATGCGATGGAAACGCTGCCGGGGATCGACGACGTCTTCGACCTGGTCTTCATCGACGCCGAGAAGGCTGACTACGAGCGGCTCTTCGAGCTCGCGCGGACGAAGCTCGAGCCTGGAGCCCTGGTCGTCGCCGACAACGTCCTCTCTCACGCGGAAACGCTCGGTGCGTACTCACAGGCCCGTCAGGCCGACCCGAGCCTGCTGTCGGTCACGGTCCCTCTCGACCGCGGTCTCGAGCTCTCCGTAGTGCTGCGGTAGGCCCCGGCACCGGTCCGCTTCCCGGATGGCCACTTTGGCGCCCCCGCACGGACTGGTAATCTGCGCCTTAACCGCGGAAAGGAGGTGGTCCGAGAGTGGAGATTTCCAGTACGGGCAGTGGAGGTACCAGCGGGTAGAGGTGCGTCCCCGTGACCTACGGGGAATCGCCTAGCCAGCGTGGGGGACGACGCGTTACGCGCCGCCCGATCTCTCGGATCAGGGCCGGAAGCGCCTCTACTAATCCATCGCTGGTAACCGGATCGGGGGCCGCCTACGCGGCCCCCTTTCTTTTCGTCCGGAGAACTTGGGGGGCCGCCTGCGCAGCCCCCCAACTCTTACGGAGTCGACCGGCGACTTGGGCCGCTCATGAGCTGGCGATCCCAACCCAACTCGCCGACTACGTACGAGCCAGCGAAGCAGGCTAGGCCGATTGCGATCCAGTCGGGCCAGTGGAGGTCAGTGAAGATCGCGATGATGAAACACACGACTGCCGCGATCAACAGGAGTGCCCTGAGGCCGAGGTTCATGCTCCTCCTTCCATTTGACAGGCGCAGCTTGGCGTACGCGTCAGACGTTTAGACGCGCGAGCGCTCGCCGCCGCCTCCGTCGTGGGTCTATGCGGGGGGCGCTGAGGGGATCGGGGCCGCGGACGGTTCGCGTCCAGGGCTGTCTCCCGGCGGCTATCCCGCACGAGCCCTACGTTCGGGAACGATGCCGAGTGTCCTCCTGCCACTGGTCAGGAGAGGCGCCGATTCAAACGTCGCGTCTTGGGCTTCCGACGGCCCTCTGTAGCTGTTTATCGAGCGGCACGAGCGACAGCCCGAACGTCCACACGGCTTCGTCGTTCGAGACGACGTTGTCGACGTGCTCCAGCATCGTCAGTAGATCGCGGGTGAGCGGGATGTTGCCCGGCAGCCGCTCCGTCACCAGGGCGTTCATGCGCATCAGGCCGACGGGAACGTGGATACTCGGCCGGCGCTGCCCGAGCACGCGCTTCAGCCGCTGCCAGAACTCGTTCCAGCTGACGGCATCCGGCCCTCCGAGCTCGAAGATCCGACCTATGACGTCCTCTCGGGCGGTCGCGTCAGCGAAGTACGCGGCCACGTCCTCAGCCCAGATCGGCTGGATGCGCTGGTGGCCGCTCCCGATGATCGGCGTCACTGGCGTCAGCCGCGCCAGCTTGGTGAAGGTCGGCAGGATGCCCCCGTCCGGAGCGAACACGAAGCTCGGCCGGAAGATCACGCACGGGATCCCCGCCGCCTGCACCAGCTGCTCCGCCTCCCACTTCGCCCCGTAGTAGGGGACGAGGTCCTTCGTCTCCTCGCTCGTCCCCAGCGCACTCATGTGCAGGAAGCGTCGGCTGCCTGCGTCCTTCGCAGCAGCGAGGAGATCGCGCGTCCCGTCGACCATGATGCGGCGGAACTGTTCTTCGCGGCCCTGGCGGATCGCCACGAGGTGAATGACGGCGTCACACCCCGCCAGTCCGCGACGCAGACTCTCGGGATCGGTGAGGTCGCCCTCGCTGAGCTCCGCTCCCCAGGCCGCGAGCTTCGACCCCTTCCGGACATCGCGGACGAGACAGCGGACCGGCAGCTCGCGGCTGCGGAGCTCGCGGACGACGTGACCGCCCACGAACCCGGTGCCGCCGGTGAGGAAGATCAACTGGCCGTTTCCTTCTGGAAGTTTTGCCAGTACCGTGAGGGCGTCGGCCCTCTTTGGCCCTGGTATTTCGACCCGATGCCACCGGTGCCGTACGGAGTCTGAGCGGGCTCGCTCAGCTGGACGAAGGAGATCTGCCCGATCTTCATGCCGAAGTAGATTGTGACGGGGAGGTTGGCCACGTTCGAGAGCTCGAGGGTGACGTGGCCGTTCCAGCCCGGATCGATGAACCCCGCCGTCGAGTGGATCAGCAGCCCGAGCCGGCCCAGACTGGACTGCTCCGTCAGGTCCTCCTGCTCCTCGCGCACGTCGATATAGGGGTAGCGGTTGTTGTGGAAAACCCGGAAGTAGCGGTCGACGCGAACGTCCACGCTCGACGGCTGGAGCAGGGAATCGTCGTACGGATCGATCTCGATTCGGCCTTCTTGCAGGAGTCTTGCGATCGTCCGGTCGGCGAGAACCACGGGGCGATTCTACGGCCGGCTCGAAAATTCGCCTCGGGTTCCCGGCCAGGGATGCGAGGGGCTGTTAGTTTTCCACACCTTGCCCCCCAGGTCCGTCCTTCAGCCTGTCGATCCAAACGCCCGCTCCAAGCTCCGGCGGCTGGAGGCGCGCAAGCAACGCCACAAGCAACGACTGATCGCGGCCGGCGCACTGCTCGCGCTGATTGCCGCGGGCGTCGCGGGTGGGCTCATCGCGACGCACATCAACGGGCACAAGACCGTGCGCGCCGCCGCGCGCGCGAAGCCGGAGCCGAGGGTGCTTCAGCCACGACCTCTGCCGGCCGAGGTGCGTGGTGTTCACGTAACGATGGCACTCGCGGGCATCCCGGGGAAGCTGGACGAGTACATCGCGATGAAGGAGAGCGGCCTCAACACGATCGAGCTCGATATCAAGGACGAGAACGGGGAGATCGGTTTCCCCGTGAACGTCCCGCTTGCGCGCACGGTCGGGGCGGCCAAGCCGTACTACAACGCGCAGCGGGCAGCCGCAAAAGTCCACGCCGCCGGCCTCTATCTCATCGGCCGCATCGTGACGTTCGAGGATCCGGCCCTTTCGGAAGGCGCGCCGTCGCTGGCGATCCGCCGGGCAGACGGCTCACGCTGGCTCAACAGCGCGGGTCTCGGCTGGGCCAATCCCTACGACGAGCGTGTGTGGAAGTACAACGTCGACATCGCGGTGCAGGCGGCGAAGCTCGGCTTCGACGAGATCCAGTTCGACTACGTCCGCTTCCCGAGCGACGGGGACATCACACAGATCCGCTACCCGGGCAAGCACGCACAGCCGATGGGCTGGACGATTCCGATGTTCCTCAAGTACGCCCGGTCACAGCTCAAGCCACTCGGCGTCCGCCTCTCTGTCGACGTCTTCGGCCTCTCAGCGACGAGGGACCTGGGCATCGCCCAGTTCCCGCGCCGGATTTCCTCCTTCGTGGACACGATCTATCCGATGGTCTACCCGTCGCACTACGTGTCCGGCGAATACAACATCGTCGACCCGGACTCACGGCCCGGCACAACGGTCGCCTACTCGCTGCGCGACTTCCGCCGTGCCCTGCGCGGTCGGAAGGCGAAGCTGATCCCGTGGCTGCAGGATTTCTCGCTCGGCCGGACCTACTCGCTCACGGACGTCCAGGACCAGATCCAGAACGCCCGCCTGGAGCACGTGAAGGGCTTCATGCTGTGGAATGCCTCTGGGAAGTACACCGAGAAGGCGCTCTCCACGCCCGGCTTTCGCTAGACCTGAAACCTTTCTATACAGCTATACAGCGCAGCCGCTGACTGCGATATCGTCAGCCTGATGGCGACAACGAAGGCGATCGAGCTCAAGACGGCGATACCAGGGCCGCGGTCGAAAGAGATTCTCGAGCGCAAAGAGCGCGTCGTGGCCGACCCCCTCTCCATCCTCCTGCCCATCGTGATCGAACGTGGTGACGGCGCAACGCTCACGGATGTCGACGGCAACACATTCATCGACTTCACGGGCGGTGTCGGTTGTCTCAACGTCGGCCACGCGCACCCCCGCGTCGTCGATGCGGTGCAGGAGCAGGCGGCGAAGTTCTTCCACACCGACTTCACGATCGTCCCCTACGAGATCTACGTGACGCTGGCGGAGCGCCTGATCGACTCTGCCCCCATCTCGGGGACCGCCAAGGCCGCGTTCTTCAACGCAGGCACCGAGGCGATCGAAAATGCCGTCAAGTTCGCACGCGCGTATACGAGGCGTCAGGCCGTGATCGCGTTCGAAGGCGGCTTCCACGGGCGCACGCTGCTGTCCCTCTCGATGACCTCGAAGACGCACCCGTACAAGGCGGGCCTCGGGCCATTCGCACCCGAGGTCTACCGGATGCCGTTTGCGCAGGACTACCGCGGCCCGAGCGGGGCCGAAGCACTCGCGGCCCTCGAACGAGCACTGGTAACGCACGTTGCCGCCGAAAACGTCGCGGCGATCGTGATCGAGCCCGTCCAGGGTGAGGGCGGCTTCGTCGTCGCGCCGCCGGAGTTTCTCGAGGGCGTGCGCCGCATCTGCGATGACAATGGCATCGTCCTCGTGGTCGACGAGGTGCAGACCGGTTTCGGTCGGACCGGAAAGATGTGGGGGATCGAGCACTACCAAGTCGAGCCCGACCTGATGTGTCTCGCGAAGTCGATCGCAGCAGGGCTGCCGCTCTCGGCTGTGATCGGCCGCGCAGAGATCATGGACGCTCCCGGCGATTCGGCCATCGGCGGGACGTATGTCGGCAATCCCGTCGCCCAGGCCGCAGCTCTGGCGGTGCTGGACGTCTTCGAGGAGGATGGGCTCGTCGACCGCGCGGCCCGGATCGGAGAGACGATCCGGACGCGGATGCTCGCGTGGCAGCAACGCTGGGATGCGATCGGAGACGTTCGAGGGCTCGGCGCCATGCTCGCGATCGAGCTCGTTCACGACCGCGGCACGAAGGATCCGGCGCCCGAGCTCGCTTTCGCCGTGGTGGAAGCCGCTGCAGAGCGAGGCCTCCTTGTGCTCAAGTCCGGGATCTACTCGAACTGCATTCGGGTGCTCCTCCCGCTGGTGATCTCCGAGGCCGAGCTCGACGAGGCCCTCGGCGTCTGGGAAGAGGCGCTCGGCACGGGACTCGGCGCCTAAAGCGGCTCGCCGCCGTCTGCCGATACTCGGCGATGGCTGGTTATCTCATCGCCCTGGTCGCGTTCGCCATCGCCTTCGTCTTCGGCACGATCCGTGCCGTCCGGCCGCAGGTGGTGCTAGCCGTCGGCGGAATCCTGGGGGTCGCAGCGTTGGCGGTCGCCGCAGCCGGGGCCCAGGACGTCGAAGGGAAGGAGGTCGTGCCGCTCTGGTTTGTGTGCGGCCTCGTCGGCCTCCTGTACGCGATCTGGTGCGGCGGCCTCTGGCTCGGCCTGCGCATCCGTCGCGCACGCGCCGGCGCTTAGAGCGCCCTGCTCGCTAGCTGGGGGAACCTCCCGGTTCCCCCAAGGCCCCCTCCACCGGTCCGCTTCGCGGACAGACCGCTACGCGGCCGGGTAGCTTTCGCCCGTGGTCGGGGAGAAGATCGCGGGACGCTACGAGCTGGAGGAGCTGGTCGGGCACGGCGGGATGTCCAGCGTCTACAAGGCACGGGATTCCCTGCTCGAGCGGAACGTCGCGCTGAAGGTCCTCCACGAGCAGTACAACGCCGACGAGGACTTCGTCGAACGCTTCAAGCGGGAGGCCCGCTCGGTCGCCCAGCTCCAGCATCCGAACATCGTCACGGTGATCGACCGCGGTGCGGCGGACGGCCGGCAATACATCGTCTTCGAGTACATCGACGGCGAGAACCTGAAGGAGCTCCTCGGGCGGAAGGGCCGCCTGGACGTCCGCGAGGCGCTCGAGATCGCCGTCGAGGTTGCCCGCGGCCTCGCGTTCGCCCACGGTCAGGGACTCGTCCACCGAGACGTGAAACCGCAGAACGTGTTGCTGAACGGCGACGGCCGCGCCAAGGTGACCGACTTCGGGATCGCCCGGTCCGTCGACGTCGAGGGCATGACGGAGACCGGCACGATTCTCGGGACCTCGAGCTACATCGCGCCCGAGCAGGCCAGTGGCCAGCCCGTCGACGCGCAAACGGATGTGTACGCCCTCGGCGTCGTCCTCTACGAGCTCCTCGCCGGAGAGGTGCCGTTTCCCGGCGAAACCTTCGTCGCGGTCGCGATGAAGCACGTCCACGAGCCGCCCCCGAACTTGCTGGATCTGCGCGCAGACACTCCGCTGCGCGTTGCGGCGGCCGTCGACCGAGCTCTCGAGAAGGACCCAGACCAGCGGTTTCCCTCGATGGACGCCCTCGCTGCGGAGCTCGAGGCATGTCTCGCGGAACTCGAGCGCGACGCCGACGACCATGACGACCGGACGATGGTCATTCCCGCGCGGCAGCGGCGCCGGCCGCCGAAGGCTGCCTCGCGTTGGCCGTTGGCAATCGGTCTGCTTGCCCTGCTCGCACTCGCGGCCATCGTCGTGGGCCTGCTGATGATCGCCGGAAGCGGCGACGGCAAGAGCCCAGCCGAGCCGATTGGGCTGATCGGGATCGGGTCGTACGACCCCGAAGGGACTGGGGGCGAAGGCGAACACACCGAACGCGTCGCCTTCGCGACAGACGGCAATTTCGCCACGTACTGGACGACGGAGCAGTACCGTTCCTTCACCAAGAGCGGCGTCGGCATCGTGCTCGACGCAGGACGGCCGATCGAGGCGTCGCAGGTCCGCGTGCGGACCGACACTCCTGGCTACACAGCACAAATCCGAGCGGGAAATCTCTCGACGGGCCCTTTCCGAGCAGTCTCGGAGTCCGAGCGCGTGGCAGCGACGACAACCTTCGACGTCGATCCCAACGCGCCCGCGCGCTACTACGTGATCTGGATCACGTCGCTCGCCGGCGACGTCGCGCACGTCAACGAGGTACGCGGCTTCGGGGACTAGGCGCGAAGGCTGCGCCTTCGCGCCTGTTGAGTACGCGCTTCGCGGGAACGCGCACGGGCAAAGCCCGCGCGCTCCTACTGGCGAGCTCCGAGCGACGGTTCCCTTCCGCGCGGGCAGAGGCGCTACGTCTCCGCCCGCGTCAGCTCGCCTCCAGCTAGTGCAGCTCCGCCCGCACTAGCTTCCGGCCTTGTGCTGACGAAAGGTCGACGGTTTAGAACTGAAGCCTGGCGCGGCGTTCGTGGCGGTCGAGGGCCAGGTCGATCAGCCTGCGCAGAAGGTCCTCGTACGGAATTCCTGACGCTTCGAACAACTTCGCGTAGACACTGGTCGCGGTGAAGCCCGGAATGGTGTTGAGCTCGTTGACGACGACACGGTGATCCCCGACGACGAAACAGTCGACGCGGGCCATCCCCT
>WNGB01009919.1_pt1 | contig 13286 bp, 11 predicted proteins | sample 5400681 | NCBI WGS metagenome assembly WNGB01 (sample SAMN13153367, study PRJNA577476) | soil metagenome | isolation source: 115 cm soil or saprolite under grassland replicate 2 | place: USA:California | collected 2016-06-15 | reverse complement strand
CGCAGACCGTCCGGCCCCGCAGACCGTCCGGCCCCGCAGACCGTCCGGCCCCGCAGACCGTCCGGCCCCGCAGACCGTCCGGCCCCGCAGACCGTCCGGCCCCGCAGACCGTCCCCCCCGCAGACCGTCCCGCCGCAGACCGTCCGGCCCGCAACGCCAGCCCTGGCTGCGTTACGGGGCGGGGGAATGATTAAGTAGGGATGAGGCGGGGACCTTGTGGCCGAGGAGGGCTGAATGGGCGCGCGTACCTGGATCGAGTCCTGGCCCGTCTACAGGCAGCTGACCGGGACGGACCCGCTGGGCCTCGGCGCCGCCACCCAGAGCGCCCGCACCAAGGCCCTCCGTCCCCGGACCGCCACCGCCGACCAGGTCGTCAAGTCGGTCTGCCCGTACTGCGCGGTCGGCTGCGGCCAGAACGTGTTCGTCAAGGACGAGAAGGTCGTCCAGATCGAGGGGGACCCCGACTCCCCGGTCAGCCGCGGTCACCTGTGCCCCAAGGGCTCGGCCAGCCTGCAGCTCACGACCGGTGACGCCCGCCAGTACCAGGTGCTGTACCGCCGCCCGGGTGGCGCCGAGTGGGAGGCGCTGGACCTGGACACGGCGATGGACATGATCGCCGACCGGGTCATCGACGCCCGCCGCAAGGGCTGGCAGTCCACCTACGAGGGCCGGCGCACAAGGCGCACCATGGGCTTCGCCAGCCTGGGCGGCGCGACCCTGGACAACGAAGAGAACTACCTGATCAAGAAGCTGTTCACCGCGCTGGGCGCGATCCAGATCGAGAACCAGGCGCGGATATGACACTCCTCCACAGTTCCCGGTCTGGGAACTAGCTTTGGCCGCGGCGGCGCGACCACTTTCCAGCAGGATCTGGCCAATTCCGACTGCATCCTGATCGAGGGCTCGAACATGGCCGAGGCCCACCCGGTCGGGTTCCAGTGGGTCATGGAGGCCAAGAAGCGTGGCGCGACAATCATCCATGTCGACCCGCGCTTCAGCCGGACCAGCGCGGTGGCGAACCTGCACGTGCCGATCCGGGCCGGAGCGGACATCGCGTTCGTCGGCGGCCTGATCAACTATGTGCTGCAGCACGAGAAGTACTTCGACGAGTACGTGCGGGCGTATACGAACGCTCCGGTGATCATCACCGAGGACTTCGGGGACACCGAGGATCTCGGTGGGCTGTTCTCGGGGTTCGACGCCGAGAACCGGGTCTACGACGCGGAGACCTGGCGCTACCAGGGCGGCGAGGTGGCACCGGCCAGCGGCGCGCGGGGCATGGAGCCCAGCCGCAAACGGCAGGTGCGGCAGGCGGCCCGCGGCGAGGCGCACGGCTCCGGCGGCGCCGGCGCGCACCCCGACCCGGACACCGACGAGACACTGCAGCACCCGCGCTGCGTGTTCCAGATCCTCAAGCGGCACTTTGCCCGGTACACGCCGGAGGTGGTCGCCGAGGTCGCCGGGGTGCCGGAGGAGCAGTTCCTCCAGGTGGCCCGGCTCATCACGGCGAACTCGGGGCGGGACCGGACCACCGCGTTCGTGTACAGCCTGGGCTGGACCCAGCACACCGTGGGCGTGCAGTACATCCGCACCGCCGCGATCCTGCAGACGCTGCTGGGCAACATGGGCCGTCCCGGCGGCGGGATCCTGGCCCTGCGCGGGCACGCCTCGATCCAGGGCTCGACCGACATCCCGACCCTGTTCGACCTGCTGCCTGGGTACCTGCCGATGCCGTTCGCGCACGGCGACGACGACCTGGACAGCTACGTGCGGGACGAGAGCGTGCAGAACGGGTTCTGGGCCAACACGCGCGACTACATGGTCAGCCTGCTCAAGGCCTGGTGGGGTGACGCGGCCACCGCGGACAACGACTTCTGTTACGACTACCTGCCCCGGCTGACCGGCAGCCACAGCACCTACGAGACGGTGCTGGCCCAGATGGCAGGCATCTGCAAGGGGTACTTCCTGTTCGGCCAGAACCCGGCGGTCGGCTCGGCCAACGCACGGATGCAGCGGATGGGCCTGGCCAACCTGGACTGGCTGGTGGTCCGCGACCTGGTGATGATCGAGAGCGCCACGTTCTGGCAGAACGGCCCGGAGATCGAGACCGGCGAGATGCGCACCGAGGACATCAAGACCGAGGTGTTCTTCATGCCCGCGGCGGCGCACACCGAGAAGAGCGGCAGCTTCACCAACACCCAGCGGATGCTGCAGTGGCACCACACCGCGGTCGAGCCGGCCGGTGACGCGCGCAGCGACCTGTGGTTCGCCTACCACCTGGGCCGGCGCATCCGGGAGAAGCTGGCCGCCGTGGCCCGCCAGAAGGCCGAGAACGCCGAAACCGTGCCCGGCGAGGCCGAGGCCCTGGAAATGGACCGGCCGATCCTGGACCTCACCTGGGACTACCCGACGAAGGGCCCGCAGGACGACCCGGACGCCGACGCGGTCCTGGCCGAGATCAACGGCCGGGACGCCGAGGGCAAGCCGGTCTCGTCGTACACCCAGCTCAAATCCGACGGCTCCACCTCGGCTGGCTGCTGGATCTACTGCGGCGTCCGCGCCGGGGGGGTGAACCAGGCCGCCCGCCGCAAGCCCGGCCGGGAGCAGAACTGGGTCGCCAACGAGTGGGGCTGGGCCTGGCCGGCCAACCGCCGGGTGCTCTACAACCGCGCCTCGGCCGACCCTGACGGCAAGCCGTGGAGCGAGCGCAAGGCGCTGGTCTGGTGGGACGAGGAGAACGGCACGTGGACCGGGCACGACATCCCGGACTTCGTCGGTGACCGCCCGCCGTCCTACCGGCCGCCGGAAGCGGCCACCGGGGTGGCCGCGATCTCCGGCATCGACCCGTTCATCATGCAGGCAGACGGCAAGGCGTGGCTGTTCACGCCGGCCGGCCTGGTGGACGGCCCGCTGCCCGCGCACTACGAGCCGCAGGAATCCCCGCTGCCCAACCTGCTCTACCGCCAGCAGCACAACCCGGTCCGCGAGATCCTCGTGCACCCGCAGGACCGGTTCCAGCCCAGTGGCGCCGAGCCGGGATCCGAGGTCTTCCCGTACGTCAGCACCACCTACCGGCTCACGGAGCACCACACGGCGGGCGGGATGTCGCGCTTCCTGCCGTACCTGGCCGAACTGCAGCCCGCGTTCTTCTGCGAGGTGTCACCGGAACTGGCCGCCGAGCGGCAGCTGGACCACATGGGCTGGGCGACGATCATCACCGCGCGCAACGCGATCGAGGCCCGGGTGCTGGTCACCCGCCGGATGAAGCCGCTGCGCGCGGGCGGGCGGACCGTGCACCAGGTCGGGCTGCCGTGGCACTGGGGCCCCAACGGCCTGACCACCGGGGACGCGGCCAACGAGCTGTCGCATCTGTCCCTGGACCCGAACGTGCACATCCAGGAGGTCAAGGCGCTGGCCGTGGACATCCAGCCCGGCCGCCGGCCGCGCGGGCCGGCCCTGCGCGACCTGATCCGGGAGTACCAGCGGCGGGCGGGCATCACCGACGAGACGGGTACCGAGGCGTGAGCGACGTGACTTCAAATTCTCCGCAACGAAAACCATCCGCCCTGGCTCCCCTCGGCCCGCTGAATGATCCGGCGGCGCACGCGGGCTTCGGGGAGCACCCGCCGCGGATGGGCTTCTTCACCGACACCTCGGTGTGCATCGGCTGCAAGGCCTGCGAGGTGGCGTGCAAGGAGTGGAACCACGTGCCCGAGGACGGGATCAACCTGCTCGGCATGTCCTACGACAACACTGGCGGGCTGGGTGCCTCCACCTGGCGGCATGTCGCGTTCATCGAGCAGATCAAGCGCCCGGGGGACGCGGTGCCCGGGCGCCCGGATGATTCCGGTTCGGTGCTCACGGAGTCGGTGCTGGGGGAGTTCTCCGCGGACGGCTCCCGCTGGCTCATGGCCAGCAACGTGTGCAAGCACTGCACCGAGTCCGCCTGCCTGGATGTGTGCCCGACGGGCGCGCTGATGCGCACCGAGTTCGGCACGGTCGTGGTCCAGTCGGACGTCTGCAACGGCTGCGGGTACTGCGTTCCGGCCTGCCCCTTCGGGGTCATCGAGCGGCGTGAGGGGGACGGCCGGGCCTGGAAGTGCACGCTGTGCTACGACCGGATCGGCGACGGGCTCGAGCCCGCCTGCGCCAAGGCCTGCCCGACCCAGTCGATCCAGTTCGGGCCGGTGGACGAGCTGCGTGAGCGGGCCCAGTCGCGGGTCAGCGAGCTGCACGAGGCGGGGGAGTCGGGCGCGCGGCTCTACCTGGAGAACCCCGACGACGGCATCGGCGGCGGCGGCGCGTTCTTCCTGCTGCTGGACGAGCCGGAGGTGTACGGGCTGCCGCCGGACCCGGTGGTCACCACGCGGGACCTGCCCCGGATGTGGCGGCACGTGGCCGCGGCGGCGGGTGCCCTGCTCGCCGGCGGCCTGGTCGCGGCGCTGCGACGGGACCTGCGCCCGTGAGCCGGGCCGGGGGACGCGGGGCTGGCGGGAACCGGCCGGCCGAGGGGAACGGCGTGCCGGGCGGCGCGGCCCCGGGCGGCGCAGTCCCAGCTGGCACGGTCCCGGCTGGCACGGTCCCGGCTGGCACGGTCCCGGCTGGCACGGTCCCGGCTGGCACAGGCCCGGCTGGCACAGGCCCGGCTGGCACAGGCCCGGCCGGCAGGGCCCCGGCCCTGGCGGCCCGCATGCGCGAGCGGTTCGGCGTGCACGGCCGCGGCCAGCATGAGCGGGCCCGGGAGGATCGGGCCCGGGAGGATCGGGACGGCCAGGGCCGGGACCGCACTGGCCGCGGGGGGCGCGGCGGGCGGGGCGGCGAGCAACTCGTGGTGCCCCGGGCCCGCCCCGACTCCTACTACGGCAAGCCGATCATCAAGGAGCCGGTCTGGAGGCCCCGGGATGTGGCCGGTTACCTGTTCTTCGGCGGGCTGGCCGGTGCCTCCTCGGTGCTGGCCGGGTTCGCCCAGGCGGCCGGCAACCACCGGCAGGCCAAGGCGTCGAAGATCGCCGCGGTCGGCGCTATCGGCCTGTCGGGGCTGGCGCTGGTGGCCGACCTGGGCCGCCCAGAACGCTTCGTGAACATGCTGCGCGTGGTCAAGGTGACCTCGCCGATGAGCGTCGGCTCGTGGATGATCTCCGCGTTCGGCGGGGCGTCGGCGGCCGCGGCCGCCTGCGCGGTGACTGGCCGGCTGCCGAAGGCCGGGGCCGCCGCGACCGCCAGCGCGGCCCTCGTCGGCCCGGCCGTCTGCACGTACACGGCCGCGCTGATCTGCAACACGGCCGTGCCTGCCTGGCACGAGGCGCACCGGGAGATGCCGTACCTGTTCGCCGGGTCCGCCGCCAGCGCCGCGGGCGGCCTGGGCATGATCGCGGTGCCGGCCGAGGACGCCGGGCAGGCCGTCCGGTTCGCGGTGCTGGGCGCCGCCACCGAGCTGACCGCGAAGTCCCTGCTGCTGCGGCGGCTGGGAGAGATCGCCGGGCCCTACCAGACCGGCCGGCCCGGGCGGCTGATGGAGCTGGCCGAGGTGCTCACCGCCGCCGGGCTGGCCGGGGCGATCCTGGCGGGCCGCAGCCGGACCGCGAACGTGCTGGCCGGTACGGCGCTGGTGGCGTCCTCCGCGCTGACCAGGTTCGGCATCTTCGAGGCCGGCCTGCTCTCGGCCCGCGACCCGAAGTACACGGTCGGCCCGCAGCGGGAGCGCCTGGACGCCAGGCAGAAGGCCGCTAAGGAGCGGGCGCGCGTCCCTTAGGTTCGCCATCAGGGGTCTCGTGACCATCAGGGGTCTCGTGACCATCAGGGGTCTCGTCACCATCAGGGGTCTCGTGACCATCAGGGGTCTCGTGACCATCAGGGGTCTCGTGATCATCAGGGGTCTCGTGATCGGTAACGGACCGGACGGGCGCTCCCTCGATCCGGGTCTGGATGTCCTCCTCCGGGCGGCGTGCCTGGATGCGCGCGTAGAGGCTGAAGGCGCGGACATCCTCCGGGGTGAACGGGGGCGGCGCCAGGCTGCGCGGCCACAGCCGCCGCACGCTGACCACGTTCGCCTCCACCGCGTAGAGGGTGAACTGGGCCTGCAGGTAGAGCCAGGCGAGCAGGCCGAGGACCACGCCGAACACGCCGTACACCGACGAGCTCTTGGATATCTGGTGGGAGACCAGGTACGTGCCGAACAGCTGGAGGATCTGCCAGACGATCGCGGACAGCACCGCCCCGGGCAGCATCTGCCGGGCCTTGATCTCGCGTTCCACGGCGAGCCGGAACCCGAGCCAGAACAGCCCGATGTTCAGCAGCAGCGAGACCACCACGGTGCCGATCTGGGACGCGGCCCCGCCGAGCACGCTGGCGCTCGCGCCGGCCAGCCCGGACAGCAGGGTGGTGGCCAGCATGCCGACGCCCACGGCCAGGATCAGGGCGATCTGCTTGAGCATCGACCGCGGGAAGCCCGCGCGCCGGGAGAACGGCACGCCCCACACCGTATTCAGCGCGTTCTGCGCGGCCGCGGCCACGCCCAGGGCGCCGAGGAAGGTCAGCGCGATCCCGATCGCCAGGGCCACGCCGGTGCCGCTCACCGTGTGTCCCTCCGCCTGGTGCTTGAGCTGGTCCCCGATCACCGGGAAACGGACGAAGGCGGAGTCGAGCACCTTGGCCTTGAGCGCGGGGTCGTGGGCCAGCACGATGTCCAGCACGGTCACGAAGACCAGCAGCAGCGGGAAAAGCGAGGCGAACCCGTAGTAGGCGATGAGCGCGGCCAGGTGCCCGGCCTGGTCCTCGCCGAACTTCTTGAACACCGCCACCGGGAAGGCCAGCCAGGGCTGGCCCTGCTGGAACCGGTCCAGCGCGGCGATCAGTTTCTTCAGGGCGTCCATCGCGGATGACTACTACCCGTTGAGCAGCGCTTTACTGCCGCGGCGGGCCGCTGATCACGGGGCCGGCACGGTGAGCAGGGACCACGGCAGCAGGCGCGGCGCCGGTCCCTCCCCGGGCCCGGCCAGCGTCGCGAAGCCGGACGCCTGCGGCGGCCGGGGCAGGGCGGCCCCGGGCGGCAGGCTCGCGCTGGTCGAGGCGATGACCCGGCCGTGGCCGCTGGCCAGCACCGCGGTGCGGCCGAGCCCGGCCAGTCCGGGCAGGACCAGGCGCTCGACCTGCGCGGCGAGGATGTCAGCCCCGGCGACGCCGATGAACCGCCCGCCGCACCGGATCGGCGCCGCCACGGTGAAGGTGTACTCCCGGGTGCAGATGAAATCGACGTACGGGCCGGCTACCGAGGGCTGCCCGGTCCGCTCCGGCTCCCGGTACCACTCGGTGGTCGTGTAGTCATAGAACTCGGCCGACTCGGGGTCGAGATCCACGTGCAGCTGGCTGACCCGCGCCTGCTGGTCAGCCCACCACCATTCGATGCACCGCGGCGCATCAGCCAGTGTCCCGGGCGCGAGCACGATGCCCGCGCCCGCGGCCAGGCCCGCTTGGGCTCGCAGCAGCTCCGCCGCCAGCCGGCGCAGCGGGCTGAAATCGTCCCGGCGCAGTGGCGGCCCGGCGGCCCGGGTCGCCGCCGCGATGGACTCGGCCGCCGCGCCGATGTCCGTGACCCGGGCCAGCACCTGCCCGATCCGCTGGGTGATCCCGGTCAGCAGGCTGGTGGCCCGCGCGGCCAGCACCGGATCGGCCAGCACCGGGTGACCCAGCCGCGCCGCACCCGGCGGCTGGCCCAGCGCGGTCACGCTGTCCCCATCCGGAGGCGGAGGTCGAGCAGCCGGCCGGTCTCGGCCTGCACGTGCCGTTCGGCGGCCTGCCGGGCCTGCTCCGGGTCCTGCCTGGCAATGCTGTCCACCAGCCGGTCGTGCTCGGCGGCCACCTCGGCCACCTGGTCGTCGGCCACCGGCAGCCAGACCAGGTCGCCCACTTCGGACCAGAGGCTCATTTCCTCCCGGGTGAGCCGGGGTGACTGGGCCGCGGCCGCGATCTCGACGTGGATCCGGGCGTCAGCCCGGCGCCGCTCGGTGCGCGAGCGGGCCGCGTGCAGCCGCCCGGCGTGCTCACGAAGCGTGGCGATGTCCCCGTCCAGGGCGCGCTGCGCGGCCAGTTTCGCCGCCGCGCCGGCCACCGCGGCCCGGTGGTCGCCGATGTCCCGGAGTTCGTGCACGGACAGCAGCCGCAGCACCGCCTCGACCTGCACGGCCTGGGGATCGTCCGGCGCCCGGATGAACGACCCGCCCGCGCGGCCGCGCCGCGTCTCCACCAGGCCCAGGTCCCGGAGCATGGCCAGTGCCTCGCGGAGGGTCACCGGGGATACCCCGAACTGGCCGGCGAGCTGGCTCTCCGCGGGCAGCCGCTCACCGTCCAGGAGCAGCCCGAGGGTGATGGCCTGGGTGAGCCGCCGGGCCACGGTCTCGGCCCGGCCGCCCGCGTCCAGCGGCGCGAAGAGCGTGCGCGCCCGGACGGTCGTGAGCGCGGAAGATCCCAAGCCAGCGCACTCCTCTTAGTCTGCACGGCAACGGGCAGATCACGGTGTAGGACCAGTCGCGTATAGCCCGCTTGAGCATAAACATACAGTCCTGTAGTTTACGATCCCATCTACTAAGGGGATTGGCGAGATGCCGACAGACGCGCCGATGGCCGACCCGGGTGCCGCGCGGGTGGCTACCGGCCTGCCCGCCGTCCGGCTCGCCGGGCTGCGCAAATCATTCGGCCATCTCGCCGCGGTGGCCGGGGTCGACCTGGAGATCGCGGAGGGCGAGTTCTTCACCATGCTCGGCCCGTCCGGCTCGGGCAAGACCACCCTGCTGCGGCTCATCGCCGGGTTCGAGCGGCCGGACGCCGGGGTGGTGGAGCTCGGCGGTACCGACGTCACCCGGCAGCCGCCGTACACCCGGGATGTCAACACGGTGTTCCAGGACTACGCGCTGTTCCCGCACATGAACGTGCTGGAGAACGTGGGGTACGGCCTGCGGGTGCGGCGGGTGCCGCGGGCGGAGCGGCGGCGCCGGGCCGAGGCCGCGCTGGAGATGGTCCGGCTGACCGGGCTCAGTGAGCGCAAGCCGGTCCAGCTGTCCGGCGGCCAGCGCCAGCGGGTCGCGCTGGCCCGGGCGATCGTCAACGAGCCCGAGGTGCTGCTGCTCGACGAGCCGCTCGGCGCGCTCGACGCCAAGCTGCGCCAGGAGATGCAGTCGGAACTGAAGCGGATCCAGCGCGAGGTCGGCATCACGTTCGTCTATGTCACCCACGACCAGGAGGAGGCGCTCACCATGAGCGACCGGCTGGCCGTGTTCAACCAGGGGCGGATCGAGCAGCTCGGTACCCCCGTCGAGGTGTACGAGCAGCCCGCCAGCGACTTCGTGGCCGGTTTCATCGGCATCTCCAACCTGCTGGAGCGGGGCGGGCGGCACATCACGGTCCGCCCCGAGAAGGTCCGGCTGCTGGCCGGGGGCGAGCAGCCGCCACCGGGCAGCCACGCCGAGCCGGGCCGCATCGACGACGTCGTCTACCTCGGCGTGCTGACCCGGTACGTGGTGACCCTGGCCGATGGCGGCAAGCTCACCGCGGTCCGGCAGAACCTGGATGGCTACGCAGCCGACGTGCTGGGCGCCCGCGGTACCACGATCACGGTCGCCTGGCGCGACGACCAGACTTACGAGATCACCGGCTGGCGCCAGCCGGTGCCGGGGGACCGGAGGGAAGAGTCATGAAGAGATGGATACCGGGTGGGGCGCTGCTCGCGGCGCTGTCGGCCATGCTGCTCATAGCCGGATGCGGCTCATCGGGTGGTACCTCCAGCAGCGGCTCGAGCGGGGGAGCCACGGCGGGCCTGACCCCACCCCAGGCGGGCACGGCGGTGCCCTCGTCGGTCGGCAAGACGGAGGGGCACCTGAACCTGATCGCCTGGGAGGGTTACGCGCAGCCGCAATGGGTGAAGCCGTTCCAGCAGGCGACCGGCTGCCAGGTCAGCGTGAAGTACGCCGGGTCATCCAGCGAGATGGTGTCGCTGATGGCGAACGGCGGCGGCGGCCAGTACGACCTGGTCTCGGCCTCTGGTGACGCCGACCTGCGGCTGATCTACGGCGGCGACGTCAAGCCGATCAACATCAACCTGATGCCGTCGTGGAAGGACTTCCACTCCTTCCTGCAGTCGCCGCCGTTCAACACGATCGGGGGTAAGCATTACGGCATCTCGCTGCAGTTCGGCCCGAATGTCCTGCTCTACTCGAAGCAAGCGTTCGCGAGCGCACCGACATCCTGGTCGGTGCTCTACAACAAGAAGTACTCAGGCCAGATCACCGTGCCGAACAACCCGATCCAGATCGCGGACGCGGCGCTCTACCTGTCAAAGACGCAGCCGAGCCTCGGCATCACCGACCCTTACGAGCTGACCCAGAGCCAGTTCAACGCGGCGGTGAACCTGCTCAAGCAGCAGAAGCCGCTGATCAAGAAGTACTGGGACCTGGCCTCGCAGGAGATCTCGCTGTTCTCCAGCGGCACCACGGTGGTCGGCGCCGCGTGGCCGTACCAGACGAACACCCTGGTCGCGGACGGCCAGAAGGTTGCGGACACCATCCCGGCGCAGGGCGCGACCGGCTGGGCGGACACCTGGATGCTGGCCACGAAAGCACCGCACCCCAACTGTGCCTACAAGTGGATGCAGTGGGCGACCACGCCCAAGGTGCAGGCCGAGCAGGCCGTCTACTTCGGTGAGACCCCGGCGAACAGGCTGGCCTGCCCGATCATGGGCACGATCCAGAAGGGCTCGTGTGCCGCCTACCACGCGGACGCGCCCGAGTCCTACTACAACACGATCAAGTTCTGGAAGACGCCGCTGGCTCAGTGCGGTAACGGCAAGAGCGACTGTGTGCCGTTCCAGCAGTGGGTGAGCGCCTGGACCCAGATCACCGGATGACATCGACCGTGGCCCAGGGGGGCCGGCCGGGTGGTGAGCGTGCCTCCAGCCGGCCCCCGGGCGGCGTGCCCGGCGGTGGCTCGGCCCGGCTGTCGGCCGCACTGTGGCGCCGGGCCTGGCTGCGGGCCACGCTGACGCTGACCCCGCCGCTGGCCTGGTTCCTCGTCATCTACCTGGCGTCGCTCGTGGTCATGCTGGTGACCGCGTTCTGGTCGGTCAACCCGCTGACCAACGCGCTGGTGCATACCTGGACGCTGAGCAACTTCCGCCAGCTGTTCACTAGCACCTACCTGACCATCATCGGGCGTACCGTCGGGATGGCTGCCCTGGTCACGCTGACGGATGCCGTGCTGGCCTTCCCGTTCGCCTACTACATGGCCCGGCTGGCCAGCAATCGCGGCCGGCAACTGCTGTTCACCGCCGTCCTGCTGCCGCTGTGGGCCAGCTACATCGCCCGGGTCTACGCCTGGATCGTGATCCTGCAGAAGGGCGGCACGCTGAGCTGGTCCTTCCAGAAGATCGGCCTCGGTGCGGTGAACATCGGCTACACGAACACGGCGATGTGGCTGGTGTTCTCCTACATCTGGCTGCCGTTCATGATCGTGCCGGTGTACGCGGCGCTGGAGCGGATCCCGGACTCGCTCCTGGAGGCGTCGGGGGATCTCGGCGCGCGTAACTGGCGGACGCTGCGCAGTGTCCTGCTCCCGCTCGCGCTGCCCGGGGTGGTGGCCGGATCCATCTTCACCTTCGCGCTCACCCTGGGCGACTTCATCACCCCGATCCTGGTCGGCGGGGCCAACTCGAACTTCATCGGCAACGTCATCTACTCCAACCTCGGCACGGCGGGCAACCTGCCGTTCGCGGCGGCCCTCGCGGTGGTGCCCATCGTGATCATGATCTTCTACCTGCTCGGCGCGCGGTTGCTCGGCGCGTTCGAGTCGATGTGATGGAGGGGCGCCTGGCCCGCATCGGCCTGCGGATCTGGGTCGGCGGCGTGCTGCTGTTCCTGTTCGTGCCGATCGCGATCATCTGCTTCTACGCGTTCAACTCCTCGAACATCCAGAGCTGGCCGATCCACGGGCTCAGCGTGAAGTGGTTCTCCGTGGCGTGGCATGACCCCCAGGTGCGCGCGGCCTTCGTGCTCTCGCTCAAGGCCGCGGTGTTCGCCACGGTGATCGCGCTGTTGCTCGGCTCGGCCGCGGCGTTCGGCGTGCACCGGTTCCGCTTCTTCGGCCGCGAGGCCGTGTCGCTGCTCCTGGTGCTGCCGCTGGCGCTGCCCGGCATCATCACCGGGATCGCGCTCAACTCGGCATTCAGCTTCGCCGGGATCGGGCTGTCGCTGCTGACGATCGTCATCGGGCACGCCACGTTCTGCATCGTCGTGGTCTACAACAACGTGATCGCCCGGCTCCGCCGGGTCTCCGGGTCCGTCTACGAGGCGTCCGCCGACCTCGGTGCGCACGGGTTCTTCACGTTCCGGACCGTGACCCTGCCGATGCTGTCCACCGCGCTGATCTCCGGCGCGCTGCTCGCGTTCGCGCTGTCCTTCGACGAGGTCATCGTGACCACGTTCACCGCGGGCGCGCAGAACACCCTGCCGTTGTGGATCTTCGGTGCCATCCGGCTTGGCCAGCAGCTGCCCGAGGTCAACGTGGTCGTGGTCGCGGTGCTGCTGCTCACCGTGATACCAGTGATCATCGCGGCCCGGCTGACCGGGGGCGGCGGGATCACCCGCGGGTCAGCCGTGGCCAGATCAGGCGGGGCCGGATGAGACGGGCCGGATGAGACGGGCCGGATGAGACGGGCCGGATGAGACGGGCCGGATGAGACGGGCCAGTTCACCCGCGGATGGGGGCTCGCCCGGCCCCTGACGGCCGGAGCGTGGCCACCAGGTAGGCCACCCCGAACGGGTCACCGGCGTACTGCACCGTCACGCTGAGCGAGGCCGCGGTCTCCAGCGCCCCGGCCAGGACCTGCCAGGCGGGCCGGCCCGTCGCCATCAGCTCGCGGGCCAGGCCCGGATCGAGGTCCAGCAGGGCCCGGGTGTCGCCGGCCCGCACGGCCCGCTCCACGGCCGCGTCGAACGCGGCGGCCCGGTCGTCGAAGTGGCCGGGGGCCCGGGGCCCTCTCCGGGCGCTGCCGTCGCCGATCACCAGCAGCGCGGTACGGGCGTCGCGCCCGGCCAGGTCCGTGCCCAGCTTCCGGCAGCCGGCCACGGGCTCGTCCGCGCTGACCGACCAGATGAGCCGCTCCCCGTCGTAGCCCGCCTGGTCCAGCAGGTAGGCCCCGATCCCGGGGGCGGGCGGCAGCACCGGCCGGTCCCCGCCCTCCCCACCGGGGCCGGTGGGACCGGGGCCGGTGGGACCGGGGCCGGTGGGACCGGGGCCGGTGG
>WNGB01017842.1_pt1 | contig 13288 bp, 9 predicted proteins | sample 5400681 | NCBI WGS metagenome assembly WNGB01 (sample SAMN13153367, study PRJNA577476) | soil metagenome | isolation source: 115 cm soil or saprolite under grassland replicate 2 | place: USA:California | collected 2016-06-15 | reverse complement strand
AAAACGAATCCGGACTATCTTCAAGATCGCGTGATGGCTTCGAGTTGTTCTTGATAAGCGTCATAATTCTGTTTCTGGAATTGGCCGCCATTCGTTGGTTTCCGGCTCATGTTCTTTACCTGACGTTTTTTACCAACGTAGTGCTACTGGCGTCTTTCCTGGGAATGTCCGTTGGTTGTTTGGCTGCCAGTCGGAGCCGAAACTATCTCGCATGGACGCCGCTCTTGCTCGTTATTGCTTTAGCTGCAGCGCATGCGGTTGAGATAAGCAGTGGCTCGTTCGTAAAGTTTGTCGATGTTGGTAATCAGGCTTCGCCACAACAAGTCTACTTCGGAACCGAATACCACAGTCAGGATCTGTCACGTTACGCCATTCCGGTTGAAGTTCTTTGCGGTTTCTTCTTCATCGTGATCGCCCTGGCCTTCCTTGGTCCGGGACAGGAACTGGGCCGGGCCCTTAAGCGGTGGCCCAACCGCGTACAGGCCTACACCTTGAACATCGCCGGCAGCATCGCGGGAATTGCGTTGTTTGCCGCGTGTTCCTGGCTGGAGACGCGAGCGTTCTGGTGGTTCTTATTGGCGGCAGTCGGGCTCGGTCACTTCTACTTCATCTCACCTCGCCATCGCTTTCCTCGACGTCTGCTCGGTTGGAGTCCGTTAACGGCTGTGCTGCTATTGCTCGTAGTGTGGCTAGCAGTGTTTACGCCTGTACACGATCAGTATCAGGGCCAGCGCGATGCGCAGCAATTCTGGTCGCCCTACTACAGAATTGATTTCAAGAAAGCTGACCTGTCTCTTTCAGTAAATCTGATCTATCACCAGCAGATGGTCTCGCGTAACGAGAACTTTCCTGCTTATGCTCTGCCGCACCTGCTGAATCGAGATGCAGGCAGGCCCCCCTTCGCGGACGTGCTAATCATCGGCGCCGGTTCTGGTAATGATGTCAGTAGGGCCTTGCAGTGGAGCGCGAAACACGTTGACGCAGTGGAAATCGATCCCGCGATCTACCGTCTGGGGCGAACGTATCATCCCGATCATCCTTACCAGGACGAGCGCGTTCAGATTCATCTGGATGACGGCCGCAACTTTCTTCGTTCGACTGAGCGGAAGTACGATTTGATCGTCTATGCCCTGGTCGACTCGCTGGTGTTGCACAGCGGCTACAGCAATATTCGCCTTGAGAGTTTTCTGTTCACGCGTCAGACCTTCGAAGACGTGCGCCGTCACCTCAAGCCGAACGGCATGTTCGTAATCTACAATTATTTCCGTCAGGGCTGGCTCGCCGCGCGCTTGCAAAGAGGCTTGGAGGAAGTGTTCGGCGCCGGCAATTCGTTGGTGCTTACTTTGCCCTACCGAAAGGTGATTGAGCCGGAGAAAGCAACATTCGGAGACTTCACGATTTTCTTTGCCGGAGCAACCGGCGATTTGCGGAACACCTTTACCCGCCAGCCTGACTATTGGCTGCGCAACGACGAGCCACCCGGGCCGACGTCACCAAACGGCTTCCAGCAGCCAGGATCAGAGGCAACGCAGGTCGGGGAACAGACGGCGGAGAAAGATCAAGCAACAGCTTCTCATTGGCAACATTTTGGGTTGGCGAGCGTGTCGCCCCCTGAAGGCGGGCTACGGACAGCGACCGACGACTGGCCGTTCCTGTACTTGCGTAAGCCCATGATACCGACATTGAGCTGGCGCGGAATGCTGATCATGGGCGGATTGGGGTTGCTGCTAATTTTTCTGTTTCTGCCTCGTCAGAAAAATCGCGCGACTGCCCTGGCTGAACGCGGTGCCAAAGCCGCGACCTTCGCCAGCGTACTCAACGTTCAGTTTTTCTTTTTGGGGGCGGGATTCATGCTGGTTGAGACGAAAGCTGTGGTCACAATGGCGCTGCTGTTCGGGAGTACCTGGGTCGTGAACTCAGTGGTGTTCCTTGCCGTCCTGGTGATGATTCTCCTCGCGAATCTCTGGACGCTCCGGTCCAAGCCTGTGCGCTTGTGGCCATACTACGCGGGTCTGCTTATGACCCTGGCGCTGAACGCTATTGTCCCGCTCGATTTTTTTCTGGGAATGAATCGCAGCATTCAGGTTCTTGGGTCATGCCTACTCGTTTTTGCGCCGATATTGTTTGCCGGTGTCATTTTTGCTGCATCATTCAAGCGTACCACGGAGCCCGACCGCGCCTTTGGCGTCAACATCGCCGGCGCCATGATGGGAGGGCTGGCCGAATATAGCTCGATGCTGCTGGGGTTCCAGTATGTGGTGCTGGTTGCCATCCTGTTCTACGCACTTTCTGCTATCGGCTTGCGGAGAACGGACGACACCGCTATGGAATCGACGTGGATTGAACCATTCAACGAGCCTGCGGTAGCAGGCGGCAGCATAAAGCCCTGGGTGGAGCGAAGCGAAACCCTGAGTACAGAAGGCAAAATCATCTAAGCCCGTAGAACGGGCGACAGAGGTTTGAGTGAGACACTCTGCCGCCCGCTCCGCAGACTGGAATCATCCAACGCCGTAACCCAGGGTTCCGCTGCGCTCCACCCTGGGCTTTATGCTGCCGCCTGCTACCGCAGGCTCATTGAAGGCTTTTCACTCAGATTGCGCACAGTCAAGCTGTAGGCAAAACCTTACCCCAAAAAAGAAGCTGATGGTTTGTTTCACAGAGTTTTTTTCTCACTCAGATCCCAAACACAACTCAGGAAAAGCGGGTTGTAAGTTTCAGACAGACCGGTGATGGCACTTGAGCGACATGACCGGTGGCGCTAAGCCGCCCTGTTTTCCTATCACGTCGGAAAGTGACGATGTTGTCCGAGTTTTGATTGGCTACCAGCAGAAATGTTCCAGTCGGATCTATCGCAAAATTGCGCGGTGTCTTGCCTCCAGTTGATTCGTGAGCGATGAAAGTCAGCGTGCCGTTGCGCGGATCAATCTTGAAGGCAGCGATACTGTCATGACCGCGGTTGGAACAGTAAAGAAATCGACCATCGGTAGAAACGTGGATATCGGCACTGGTGTTCTCGCCCGTAAAATCCGTGGGCAAAGTCGGAACCGTTTGCACCTCTTTTAGATTACCTTGGGCGCGATCGTGGGCGAAAACGGTTACTGTCGCGTGTAGTTCATTTATGACGTAGGCGTACTTGCCGCCGGGACGAAAAGTTAAATGGCGCGGGCCCGCACCAGGCTTGACCTGCACCGAGGGCGTTGTATTTGGAATCAGCTTGCCTCTCCGCGCGTCAAATCGAAAGATCATGATTTTGTCTGTGCCTAGATCACATGCGTAGGCGAACCGGTTCGCTGGATCGAGCACAATACAATGGGCATGTGGTCCTTCCTGACGCTCAGCATTTATGCTCGAGCCCAGATCCTGCTTCACGTCCGTAGCTTCGCCCAGGCTCCCGTCGCCATTTACCCCAAGAACCGCGACGTTGCCGCCCGCGTAATTTGCCACCAATACAAATCTGCCTGTACCGTGAACGATCACGTAACATGGTGCGCCACCCAACGATGGTTGTTGATTCAGCAACCTCAGTTCACCGGTCCGTTGATCCACGGCAAAGGCGCTGAGGGCACCACTTCTTTTACCCGCAAACTCTTCGACTTCGTTGACTGCGTACAAATAGCGCCGGCTCGGAGCGAGGGCCAGAAACGAAGGGTCCTTTACATCTTTAGTGGTGACGACATGCGTTAACTCGCCCGAAGACAGGTTCAAGCTATAAAGATAGATCCCCTCGCTTTTGCCTGACGTATAGGTTCCAACATAAACAGGCAATTCCCCAGAGCGCGGCGCACCCCCATGAGCAAACGCTAGCTCTGGAAGAGCAAGGCCCAGCGCACCCAGACCCGCGATTTTCAAGAATTCACGCCGCTGTAGGGAAATATTCAACGTTTTGTGATCCACGGTTCTGGATTTTCTCCTCGTAAGAGCGTTTAAAAGCGATGCGACAGTATAGGCTTTGTTCCTCACCCAGAGGTCATAAAAAGATTGGTCCCTTTTCTCTTCTGTTTACGCGTTAGTAGAAGAGGGCAGCAATGGCGCTCACCCTAAACTTTGAAGAAGGAAGAAGAAGATATGAAAAAGCGAACATTTTACATTTTGACGATGTTTAGTCTGCTATTGGTGCTGACAGCTGCCTCTGTCCAGGCTCAGTCGCAACGCAGCAGTATCAACATTCCGTTCAGCTTCAACGTGGGACAGAAGACACTGCCGGCCGGGGAATACACGGTCGAGCCAATTAGGAAAGACTCCCAGAACGTTTGGCTGGTCGAAAATAAAAATGGCCGGGCTAATGTTCTCTTTACCACCATCGACGTGTGGTCCAGCAAAACACAAGAAGAAACCAAACTAATCTTCAACAAGTACGATGACCAGTATTTCCTTTCGCAGATCTGCACCGCCGGAGATAACTCCAGTCGCGAGCTACCGGTACGCCGGTGGGAACGTCAGTTAGCGAAGAACAGCCTTCAGCAGGAAAAAGTAGTCGTCACTGGTCGAGCAGGAGAGTAACAGAGCTTCGCTTTGTACAACTACGATTGAAATACTGTGGCACTTCCCTTGGTGTGCGGCGACTGGTCGCCGCACTCAAGGATTTGTGCGGAATCAGATTATGAATCAATACAGGCCTGCACCTGCTCAAGTACACCGGCAATAATCTCCCGCACCGTCGTCTCACTCGCTGCTTCCGCGATCACGCGAATGATGGGTTCTGTATTTGATCCTCTCACGAGGAACCACCCGGCAGGGAGAATTACTTTGACGCCATCGCGCACATCCAGCGGATAACCTGCATACTCGTGACGCAGCATTCTGAGTACAGCAGAGATCTTATGCGACGGGCACGCCAGTTTCTCCTTAATCACGCTGAACTGCGGAAAGCTGTTCACGAGTTCAGTGATCGTTTGCCCAGTCTCGGCAAGAAGGTGCAGGACCAGGGCCATGCCAACCAGGCTATCGCGAGCAAAGTTGATTCGAGGATAAATAACGCCACCGTTGCCCTCGCCGCCAACGACAGCGTTTTCTTTCTGCATCTCTTCAGTGACGTTAACCTCGCCGATTTTTGTAAGAAAGAGGGAGCAACGAAATCGGTTGACGACCTCTTGAAGCACAGACGTGGACGATAGATTTGCCACCACGGGCCCCAGCTGCTTGCCGAGAACATAAAGAGTCGCTAACACGAGCGTGTAATCCTCGCCGATAGGTATCCCCTGCTCTGAGACGATTGCGAGCCGGTCTGCGTCCATGTCCTGGGCAAATCCAATATTGGCCCGATGTTCTTTGACTGCGATGCACAAGTCGCCCAGATTTTCCGCCAATGGTTCTGCGGGACGCGGGAATGATCCGTTTGGAGTTACGTTAATCGCAATGACATCAGCACCCAAAGCGTCAAGTAGCTTTGGACCAACCAGGGAACCCGCGCCATTACAAGCATCGAGCACAACACGCAGGCGCTTTTCGCTTTGCGGTAGTGGTCCAAGGACGTCAAGGATTTTTCGAATGTGTAGATCGTTCGCTCCTGAAATTTCTTCAACCTCTCTCATTTCCGCGCCGGCGACTTTTGTGTATTCGCCTTGATGGTAAATGTCGAGCATCTCGCGCGCCTTGCCGCTATTCAGGAAAAGTCCGTCAGCATCGATAAATTTCAGAGCATTCCACTCCGCAGGGTTATGGCTGGCGGTGATCGCAATGCCTCCATGTGCGCGATGATGGCGCACGAGTAGCTGAATTGTCGGCACTGGGCACATTCCGATATCAATGACGCGACAGCCGCTGGACAAGAGGCCCGCGATGACGGCTTGCTTGACCATCTCACCCGAGGTGCGGGGATCTCGCCCAATTACAATCGTGCCGGAACCAACGTAGGTGCCGAAGGCCTGAGCAAAACGCGTCAACAACGCAGGCGTCAGTGACTCGCCGACCACTCCGCGCACACCGGAAATGCTGATCTTAAGAGTTGGTATCGCTCGCATGAATTCAAAGCCTGGGCCCGCGGAGCGGGCGCGAACGCAGAGCCCGGGGTGGAGCGCAGCGGAACCCCAGGTTCAAAACGCACATGGATTTCGAGCCCGTGAACGGGCGAAAGAGGTTAGCATAGCGAACACATGTTAGTTACAACTCATTCGCTGGCATCACCCGCTCTTTAACGGGCCGCTGCCGCCAACTTCATGGGCTTTGCTTCTCACCAGTCATCATCCTGGGGTTCCGCCGCGGTCCATCCCAGGGCGCGGTCCCCGACCGAGCATCTCGGCTGGGGTACGAGATCTTATGCTGCCGCCCGCTTCGCGTGTTGAGAAGTCTGTTCCTCATTTATTTAATCTATCGCGCACCCATTCAAGCAGGTTTTGTGCGCTTCTCGCTTCCTCAGCTTCTACAATAACGCGAATCATGGATTCTGTATTCGAGGCCCGCACGTGTATCCAGCCTTGTGGTAACACTACCCTAATACCGTCCGTCAGATCATAAGTTAACTGCTCGCGCTCGATGGCGACGCGGAAGTTCTGCAGCACCGAATAGAGTCGATTGGGTTCTACGGGAAGATTGTGCTTCACCATCGTCAAACGGGGAAGGTCCTGAACGAATTTCGAGACTGGTTTGCCGCTGCGCGCAAGACCCTCGAGAATCAGCCCCACAGCGGCGGCGCTATCATGGGTCAAATGTAATTCAGGAACAGTCACGCCACCGCTGCCTTCGCCGCCGAGAATGCCGCTATGTTCGAGCATGCCCTCAGAGATGTAGGTTTGCCCGACCTGAGTGCGCACAACCCTCCCACCATAAACTGCGGCAATTTGCTCTATAGCGCTGGTAGTTGAAACATTCGTCACCACCGTGCCTGCCTTCTGCTCAAGACGAATCCGCGTCGCCAGGGCGAGTGTCAACTCTTCTGAAAGTGGTTGGCCTAACTCAGTGACAATTCCGAGTCGCTCGCCATCGGCATCGTGAGCGAAACCGATGTCGGCATGTCCCGCTTTTACAACCGCGCTTAGTTGGGCCATAGTCTCGGGCTTTGGTTCCGGAGGATGCGGAAAGGTTGCGCTGGGATCGTCGTTGATCGCCAGCACTTCGCAACCAAGTTCCTGTAGCCAACGCGGTATGAGTCGGGAACAAGCACCGTTGCAACAATCGACCGCGACCTTCAGTCGACGTGGCCTGATTGCTCCAACATCAAAGGCATCCTTGAGCAATTCTACATGGTGTTCGATCGCGTCTCGATGATGGATGGCGGGCTCGATCTTATCCCAGGTGGCCTTGGCAAACTCTCCCTGATGAAATATGTCCAGGAGTTCTTCGGCCTGCATGGGATTCAAATAAAGTCCGTCGCCGCGCACAAATTTCAGCGCGTTCCACTGAGAAGGATTGTGGCCCGCGGTGATTGCAATGCCACCATCCGCTTTGAGCCAGGTAACTGCTAACTGCAGGCCTGGTGTCGGGCAAACTCCAAGATCGATTACCTCACAACCTGCAGCCAGCAGTCCGGCGATAACTGCCGCACGCACCATCGGCCCGGAGGCGCGGGTATCGCGGCCAACGAGAATACATCCGCCATCGAGATAAGTACCGAACGCCTGGGAGAACCCGACTGCCACTTCGGGCGTAAAGGTCTCACCGACGATACCGCGCACACCTGTAATTCCAATTTTTAGCGGTTTCAATCCTGATTACCTAGACTACTCTCTCTTTGCTCCAGAGGAGCAAGATGTTTATAGCTGGTGCGGCCCCCCTGCTCCCTCGCTCCGTTGGAGCGAAATGTCCGTGGCCCTCAAGGATCGTACATTCCGCTCTTAACCGAGCGGTTTCGATCTTTGAGGACGCATTGCTATAAACATTTCGTCCCTACGGGACCGGGTCGTTGCTAGCTTTAATCACGCCGCCGCATTTTTCAAATGACACATAGATGTCCCTGAGATCGCACAGAGGTCAAGATATTTCCACAGTCTCAGGGCCCAGACGACTTCCCCCATAAAATGCAAGGAAGATTGACCATGACAATGGTGCATCATACAATTTCCGTTGGGTACGGTCTCTCTTACACGAGTTTTAACTACGGCAAGTTGTCCCTCACCCAGGGAATCACAAAAGGCGGCAGCCCCGAATATTGGTGGGCCGAAGTGTCCTTCGATGTTACTAACACCGGAAAGCGCGCCGGCGCCGAGGTAGCTCAAGTCTATGTAGGCGACGCCCACTCGAAGGTGCCGCGGCCGGCAAAGGAACTGCAGGGCTTTGCGAAGATTGAATTGAAACCAGGCGAGACAAAACGTGTAAAGGTGATGCTAAATCAACGCACACTCTCCTATTACGACGTCAACGCAAAGCAATGGCGCGCTGAGCCTGGTGATTTTGACGTGCTCGTGGGGCCGTCGTCCGCACAAATCGAACTACGCGGGAAGATCACTCTCGCTCCAAATGCCACCGCAGCCAATGCCAGCCGCTAGTGAGAAATCGGCGGAGCTCTTAGGCCCGAAGGGCCGGCATTTAGTAGCCACGTCCGTGAGGGCGTGGATCAAGCCGTCGAAACGCGATGAGCGCCGAAGGTGCGGAACAATTGTTTGCGCCCGGCAAGTATCGGCCCTTCGGGCCTGGAGAGAAAGTTGGGCGCTTTCTTCCACGCCCTCACGGACGTGGCTATTAAATGCCGGCCCTTCGGGCCTAAGAGCCGCTGATGAGTGGAGTCTACTCAATAAGAAGACTCACCGTTTCTTGTTGGTCACCAGAGGCATCTTCACGAGTGGGATATTCCACCCCTCGACACCCAAAAACGCACCCGTTCCCCCTAGATCGTTTACTCGATAAGTGGCAGTTACCTCTCTGCTCTCACCGGGCAGCAACGAGAAATAGTTGTCCTGCCAAATGACGGGTAGAACATCCCGCTCAGTGCGTCCCTGCTTAATTTGGAGATGAATAAAGAACGCCATGCTGCGACTGGGATTTGACACTCTTACGCGAGCGATCTCGTCGCCATCTTTACGGACTGCCCGGCTGGATAGAGCTAACTTCACTGGGGGAAGTTTTTGCAATTGGGTCATATCAGCGTAAGAACTTGTAGGTGTGTAGTACCAGGTGGACTTTTGCCAATCGAGCACATCATCTTTGGTTGATAGCCAGTAGAAGTTTGAACTCACTGTTTGACCATTGCTGTCTTCAAGCAGCAGGCGGAGAAAGTAAGTCGCCGGCACTTTTGAAAACTTTGCGGCAAGATTGATGTCATACACTTGCGCTGTCAATTTCAGATCGCGTAGTGGTCTCTGGGTGGTATTCACTGCAAGCACGGATTTGTCTGCATAAGAATACTGTACATGGACCGGCTCGCACGCTTTCTTGGTGCCGAAGTAGCCCCCGCCCGGCATCAGGTAATAGTCATAAAGGTGCCAGATCATGGAGGGCCAGGCGTTGTTCAGCATCCACTGAATAACGCCCGTTGATTTGTAGCGGTTTCCTCCGTAGGCCTCAAACATCGCGCGCTGGCCTTCGTAAGCCATCAGCTGCGATTTCATCGCGTAATCCGGTGCATCGGTGGCGAGTCCATAGCGCGCGTTCAAGGCTCCAGTGAAAACTTTTAGATCCTTGAACTGCCCTCCGCCGGCGTGATAGTTCCAATATTCATCGATGGGCCATAGATGCTCTGGGGATATGATTCGGCGCAGACTCTCAATCGGTGGCACCGCTGGACCTGGACTAATCTCGGTGGCGAAACCGTGCGCTCCACCCGCTGTCTTGTCCTGTAACCAGTATGAGGCGGGCACCCATTCGTAAGGCCCTTCCATTTTTACTCCGGTCGCGCCGGTAACCGTTGTTGGTTTCGCCGTGGCCGACGAGAGGAATGGATTGGGCCAGTGATACCTCTTCAGGATGTCGATGTACATCTGTTCGACATCGGGGGGCGGCGGATTGTCGCTGCCATTCAGCCAGACCAGCAAGCTGGGATGATTTCGCAAACGTCTGATTTGATCTGTTTGGGACTTGGCGGCGATTTCGTAGTCTTCTTTGTCCCAGGTCGGTCCTTCCTCATAATCGGGTCTGTGCGTCCAGTGTTCCCAATGTGAGCAACAGCACCATCCTGCCATGATTAGAATGCCGTACTGATCCGCGAGGTCAAAGAAGATATCCGGCTGCAGCTGCCCTTCCAACCGAATGGTATTCAGGTTCATGTCTTTGACATATTCAAACTCGCTTCTCAGTCTTTCAGGGGTGAATCGCAGAAAGATATCGGAAGCCCAGCCGCCGCCACGAATAAGCACATTTCGGCCATTAACTTTAAAGACCCGGTGATTCTGATTATCTAATTCTGAAGCGATCTCTCGAATGCCGAAACGGGTGTCCTGACGATCAGATATTTTGCCTCCGGTCTCAAATTCCATTATCAGATGATAAAGACTCGGCGTGCCCATAGGCACAGGCCACCACAAGCGCGGATGAGAGAAGTTGAGTCGCGGAAATTCATCCGGAGTAAAGGTAACGGACCTTGTCTCGTGTGGGCCAAGCTTTACGTTCTGCGAAAATCTAAGTCCCTCAATGCGCGCGCTCAACGTGCCTTCGACTACAGCTTCAGACGCATTTTGTACGTCCGCGTTAACGGTCAAACGCGCATGCTCAAGCGAAGGCAGTTCAAAGTGAGTGATCACCTGCGGATATCTGAGCGTGACTGGCCCACTACTGGTCAGATAAACGTCACGGAAAATTCCCATATTTTTGTCGGGAGGTGTCGGGTTCCAATCCACCCAGGTCCAGCCGAGGTCATCAGGTTGAGACGGAAAAACTTCGACTGCTAAGGTATTCAGCTCACCGGCACGCATAGCATTCTTGATGTCTAATTCATGAATGCGAAATGTGCCGGCTATCTCAGCTGAAGTGGCAATCTGTTGCCCATTGAGCCAGATGTTAGCTTGCCGGAAGGCGAAACTGAGTTCGGTACCACCATGAAGCGCGGAAGGGACTGTCCTCCGGCATCGGAAGATTTGCGAAGTTAGCACCAATGGGATAGCTGCAGCCGGGGATCAGCCGCAGATTCTTGTCGACCAACGGATCTGGGTAGACTTTGTCTTCAACCAGGGTACCGACAACCGTAGATGGGACTGTGGCGGGATACCAATTCTTTGGTTGGAATTTTCTATCGGAAATAGCATCGCCCTTCTCTTTGATCTGCGCGGAAGACTGAATGCTCCAGCCCTTTCGCAAAAAAAGCTTTGTAGGTTGAGGTGACCCGCGCTTGCTCCCGTTGCTGGCGAACGCGGTAAGACTCAAAATCAGAATGATGGTTCCGGAGCAGAGACGTTTTCGCATAACATTTTCCGCAATTCTTAAATGCCGGCACCGGTGGTGGCAGGAGCAAAGGGCCAGCGTTCGTTATACCAGGACCAGACCAGAAAAAAGACGCCGCCCAGGGTCAGTGTTCCCAGGCCGAGAACGATAACAGGCCATGGCGTTGTCGCAAAAATAAATATCCAGCCGACGAGCGCGATAATACTCGGCAGCGGGTACAGCCACATGCGGTAAGGACGCGGCATGTCCGGCGCGCGCCTTCTTAAAAGTATCAGAGCGAAAACCTGGCCGATGAATTGGACCAGGATTCTGGTTGAAATAAGGGCATCAATGACGGCATCAAGCGAGAAAAAGCTGCAAATGATTGAAATCACGCCGAGCACAATCAGCGCGACATAGGGAAATCTCTTGGTGGGATGGAGCCGACCGAACACTTTGAAAAAATATCCATCCAGCGCTGCGGCATAAGGAATTCGTGAATAGCCGAGTAACAGTGCAAACACCGAACCGAACGCCGTCCAGAGCACCATGGCAGTGAAGACAGTCGCGACCTTGGCGCCGTAGATCTTTTCCATCATCAGCGAGACCACGAAGCCAGATTCAGGATGCGCCGCAGCCGGCACGAACTCGCGCCAGGGCACAACTCCGATAATGGAAAGGTTGATGGCGAAGTAGATAACCGCGACAGCGATTACACTAATAATGATTGATCGCGGAATTGTCCGTCCAGGGTCTTTCACTTCGTCACCGATGTAACAGATGTCGTAATAGCCCAGATAGTCATAGACGCCAATACGCGAAGCGGCGCCCAAACCGAAGAGAAAGCCCAGTGAGAAGCTAAATGCGCCAGGGGGAAAGTCAAAAGCGCGGGCGGCGCTGAAATGCATCGCTCCGGTAACAATCACTGCGAGCGTGGTGAGCAAGGTTCCGATCCATAAACTTACTGTGATCGTGCCGATTGAGGTGATGCGGCGATAGAGCAGCAAGATGTTGATAATGCCGACGGCGGCGGCAACCAGCAGTGTTTCGCGCGCCGTGATTCCCTGCCAGATATAGCCGGTGTATCTGGCGAAGCCGATGTAGCCTGATGCTATTTCCAGTGGGCCGCTGAGAATGAACTGCCAGATGAACAGAAAAGCCATGAGCCGTCCAAAGGTTTCACTTCACCCCACACCATCCCGTCAGGGATCGCGATCAAGACGGCGACAACCCAGCCCAGCATTGCCTGCGGACCACCAAGCGCCGACATCAAAAGCGGAATCGTGATGAACGGCCCCACGCCGAGCATGTTCGACATGTTCAAGGCGATCGCCTGCAACAGTCCAAAGCGTCGCAGCAGAGGGCGGCCTTCTATTTCTCTTTCTTTGGAAGCGGAGCTCATGTGGATGGATGTAAAGGACGGGGCACATGATAACTAAAACCAGGATTGTGTAAAGAGGCTTTTGTTGGGAATGATCCAGTTTATTGAATAGTTTCCTTTGACATTTCGATCAACGAAAAGTATTTTTCGCGCCAGAATCAGTGTTATCTGGTGGTGCATTAACGTCCGAGCGTCTGTGCATTCCAAAATTCACAGACACCGAACGTCACCAAAGACACGGACTCCAAAGAAACGAAGCCGGGTTTTAACGCTGGATACTTGTCAGAAGAAAACCGTGAGGAATGAACAATGAAACTGAAACTCTTTACCGCAATCCTGACGTGCATGATTTTTGGAACCTCTACCACGGCTCTTCACCGGACGGAGAGATCGCGTTCAGAGACACCTGGCGCCGCGAAAACTCTGTTGGAACGACTTGGTTACCCACCGGATGCAAAGCTGCTCATCGTTCATGCCGACGATCTGGGGATGGCCCACTCGATCAACGTGGCTTCGATTAAAGGACTTGAGACTGGACTAGTCAGTTCGGCCAGCATCATGATTCCGTGCTCCTGGCTTCCCGAGATAGCTGCTTACGCGCGAACTCATCCCGAAGCCGATCTTGGCTTGCACCTGACGCTTACCAGCGAATGGAGTCTTTACCGCTGGGGTCCGGTTTTACCC
>WNGB01011657.1_pt1 | contig 13288 bp, 10 predicted proteins | sample 5400681 | NCBI WGS metagenome assembly WNGB01 (sample SAMN13153367, study PRJNA577476) | soil metagenome | isolation source: 115 cm soil or saprolite under grassland replicate 2 | place: USA:California | collected 2016-06-15 | reverse complement strand
CTCTTCCGGATCGGCGGCCACGGAGAGATACGCCGTGATCCGCGCATCGGCGATGTCGGGTTCCGGGTCGCCGGAGATCGAGAACGCGCGGCGCAAGACCTCCAGCTCGATGCCGAAGAGCTCCGCGAGCTTTGGAGCCCGATCGCCGGAGAGCGGGATTCGCGTCCGCGTGTGGAGGTCGTCCACCCGGACTTCGCCGCGCGTGAACGTCCGGACATGAGCGCCTTCGCGCCTCTGGACCGACACGTTTCGAAGGAACTTCGCATCTGGATGGAAGGTGCGCCGCCATTGGTCGAAGAACTCTTCCTCCGACACGGGATCGCGGAAAATCTCCAGCCGGCGCGGCCCGTCCGGCACGCCCGAGGAGAACCGGACGAGGATTCCCCGATCGCTCTCACTCGCCGACAGCCCCAGGATCTCCGTCTCGACCTCTCCCCCGCCCGCCGGAAGGAGTGCGGGCAAGGGAAACCCGACGTCGGCGATCCAATCCCTTTCCGCGATCGAGATGACGAGCGCGGCGTGGTCGAAGTCCTTCTCGACTCGCCCGAGCGCCTTGCGGGTCGCGAAACCGAGCTCTCTCGCGAGCGCGTCGAGCGCGGCGACGCGCGCGTAACAGGTCCCGCCCGTTCGACGTCCGAGTTCCGCAGGATCTTCGACGCGGTCTCGAACGGGACGCGGGCGTTGAACCGACGAAAGATCGTTTCCAGATACCCGAGGGAAGGCTCTTCGGTGGTGAGCTCGAGAGCGTCGAGCACGTCCTCCGCCGGGAAAGTCACACCTTTTTCGCGAGACGGGCGACGAGCGCTTCGATTCTGCGCCGCGCTTCGGCGGAGAACCAGAAGTCGAGAAACGGATCGTCCGCCGCCACCCGGTCGAAGCAGGCGAGCGTGCCCGCTCTCGCCCGTCGCTTGATCTCGGCGTAGGCGGGTCGCGAGCGTCCGGCGAGCTGCCGGGCGCGGTCGAGGGAGAGGTCGAGGAGGTCCGTCGCGGCAACGACACGGTCGACGAGGCCCGTCTCGAGAGCCCTCGCGCCGGAGACGTTGTCGCCGGCGGCGGTGTCGGAAGATCTCGTAGCACGCTCGCGGGATCGGCACCCCGAGCGCGACCTCCGACAGGCCGAACTCCCCGTTGCCCTCGGCCGCGATCCGTTCGTCGGCGGCGGACGCGAGAATCAAGCCTCCCGCGATCGCATGGCCGGGAAGCGCCGCCACGACCGGAGCGTCGAACGTGAAGAGCTCGCGCATCAGAGCGGTGAAGTCGGCGAGGAATTTCTCCATCTCTCGACGATCGAACCCGGCGACGAGGGGAAGGTCCCACCCCGCGGAGAAGAGCTTCTGCGACGACGCCAGCACCAGCGCGGCGGCGCCCGCGTGCTCCGCGAGAGCGGCGCGCAACTCCGCGACGAGCGCCGGGGCGATCGCGTTCGCTCGCGGCCGGTCCAGCGTGACGAGGGCGATTTCCCCGTCGCGGATTTCCGAGCGGACGAGACTCAGGCGGTCCTCCGCGCGAAGCTCCGGGATCCGAACGCGAGCTCGTGGACGGTCGCATCGGACGTCAGCTCCGGGTGGAAAGTCGCAGCGATCACGTTTGCCTCCGCGACGAGCACCGGCTCGGACTGGCGCGTCGCAAGGATCTCGACCTTCGGACCGACCCGTCGGATCCTGGGCGCGCGGATGAACACCGCGGGAATCGCGCCGCCCAGCTCGGGCGCGTCGACCTCGCCGATGAAAGAGTCGACCTGCCGCCCGTACGCGTTGCGCTCGACGGAGATGTCGAGCAACCCGAGCCCCTTCTGCGCCGGGTTCGTGACCTCGCGCGCCAGAACGATCGCGCCGGCGCACGTTCCCAGCACCGGAAGGCCCGTTGCCGCGAAGCGCCGGATGGATTCCTCCCACGGCGCCGAATCGAAGAACTTCCAGAAGGTCGTCGACTCGCCACCGGGCACCACAAGTCCCGCGGCGCCTTCGAGCTCTTCCGGCTTTCGCGCCTCGAACGAATCGAGCCCCATTTCGGCGAGCCGTCGGCCGTGCGCCGCGAAGTCACCCTGGAGCGCGAGTACGGCGATGCCGCGTCTCACCAGCCTCTCCCCTGCATCCGCGCCTCCTCGGGCAGACTCGCCGCTTCGATGCCCTTCATTCCGGTGCCGAGCGACTCCTCCGCCTCCACGAGCGCGTGCGCGTCCTGCCAGTGCGTCGTCGCCTTCACGATCGCGCGCGCGCGCCGCTCGGGATCGTCCGACTTGAAGATGCCGGAGCCGACAAAGATCGCCTCGGCGCCGAGCATCATGCAGAGCGCGGCGTCGGCCGGCGTCGCGACGCCGCCCGCGGCGAAGTTCGGAACCGGCATCCGGCCGCTCTCGGCGACTTCTTCCACGAGCTCGAACGGCGCGGCAAGGCGCTTGGCCTCGCGCATCCGCTCGTCCTTGCTCATTAAGGTCAGGTTGCGGATGTCGCGGTGCACTTCGCGCAGATGTTTCACGGCGTGCACGATGTCGCCGGTTCCCGCCTCCCCTTTCGTGCGGATCATGGCGGCGCCTTCGCCGATCCGACGCAGCGCCTCCCCCAGGTTCCGGCAGCCGCACACGAACGGGACGGTGAAGTCGTGCTTGTAGACGTGGTTCTCCTCGTCGGCCGGAGTGAGGACCTCCGACTCGTCGATGAAATCCACCTTCAGAGCTTCGAGGATCCGAGCCTCGGCGGCGTGGCCGATCCGGCACTTCGCCATGACGGGAATCGAGACCGCCTCCTGGATCTCGCGGATCTTCGAAACCGGCGACATCCTCGCGACTCCCCCGTCGCGGCGGATGTCCGCCGGTACGCGCTCGAGCGCCATGACCGCCGCCGCCCCGGCAGCTTCCGCGATGCGTGCCTGCTCGGCGTTGACGACGTCCATGATGACGCCGCCCTTCAGCATCTCCGCGAGGCCCACCTTTACCCGGTACGAATCGGAATCGCTTCGCCTCATGACGACCTCCTTCCTATCAACCCGCGACTTGCTCAGACCATCGGTGCCGACTCCAGCACCGACGCCCTCGCACGCGTTTCCCTCACTCCTTCCGCCAGCAGCGCGACGCCACGCTCGATCGATTCCCGCTCGACGCGGGAGACCGAGAGCCGCAGCGCTCCCCGATCTTCACCCTCCGGGTCGAAGTCCGCTCCCGCCGACACCGCGACGCCCCGCGCGGCGGTGGCTTCCGCAACCCTCCTGCCCGACACTCCCGCCGGGAGGATCAGCCAGAAGATCGCGCTGCCCGGCTCGCCGCCCCACCACGACAGCTCGGGCAGATGCCTCCCGAGCGCTTCCGCCATCTCCTTCCGCCGCGCCTCGACTTCGTGCGCCCGTGCGGTGCGGGCCTCGCGATCCGCGCCCGCGCGGAGAAACGAGGCGATCGCGGCCTGCAGCGGGAGCGGCGTCTGGAAGTCGGAGGTCCGCTTGACGAGCGCGAGGCGCTCGACGACGGCGCGCGGCGCCGCGAGCCAGCCGATCCGGAAGCCGGGAACGAGATCCTTCGACAGGGTGCCGAGCCAGACGACCCGCTCCGGGTTGCGCGCCGCGAGCGGCATCAATCCGGATTCCGGCTCCTCGTAGCCGTCCTCGATCACGAGCGCGCCGGCGTCCTCCGCCGCTTCGAGGATCTCCCCGCGCTTCTCGTCGGTCGCGGTGACGCCGGTCGGATTCTGCCGCTCCGGCATGACGTAGACGAGCTTCGCGCGGCGCCCGCGCAGGACGGCGACGTCGGCCCCCTGTTCCGTCATCGGCATCGGCACGATCTCGACGCCGGCGAAACGGGCGAGCGCGAGCGCGCCCGGGTACGTCGGGGACTCCATCGCCACCGGATCGCGCGCGTCGGTGAAGGTTCGGAAGAGGAGGTCGAGCCCCTGCTGCGCGCCGCTCGTCACCAGGATCTCCTCCGGGGCGCGCGTCAGGCCGCTCTCTTCCAAGCGGCGGGAGATCTCGACCCTCAATTCGTCGAGACCGAGCGGGGGAGCGTACTGCCACAGCTCCGGCCGCCGGCTCCATGCCTCGGTCAGGGTCTGCGTGAACCGCTCGAGCGGGAAGAAGCGCTCGTCCGGGGTGAGGCGCGAGAAGTCGGCGATCAAGGGAGTCGAGACGGGCGGGGGAGCCGCGTCCGGGATCGCGGAGGCGCGACGCGAGACGAGCTCGGACGCATCGAAGTGTCTCGGCCGGCGAGCGTCCGCGCGAACGACGGTGCCGCTGCCGACGCGCGTCGACGCGAGGCCCTCTTCCTGGAGGCGCCGGTATGCGGCCTGGACGCTGCCGCGGTTGACTCCTAGGCGGGCGGCGACTTCACGGGTCGTGGGAAGCCGGGTGCTCGGCGGGAAGAGCCCGGTCTCGATCGAGGCGGCCAGCGCGGCGAAGAGTTGCTCGGAGAGCGCTTCCCGCGACGCCCGGTCGAGGGTAATTGAGGCGATGTGATCCAATTGGTCCGCCATCGCGCCAATTGTATTGAAGACCCTGTGGCCATTAAAGAAATTTCTCGCTAATTGCTGATGGAGAAGGAGAAAAGCTGTTCTGGGTCGGCTGGGAGGAAATTGATGGTGGAAAGTGGATAAACTATTATTTCATCAGTAATTTGCGTTCACGCTCCGTGCTTTCTCAGTTCGTCATCGAGATTTCGGCTGAACAGAAACTCCTCGTCCCGCGGAGACACGTTCTTGCGCTTCCCGAGCGCGGTGCGGACCTTCAGCTCCATCGCGTCCAGTTCCTTGTAAGCCTCCGTCAGGTCCCGCACGATCGCCCGGCGGACGGTCTCGTCGTCCGCCTTCTGCCGCAGGTTCAGGTTGTCCTTCAGCTTCTTCGCGATGACGCGCGAGAGGTACAGAACGCGGTCGGGCGAAGGCTTCACCGTTCTCTTCCCGAAAGCAGCTCGTCGGACAGCGGATGGCGGAAGAGCTGTTCGATGACGGGTGTGGAGATCGCCGCGACGTCCGCACCCATCAGCGCGGCGTCGAGCACGTGGATCGGGTTGCGCAGCTCCGAGACCACGATCTGCGTCTGGAAACCGTAGTTGTCGTACACGCGGATGATCTGCTCGACCAAGTCCATGCCGATCGATCCGACGTCGTCGAGCGCCCCCACCGCGGGCGCCACGTAGCTGACGTTCGATTTTGCCGCGATCAGGGCCTGCGCCGCCGAGTAACAGCCCGATGCACAGACCGCGACCTGATCCTGCGCGAGCAGGCGCGCGACCCTCATCGCCTCGGGCTGCGCGGGCAGCTGGACGACGATGTCCTTACCCAGCTTCGCGAGTTCGCGCGCTTCCTTGTACATTCCTTTCGCGTCTGTCGAGACCGGTCCGACGCAGACCGGGCCGTCGGTCAGCGAAGAAAGCTCGCGAGCAGCGCGGCGATAGTCGACTCCGGCCTTCTCGGCCGCCGCCGCCGAAAGCCAGATGCCGTCCAGAAGGCCCCACTCCCGCACCTTTTTCGCCTCATCGGCGAGGGCGCTCTCGAGGAAAAACCGCATGGGTGGCGGGGGATTCTATCCCTCACCAATGTCATCCCGAGCGAAGCGAGGATCCCCCCTCGACCCTCGGTCGTCAGTCGTCATAATGACCACTCAAGCGAGGTCGTCGTCGAGGAACGGAGTGGCTTCGCCTGTGCCTCTGGACTTTGTTCCTTGATCCCCGGTCTCCGGCGCGTTGGGCACCGGCAACGGCGCCTGGGGCTCTTCGTCGTTCTCGTCCGGCTCGGCGAGCTTCGCGACGGCGACGACGCGGTCCCCCTCGTCGAGATTGATCAGCCGCACGCCCTGGGCGGCGCGTCCCGTCTCGCGGATGTCCTTGACCTTGATCCGGATCAGCATCCCGCTCTGCGTGATGAGGAGGAGCTGGTCGGCGTCGGTCACCGACTTGATGCCGGCGACCGGACCGTTCTTTTCCGTGACCTTGATGTTGATGACGCCGGAGCCGCCGCGAGACTGGAAGCGGTACTCGGATGCCTCGGATCGCTTGCCGTATCCCTTCTCGGTAACCGTCAGGAGGTGGCCGTGCTCCTCGACGACGTCCATCTCGACGACGTAGTCGCCCTCCTTCTTCAGGTCGATTCCCCAGACTCCGGTCGTGTCGCGTCCGGTGGGACGGACGTCGGTCTCGGCGAACCGGATCCCCTGTCCCAGATGCGTGCCGATGAAGATCTGGCGCTTCCCGTCGGTGACGCGAACGGAGAGGAGCTCGTCTCCCGCCTCGATGTTGATCGCGATGATTCCTCCGGAGCGGACGTTCGAGTACGCGGAGAGGGCGGTCTTCTTGACGAGCCCCTGTTTGGTCGCGAACACCAGGTACTGATCCTCCGGAAAGTCCTTCGTGGAGGCGAGCGCCACGACGCGCTCGTTCGGGTCGAGGTTCAGAAGATTGACGATCGCCTTGCCGCGCGTAGCGGGACCGAGCTGCGGGACCTCGTACACCTTGATCCAGTGCATCCGGCCGCGAGAGGTGAACGCGAGGACGTAGGCGTGCGTCGAAGCGACGAAGAGGTGCTCGACGACGTCCTCCTCCTTCGTCGTCGCGCCGATGCGTCCTTTACCGCCGCGGCGTTGCGCGCGGTACAGCGACAGGGGAGAACGCTTGATGTAACCGCCGCGGGAGACCGTGATCACCATGTCCTCTTCGACGATCAGATCTTCGATCCCGATGTCGGACGCCTCCGCCACGATTTCGGTCCGGCGATCGTCTCCGAACTGCTTTTTCACATCGGTGAGCTCCTCGACGATGATGTCGAGGACGAGCTTGTCCGAGCCCAGGATCTCCCTCAGCTTCGCGATGAGCGCGAGGACCTCCTTGAACTCGGCGACGATCTTCTCGCGCTCGAGCCCGGTCAGCCGCTGCAGGCGCATCTCGAGGATGGCCTGGGCCTGGATCTCGTCCAGCCGGACGATCTCTTCCCTCTTTCCCTTCGCCGGCGGCTCGGGAAGCTTCATGCCGGTGAACTTCTCGAGAGCCCCGCGGTCGATCGAGACCTCGGAGACGAGCCGCTCCTTTGCTTCTCTCGGATCCTTCGAGGCGCGAATGATCTTGATCACGAGGTCGATGTTCGCCAGAGCCAGCGCCAGGCCGCGGAGAAGGTGCGCGCGCTCCTCCGCTTTCTTGAGGTCGAACTGGGTGCGCCGGATGACGACCGACTTGCGGTGGTCGATGAAGTGCCGCAGGAGATCGACGAGCGGGAGGATCTTCGGCTGGTTTTCGACGATCGCCAGGAAGATGATCCCGAAAGTCGACTGCATCGGGGTCAACGCGTAGAGCTGGTTCAGAACGACCTGCGCGTTCTCGCCGCGCTTCAGCTCCACGACGACTCGGATACCCTCGCGGCTCGTCTCGTCACGCAGGTCGGCGATCCCCTCGATCTTCTTTTCGTTGACGAGCTCCGCGATCCGCTCGACCAGCTTCGCCTTGTTGACCTGGTATGGGATCTCCGTGAGGACGATCGACTCCTTCTCTCCCCGCGCGGCCTTCTCGATAACCGCGCGGGCGCGAACCTGCACGATCCCGCGGCCGGTCTTGTACGCCTCGCGGATTCCTTCGGCTCCGTGGATGAACGCCGCGGTGGGGAAGTCGGGGCCCGGGAGCTTTCGCATCAGCTGGGCGAGCGTCGCGTCGGGACGGCGAATGAGCTCGATTGTGGCGTCGACCACCTCGCCCAAGTTGTGCGGTGGAATGTTCGTCGCCATGCCGACGGCGATTCCGGACGACCCGTTGACGAGAAGATTCGGGAACTCGCAGGGGAGGACGGTCGGCTCCTTGAGCGACGCGTCGTAGTTCGGGACCCAGTCGACGGTCTCCTTATCGATGTCGTCGCCGATCAGCTCCGCGGCGAGCCGCGTCAGGCGCACCTCGGTGTACCGCATGGCCGCCGGGTTGTCGCCATCGATCGAGCCGAAGTTCCCCTGTCCGTCGACGAGCGGATAGCGCATGGAGAAGTCCTGCGCCATGCGGACGATCGTGTCGTAGACGGCGTCGGGGTTGTGGGGATGGTATTTGCCGAGGACGTCGCCGACGATGCGCGCGGACTTCTTGTACGGTTTGTTGTGGAGGTTCCCCTGCTCCCACATCGCGAACAGGGAGCGGCGATGGACGGGCTTCAACCCGTCGCGCACGTCCGGAAGCGCGCGGCCGATGATGACCGACATCGCGTAGTCGAGGTAGGAGCGCCGGACCTCCTCCTCGATCGTGACGGGAAACTTCTCTTCGGGGGTTAAGAGATTGCTACTCATTTATTCACAGACCCCGCCGTCATTCCGAGGAGCGAAGCGACGAGGAATCTCCTCGGCGTAAGAGATCCCTCGCTGCGCTCGGGATGACCCTTCGGCTCAAATATCCAGGTTCCTCACGTTCAACGCATTCCGATCGATGAACTCCCGGCGCGGCTCGACCGCATCGCCCATCAGAATCGAAAAGATCTGGTCGGCCTCGACGGCGTCCTCGACCGACACCTGCAGGAGCCGGCGCTTGCCGGGATTCATCGTCGTCTCCCAAAGCGTCTCGGCGTTCATCTCGCCGAGACCCTTGTAGCGGCTGACGACCAGACCCTTCTTCGCCGACTCGTAGATCGCATCGACGACCGCCGGAAGCGTCGAGTGACGTTCGCTGTCACCGTTGCGCGTGACGACGTAGGGTCCGTCCAGAAAGCCGCCGATCGACTTCGCGAGCTCGCGTACGCGCTTCATTTCGTACGCGGAGATGAACTCCGCGTCGATCGAGGCGCTCCGTGGCACACCCGAGATCCGGCGCACGATCTCGAGCGCCCAGCCCGAATGCTCCTCGTCGGCGACGACCTCCGCTCTTTCGATGTCGAACGCCCGCACCGCTTTCGCGAGGTCCTCGACCTTCTTCTTGTCGGCGAAGTCGCTCTTCGAGAGCATTCCCCGATCGAGGAGGGCGCGGACCACGCCTTCCGGGACGCCGCGCCCCGCCAGCCGTCCGATGTGACCACGGTACTCCTCCATCTTCTCGAGGAGTCCGACCAGCTTCACTCCCGACGCTGTCGCGCCGGACATCTCGGAAGCGAGCGCGCGATCCTCGCCGATGCGTGCGAGAAGGAACTTCGACATCTCCTTCTCGTCCTTCAGGTAGGTCTCCTTCTTCCCCTCCGCGACTTTGAAGAGCGGCGGCTGCGCGATGTAGAGGAAACCCTTGTCGATCATGGCCGGCATGTGCCGGAAGAAGAAGGTGAGAAGCAGCGTGCGGATGTGCGATCCGTCGACGTCCGCGTCCGTCATCAGACAGACCTTGTGATACCGGATCTTGGTCACGTCGAAGTCCTGCGCGATGCCCGTACCGAGAGCCGTGATCAGCGTGCGGATCTCGGCGTTGGCGAGCATCTTGTCCAGTCGCGCCTTCTCGACGTTCAGGATCTTTCCGCGCAGCGGCAGGATCGCCTGAGAGCGGCGGTCGCGCCCCTGTTTCGCCGAGCCGCCGGCGCTGTCTCCCTCGACGATGAACAGCTCGGAAAACGCCGGGTTCTTTTCCTGGCAGTCGGCGAGCTTGCCGGGAAGGGATCCGGAGTCGAGGGCGCCTTTCCTCCGCACGAGCTCGCGGGCCTTGCGCGCCGCTTCCCGCGCCCGTGCCGACTCCACGATCTTCTCGACGATGCGCCGCGCGACCCGAGGGTTCTCCTCGAGGTGGGAGCCGAGCTTCTCGTAGACGACCTGCTGGACCCAGGTCTTGACCTCGGACGACACGAGCTTGTCCTTGGTCTGTGAGGAGAACTTCGGGTCCCGGACCTTCACCGAGACGACTGCCGTCAATCCTTCCCGGCAATCGTCGCCCGAGAGGTTCGTCTCCTTCAGCGACTTCGTCAGCGCGTTCTGCTCGGCGTACCGCTGGAGGGCGCGTGTCAACGCGGTCTTGAAGCCCTCCAGGTGGGTCCCGCCGTCCCGGTTGTTGATCGTGTTCGTGAAAGTGAAGATCGTCTCGGTGTAACCCTCGTTCCACTGGAGAGCGACCTCGACTCTCTCCTTGTCGGCGTCGCGATTGGGGTCTCCGGTTCCGCCTTTGACGTCCTGGAAGTAGATGACCTTGTCGTGAATCGGCTGCTTCGTCTTGTTCAAGAGCTCGACGAACGAACGGATCCCTCCCTCATAGGCGAAGTCGTGTTTCTTGTCGGTCCGCTCGTCCTGGATCGAGATCGCCACGCCCGGGTTCAGGAACGAGAGCTCGCGCAGCCTCTGCGAGAGGCTGTCGAAGTGAAATTCGGTGACCGAGAAGATCTCGGGGTCCGGCCAGAACGTGATCCGGGTGGCGGTCTTTCGCGATGTACCGGTCGTCCGGACCGGGGCGAGCGGGACTCCGCGCTCGTACGACTGAACCCAGACTTTCCCGTCGCGGCGCACCTCGACGTCGAGCCGCTTCGAGAGGGCATTGACGACCGAGACGCCGACGCCGTGGAGACCGCCCGAGACCTTGTAGGAGTTGTCGTCGAACTTCCCCCCCGAATGGAGGTCGGTCATGATGATCTCGAGCGTCTCGCGCTTGTGCTCCTTGTGCATCCCGACCGGAATGCCCCGGCCGTTGTCCTCGACCGTCACGGAGTTGTCCGCGTGGATCGTGACCGACACGCGGTCGGCGTGCCCGACCTGCGCCTCGTCGATCGAGTTGTCGACGAGCTCGAAGACCATGTGGTGCAGCCCGGAGAGATCATCGGTGTCGCCGATGTACATCCCCGGCCGTTTGCGAACGGCTTCGAGCCCTTTCAGGAGCTTGATCGAGTCGGTGGTGTAAGCGGTGCTCATCGTGGTCAGATCCGATCCGATCCGGTGAAAGTTTCGCGCGCGTCGTCCGCCATCGCCCGGCCTCCGCACATCCGAAGAACCGTCGCCGGAATCGCGCGGAAGCGGGAGACGTCCGAGGCCGTGGTCAGCACGACCGTCGTCCCTTCCGGCAGGCCGGCGAAGAAGCGATCGAGCGATTTCGAGGAAAGCCCCGCGTCGAAGTCGTCCACGCCGAAGAGCGGCGTTTCGCCGGCGGCGTCCTTGACGACCCGCCATTCGGCGAGTTTCGCCAGGGTGACCAGCCGGTGGACTTCGCCCGCCGACGCCCGCCCTTCCAAAGGGCGGTCCCGCCGGCTCCAGAGCAGGTCGTCTCGATGCGGGCCGGCTAAGGATCGGCCCCTCAAACGCTCGATCGGAAGCATCTTCTCCAGGGTCTCCAGAAGATCCGAACTTTCTCCAGTCAAATAACTTATCGAGACTTCGGCATATTCCTTTCCCGCCCCATCGGCGAGCTCGGAAAAGACCGTCGAAAACGCCCCGAGCGCCTCTCGCCGATGGCGGCGAACGGCCTCCCCCGCACGGGCGAGCTCCTCCGTCCAGGCCTCGAGCTCCGGACGAGAACCGCGCCCGGACCGTCCCTCCCGGATCGCGGACAGGAGGGCGTTTCTCTCCCTGAGCGCTCGGTCGTAGGCGGCGAGATCGGCGCCCGCCACCGGCCGGGATCCAAGAACCAGCCGGTCGAGAAAGCGCCGCCGCGCTTCCGGCGGCCCGGCGACGACCGCGCGGTGCTCCGGGGCGAGGAAGACCGCCGGCGCGAGCGCGGAAGCCTCGCGAAAGGAAATCTCCTTTCCGCTCCGGCGGAACTTCCGACCCGCGCCGCACGTCCACTCGACGGAGAGCTGCTCGGTCGCGAACCCGCGCCGGACCGAACTTTCGACCGCGAAGCTCTCGCAGTCGGCCGACATGTCGGCCGGACTCGCGCGTCGAAACGACCGCTGCCCGCACACGAGCGCGACCGCCTCGAGGAGATTGGTCTTGCCCTGGCCGTTCTCCCCCACGACGAGGTTCCAGCCGGGACCAAAGGAGACGACGTCGGACGAGAGGTTGCGGAAGCCGCGAGAAGCTAGATCGAGAAGGCGCAAGACCGTTCCAGAAGATGACTCACAGCCGCATCGGCATGACGACGTACAGGTAGCGCGACGCGCCCTCGATCCCGCCGTCGGGGTAGCAGAGGCACTGTGTGTTCTCGTCCTTCAGCTCCAGCCGCACGTTTTCGGTCTCCGCCTCGTCGAAGAAGTCGAGGAGGTATTGCGCATTCAGACCGATCGAAAGCGGCTCTCCGTCGTACCGTACGTCCAGCGTTTCACTTCCTTCTCCGAGCTCCTGGCTCGCGGACGCGATCGTCAGGAGGTCTTTCTCGAAGGAGAGCCGTACCCCGCGCGCCCGCTCCGGCGAGAACAGGGCGACGCGTCGAATCGCGGATTGGCAGACGAGTCGCGGAACGATCACGACCTTGTCGTTCCCTTTTCCGAGGATCTTTTCGTAGTCCGGAAAATTGACGTCCAGGAGCCGAGCAATCAGCTGTCGGCTGCCGACGCGGAAAAGGAGATGGTTTTCCGAATGGCGAATCTCGAGGTCGCCGTCCGCCTGCCCCGCGTCCATTTTCAAGATCTCCGTCAGCGCCTTCTTCGGAATGAGGACGTTCGGCAGTGCTCCCTTTCCGTTCTCCCGCGCGAAATCGACGAGCGCCAGGCGGTGACCATCGGTCGCGACGAGCTCGAACTCCTTCCCTTTTTCCTTGAGCAGCGCTCCCATCAGCTGGAAGCGTGTCTCCTCGGAGGAAACGGCGTACAAAACCTTGCGAGTCAGTCGTTTCCATGCATCGAGCGGGAACGTCATCCCACCCTTTCCCTCGACTTTGGGTACGGTCGGATAGTCCTCCGCCGGCTGCGCGACGAGCCGGAAATTCGACCGCTCGCAGGTCACGCCCAGGTAGTGGTTCTCCATCAGCTTCAAGCGGACGTCGGCCTCGGGCAAGTTGCGAATCAGATCGAAGAGCTTGCGCGCGGGCACCGTCACCGCACCCGGCCGCGACACGCGGGCTTCCGCCGAGGAGAGCAACGTCAGGTCGAGGTCCGTCGACGTCAGATCGAGGTGTCCGTCTCTCGACGACGCCCTGCATGAGCGCAAGCTCGTTCAAGAAATCGCCCCGCTTGAGCGTCAATTCCATTAGGGGAATCCACCTCCGAATTGAAGAAAAAGTCTATCACATGTAATTGTCTTAATAGGACTGTGGAGGAATGGCGCGACATCAAAAAAAGGCAAGAAAAATGGGCCTGAAATGCTCGTCGCCCGTCTTCACGTCGTTGCGCGACGAGGCGGAAACGGAACTCCCGGAGAGCGTGCCGGCGCAGTTCGAAAGGGTGCGGAAAAGCGAGACGAGGAAGAACCGCGCGACGAGGCGAGCCGCCTAGCGGTACGGCTGCTGGAACCCCTCGATTACCTTGCGGAAATCGGGATCGTCCTCGACCAACTTCTCGATCTTCTCGACCGAGTGCATGAC
>WNGB01009918.1_pt1 | contig 13291 bp, 9 predicted proteins | sample 5400681 | NCBI WGS metagenome assembly WNGB01 (sample SAMN13153367, study PRJNA577476) | soil metagenome | isolation source: 115 cm soil or saprolite under grassland replicate 2 | place: USA:California | collected 2016-06-15 | reverse complement strand
GTGTCCCAGAACAGGCCTTGGGCTTCGGCGGTTCCTCGCATGTGGCCCTCCACGTGAGAATTACAACTGAGTAATTCTCCCTTGGCAAAGGGCCAGATCAGAGGAGGTTCAGCGGCCTAATTACCGACCAGCCAACTAGCCGGTGGCGAGCTCTGCGAGCCGTTTCCCGATCAGGGGGGCGAACTTGAACCCGTGACCGCTGCACGCCGACCCCACCACGATGGGACCGTACCGCTTCAGGATGAAGCTCTCGTCGGCTGTGTTCGTGTACATGCAGGTCTCGATGTGATGTGGCTCCCGATCCACCGAGGGGTGATGCTCCTCCGCCCACGCCGACAGGTGAGCCAATACCTGCGGGTCCGGCAGACCGGGCCGGTCGGGATCCGTCTCCGGCCCGGAGCGGTGCCACCCCACCTTCACCTGGTGGCCAGGGCTGGGTAACGAGTACGTCGGAGGCGAGCTCCACTCGACCAGGACCGGGAGCCGCGGCCCGTCCGGCAGGCTGAAGAGAGCCACCGTCTCCCGGCTGGCCACGACGGGAAGGTCGATCCCGATCGCTCCAAGGAGTCCGCGAGCCCACGATCCCGCGGTGATCACCGCCACCCTGCCTCGGTAGGTCTCGTCGGCGGTCAGGACGTCCACGTGATCATCCGAAGCCCGCAGGCCGAGCGTCGGCGAGCGCTCGTGCAGCTCGGCGCCGCGATCGACCGCTTGCTCGGCAAACGTCTTCACGGCAACCTCGGCCGCGACGACCCCCGCATCTTGCTGAAACAGGACGGAGGTGTCGCCCGGAAGGAATACGGCCGGGTATCGCTCGACGACCTCGGCCCCGTCGATCATCTCGAAGGAAGCCCCCCGCGTAGCCAGGGCCCGCGCGTTCGCATCCAGGCGCTCCGGCGGGCCGAAGTCGTACCCACCGGTGATAGAAAGGATGGCTCGCCCAGATTCCTCTTCCAGCTCCCGCCACAGAGGGAGGGCCTTCATGGCCATCTCGACGTACGCCGGATCGTCGTACGAGAAGCGGAACACTCGAACCGCGCCGTGGCTGGACCCGCGATCGTGGCACAGATCGAATTGCTCCAGGAGAACGACGTCATGGCCGCGGCCCGCCAGGCGCCAGGCTGTGGCAGAGCCCATGACCCCCGCTCCCACGACGACGACGTCCGCCTTGTGCATCGACAGTGCCTCATACGACGTGGTGCTCTGGGACCACGGGTCCGCGGGAGAACCGCTCGAGGCCAAGTGAGGAGACATCGACCGTGTGGGCCCTCCCCTCTACGATCATCTCGGCCAGGAGCTTTCCCACGATGGGCGCGTGCTGGAACCCGTGCCCGCTGAAGCCGTTCGCCAGGTACAGGCCCCCGACACCAGGGGCCTGGCCGATGATGGGACGCCGGTCCGGCGTCATCTCATACAGGCCCGCCCAGCGGTAGCGCAGGTCGGCCTGCTCCAAGGGCGGGAACACGCCGAGCGCCGTGGGCAGGAGCTCGTCGGCGATGAACGAGTCATCGACGGCGGTGTCGAAGGATGGCTTCTCGTCTTGCCCACCCATCCCCATGAGGACGCCTTCCCCCTCGCGGTGGAAATAGAACGTCGTGTCCGCGTCGATCACCAGCGTCCGGCGTCGGGGAACTCCCGGGAACGGGCCGGTCACGACGACCTGGCGCGGGATCGGGTCGATGGGAAGGTCGACCCCGGCAGAGGCTGCGAGCGTTCCTGCCCACGGACCTGCCGCGTTCACCACCAAAGGAGCGGATACGGACCCGTCCGACGTGGACACGCCGGCCACGCGATCGTCGCTGACCTGGATGCTCAGAACTTCGACCCCCATCAAGATCTCGGTACCCGCCCTCCGCGCGGCCGTGGCGTAGCCTAGCGTGAGACCGGATGGATCAGCGATCCCGTCTCTGGGTCCGAACGTGGCGCCAACCATCCCGTCGAGCGAGATCCCCGGTATCAGCTCCGCCGCGTCCTCGGGGGTGAGCAGGTCGACCTCCACGCCCAACGAGCGCTGTAGCTCGACAGAAGCCAGGAACTCGCTCCAGGACTCCTCACTCCGGATCATGAAGAGGTACCCGTCCGGGGAGATATCGAGGGGGATGCCGTGTTCCTCCTCGAAACCCGTGATCATCGGAACGCTCACCAGCGAGAGCAGGATGTTCACCTCGCTGGAGAACTGATGGCGGAACCCGCCGGCGCACGCGCCCGTGGAGCCGGTGCCGAGCTGGTCGGCTCGCTCCAGGAGCAACACCGATCCTGCACCCGCGGCGGCCAGATGGTAGGCAGCGCTTACGCCAACGACGCCCCCGCCCACGACCACGACATCGGCTGCGGTCCTCATTTCGAGGGCTTCAGGGGAACTCCTCCTGACCTAAAGCTCCCCCAGGTACGCCTCTCGCATCAGGGGATTGTTGAGGAGATTCTCGGCCGTGTCCGCCAGAACGATCTGTCCGGTCTGCAGGACGTAGCCTCGGTCGGCGATGGACAGGGCCATGTTGGCGTTCTGCTCTACAACGAAGATCGTCGTCCCCAGTTGGTTGATCTCCTTGATGATCTCGAAGTTCCGCTCGACCAGGACCGGAGCGAGCCCCATCGAGGGCTCGTCCATGAGCAGTACCTTGGGCCGTGCCATGAGCGCCCGAGCCATGGCCACCATCTGCTGCTCCCCTCCGGACAACGTTCCCGCTCGCTGGCCCAGCCGATCCTTCACCCGAGGGAACAGCGCCATGATCTGCTCGAGGTCTTCCCTGATCCGCTCCCTGTCCTTACGAAGGTAATACCCCATCTCGAGGTTCTCCCTGACTGTCATCCGCTTGAACAGCCTGCGGTTCTCGGGAACCATGGAGATTCCCTTCTCCACGAGCCGTTGGGTGGGAACCCCATTGATCTTCTCTCCATCCAGGATGACCGCCCCCGTGGTCGGAACCACGAAGCCCAGGATGGTCTTGAGGGTAGTCGTCTTGCCGCTGGCGTTGCCCCCTAGGAGGCAGACGATCTCCCCGCGATGGATCTGGATGCTGACCTCACGGAGCACCCGAGCCGCGCCGTAGTGAGTGTTCACGTCCCTCATCTCGAGGAGGGGCTGTCCGTCCGGGCTGACCTGCCGGCTCTGGCTCGAGGACGCATCCTCGCTCATGCTTCGGCCGCCGCCTTCCTCCCGAGGTAAGCCTCGATCACCTGGTCGTTGTGAGCCACATCTTCATAGGGCCCCTCTGCGATCTTTCGCCCGTAGTCCAGAACGATCACCCGGTCGGAGATGCCCTTGACCACCCTCATGTCGTGTTCGATGAAGAGGATCGTCAAACCCTTGTCGTCGCGCATCCTTCGGATGAGACGTGTGAGCTCTGTCGTTTCGTGAGGGTTCATCCCAGCCGTCGGCTCGTCCAGCAGCAGGAGCTTCGGACCCGACCCCATGGCTCGGGCGATCTCCAGTCGACGGCGATTCGCGTACGAGAGCGATATCGCCGGCTGGTCGAACCGCCAACCGATCAGCCGGCTTCCGAAGAAGGCCAGCGCTTCCTCGGCTCGTTCGCGCGTCTCCGTCTCCTCTCTTCGGAAGCGCGGCGTCCGCAGGATCGCGTGGAATACCCCCGATCGGGTCCGAGAGTGCCGCGCAACCATCACGTTCTCCCGCACGGTCATTTCGGGGAACAGCCGCACGTTTTGGAACGTGCGGGCGATTCCCAGCTTGAGGATTTGGCTCGGACGCAATCCGACGATGTTCCTGTCATGGAAGACGACCTCGCCGTTGTCCGGAGGGATCATCCCCGTGATCATGTTGAAGAGCGTCGTCTTCCCGGCGCCGTTCGGCCCGATCACGCTGACGATCTGGCCATCGTCCACGGTCATGTCAAGGCTGTCGATGGCGCGGACTCCTCCGAAGTCCTTGGTCAGCCCGCTGATCTCGAGCAGCGCCACGGTCCTCAGCGCTCCGCCGCCGGCTGGGCGGCCTCTTGCTCGGCCTGACGTGCCTTGAGCCAGGCGTCCTGGAGTACCTCCTCCTCCCGGAGCTCCTGAGCCCGGCGGCGGCTGGGGATGAATCCCTCCGGCCGGTTGAGCATCATGTAGATCAGCAGGACCCCATAGATCAGGTACCGGAAGGACGAGAACTCCTGGAGGATGTTCGGCAGTCCCACCAGCAGCATCGCGGCGAGCACCACCCCGGGGATGCTGCCCATCCCTCCCACGATGACGATGGCCAGGACGGTGATGGAGACGATGATCTCGAAGCTGTTGGGGAAGATCGACGCTCTGTTCACGGCGAAGAGGGCCCCGCCGAAGCTCGCGACGATGGCCCCGATGATGAAGGCCCAGAGCTTCGCCGCCACGATGTTCACTCCCATGGCTTCCGCAACCGATTCATCCTCTCGGATGGCCATCCACGCACGGCCCAGACGAGAGTCCTGCAGCGCATAGGACATGTATGCCGCGATCACCACGAATAACAGGATCAAGTAGAAGAAGCGTTCGGGACGACCGCCCAGAAACTCGATGCCGAAGATCTTGACGCTGGGGATGTTGGTGATGCCCAGAGCTCCTCCGAAGTACCGGGTCAACCAGGTGGATTGCACGAGCAGCCTGGTGATCTCACCGAAACCGAGCGTCACGATGGCCAGGTAATCGCCGCGCATGCGAAGAACCGGAGTCGCTACGAGGATGCCCGCGATGGCCGCGGCGAGGATGACAAAGGGGATGGCCTCCCAGAAGATGAGCTGAAGCTCCACCCTGGGAGCGTGGGTGACACTGGATTGAGGTGCCATCAGCGTCGCGGCCGTGTAAGCGCCGACGGCGAAGAAGGCCACGTACCCAAGGTCCAGGAGTCCCGCCACTCCCACCACGATGTTGAGGCCCAGCCCCATGAGCAGGAAGATTCCGCCGAGGTTCAGGGCGTCGTTGAGGTCGCTGGAAAGGAGTTGCGGGACGATGGCCAGCACTGCCAGTAGCACCAGGAGCAGGCCGCCAAGCGCCACCCTCCGCCGTTTCTTGGGGAGTCCTTCGAAGCTCGACCGGAGTTGCGCCACCGAGCGTTTGGGGGCCATGTACAGGGCGAACATGACAACGAACACCCCGATGGCGCCTGGCACGGTGAGCGATCCCTGCACGTTGTAGAGCTTGTCCAGCGCCGCGAAGTGCAGGTTCCCCAGGACCGTCGAGAAGATCACCTGCAGCAATCCCAGTACCACCACCCACAGGAGGGCGTAGGAGACCGCTTTGCGCACCCGGTCGTCGAGGAGGTTCAGACTCGCACCCAGCCCGAACAAACCGACCGAGGCGAGCGTCAAAAGGAGCCATCCCTTGACGAGGCCCTGCTGGAACGTGAGCCGGCCCAGCATCTCGGGCGAGATGTTGATCAGTTGGTCCCTGACATCGAAGTTGCCCACCAAGGCGAGATACACACCCATCAGGCCGCCCGCGACGACTCCGGCGATGACCCCCGCCACGACGTTCCGGGCTCCCCGCCGGGCCTCCTCGAACCCCTCGAGTTTCTGGGGGGGCTTCCCCGCCAGATACCCGAAGGCAACAGGGATCGCCAAGAGGATGACGTAGTCGAGGCTGAACTGCCGCACGATGAGACGGTCCTTGAACGTGACCAGCATTCCGATGGAGGCCACGAACAGGGCGGTGAAGCCACCGAACAGACCCATCCGAATCCCCTGCCGCGGGCCGACCTCGCGGGCCGGTAACAGCACCCCCGCCTCGGCGAGGGCCTCGGAGGGAACCGTTCGCGTTATCTCTGCCATGGACTACGCCCTCTCCTCGGCCACCCGCTCTCCCAGGATGCCGGTGGGGCGGAAGATCAGGATCACCACCAGCGCGAGGAACACGACCATGCTCTTCAACTGGAAAGCGGCGGGGATCCCCAGTCCGGACAGGACCAGATTGGGGGACACCTGCTCGATGAGGCCGATGAGCAGGCCGCCGACCATGGCCCCCGCGATGTTTCCGATCCCCCCCAACACCGAGGCGGTGAACGCGGTGATCCCCGGGAGGAACCCGTCGAAGGGCTGAGCCTGGCCGAACGCCAGAGCGTAGAGGAAGGCCGCGATGCCCGCCATGGCTCCACCGATTGCAAACACCAGGGAGATGGTCCGGTCGACATTGATGCCCATGAGCCGGGCGATCTCCTGGTCCTCTGCCACTGCCCGGATCGCCTTCCCGGTCCGTGTCCTCTCCACGAACAGGTACAGCCCGGCCATCATCACGAGCGCTGCCACGATGACGATCCCCTGCGTCTTCAGCAGGAAGTGGAATCCAGGGACGCCGAGCCGCCCGTTGACCTGTGTCACCTCCGGGTAGTTCTTGACCCCCACGCCGAAGAGCCCCCCGAAGGTGTACTGCAGGAAGAACGAGGCCCCGATGGCGGTGATGAACGGGATGAGCCGCGGCTTGCCCCGGAGGGGACGGTACGCCACTCTCTCCAGGAGAACCGCGATGAACGTCGACGTGGCCATGCTGGCGAGGAGAACGATGAGGAGGGCCACAAAGATCATGTTCCCCTCGTACAGGAAGGTCCCGGAGAGCGCCTGGGCCACGAAGTACCCCACCATCGTGCCTGCCATGAACACCTCGCCGTGGGCGAAATTGATGAACCGCAAGACCCCGTAGACCATCGTGTATCCCAGAGCGATCAGGGCATACACGGAACCGCTGGACAGCCCGGAGACCACATTGTCGCGCCACTGTGCACTGGAGAGAGTGACCAAGCCGCGCCCTGTGAGGCTGCGGAAGGCCCCCCAGAACAGGGCGACCAACGCGGCGAGGCGAATGAGCCAGAGGAAAACGTCGACGAGCGGCAGCTGGACGGCTGGGCGCGCCTTGGCCTTCACTGTTTGGGCCATATGACCTGACCCTCCGTCGCCAGTTCATACCATACAGAGAGGGAGGGCACCGGGCTCGTGCCGGTACCCTACCCCTCTGTGTTCGCCGACAGCCTGCCTAGGTCGTGGGCGAGCAGACGATGTTGTCCTTGACCGCCGTCAGGTCCTTGGTCTCCGCGGTGGCCTGGAACACGGCGATCCTCGGCGAGGCGCAGTCCCCGAACTGGTCGCAGGTGAGTGATCCGGTGAGTCCCTTGAAGTCCTTGGTCGCCTGGACGGCGTCCCGGAGCTTCTTCCGGTCGATGAACAGGGAGCCGTCGGACTGCTTCACCGCAACCTTTTGGATCGCCGCTGCCATCACGTTGAATGCGTCGTACCCGTGTGCATGGTAAGCCTGGATCGGAGCCTCCCCGAACTGCTGCTTGTACTTGGTCAGGAAGGTCGTGTACTCGCCGCTGGCGGGCGGGATCGGGCCTGAGAAGTACATCCCTCGGGCCGTCCCCTTCGGTGCCGGCGGGGTGTCGTGGACCTCGGGAATCACGAACTTCCCGTTCTTGCTGCCGACATAGGTGTCGGAGAGCACGCCGTCAGCCGCCATCAGAGCGGTGTTCGCGAGGCCCGAGACGTCCTTGGCCTGCTTGGCGATGAAGTCGGCCGCCGGCTGAAAGATGGGCAGGTAGACGAGCTCGGCGCCCTTGGAAGCGATCTCCGTCAGCGCCGCGTGCATGTCGGTATCGGTCTTGGCAACCGCCGTTTCATCCACGACCTCGCCGCCGTCCTCCTTGAACGAGTTGGCGAAGGCCTGGGCCAGTCCCACCGTGTAGGGGTCGCCGTCGTTGACGGTGGCGGCCTTAGAGGCTCCCAGCTTCTTGAACACGCAGTCGGCGGCGGCCTTCCCCTGGAGAGTGTCGTTGTGGGCCACTCGGAAGTACCCGGGCTTGTGGCTCTCTCCCGGCGTGGTCCCGTCCACGGTGGTGAGGAACGGCGACGTGTTCGACCCCGAGATCATGGTGAAACCGAGGGGGGAGAGGATGCCCATGGCGGGGACCGCCGCACCCGAGCAGCTGCTCCCAATGATTCCCACGATCTGGTCCCTCTGGGCCGCGATCTTCTGGGCCGCCTCTGCCCCTGGGCCGGACGTCCCGCACGACTGGCCGCCGGCCTCGTCGACCTGGACGATGTCGATCGTGTGGTCGAGCAGCTTTCCACCCTTGTCGTTCACGGCGATCTGGACGCCCCGGACCTGGTCGGTGCCCAGGCTTGCCCCGTCACCCGTGATGGCCTCGAGGACGGCGATCTTGATCGGCGCCCCGGCCTTCACGGTGACGGCGCCGAGTGGTCCCGCCTTGGGCGCAGCGGCTCCACCCGTCTTCTTGCTCGAGCACGCCGCCCCCACGATCAAGAGCGCGCTGAGAACGGCAACTGCGCTCAGCACTTTGCGACTCTTCATTCCCCCTCCTCCCTGGGGAAGCCCCCAGCACGTTTCAAGGCCCGTCGAGAGGCTCCCGATGGGCCGCCCGAGGACCTTCCTGGCTCGATTCCGGCATCATTTACCACACATCCGGACGTAACTCCAGTGGGGCACGGGCCCCAATGGGCCTCCTAGCTGCATAGTTGTACGAGAGTGAGCCCCCGGCGGCTTGGCCCAGGTCGCTCATCAGTGATTCCGGAGGGACGTGGATTGGCCTCGGGAGTCAGTTTGCAAGCGCACTCTGTGCGGTCGTACCGTAGCGGCATCGCGGTGAACCGCATGGATACGAGTGGAAGGCCCGCTACGAACACATCGTTGCCCGTGATCCAGTCGTTCCGGGCGCATCCCTCGGCCCTTTACGAGATCCGGCGGTTCGTCAGGGAGCGGGCCGGCCAGTCGTCGCTTCCCCCTCAGATGGCCGAGGACCTGACGCTGGCGGTCTCGGAGGCGTGTGCCAATTCCATCATCCACACCACGTCGCCAGACGTCCGGGTCACCTGGATCACCGCCGATGACTGCGTCCAGATCGAGGTCCGCGACAGGGGGATCTTCAAGCGACAGGTCCGAATGCCGGAGATCGACGGGCGGGGCAGCCACGGCATAGCCCTGATGATGGCCCTGGTCGACGAGCTGAGTATCCGAGAAGGCACGGCGGCTCGACCGGGAACGGCTGTGCGCCTGGTCAAGTGCCAGGCGCCTTAGGTCTCGTCGACCGACGTCAATGCCCCTCGCAGCCTGCGGATCATCCGGGAGGGATCCGGCGAGCGCATCAGGGCCTCACCCACGATGACCGCGTCCACACCGGCCTGGCCGGCCAGGGCGACCTGCCTCCGGGTGGCGATCCCACCCTCCAGAGCGAGGAGCCGGTCCTGAGGCACCCGACCGACCAGGTCGGGTGCGGCTTCTGCGTCGACTACCCAGGACTCTGGATCACGCGCGCTCACAACGAGGACGTCGGCATCGGACGTGACCGCGGTCTCCAGGTCGGCTGGCGAGTGAGCCTCGACCACGGCTGCCATCTGCAGGTCGTGGGCCACGTCGATCAGATCTCGAAGCTCGGTCCGGGTGAGGGTGGCGGCCATCAGGACGACTCCGTCGGCCCCTTCCACCCTGGCCTGGATCACCTGGACCGGTTGGACGATGAAGTCATTCCGTAGCAGCGGAAGGCTGCACCGCCTCCGGGCCGTCCTCAGGTCCAGAAGGGACCCGTGGAAGTACTTGGGCTCGGTGAGGACGGAGACGGCCGCTGCACCGCCCCGTTCGTAGGCCGCAGACAGGTCCCCGGCATCGGCTTCGGCGATCCGGCCGGCCCACGGCGAGGCCCGCTTGATCTCGCCGATGATCGAGACTCCCGGCTCGCGCAGGTCAGCGGTGAGGTCCAGCGGTGATGGCGCCGACCGGGTCCGTAGCAGGAGCGTCTTCTCGGGGGGAGGATCGCGCTCGAGCTCTTTTCGAATGCGATCGACGGCGTCGGTCAGGAATCCCATACCCGATGCGCTGAGGCAAGCAAGGAGTCAGGGGCTAGGAGCGCCCGAGGTGGTCGTTTCCGCCACCTGGAGGCGGACGGCTCCGGGGCCGAGCAAGCGCCGGAGCTCTGCCAGGAGTGCCATAGACCCGTCCACACGGTACTCCTCGGCCAGGCGCAACCGGGTGGTCTCGCCACCCGTGACCAGCTGGATGAGCACGGGGCAGTCCCCGGGGTGCATGGAGAAGACATCCTTCATCCGAGCGATCAGGCCAGGCGTGCACGAGGAAGCCGACACGTCCACGACGAGAGGATCGGAAGGCTCGATGACACGTCCATCGCACTGAGCCGACGAGTCCGATCCGGAGAGATCGGGCTCCCGGATCTCCAGGGCCACGAGCTGGAGTTCTCGCCCCCGAAGGTCTGCTCTGCCCTTCACCAGCACGATGGCGTCCAGGACGACGACTGTTTCGCTCCTTTCGAACACCGAGGGGAAGGCCACGATCCCGACTCCTCCGGTGAGGTCCTCCAGCCTGAACACCGCGTACGGCTCACCTCGCTTGGTGTACTTTCTGCCGACCGCGACGACGATTCCGGCCACGGTCACCACGTCCCCGTCGCCCAGTGACGACAGCTCGGAGACCTCCATGTCGGTCTGCGTCGCAAGGCGTTCCCTGATCGCCAGGAGCGGATGATCCGTCACGTATTGTCCGAGCATCTCCTTCTCCTGGCGCAGGAGATCAGCCTTCTCGAACTCCTCTCCCGTCAGGACTGACTCGTCGATGTGCAGGGCAGGGGCGACTTCTCCTCCGAAGAAGGACTCCTGCCCGGTTGCCTCGGACCGGCGGTCGGCCATGATCGGATCCACCACCTTCTGGTAGCCGTCGAGCAGTCCCCGCCGCGTGTAGCCGAGCGAGTCGAAGGCTCCCGCCAGGATCAGGCTCTCCAGGACCTTCTTGTGCAGGACCCCGGCATCGACTTTCCGACAGAAGTCTGTGAACGACTCCAGCTGCCCCTGATCGGTTCGGGCCTTGATGATCTGCTGCACCGCACCTTCACCCACGTTCCTGACGGCGGCCAGACCGTAGCGGATGTCGCCGCCCGAGGGGGTGAAGTAGACCTGGGACTGGTTGACATCCGGGGGCAGAACGCGAAGACCCATGAGTCGAGCAGCGTTCAGGTAGAACGGCTTCTTGTCCTTGTCATCGCGAACGCTGGTCAGGAGCGCCGAGACGTACTCGACCGGGTGATGGGCCTTCAGGTAGGCCGTTTGGTAGGCCACGTATGCGTAGGCGCACGCATGGGAGGCGTTGAACCCGTAATCGGCAAACGGGACGATGAGATCGAAGATCTCCTGGGCCAGCCTTTCCGAGTAGCCGCGCTCGACAGCACCCTTGACGAAGGTGTTGCGGTGAGGGATCAGCTCCTCGCGGATCTTCTTTCCCATGGCCTTGCGAAGCAGGTCGGCCTGGCCCATCGAGTAACCGGCCATGCGCACCGCGATCTGCATGACCTGCTCCTGGTACACGATGATCCCGTAGGTCCCGGCCAGGATGTCCTCGAGTGAGGCATGAGGGTAGGTCACCGGCTTGCGCCCGTGCTTCCGCTCGGCGTATTCCACGTGCTGGCCCATGGACAGCAGCCCGGGTCTGTACAAAGCGACCAGCGCCATGAGGTCCTCGAAACGGTCGGGGACCAGCAGGTGGATGAGCTGGCGCATCCCCGAGCTCTCCAGCTGGAACACGCCGTTCGTGTCCCCCTTCTGCAACATCGCGTAGGTGTCCGCGTCGTCCAGGGGGACGTGGTCGATGTCCAGCCCGACACCCTTGTCCCGGAGGAGCGCCACGGTGTCCTCGATCACGGACAGGTTCCGCAGTCCCAGGAAGTCCATCTTGAGCAGACCGAGCTTCTCCACCCCGTGCATGTCGAACTGGGTGACGATGCGGCGCGAGTCGTCCCGGGAGTCCTTGGCCAGCTTCAGCGGCATGTAGTTGACGAGCGGGGCGTCCCCGATCACCACGCCGGCGGCGTGGACCGAGTCCTCTCGTCGCAACCCCTCGAGGGCCCGAGCCGTGTCGATCACCTCGCGGGCCTCCGGCTCCTTCGCGTAGGCCTCCCGGAGCTCGGTTGACATCTCCAGAGCCTGGTCTATGCGGAACTCCCGTCCCAGGACCGCCGGCGGGAACATCTTCGCCAGCCGGTCCCCGAACATGGCCGGGAACCCCAGCACCCTGGCCGCGTCCCGGATCCCCTGCTTTCCCTTGATCGTCTGGAACGTGATGATCTGAGCCACGTGGTCGGCCCCGTACCGACCGGCGACGTATCGGATGACCTCGTCCCGCCGGCGCTCGTCGAAATCCATGTCGATGTCGGGCATCTGCTTGCGCTCGGGATTGAGGAAACGCTCGAAGATCAGCCCGTATCTCAGGGGGTCGAGATCCGTGATCTGCAGGCAGTACGACACGACGGACCCGGCCGCCGATCCCCGCCCGGGCCCAACCCGGATCCCGTGCTCACGGGCGAACCGGATGAGGTCCCACACGATCACGAAGTATCCGGCGAAGCCCATGCGGGTGATGACCGACAGCTCGCTCTCGATCCTCTCCCGGATCTCGTTCGTCACGGTCCCGTACCTGCGGGTCGCTCCCTCGGAGACCAGGTCCCGAAGGAACTGATCGAGGCTCTTCCCCGCGGGCGGGACGAACCTGGGCAGGTGCATCTGCCCGAAGGTCAGCTCCAGCTCGCACACGTCGGCGATCGAAAGGGTGGCGTCGCATGCCTCGGGCAGCTCGGCGAAGACGGCCCGCATCTCTCCGGCCGGCTTCAGGAAGAACTCGTCCGTGTCGAACTTCAGGCGGGTGTCATCGCTTTGGACCTTCTGCTGCTGGATGCACAGCAGGACGTCGTGGGGACGGGCGTCTTCCTTGTTCGTGTAGTGAAGGTCGTTGGTGGCGACCAGGGGAACACCGAGGTCATGAGAGAGCTGGACCAGCTTCGCGTTCACTTCGCGTTGCTCCCGGAGTCCGTGATCCTGGATCTCGATGTAGAAGCCGTTCGCGCCGAAGATCTCCGCGTACTGGCCGACCACCTCCCGCGCCTTTGCCTCGTGGCCTCCCAGGAGAAGCCTGGCCGTCTCGGAGGCCAGGCATCCCGACAGGCCGATCAGGCCGGCCGACCCCTCCGCCAGGAGCTCCTTGTCGATCCGGGGCCGGTGGTAGAAGCCCTCCAAATGGGCGTCCGTGACCAAGTGGAGGAGGTTGCGGTAGCCCTCGTCGTTCCTGGCCAGCAATGTGAGATGCCGATATTTCTCCTCGTCATCTCCGGGCGTGCGGTCGAACCGGGAACGAGGCGCCACGTAGGCCTCCACCCCGAGGATCGGCTTGATTCCATGGCGCCGGGCCGCCTGGTAGAAGTCCAGCGCGCCGAACATCGCCCCGTGGTCGGTGAGGGCGATGGCCGGCATCCCGAATCCCGCGGCCGTGGCGCAGAGGTCGTCGACCCGAGAGGCCCCGTCGAGCAGGGAGAACTCGCTGTGCG
>WNGB01015915.1_pt1 | contig 13293 bp, 14 predicted proteins | sample 5400681 | NCBI WGS metagenome assembly WNGB01 (sample SAMN13153367, study PRJNA577476) | soil metagenome | isolation source: 115 cm soil or saprolite under grassland replicate 2 | place: USA:California | collected 2016-06-15 | reverse complement strand
CTCCAGCGCGTCCTGCGGGTAGCGGGTCGCCACCAGGCTGTGGAGGGCCAGCGCGGTGGCCTTGGCCATCCCCCACGCCTCCCGCAGCAGCATCGAGTACGACTGGTCCACCAGCAGGCAGACCGCCGCCGAGGTCCGCTGTTCTACTTCCAGCACTTCGAAGTCTGCTGGCGTGAGGGTGACGCGAGGCAGACCCGGTTCATCGGGGGGGCCAACAGCGCCCCCCCGAACCCCCCCACGCAGCACGGCGTTGCGGACGGTGCGGACCACGTCCAGCGGGTCCTCGTCGCCGAACTCCCAGGGGCGGGAGGCGCCGCTGGGCTCGCCGGCCAGGCCGGTCCCGGCCACGTCGTGGTCGCCGCGGCGGCCCTCCTCGAGGCTTGCGAAGATGCGGCGCAGCGCGACCGCGCCGATCCGCCGGATCGCCTTGGGAGACAGCCGCAGCTCTCCCTGCTCGCGGAGCAGGTAGCCCTGCTCGGCCAGCTCGCGCTCGAGCCGGCGCAGCGTCTCCACGTCCTCGACCGCGGCCCGCCCCAGGTTCCGCTCCAGCGCCTCCTGGTCGACGTCGTCCAGCGAGGCGCCCGGGTAGCGCTGCCCGAGGGACGCCTCCAGCGACTCCAGGTCGGCCAGCTCCTCCAGCGCGGTGGTCGCGTCGCCGAGGCCGAGCGGACGGTCGCCGCCGATCTGCGCGCCCTCGTCCCAGGGCAGGTCGGGCCGTCGGCCCCGCAGGGCGCGGCCGAGCCGGTCCAGCTCGTATTCCAGCCCGAGGTCGCCGAGGACCGCCTGGGCGAGGCCGGCCAGCTCGGCCCGCTGCTCGGGGGTGAGGGAGGCGGCCAGGCGGCTGGCGGCGGCGGCGCGCCGGGCCAGCGCGTCGACCAGCTCCTCGAGGGTGCGCGGGTTCTCTGGGAACATGTCGCCGTAGCGCTGCATGAACTCGTCGAACTGTCGCTGGGTGTCCTCGCCGCGGGCGTCGGCGTCCAGCATCGCGTTCAGGTCGGCGAGCATGTCGCGGATGCGCTGGAGCTGCTCGGGGCTGGCGCGGGCGAGCGCGTCGCGCATCCCCTTGAACCGCGTGTCGAGCACCTCGCGGCGGAGCAGGTCGCGGATCTGCTCGTAGGTGGCCGCCGCCTCCGGGGAGCGCCACCGGTAGTCGGCGAGCTGCCGGACGGCCCTGGCGGTGTCGGGGGGGAGCTGGTCCAGCTCGGCCTCGGCGAGCCTGGCCTGGTCGGACGGGTCGGGGAACAGCGCCGCGCGCTCCTGCTCGACGGCCCGGTCGAGCAGCTCGCGGACCCGTTCCAGGGTGCCGTCGAGCTGGCCGCGCTCGCGCAGCCCGCGGCGGCGCTCGCGCACCTGGCGGAGCAGGTCGCGCAGGCCCCGCGTCCCCGGCATGCCGCGGCGCAGCAGGTCGGCGAGCGCATCGACCGCACGGTCGCCGGCCAGCACCCGCTCCCCCAGCCGGTCCAGCGCCCGCGCCAGGTCGAACGGCGGCTCCAGGGGGTCGGGGCCGCCACGCCAGGCGCCGTACCGGTAGCTCATCCGCCGTACACCGCACGGCCGGGCAGCTCCTCCTTGGCCAGGCGCTTGGCCAGGTGGAGGCCTTCCATCGCGAACTCCAGCGCGGCGGCGGCCAGGCCTGGCGTCTCGGCGTGGCCGTCGCCGAGGTGCCGCAGGAGCCGCGCCAGCCCGGGCACCGTGCCGATCCGCCGCAGCAGCTCGGGCGCGGCCACCAGGTCGCCGGTCTCCACCGTGCCGCCCTCCTCGAAGCGGCCGAGCAGCCCCGACAGGTCGGTCCCGGCCAGCCGCGCCCGCCAGGTGTCGGCGACCGCCCGTCGCAGCAGGTGCTTGAGCAGCTCCAGCTCCCTGCCCTCCTCGAGCTGGTCGAACTCGACCTTGCCGAGCGACACGGGGACCACGGCGGGCAGGTCGACCACCCTGGCCACCGGCGTCTCCTCGCCGGTGACCGCGGCCCGCCGCACCGCCGAGGCGGCGACGGTCTCGGCCGCGGCGATCGCGAAGCGGGCCGACACGCCGGAGCGGGCGTCGATCTGGGGCGACTCGCGCACCCCGCGGGTGAAGCGCGCGATGACCTCGAGGACGTGGTCGGGCACCAGCGGCCGGCCGAGCGGGCCCTCGTCCCACTGGAGGACGGCCTCCTGGCGCATCAGCGTCAGCTCGTCGTCCAGCCGCAGCGGGTAGTGGGTCCGGATCTCGGCCCCGAAGCGGTCCTTGAGCGGGGTGATGATGCGGCCGCGGTTGGTGTAGTCCTCCGGGTTGGCGCTGGCGATCAGCAGCAGGTCGAGGGGGAGCCGGAGCTGGTAGCCGCGGACCTGGATGTCGCGCTCCTCGAGCACGTTGAGCAGCGCCACCTGGATCCGCTCGGCGAGGTCGGGGAGCTCGTTGACGCTGAAGATGCCCCGGTTGGTGCGCGGCACCAGGCCGTAGTGGACGGTCTCCGGGTCGCCGAGGGTGCGGCCCTCGGCGACCTTGATCGGGTCGACGTCGCCGACCAGGTCGCCGACGCTGGTGTCGGGGGTGGCCAGCTTCTCGCCGTACCGCTCCGAGCGGTGCCGCCACCCGACCGGCAGCTCGTCGCCGAGCTCCCGGAGCCGGTGGCGGCAGGCGTTGCAGGCGGGCAGGTAGGGGTGGTCGTTGATCTCGCAGCCGGTGACCGCCGGGGTCCACTCGTCGAGGAGGTGGACCAGCGAGCGGATCAGCCGGGTCTTGCCCTGCCCGCGCTCGCCGAGCAGCACGACGTCGTGGCCGGCGAGCAGGGCGCGCTCCAGCTCCGGCAGGACGGTGTCGTCGAAGCCGACGATGCCGGGGAAGCGCTCCCCGCCGCCGCCGAGGGAGGCCAGCAGGTTGTCCCGGACCTCGTGCTTGACGGCCTTGTAGCGGTGCCCGGAGGCCCGCAGGGCGCCGAGGGTGGTCGGAGGCGGCGTGGTGTCGGTGGTCATGCGCGTCCTTTGCAGATCGGCCGGTCGGTCCCATAGTCGCCCCAGTCGCCTGGTTGCGCACGCGCCGAGGCCACGCCACGGCGGGCCGCTCAGGCCGGTCCGCCCCCAGAGCGGCGCCAGGCGGCGCGGCCGAGGAAGGCGAACCCGCCGAGGAACCGGCCGGCCAGCTCGGCGGCGCCGTGCTCCTCCAGCACCGCCAGCACCGCCTGGCGTTGCAGCGGGCGGTTGCAGGCGGCGACGTCGAGGACCACGTCGTCGCGGATCGCCATCAGCTCGCGGTTCAGCTCGTAGACGGCCCGCTGGGTCACCAGCGCCTCGACCACCCACGGGCCGAGCAGCCGCGCCACCCCGGCCGGGTCGGCGAGCGCCGCCTCCACGTCGGCGTAGGCGGTCAGCAGCCTGGCGGCGGTCACCGCGCCGATGCCGCGAATGCCAGGCAGGCAGTCGCTGGCGTCCCCCCGGAGCGCGGCGAAGGCCGGGTACGCCTCGGGGAGGACCCCGTAGCGCGCGCGCAGCCAGCTCGGCGACACCTGCTGCATGCGGCCGCCGGTGACCAGGTAGAACACCTGGACGGTGGGGGCCACCAGCGCGAAGGCGTCCTGGTCGCCGGTGGCGAGCGCCGCGGCCACGCCGCGGCGCCTGGCCAGCGCCGCCGCCGAGCCGAGCACGTCGTCGGCCTCCAGGCCGTCCGGGACCACCACCGACAGCCCGAGCAGCCCGAGCAGCCCGGGGAGCCGGTCGAGGAGGCCGACCAGGGCGTCGTCCTTGGGCGGGCGGGTCGCCTTGTAGCCGGGATGGCGGTCGCGCCGCAGCGAGCGGACCGGGTCGTCGAAGCCGACGACGCAGGCGGTGGGCCGCACCGCCGAACCGATCCGGGCCAGCATCAGCAGCACCCGTTCCAGCGCCTCGCCCGGGGGCGCCTCGGCCCCGCCGACCGCGTGGAACGCCCGGTGGGCGAGCCCGTTGCCGTCAACCGCCAGCAGCACCGGGCCCGGCCGCTTTGGCGCGCGTCCCCGTCGCGCCCGCCGGGCGACCGGGACGGCGGGCGGCGGCGCGGTGCCCGGTCCCGTCCCATCGGGGGACCCCGGGGTCCCCCGAACCCCCCCGGGCTCGTCGAGGACGAAGAGCCGGGGGTCGTCGGCGGCGGTGACGGGCGGCATAAGCCAACGATGGTCCCTGGTGCCGCGCCGCGCAAGGGGCCGGGCCGCCAGCCCCTTGCGCGACGTGGTCATCCCTGCCCGGCGGCGATGGTGTCCTGGACCTGCTGGCGCCGGCGGTCGTCGATGGTGGCGGCGACGGCCTCGTCGTCGGCCATGAGCGCCTCGACGTCGAGCTGCTCGAAGCCGAGCACGCCCATGTCGGCGAAGGCGGCGCGTACCTTGGGCCCGAACATGCCGATGTCGCGCAGGGTGGGCACGATGCGGCTGAACAGCAGGCTGCGGAATTGCCTGAGGGTCTCGCTCTCGCGCACGTAGCGGATGCAGTCGTCGGCGTCGAAGCCGAGGGTGCGCCAGATCTCCTCGCCGAGGAAGCGGTCGCGCATCAGGTAGCAGGCCTCGACGCAGAACTCCTCGCGCTCGTCGCGCTCCTGGTCCGACAGCTCGCGGTAGTAGTCGCGCAGGGCCAGCCGCCCGAAGGCGACGTGGCGGGCCTCGTCCTGCATCACGTAGGCGTTGATGGCCTTGGCGAGCGGGTCGACGGCCATGTCGCGGATGAGCCCGAACGCCGCCAGGGCCAGGCCCTCGATCAGCACCTGCATGCCGAGGTAGGTCATGTCCCAGCGCGCGTCGGCGATGACGTCGTTCAGCAGGGACTTCAGGTGGGGGTTGATCGGGTAGGCGAGGTCCAGCTTGTCCCGCAGGTAGCGCGAGTACGCCTCGACGTGGCGTGCCTCGTCCATCACCTGGGTGGCGGCGTAGAACTTCGAGTCGAGGTCCGGCACGGTCTGGACGATCTTGGAGGCGCAGATCAGCGCGCCCTGCTCGCCGTGGAGGAACTGGGAGAACTGCCACGCGACCATGTGGTGGCGTACCTGGGCCCGCTGCCGCGCGCCGAGCGACTCCCAGGTGGGCGAGCCGTAGATGGGGACGGTCTCCTCGGGGGCCAGCAGCGGGTTGTCCAGGTCGACCTCGTGCGACCAGTCGATCCGCTCGGCGGCGTCCCACTGCCGCTTCTTGCCCTTGTCGTAGAGGTTGAGGAGCCGGTCCCGGCCCTCGTCGTAGTCCCAGTCGAAGGCCGTGGTGCTGCCGCTGGGCACGTGCCAGCCGGTCTCGTGGACGGGAAGGGCGTAGATGCGGGTGCTCATGGCGGCGCCTCCTGGCTCCCGGCAGCCACCCCAGGGTACGGACGGTCGTGACACAGTGTCAACATCTGGTTTGCTAGGCTCACACGATGGCCAGGAGCGTCGAGCTGGAATCGGCCCCGCGCCGCCGGCGCCGCCGCGAGGACTCCGAGCAGGAGATCCTCGAGGCGGCCGAGCGGCTGCTGCGCGAGCGGCCCTTCCGAGAGCTGACCGTCGACGACCTGATGGCCGCCACCACCCAGTCCCGCACCGCCTTCTACCGCCACTTCACCGGCCGCCAGGACCTGCTCATCCGGCTGCTCTCGGACCTCAACCAGGAGCTGTGGGAGGTGAGCCAGGGTTGGTTCCAGGGCAGCGGCGACCCCCTGGTGGAGGCCAGGGAGGCGCTGGAGCGGCTGGCCGGCGTCTACCAGGCCCACGGTCCCGTGCTGCTGGCCATGGCCGAGGCCGCCCATCACGACGACGAGGTGGAGCGGGTCTACGGCGCCCTGGTGCAGGGCTTCGCCGACGGCGTGGTCGCGCGCCTGGAGCGCGACGCCGCCGCCGGCCGCGCCAGCGTCCGCCACCCCGACGAGGTCGCGGCGGCGCTGGTCTGGATGACCGAGCGGCAGCTCGCCGTCGCCTTCGGCCGCCAGGAGACCGGCGCGGCCGAACGCGCCGCCACCGTGGAGGCGCTGTACACCATCTGGACGCGGGCCTTGTACGGCGCGGACCCGGGAGACTGATCGGCTCCCGTGCGCGCGGTCACCATCTGGGACGGCCACCTGGTCGTGGCCGATCGGCCGGACCCGGAGCCGGGCAGCGACGAGCTGCTGGTGCGGGTCGCCGCCGCCGGCGTCAACGGCGCCGACCTGTTCCAGCTCATGGGCGCCTACCCGGCGCCGCCGGGCAGTCCGGCGGACATCCCGGGGCTGGAGCTGGCCGGCGAGGTCGTGGCGGTCGGCCATGCGGTGCGCCGCTTCCGACCGGGCGACCGGGTCATGTCGCTGGTCGGTGGTGGCGGCCAGGCGGAGCTGGCGGTGGTGCACGAGCGGGTCGCCATGCCAGTGCCCGAGCAGCTCGGCTGGCCGCAGGCCGGCGGCTTCGCCGAGGTGGTCACGACCGCCCACGACGCGCTGTTCACCCAGTGCGGGCTGGGGCTCGGCGACCGGCTGCTGGTGCAGGGCGCCGCCGGCGGGATCGGCACGGTCGCCGTCCAGCTCGCCGCCGCCGCCGGCGCCCGGGTGGTGGCCAGCGTGCGCAACCGCGACCATCACGCCGCCGTGGCCGCGCTGGGCGCGGAGCGGGTGGTGGAGCCCGCCGACGACTGGGGGCGGGCCGGCCCCTTCGACGTGATCCTCGAGCTGGTCGGCGCGCCCAACCTCCCGGCCGACCTCGAGGCGTTGGCCATCGGCGGCCGGATCGTGGTCATCGGCGTGCCGGCCGGGGCGCGCGCCGACCTGGACCTGCGCCGGCTGATGACGACGCGAGGCCGGGTGCTCGCCTCCAACCTGCGGTCGCGGTCGCTGGAGGAGAAGGCCGACGCCGCCCGCCGGGTCGAGGCCCAGACGCTGCCGCTGGTCGCCGCCGGCCGCCTGCGGGTCCCCGTGGCCGCGACCTTCCCGCTGGAGGCGGCCCGGGAGGCCTACGACCGCTTCGCGGCCGGCGGCAAGCTGGGCAAGCTGGTGCTCGTCACCGGGGGCGGGTAGCGGTGCGGGCCTCCAGTTGCACGCCGACCTGCCGCTTGAGCCTGGCCAGGATGGCGGAGATCCCCCGCAGCCGCAGCGGCGACACCACCCGGTCCAGGCCGAGGGCGCTGTAGAAGCCGTTCGGGACGGCCAGCACCTCGGCGGCGGCGGCCCCGTTGAGGCCCTCCGACAGGATCCCCGCGAAGCCACGCGTCGTCGGCGCCTCCGGCGGCGCGTCGAAGTGGATCGTGACCGCGTCGTCGTCGCCGACCTCGGTGGCCAGGAAGAACGGGGTCTGGCACTCGGGCACCTGCTCCATCGCGTCGCGGTGGCCGGCCAGCCGCGGCGGCAGCGGCGGCACCCTGCGCGAGTAGTCGAGCAGGGCTTCCAGGCGCAGCTCGGGCGGGAGATCGGCGAACTCGTCGACGATCTCCTGCAGCCGGCCGGGCAGCGACATCCTCAGCCGACCGCCTTGAGCCGCGGGTCGGGACCCGGCTCGCTGGAGCGCTCGATCGGCACCCGCACCGAGTTGCCCCACTCGACCCAGGAGCCGTCGTAGTTGCGGACCCGCGGGAAGCCGAGGAGCTGGCTGAGCACGAACCAGGTGTGGCTGGAGCGCTCGCCGATCCGGCAGTAGGCGACGATGTCGTCGTCGTGGGTGAGGCCGAGCTCGCCCTCGTAGATGGCCCGCAGCGCGTCGGCCGGCTTGAAGGTGCCGTCCTCGTTGGCCGCGCGCTTCCAGGGCACGTTGGCCGCGCCGGGGATGTGCCCGCCCCGCAGCGCCCCCTCCTGGGGGTAGTCGGGCATGGCCAGCAGCTCCCCCGAGTACTCGCCGGGCGAGCGCACGTCGACCAGGCGGCCACCCGTCCCGACGTGGTCGAGCACCTGGTCGCGGAAGGCGCGGATGCGCGTGTCGTCCCGCTGGACCACGGGGTAGTCGGCCGGCGCCCGGTCGAGCACGTCGGTGGTCAGCGGGCGGCCCTCCTCGACCCACTTCTGCCTGCCGCCGTCCAGCAGGCGCACGTCCTGGTGGCCGAAGAGCGTCGAGACCCACAGCGCGTACGCCGCCCACCAGTTGAAGTTGTCGCCGTAGAACACGATCGTGGTGTCGCGGGAGACGCCCTTGGACGACATCAGGCGGGCGAAGCCCTCGGCGTCCACGTAGTCCCGCTCGACGGGGTCGTTGAGGTCCAGGTGCCAGTCGATCTTGACCGCGCCGGGGATGTGACCCGTCTCGTACAGCAGCACGTCCTCGTCCGACTCGGCGACCACCAGGCCGGGGTCGTCGAGGTGCTCGGCCAGCCAGGCGGTCGTGACCAGCCGCTCGGGATGGGCGTAGACGCGGAGCTTCTCGGACGGGTCGAGCTCCACCGCAGTGTTCACCGGGCTCCTCCTCGGGAATGTCGCCATGGTTCCGGTTCGCTTCGCCACCACGATAGCGCGTCCCCGCCGGCCCACCGCGACTGGTGCACAGGCCGGCTGGCCTGAGAACCTTGGACCCGAGACACCGAGGAGGCCAGATGCGGCTGAGCAGCTTCGCCGGGACCGACGTCGGCCTGGCACGGTCCGGCAACGAGGACAGCCACCTGCGCGGCCGGACCGTGTTCGCGGTCGCCGACGGGCTCGGCGGTCACCAGGGCGGCGAGGTCGCGTCGGCGATGGCGGTGGAACCGCTGGGCGCCCTGGACGGCCGCGCCTTCGCCGACGCCGACCAGGCCGCGGAGGCGCTGACCGCCGCGATCCGGGCGGCCAACCAGGCCATCCTCCAACGGGGGCGCTCCGACCCGGAGCTGTGGGGGATGGGGACCACGGTCACCGCCGCCGCCGTCGCCCACGACCGGGTCCTGCAGCTCGCCCACGTGGGCGACAGCCGCGCCTACCTGCTGCGGAAGGGTGCGCCGCTGCGCCAGCTCACCACCGACCACACGGTGGTGGCCGAGGCGGTCGAGCGGGGCCTGCTCACCCGCGAGCAGGCCGCGATCCACCCCCAGCGGGGCGTCGTGACCCGGGCGGTCGGGCTCGACCCGGACGTGCGGGTCGACCTGCCCGAGCCGCTGGAGCTGGAGCCGGGCGACCAGGTGCTGCTCTGCTCCGACGGTCTCACCGAGGTGGTCGACGACGACCAGATCGCCGGGGTGCTGGCCGACCAGATCGACGGCGACGACGCCTGCGGGACGCTGATCGCCGCCGCCAACCGGGCCGGCGGGCCCGACAACGTCACCGTGGTGCTGCTGCGGGTGGCGGACTGAGCGGTAGAGCGGCGGGCAAGTATCGGCGCCGCGCCGCGATCACCTGCGGTGGCAGGATGCGGTGACGGCGCGCGCCGCGGGTACTTGCCCGGCGCTCTAGATGCGCCGCAGCACGGTCACGACCCTGCCGAGGATCTGGATGTCGTCGGCCTCGATCGGCTCGTAGGCGGGGTTGGCCGGCAGCAGCAGGACCCGGTCGTCGCCGACGGAGAGCCGCTTGATCGTCGCCTCCGGCTCGTAGCTCGGGACCAGGGCGGCGACGATGTCGCCGTTGGCGGCGGTCGGCTGCTCGCGGACGACCACATAGTCGTCCTCGGCGATCTGGTCGCCGACCATCGAGTCGCCACGGACCCGCAGCATGAACAGGGTGCCGTCACCGACGAGCTGGCGCGGCAGCAGGAAGCTCCCCTCGATGCGCCCTTCGGCCAGGATCGGCTGGCCGGCGCGGACCTCGCCCACCAGCGGGACCGAGATCGTCGGGGACTCGCCGCGGAGCTGGATCGAGCGGTTCTTGCCGGAGTCCCGGCGGATGAGGTTCAGCGTCTCCAGCTTGTCCAGCCAGTAGCCGACGGTGCCGATGGAGCTGACGCCGACCGCCGCGCGGATCTCCCGGACGCTCGGGACCGCCGCGCGGATCTCCCGGACGCTCGGGACCAGCCCGGTCGCCGCCTGGGTGTCCCGGATGAAGTCGTAGATCTTCTGGCCCGTCGCGCCGAGCTCGCCGTCCGCCACCCGACCACCAACCCGTCGGCTTCGTTCACCTCGGCTTGCGGAGCGCCAGCCAAGTTGCCCTTTGCGTCACCTTGAACTCTGCACGGCCGCCGCCCGCCAGGCAAGGGTGAGCCCGGCTCAGGAAGGCGTGAGCTGGCGCCGGGACATGAGGTACCGCCGCCACGGCGCGTAGCCGACGCGGACGTAGAAGTCCCGCCGGACCACCCAGCCGATGTGGCAGGCGCGGGTGCCGGCCTGCCGCAGCAGCTCGGAGGCGTGCGCGACCATCGCGCTGCCGACGCCGCGGCCCTGGGCGTCGTCGGCCACCCCGACGCAGCCGATGGTGCCCGCCATCGGGCCCAGGAGCGGCGCGAACAGCAACGCCTCGTCCGGCCCGCGGAACAGCAGCGTGCCGACCACCCGCCGCTGGCCGTCCCGCGCCACCAGCACCGAGGAGTCCCGGCGCTCGAACCAGCGCAGCCAGGTGGGGAAGGTCGCCGCCTCGAAGGCCAGCACCGCCGCCAGGTCCCGCTCGCCGGCCACCTCGAGCGAGACGCCGGCCCGTGCCGCCCGCTCGTAGACCCCCGCCGGGGGTCGGTAGTCCCGCAGGTCACGGACGAGGTCGATCACCTGGTAGTCCCAGCGCCAGCCCCGCGCCGCGAAGAAGCGGACCGCCGCCGGCAGGTCGTCGGGCACGCCGGGCCAGATGTAGTCCTCCCCGCCGCTGCCGAGGGCGACCGTTCGGGCCCCGAAGGCGCTGAGGCGTTGCAGCGCGGCGGCGAGCAGGCGCGTGCCCACCCCACGCCGCTGGTGGGCCGGGTCGACCAGCAGCAGCGGGATGCTGCCGGCCGGGTCGGTGGCGACCATGCCGAGCGCCGCGCCGCGCTCCTCGACGACCACGCCGTCGCGGATGAGGTCGAGCCCGGCGGGCAGCAGCGGCCAGGAGCCGCCGAGGGCCGCCGCCCAGAGCGCCTCCAGCCATGGGCGGTCGCCGACCGGGTCGAGCCAGCGGCAGCACGAACCGCATGGTCGTGCCGCGACCCGGCTCGCTGTCGGCGGTGATCCTGCCGCCGTGGGCCTGCACCAGGCTTCTCGCGATCGCCAGGCCGAGCCCGGCGCCGCCGGAGTCGGCCGACTTCACGAACCGGTCGAACACGTACGGCAGGTCGGCGGCGTCGATGCCCCTGCCGGTGTCCGAGACCGTGAAGGAGACGCCCGCCGCCGACGGCTCGACCACCGCCGCGACCGACCCGCCGCGGGGGGTGTGGCGGACGGCGTTGGACAGCAGGTTCGCCAGCACCTCACCGATCCGCACGGGGTCGACGTCGAGCTCGGGGACGCCGTCGGCGGCGCGGCACTCCAGCGTCACGCCGGCCGCGTCCGCGCGGGCCCGGAACGCCGCCACCGCGTCCTGGACGAGCGCCCCGGGGTCCACGCGCTCGCGGTGCAGCCGCAGCACGCCGGCCTCGGCCGTGGAGAGGGTCTGCAGGTCGTCGAGCAACCGCGACATCACCGCGGTCTCCTCCAGGACCGGCGCGAGGTGCGCCTCGTCGGCCGGGTACAGGCCGTCGAGCATCCCCTCGACGTTGCCGCGGATCACCGACAGCGGCGTCCGCAGCTCGTGGGCGACGTCGGCGAGCAGGCCCCGGCGCTGCGCCTCGTTGGCCTCCAGCCGCTCGACCATCTGGTTGAAGGAGCGGGCCAGGCGGCGCACCTCGCCGGGGCCTCGCGCCTGGACGCGGGCCCCGTAGTCGCCGCCGGCGACGCGGTCGGCGGCCTCCATGACGTCGCCGATCGGCGCCGCCATGCGCCGCACCGCCCGCCCGGCCAGGAACGCGACCAGCAGCACCCCGATGGCCAGCAACGGGAACGGCACCATCGGCGGGCCGTACCGCCGGCCCGGTTCGTAGCCACCGTTCAGCAGCCTGAACACGAGGCCGCTGAGGAGGAACATCAGCAGCACGAAGAGCGCGAACAGCAGGCCCAGGCGGCGGGGGAAGCGCCGGGGCGGTCCGCCCCAGCCCCAGCCGCCCCGCGGTGGGAACGGCTCGTTCTCCGGCCACCACGGAGGGCGCCTCGGCGGGCCTCGCCAGCGGTCACGCATCGGCGAAGCGGTACCCGACGCCGTGGACGGTGAGCAGGTAGCGGGGCCGGCCGGGCGTCGGCTCGATCTTCTTCCGGAGGTTCTTGACGTGCGCGTCGATGGCCCGCTCGTAGGATTCGAACGCGACGCCGTGGACCGCGTCGAGGAGCTGACCGCGGGTGAACACGCGACCCGGCTCGCGCACCAGCGCCGCGAGGAGCTGGAACTCGGTGGGCGTCAGCTCGACCGGCCGGCCGCCGACCGCGACGCGCATGCGCGGGACGTCCACCTCGACGTCGGCCACGCGCAGCACCTCCGGCCCGCCGGCCTGCGCCGTCTGCGTCCGCCGCAGCACCGCGCGGACGCGAGCGACCAGCTCCTTGGGGCTGAACGGCTTCACCACGTAGTCGTCGGCGCCCAGCTCGAGGCCGACGACCCGGTCGGTCTCGTCGCCGCGGGCGGTGAGCATCACGATCGGCACGCTCGACGTCCGCCGCAGCACACGCGCGACGTCCAGCCCGTCCCGCCCGGGAAGGCCGAGGTCGAGCACGACGAGGTCGGGCCTGGAGCGGCGCGCGCTGGCGAGCGCGGTCTCGCCGTCGCCGACCACGACAGCCTCGAAGCCGGCGTGCTCGAGGTAGTCGCGCACCAGCCGCGCGATCTTCGTCTCGTCCTCGACCACCAGGATCTTCTTCACCGTTCGCCTCCGATCCTCCAGGAGCCTGACGAGACGGCGGGGCGGAGGCAAGCCTCCGCCCCGCTTCCGTGGCCGGCGCCCTTACCCGCCGGTCGGCTCGCCGCCGGGGGGCGGCTGCTGCTCGGTGGTCTGGTCCCTCGGCTGGTCGCTCGGTTGGTCGTGCTGGCGACGGTGCCAGTCCTCGAACCGCTGCGGGCCGCGCTGGCCCCACGGGCCCGGAGGGCCCCAGCCGTAGCCGCCGGGGCCGTAGCCACCAGGGCCGCCCCAGCGGCCGCGCCAGAACGCGCCGCGCACCAGCAGGATGATCCCGATCACCAGCAGCGGGAACAGGATGAGCCCGAACGGGAAGAAGCCATACCCGTAGCCATAGCCGCGACCGAACCGCGGACCGACCACCCGCACCACCTGGGCGTCCTGGCCGCTCTGGCGCAGGCCCTCGGCGACGCCCTGGTCGAGGCCGGCGTTGTAGGCGGCGACCCCGATCCCGATCGCTGCCAGGATCGCGAGGAGCACCACCCCGATCACCATTGCCCGTCGCATCTTGTCCTCCTTCAGACGGGTCGATTGCGTTCACAGCCGATGCTGCCGGGGTGATGTGAAGGAGTCGTGAATGCGTCAAGGAGGGCTGTA
>WNGB01009915.1_pt1 | contig 13293 bp, 8 predicted proteins | sample 5400681 | NCBI WGS metagenome assembly WNGB01 (sample SAMN13153367, study PRJNA577476) | soil metagenome | isolation source: 115 cm soil or saprolite under grassland replicate 2 | place: USA:California | collected 2016-06-15 | reverse complement strand
CGATAGGGCTGGGTGACGCGACCGGCGACGGCGGCCGGATGGGCTCGACGCGCGGCGGCTCGCTCACCCGCGGCGGGGGAGTGGCCATCGGTGCCGGGATCGCCGGCACCTCGAAGATCAGGGGCGAGGTCTCGCCACCCACCGAGAACGACCGCAGGTCCTCTTCCGTGAGCTGCGTGCGGCGGATGATGTGCGGCGTCAGGGTCATCACGATGTCGGTCTGCGCGGTCTCGTCGTGGTTGCGCGCGAACAGGCGGCCGATGATGGGCAGGCTGGCGATGCCCGGGATCCCGGTCAGGCTGTGCCGCTCGGAGTCGTTGATGAGGCCGGCGATGATGTTGGTCTCGCCATCCTTCAGCCGGATCTGGCTCGACACCGTGCGGCTGTTGAAGGTGGGCAGGTTCTGGAAGAGCGGGCCCACCTGCGAGATCTCCAGCTTCAGGGCCAGCGTCACCTCGCCGTCGTGATGCACGCGCGGGGTGATGTCGATGTTGACGCCGACGTTCTTGTATTCGAACGACGTCACCGGCTGCTGGGCCACCCCGCCGGTGGCGATGGGCGAGAACACGGTCACCGGGACGGGCACCTGGTCGCCGAAGCGGGCCTGTGCGGTCTGGCCCTCCATCGTGCGGAGCTGGGGGTTGGCCAGCAGGCGCGAGGACGTGTCGCTCTGCAGCAGCCGGTAGATGACCCCGGGCAGCGCGGTCACGAGGAGGTTGGAGGCTTTGTAGGGGTTGTCGTCGAGGGTGAGGGGGCGGGTGCGGTCGAAGAGCGGGTTCCCGGCCGCGTCCCGGACCGTCTCCGTGATCGTCTCCGAGGGGAAGATCGCGCCCAGGATGCCGCTGCCGCCGGGCGGCGACGTGATCTCGATCCCGTACTCCTTGAGCTTGCCGCGGTTGACCTCGAGGATCTCGACCTCGACCATGACCTCCGCGCGTTGCTTGTCCACGGTGTCGATGATGCGCTCCGCCGCCGCCACCTTGTCCGGCGTGTCGTTGATGGTGAGCGCGTTCGCCCCGGGCAGGGGCGCCACCCGGCGCGCCCCGAGCGCGATGCGCAGCAGGTCGATCGTCTCCTTCAGGTCGGCGTTGGACAGGAAGAACGTCTTGACCACCTGCTGCTCGTAGTCGCGGCGCTTGTTGGGCGTGTCCGGCACGACCATGACCACCCGCGAGTCGAGGACGCGATGGAAGGTGCGGCCTATGTTCGCGATCGCGTTGAGGGCCTGCTCGAAGCCCACGTCCTTGAGGTCGACGGAGATGGGCTGGTCCCGGAACTCGGGGTCGAAGACGAAGTTGACGCCGGCCGCCTTGCCCAGCGCCTGGTAGACCTCGCGCAGGCTCGCGCTTCGGAAGGCGAGGCCGAGCGGCTCCTGCGCGCCGGGGCCGAGAGCGAGCCCGGGCAGGCTGCGCTCGCGCGTGCGGTCCTTGAGCTGATCGACGGAGGGCGCGGGCGCGTTGGCCCTCCGCTGCGCCTCCACCGCCTCGATCTCACGGGGCAGCGTGGACGAAGTGGGGTTGAGGTCGCGCGCGAGCTTGAACTCGTCCAGCGCTTCCTTGTAGAGGCCGCGACCGAGCAGACGGCGCCCGCCGATCGTGTGCTCCTCGGAAGCGCGCAGCCGCGCGCGCTGCAGCCCCTTGCGGTAGTCGAGGTTGTCGGGATGCTCCTGCACGGCCTTCGAGTACTCGAGCACGGCGCGGTCGTAGTCCTGACGCCGCTCGGCGCGCTCTCCGGACCGGAAGGCGGCGGAGGTCGCGCAGCCGGTCAAGACGAGGGCGATCAGGACGTGAAAGCGCTTCACCCCCCGATCACCTCGACCCCGCGCGGCACCTCGAAGCGGAAGAGGCGATCGTCGAGGCCCATGTTCTCGCGGATGTCGTCGAAGGCGAACTGGCTTCGGTTGCCCTGGACGTCGACGACGAGGATGGCGCGGATGCGCTCGGCGCCGTCCACGTCGACGTACAGGTGCTCGATCTCGGGCTCGGGCTTCTTCGGGGTGAGACGGAGGCGCTGCAGGCCGGCCGGACCCGTCTCGAGCGCGACGTCGAAGGCCGTGACGATGTCGGCCTGACCGGAGAGGATCAGGGCGGGCAGGTCGCGGGAGTCGGACTGCTCGCGGCGGATCACCTGGCGGTCGGCGGGCACGTAGAAATACGACGTCTTGCCGTCGGATACGAACGTCTTCTTCTCCGGATCGCGATATTCCCACCGCATCCGGCTCGGCGGCTTCAGTGAGACGACGCCCTTCTCGACCACCTCGCGCCCGAGCGCCCCCGATCGATACGTCTGGACGAAGCGGGCGGTCAGGTCGTGGACCGTGCGGTGTCGGGCCTCGATGCGGCGGGCCAGGGCCTCCGCCGGCGAGAGGGCGGCCGGTGCCGGAAGGGCGAGCGCGCCCAGCAACGTCCCCGTTAGCCCAAGAGCCGTCAGCATTTCCAAGCCGGCATGATAGCATCCCCGCCCCGATGTCCATGCTCGCGCGGCCCGCCCGCCGCATTCCATGGTGGGCGGGAACCGCGCTGCTGGCCGTGGCCGCCCGCCTCCTGTTCCTGTTCGGGGCGGACGAGCCCCTCCTCTACTCGCATCCCTACAACTACTTTCACGGCGCGCTCGCCATCCTCGAGCACCCGGATCCCTGGCGCTTCGTGTGGACGAGCGATGCCTGGCACCTGTGGCTGGGCCCGTGGACGATCGCCCCGCTGTATTACCTCTTCCTGGCCGGGATCATGGCGGTGTTCGGTCCCCACCTCCTGGCCGTCCAGCTCGTCCAGATCGGCCTGGATGCGCTGGCCGCGGTCCTCACCGGCCACCTCGGACGGCGCGTGGCGGGACCGCGCGGCTCGTGGGCGGGCGTCGCCTACGCCGTGAACTTCCATGCCATCGAGCAGTGCACGACCACGCTCACCGAGAACATCAGCAACATCCTCCTCCTCGCCGGTATCGTGATGCTGATCGAGGAGGCGGAGCACCGCCGCGGCGGATGGACGGCGGCCGGTGGAGGCCTGCTGCTGGGTCTCTCCTCGCTCGCGCGCTCGGTCACCACCGCCTTCGTGCCGCTGGCCGGCCTGTGGCGCTGGTGGGTGGGACGCGACCGCGCGGCCCTGCTCCGCGCGGTCATGATCGGCGCCGCGGCCGCGGCCGCCGTCGTGCCCTGGACGATCCGCAACGCGATCGTGACGGGAGACTTCATCCCGGTGGAGACCAACGGCGTCTACAACCTGTACGACGACAACACGTTCGTGGAGGGCGAGCGGCGGGTGCGACAGGAGGCGCTCATCCGATCACAGACCACGCTGGCCCGACAGCGCGACATGGCCCTGCGGATGGCTCTGCGCGGGATCGCACGCCAGCCCGGAGCATTCCTCGAGAAGGCGTGGCGCAACCTGCTTCACCTGATGCGCCCGGACGGCCTGCAGCTCGTCCTGGTGGTCGAGGAACCGATGCCCGCGTGGCGCCATGCGGCGCTGCTCGTCCTCGACGACCTCATCGTGCTGCCCGCGGTCGTGCTGTTCGCCGTGTTCCTGATCGCCGGCCGGCCCTCGCCGGCGCGGGGACTCATCGTCACCTGGACGGCCTACTACCTGCTGATGGTGGTCGTCCTCTTCCACAACGAGATCCGGTACCGGAGCACGCTCCTGCCCTTCGCGCTGGCGGGCGCCGCCGGTGGCTGGGCCCTGCTGGCGCGCCGCGAGGGGTCGCGCGGGCGCCTGTGGCTGGCCTCGGGCCTGGGGGGAGCGCTGGTGGCGCTGGTGGTCGCGCCCTATGTCGCGCCGGCGGGACGGGCCCTGCGTTCGTTGCCGGCGCTGCGCGCGATGCGCGGGGCCGTGGAGAAGGGCGATACCGCGGCGGCGAAGCGGTACCTGGACGATGCCGTGCACGCGGATCCCGTCTCCGCGCGCCCGTGGCTTCGCTATGGGCGCGCCCTGGCCCGCCAGGGCGACGCGGCCGGAGCGCTGGCGGCCTACGAGACGGCCCGCGACCGCAAAGGATACGTGTGGGTGCCCACGGTGGTGCGGCCGGCGCTGTTGGCCGCGGCGGGCCGGACCGGCGAGGTCCTGCCGGCGGTCGAGGACGCGAACGCGTTCTCGTGGAACGTCGACCCCTGGCTGGCGCTCGAGGTGGCCTGGCGGGAACTGCCTCCTCCGGTCGCGGACGAGATCCGGCTGGGGGCGGGCGACTACGGCGCGGCGCGCGGGTTCTCCAACCCGTTCCGCGACCACCGCTGGACGCGCCATCGCGCCTGGCTGCGCGTGCGTCCCACCGCGCCGGCAGCGTCCTACGAGATCACGCTCTGGATGGGCTCGCCCGCGCCCTCGCCCCACGAGGCGCCCGTGGTGCGCGTCACCACTCCCGACGGGCAGGAGAGCCGGTTCACGTTGTCGCGTGTCGTCGCGCCCTTCCGCCTGCGTGCCGCTCCCGACGAGAAGGGCGTGGTGAGCGTGCGCCTCGACGCTCCGACCTGGAATCGCCGCGGGGAGCCGGCGGAGCAGGGGATCAGCGTCGAGCGGATGACGGTGACGCCCGTTCCTTAGCCGTCTCCGTGCCCGTCTCCGTCCGTTCAGCCGTCCCAGCCTGCGTGGTACGATTCGTCCATCGGATGATCGTCCTCCTCGCCCTCTTCCTCGCCGGGCCTGCTCTTCCATCGATCCCACCCCCGCCGGAGATGCGCGGCCTGTGGGTCGTCCGTACGGGCCTCCTGACGCCGGAATCCGTCGATCAGGCCGTGGACGGGGCCGCCCGCGCCGGGTTCAATGCGCTGTTCGTCCAGGTGCGCGGCCGCGGGGATGCCTTCTACGCATCGCGCGTGGTGGAGCGCAGCGAGCTCCTTCGGGGCCAGCCCGCGGACTTCGATCCGTTCGGGCGCCTGCTCGCGCGCGCCCGCCAGCGCGGCCTCCAGGTGCACGCCTGGGTGAACGTGCTCCTCACCGCGCACTTCGGCGTGCCCCTGCCCCCTGGCCACGTCGCGGTGCGCCACCCCGATTGGCTCATGGTCCCGAGGGAAGCGGCGCGGGAGGCGCTGGGAGCGGCGCCCGCGAGCCTCATTCCCCTGATCGAGCGCTATCGCGACCCGAGCGATGCGGAAGGCCTGTACCTCTCCCCGTCCGCTCCAGGGGCGGCGGCTCATCTCGAGCAGGTCGTCTCCGAGCTCGTGCGCGGCTATGCCGTGGACGGGTTGCACCTCGACTTCGTTCGCTATCCGAGCTCGGAGTACGACTGGTCGCGCGCGGCCCTCGAGGCCTTCCGCGCCTCGCGCGGGGGCGGGGACCTCCTGGCCGGACCGTCGCTCGATCCCGAAGGCTGGGGGAGCTACCGGCGGGCCGCCCTCGACGGCCTGGCCGTCCGGCTCAGCGCGGTCGCGCGGCAGGCCCGTCCGGGCATCATCGTCTCCGCGGCGGTGGTGCCGGACCCGGCCGAGGCGCTCGACCACCACTACCAGCCGTGGCCTTCCTGGATGGCGCGCGGCCTCCTCGACGCCGTTTGTCCCATGGCCTACACCCCTGACACGAAGATCTTCCGGAGCCAGGTCGAGCAGGCACGCGCGAAGCTGGGACTTGCCGCGCCCGTCTGGGCGGGAGTGGGTGCGTGGCGGCTTCCCGTCGGCAGCGTGATCGAGAAGATCCGCGCCGCGCGCGAAGCGGGCGCTTCCGGGGTGGTCCTCTTCTCGCACGAATCGTTCGCCGCCGCCGACCTCGATCGCCTGCGCGCCGATGCGTTCCCCGCCCCCGCGGCGCCGGCCGCGGCCGATCTCGGCGGGCGGGATCATCGATGAAGCGCGCCCCCGTCGCCCTTGCCCTTCTGGCCGTGCTGGGCGGCGGCCATGCCGTCGCTCCCGTGCGCGTGGACGCCAGGCCCACGGCCGCGCCGCACGGATGGGCGCACCGCACCCTGGCGCGCCTCACCCTCCAGCAGAAGGTCGCGCAGATGATCGGCGTGCGCGCCTTCGGCCTCTATCAGCACCGGCGCTCGGAGGACTTCCAGGCCCTCCTCGACCAGGTGCGCCGGCTCAAGGTCGGCTGCGTGGTCGTGTTCGAGTCCGAAGTGGGATCGCTGCCCACCCAGATCAACGCCCTGCAGCAGGCCTCCGACGTGCCGCTGCTCATCGCCGCGGACATGGAGCGCGGAATGAACTTCCGCATCCGGCGCGGGGTGGTGCCGCTGCCCAGCGCGATGGCGGTGGGGGCGACGCGATCGGAGGACGACGCGCGCTTCACGGGCGAGGTGACGGCGCGGGAAGGCCGCGCCCTGGGCGTGCACTGGGCGTTCGCGCCGGTGGCGGACGTCAACAGCAATCCCGCGAACCCGATCATCAACGTGCGCTCGTACGGAGAGGACCCGGAGCTCGTGGGCCGGATGACGGCGGCCTTCATCGGCGGAGCGCACGCCGGGGGCCTCTTGGCCACGGTCAAGCATTATCCGGGCCACGGCGACACCGCCTCGGACAGCCATCTCCAGCTCGCCACTCTCAGCGGCGACCGCGAGCGGCTGGATCGCGTCGAGCTGCGCCCCTTTCGCGACGCCATCGCGGCCGGCGTCGATGCCGTGATGCTGGGTCACATCGCGGTGCCCGCGCTCGATCCCACGGGGGCGCCGGCCACGCTCTCCGCGCCCATCGCGGGCGAGCTGCGCTCCGTCCTCGGCTTCCGGGGCCTCATGGTCACCGACGCCATGGAGATGCAGGGGGTGCGCGCGGCCTGGACGGGCGAGGCGGCCGTGCGCGCCGTGCGCGCGGGCGCGGACTTCATCCTCCTCCCTCCCGATCCGGACGTGGCCATCCAGGCCATCGTGCGCGAGGTGCGGCAGGGGCGCCTGACGGAGGCGCGCATCGACGAGTCCGTGACGCGGATCCTGGAAGCGAAGGAGCGGCTCGGCCTCGAACGCAAGCGCCTCGTCGACCCGTCCGCGATGGAGGCGGTGGACCGGCCGGAGGACGTGGCCCACGCCCTGGAGGTGGCCCGCCGATCGATCACGGTCCTCCGCAACGAGGGCGGGGTCCTGCCCCTCCACGCCGAGCAGCCGCTGCGCATCCTCCATCTCGTCCTGTCCAGCGACGCGCGCAACGACGCGATCGCCGGCATCCCGGAGGCCGAGCTCGCCGCCCGCCGCATCGCGACCCAGACCTTCGTGCTCGGACCCGAAGTCTCGCCGGAAACGGCCTCCCGGATCCTCGCCGCCGCCCCGGGCTTCACGCACGTGATCGCGTCCGCTTTCGTGCGCGTCAGCGCCTACAAGGGCAACGCGGACATGGCCGAGGGCCATGCGCGGCTGCTGCGCGACCTGCAGGCGGCCGGCCGCCCGGTCGTCCTGATCTCCTTCGGCAGCCCGTACCTTCTCCGGCAGGTGCCGTCGGTCTCCGCCTACGTGAGCGCGTACGGAGGGGCCGATTCGAGCCAGCGCGCGGCGATCGCCGCGGTCTTCGGAGAGTATCCTGTGAGCGGGAAGGTTCCGGTCTCGCTTCCCGGCTTCTATGCATTCGGCGACGGGCTGCAGGTTCCGAGGCACGAGATGACGCTGCGCGCGGCCGCGCCCGCCGATTCCGGGTTCCGGCCCGACGGAATGGCCGAGGTCGACCGGGTGGTGGAGGCGGCGGTCGCGGCGCGCGCGTTCCCGGGCGCGGTGCTGGCGGTGGGCAAGGACGGCGTGCTCGCGCACCTGGAGCCCTTCGGCCGTCTCTCCTACGACGACGATGCGGCGCCGGTGCGCGCGGACACGATGTACGACCTGGCCAGCCTGACCAAGGTCGTCGTGACGACGACCATGGCCATGATCCTGGTGGACGAGGGCAAGCTCGACATCAACAAGCCCGTCTCCGCGTTCCTGCCCGAGTTTCGCGGGGGGGCCAAGGACAAGGTCACGGTCTGGCACCTGCTCACGCATTCGTCCGGCATCGACTGGTGGGCGCCCCTGTACAAGGAGCTCAAGGGCAAGGACGCGTACCTCCGGCGGATCCTGGCCATGGACCTCGTCTACGAACCGGGCGCGAAGTCGGTCTACAGCGACCTCGGCGTCATCCTGCTGGGCGAGATCCTGGAGCGCGTGGCCGGGCAGGACCTCGAGTCCTTCGCGCGCGCGCGGGTGGTGGGGCCGCTGGGCATGAAGGACACGACCTATCGTCCCGGCCCCGAGCTGCGGCCGCGCATCGCCCCCACCGAGAACGATCCCTGGCGGGGTCACGTCCTGCGCGGCGAGGTCCACGACGAGAACGCGGCCGCGCTGGGCGGCGTCGCGCCGCACGCCGGCCTCTTCAGCACCGCTTCCGACCTCGCCCGCTTCGCGCAGATGCTCATAGGCGGCGGCGTCTTCGAGCACCAGCGCATCGTCTCGCGGGAGACGGTGGAGCGCTTCACGAAGCGGGCGGGCGTGCCCGACTCGAGCCGCGCGCTCGGATGGGACACCCCCAGCGAGAAATCCTCGGCGGGGTCGCTCTTCGGTCCACGCTCCTTCGGTCACACCGGATTCACGGGCACGTCGATGTGGATGGATCCCGACCGCAACCTCTTCGTCATCCTGCTCACCAACCGCGTCCATCCGACGCGGGAGAACAACGCCATCCGCGAGGTCCGGCGCGCCGTGGCCGACGCGGTCGTGCGGGGGCTCGCCGAGAAATGAAGATGCGCGTGCGCACCGAGCCGGCGATGATGGCCATCGCCCTCCTGACCTTCTGGAGCTGTGGCGGAGACGCCCTCGGCCCCGAGCAACCGGGCGCGGGCGCCGCTCGCCAGGGCTCGCCCAGTCCCAAGGCCAAGCCGAGCGCGACCCCGCCCGTCCAGGTCAAGGTCGGCCTGGAGCAGATCGAGGCGGAGAAGGGCGGGCCGCTCAAGGGCAAGAAGATCGGGCTCATCGCCCACGCCGCCTCCGTCACCTTCGACGGCCGGCGTGCGGTCGAAGTGCTGCGCGTGGCGGGCGTGGACGTCGAGAAGATCTTCGCCCCCGAGCACGGCGCGCAGGGCAAGGCGGCGGCCGGGGAGAAGGTCGGCGATACCGTCGATCCGCTCGCGCGCGTGCCCGTGGTCAGCCTCTACGGCGAGAAGACCAAGCCGACGCCGGAGGACCTCAAGGGGCTCGACGCCCTCGTGTTCGACCTGCAGGACGGCGGCGTCCGCTTCTACACGTACGTGAGCACGATGATCCTCGCCCTGCGTGCGGCCGCGGACGCCGGCATCGAGTTCGTGGTGCTGGACCGGCCGAACCCCCTGGGCGGCGAGCGCGTGGAGGGCCCGGAGAGCGAGCCGCGCGACGCCGTCCCGGAGAGCCTCGTCAATACCGCGCCGGGGCCGCTCGTCCACGGCCTGACCGCGGGCGAGATGGCGCAGTTCGTCAACGCCTCCCTGAGCAAGCCGGCGCGTCTGACCGTCGTGCCGATGAAGGGCTGGCGGCGCTCGATGTCCTGGGCGGACACCGGACGCGCCTGGGTCGCGCCCTCGCCGAACCTCCGCTCCGCGGAGGCCGCGCTCGTCTACCCGGGCACCGCCCTGATCGAGGGGACCAACGCTTCCGAGGGCCGGGGCACGGAGGCGCCGTTTCTCCTGATCGGGGCCCCCTGGCTCAAGGCGGAGGCGGTGATCCCGTCGCTTCCCGCCTCCGGCCTCACCTTGGAGACGGCGACGTTCACTCCCGCGGCCTCCGCGGCCGCACCGGAGCCCAAGTACGCGGGTCTGCCTTGCGCGGGGATCCGGATCGCCATCAAGGATGCGGCGGCGGTCACGCCCTACAAGCTCGGCGTCGGCCTTCTCGTCAGCCTGAAGAGCCAGGCCGGGTTCGAGTGGTTGCGTGGGGGGGCCGCCCTCGACCGGCTGGTCGGCACGCGCGCGTTGCGCGCCGCCATCGACCGCGGCGATCCCGTGGACGCGATCGTGGCCACGGACCTGCCCGCCATCGAGGCCTTCCGCAAGGCCCGCCAGAAGTCACTGCTGTATTAACAGGGCGAGCCCGACCGTAGAGCGCGGCGGCGTCGCGCAGCGGCGGCGATGCGCGAGGGGGGTTTCAGGGGGGGTCGCGAACGCCCAACCTGATCACGCGTGAGTGCCCCCCCTGACTGAATACGCCAGCAACGGGAAAATTCAGGCTGCGGTTCGCTCGGCCTGACCAGGGCGAATCGCGCTCAGGATCATTCCCACGACGAACGTCGTGGTGGCGCCCACGGCGACGTTCCAGGTCCAGGCCACTCCCTCGGTGTGCAGGAGGTAGGGCGCCAGCATCCCGACGGTCAGGCTGACGGTCAGCCCCGCGATCATCCCGACCATGGTGCCCACCGAATTCGCGCGGCGCGTGAGCACGCCCAGCAGGAACGCGCCCACGGTGGGTCCGGAGGCGTAGCTGAGCGCGGCCAGCCCGCCTTGCAGCGCCGAGTCCATGTTCTGCGCGGCCACCGCGACCAGGATCTGCGCGACGCCCCATACGACCGTGAACGCGCGGCCCACGCGCATCTGCTGGGCCTCGGAGGCGTCCTTGCGGAAGTAGGGCAGGTAGAAGTCGCGCACCGTCGTGGAGGCCATCGAGTTGAGCGACGGAGAGAGCGCGGCCGCCACCACCGCGGCCAGGATGAACCCCGTCCACCCACCGGCCAGCTCGGTGGAGACGAAGGTGGGCAGCACCTCGTCCCCGCGCGCGAAGGGCTTGCCTCCGTAGTGCGCCCAGAGCAGCGTGCCCAGGAAGAGGAACAGCGCGAACTGGGCGAACACGAGGAATCCGGACAGCACCAGGCCCGCGGAGGCGTCCTTCTGGCTCCGCGCCACCAGCAGCCTCTGCACGAGGTAGTGATCGGTGCCGTGGGTGGCGAGGGTCAGGAACGTCCCGCCCACGAGTCCCGCCCAGAAGGTGAAGGGCACGCGGAAGTCGAGCGAGAAGTCGAACAGCGCGAGCTTGCCCGCGGCGTGGGCCGCCGCCATGGCCGCGTCGACGCCCCCGTCCGGCAGGCGATGGATGACGGCGACGAGACAGACGATGGCGCCGGCCAGGTACACGAACATCTGGATGCTGTCCGTCCAGATGGTGGCGACCACGCCTCCCTCCTCGGTGTAGAGGATCATGGCCAGGCCGAGCACGACGATGCACCACCACTCCGGGATGCCGGCGGCCACGGCCAGGACGAGGGCGGCGGCGTGGAGCCGGATGCCGTCGCCGAGCGTGCGATAGAGCAGGAAGATGGCGGCGGAGACGGTGCGCACGGCGCCTCCGAACCGGCGCTGCAGCAGCTCGTACGACGTGTAGATCTCGCCGCGGAAGTAGGCGGGGATGAAGATCACCGCGATGAGCAGCCGTCCGATGACGTAGCCGAGGACGAGCTGCAGGAACGTCCAGTCGCCGCGGTAGGCGGTTCCGGGCGCGCCGATGAACGTGAGCGTGCTCGTCTCCGTGGCGACGATGCAGGTGGCGATGGCCCACCAGGGCACGCTGCGCGCGGCCAGGAAGTAGTCGCGCACGGAGCGGCCGCGCCGCCCCAGCCAGGTGCCGAACGCGGTGATGCCGACGACGTATCCGACGAGGACGACCAGCGCCGACAGGGGAAGCTTCATGAAGGCGGCCGAACCCGTCGTGGTGGCTGGGCCACGATCAGTTTCGAGCGGTGAGCTTGTGGGACACGACCTGCATCGCGGACTGCAAACGTGCGATGCGGCGATTGCGGCCCTGGTTGGCGAGCGCGTCGTCCGCCGGGGGCACTTCGGACCGCGCCTCGCGCTGCAGCTTGTCCAGCTCCGTGCGCAGCAGGTTGAGGTCCCCGGGCGCGAACCCTTTCAGGTTGTTGGCGCTGAGGAGGATGAACCCCTCCGCGACCTGGTTCGCCATGGCCGGAGCGCTGCCTCCCATGAAGTTCGCCATTCTGGCGATTATACCGGCACGTCGCTTGCAAAGATGGCGGCGTCAGACGCTTGCCCCGGCCGGCGACGGCCACTACAGTTGAAGGTGCCCCTCGATGGACACGCGGGTCGAAAGGCGTCGGCCGGACCGTCACCTGATCGCCTTGCGGCTGATGCGCCGCATCGCCGTCTTCGCCCTCGTGGCTTCGGCCGTACTGTGGGTGGTTCCGCGCGTCCTGACCGAGCTGGGCATGATGGGTCCGCGACCGGAGCAGTGCATCGAGACGGCGGACCGCGCCCTCACCGTGGCGCGCAGCTACGGCGCCGCCTCCCTCCCCGTCTTCCAGAAGGCCGAGCACGAGCGCGACCGTGCCCGCGAGCTGGTCCGCAACGGGCAGCCGCGCGAAGCCCGCCGCGTCGCGGAGGAGGCGACCACCCTGGCCACCGAAGCCCAGAAGCAGGCGCTCGTCCGCCGCTCCGACGCGCAAGAGCGCGCGGAGGTCGTGTACACGGACCTCGACAAGCAGATCAACGACCTCGAGAAACTCTACTCGGCCACGGCGCCGGGCCTGGAGAAGGGAGAGGTCGGCCAGCTCCTCAGCCTCATGAAGATCACGCGCCAGTCCGCCGGCGTAGTGTTCCTGGCCTACGAGCAGAAGGACTGGAACGGCGTGCTCACCGGCGAGGCCCACGCGCGCGAGGTCATCGCCGGCACGCGCCAGGCCCTCAAATCCGCCCAGCGGCCGTAGACGCCGGCTCCGCCTCCGGGCATGATGCGCCTCCATGCGCACCCTCGCCCTGTGTGCTCTCGTCCTTCCTCTCGGCGCCGGTCCCCTCGCGCCTCCGCCGTCGGACTGGCCCTCCTACGGGCGCGATCCGGGTGGATCGCGCCACTCGCCGCTGACCCAGATCGACCGGGCGAACGTGGCGCGCCTCGAGGTGGCCTGGACCTTCCATACCGGCGAAGCCGGAGTCACGCCTCGCCGCGGGCGTCCCCCCGCGCTGGAGGCCACGCCGCTCGTGGCCTTTGGCACGATGTACCTCAGCACGCCGCTCGGGCGCGCGATCGCGCTCGACCCCGCCACCGGACGTGAGCGCTGGCGCCATGATCCCGGCGTCGATCCCGAGCGGGGCTACGGCGACTTCGTGAGCCGGGGTGTCAGCTTCTGGCGCGACGGCCGCGCCGCCGCGAGCGCCCCCTGCGCGCGCCGCATTTTCGTGGCGACGATCGACGCCCGGCTCGTCGCGCTCGATGCGGGCAGCGGCCGGCCCTGCGCGGACTTCGGCGATCAGGGAGTGGTGGACCTGCGGCGCGGCCTGCGCGTGCCCCCGTTCGAGTTCCAGGCCTACGAGATGACGTCGCCCCCGGCCGTGGTCGGCGACATCGTGGTGGCGGGGTCCGCCATCGCCGACAACGGCCGCCTGGCCCCGGCCAGCGGAGAGGTGCGCGGCTTCGACGCGCGCACGGGGACCCTGCGCTGGACGTTCGACCCCATCC
>WNGB01015745.1_pt1 | contig 13295 bp, 9 predicted proteins | sample 5400681 | NCBI WGS metagenome assembly WNGB01 (sample SAMN13153367, study PRJNA577476) | soil metagenome | isolation source: 115 cm soil or saprolite under grassland replicate 2 | place: USA:California | collected 2016-06-15 | reverse complement strand
ACCAAGGCGGCATGTACGGTCAACCCGGCTACAACCAGGGCGGCATGTATGGCCAGCCCGGCTACAACCAGGGCGGCATGTATGGCCAGCCTGGCTACAACCAGGGCGGCATGTATGGCCAGCCCGGCGGTGGCATGTATGGCAACCCCGGCATCGTCTCAGGCGGTAGTTTCGCCGGTATCTCCGGTCAGGGCCAGATGCGCTTGCCCGGCTTCGCCGGCTACCAGATGAGCCAGATGGGTGGCATGAACGGCATGATGGGCATGGGCATGAATGGCATGAGCGGCGGTTACGGCATGGGGATGGGCATGCCCGGGATGGGCATGGGGATGCCTGGCATGGGCATGACCGGCGGCTACGGCATGGGCATGGGGATGCCTGGCATGGGTATGGGTATGGGCATGCCCGGCGGCTACGGCATGGGCATGGGGATGCCTGGCATGGGTATGGGCATGGGTATGCCTGGTATGGGCGCCGGCATGGGCGTGCCTGGCGTCGGCTTCTAATCCCCCCGGCTTCGGCCTTTCGCAAATCTTCTGCGGCCCGCACTCCTTTCGGTGCGGGCCGCTTGCTTTTCCCCTCCGACCGCTGCGGCCCCTTCTTCAAACATTTTGCGCCGCCTTGCGCTGTTGCCGCTGAGATTGTGGAAGCGCTGCGATTGACGCGCCGTTGCGCGCGATCGACAATGGGGCACGCAGGTCCGTTGACGGCGTCCGAGCATCCTGCGAACACACGGGACGCCGCAGGCTCAGGAACAGCTGGTGGAAAGGGTCGTCGGCGGCGTTGTGCCGCTGGGGCGGGAAAAAGGCACTTCATCCATCCTTGGGGGAGGCACCATGAGGCGATCGTTGTCCGCGTTCATCCTTCGCTGCGGGGCCGTGGCCGCTGGCCTGGTTCTGCTTGTCGCTCACGAGAGCCCCGCACAGGTTCGGCAGAACCTTCGCGGGACATCCACGGGGAAACCACAACCGCCGAGCCAGGTCCGGCCGCCGACCGGGATCAACCAGCCGGGTTTGGCCTCCGACGGGCTGCTTGCGCCCTTCAATCCCGGCACGGGTTTCGTGAATACTCCCCGCCCGACCTTGCCGACCGGGTCGAGCCCCTTCGCGACCTACGCCCCGCCGCTCACTTACCCGACCTCGCCCTACGGAGTCGGCCTTCCTTACGGAGCGGTCAATCCCTTCGGAGCGTTCAATCCTCTTGCGACTCCGTATGCCGGCTTCAACCCGTACGGCGCTTTCAACCCGTACGGTACTTTCAACCCGTACGGCGCCTTCAGCCCCTACGGCATGTCCCCTCCGGTCGCCGGATTCGCGCCTTACGGCGGGATGAGCCCGTATGCTCCCTTCAACCCTTACCCCGGCGTGAACCCCTACGGAACCGTGGCTCCGCCGCCCACAGGGTTCAACCCGCTGGCGGGACTCAATCCTTTCGGGATGTGAGCGATCGATTTGCTTCTTGTTCCGCTTGCGGGTTAGAAGTAGTTCCAACACCAACCCGAAGCGTCAGCGAGGGCCGTGTTGGAACTACTTAGCGGAGGAGCCGCTCGTGCTAACCCGCAAGCGGGACAAGAGCGAGTTAGCCCTTACGACACCAGGGTGAAGAACAACTCCTCCAGATCCTCCTGCCCATGCTCGCGGCGCAATTCGGTGAGCGTGCCGCTGGCGCGGATTTTGCCCCGGCTGATGATGGCGACGCGGTCACAGAGTTTTTCGACCTCGCGCATGATGTGGGTCGAGAACACGATGCACTTGCCCAGGTCGCGCAGCCTTTCGATGTTTTTTAGCACGGCCCTGGCCACGAGCACATCGAGACCCAAGGTCGGCTCGTCGAAGATCATGATGGGCGGATCGTGGACGATGGCGCGGGCGATCGACACCTTCTGCCGCATGCCGGTGCTCATTTTCGCCCCAAGCACATCGCGGAAATCGTTCATCTGCAGCGACGCGAAGACTTCCTCCATGCGGCCGCGCAGCCGTTCCCCTTGGAGCCCGTACAGCTGCCCGAAGTATTCGACCAGTTCCCAGGCCGACATGCGATCGTAAATGGCGGTATTGGCGGACAGGAAGCCGATGTGCTGCCGGACCTGGTTGGCCTCCTTGACGACGTCGTAACCCGCGAGGCGGGCGGTACCGCCGGTCGGCTTGAGGACCGTGCAGAGGATGCGCATGATGGTCGTCTTGCCGGCGCCGTTAGGCCCGAGCAGGGCGAACACCTCTCCGGGCCGGGCCTCGAAGCTGACGTGGTCAACGGCCATGACCTGGCCGCGGCGCAGATCGCGAAAGGACTTTGTCAGGTTATCGACTTGGAGCATGGAATTTGAACCACAAAGAACCCAAGGACACAAAGAAGAGAAGAAAATGAAGAACGGAGAACGGAGAACAGGGAACGGAGAATGAGCAAACAGGGCAACCCCTCCTCATTCTCCGTTCTCCGTTCCCTGTTCTCCGTTCTTCATTTTCTTCTCTCTTCTTATCTTCTCTGTGTCTCTGTGGTTCAAATCCTCATCGAGGTACTTGTAGAAGACGTTCCGCTGTCTGGGCACGTAGCCGGCCTCGCGGATGGCGCTTTGGATCTGCTGCAGCGTGAGGTAGTGAACCGTGCCGGCCGATGCGACGACGTTCTCCTCGATCATCAGGCTGCCCATGTCGTTCGCGCCGAAGAACAACGCAAGTTGCCCGACCTTCAGCCCTTGAGTGACCCACGACGATTGAATATTGGGGACATTGTCCAGGTAAAGCCGGGCGATGGCCTGCGTCCGCAGATACTCGAACGCGCCCGCCGGCGGCAGGTCCGCCAGGGCAGTATTGTGCGGCTGGAACGTCCAGCAGATGAACGCCGTGAAACCCCCCGTCGCGTCCTGCAGCTGCCGCAACCGCTCCAGCGTCTCGATCCGCTCGGCCGTCGTCTCGACGTGGCCGAACATCATCGTGCAGGTGGAGCGGCCGCCCAGTTCGTGCCAGGTGCGATGGACTTCGAGCCATTCGTCGGTCAGGCACTTGTTGACGGTGATCGCCTTGCGAACGCGGTCCACGAGGATCTCGCCGCCGCCGCCGGGCAGACTGCCCATCCCTGCGTCTTTGAGGCGCCTGAGTACGTCGCGCAGCGGCAGCTTGTTCAGCTTGTGGAAGTGCCAGAGTTCCGCGGCACTGAAGGCGTGCAGGTTGAAGTCGGGATAACGGGACTTGAGATCGCGCAGCAACTCCTCGTACCACTCCAGGCGGAGCGACGGGTGATTGCCGCCCTGCAGCAGCGCCTGATCGCCGCCCAGGGCAATCGTCTCGTCGATCTTGCGATACAGTTCCTCGCGCGACAAAGAAAGGCGTTCGCCGTCAACGGCCCGCGACAAGATGCGCTGGATGGTAGAAGTCAAGGCTCACCCCTTTCCGCGCCAGGCCGAGTTCGCACGCCAGCATGTAATAGTGGTGCAGTCCGGCCTGTTCGCGCGGTCCCAGGTCGAAGCGGATGATGTGTTGAAGGTAGCGGCGGCAAAAGCCGGCGTCCAGCCCCAGCTGCGGCGCCTCGCGGTGGGCGATGGTGCCGATCTGCCGGCAGCCGCGGCGTTTCGCCTCGTGCAGCGCTTCCGCGACGCCGCCCAGGTCGGCGCCGGGGCGCACCGCCCAGACCGCGTAGACGAACGGCAGCCCGACCCAGTCGTGCCACTCTTGCCCCAGATCGAAGGCGTGAGCGAAGCCCGGCAGACAGGCGCGCATGGCTCGGTCGCCGATCAGCAGGACGGCGTCGGCGTCAACGTCCTCGGCGCCCTTGTCGAGCGGAAGTGGCTGAATCTCGGCCGTCACGCCGTATTTCTTGCGCAGCAGGATTTGCGTCAAGGCGGCGCTCGTGCGCGAGCCGGCGTCCAGGGCGACGCGGCGGATGGCCGGCCAGGGGACGCGGCTGAACAGGGTCACGCTGAGCACGGGACCGTTGCCGGCGATGGCGATGTCCGGCACGACGCTATACGAGCCGCCGCGGAAGTATTCGATCGCTGGGATCAGGGCCACATCGAGCCGCCCTTGCTGGAGCAAGTCGGCCAGGCGGCTCGGCACGTCGAGGAGCAGTTCCGCCTCGGGGGCCAACTCGGCCAGATCGTAAATCAGCGGCTTGGTGTTCAGATAGTTCACCGCGCCGATGCGAATGCATGGGTCCATGAGAGGTTCGCCTCGGGAATAGATGTCCCCGAAGGAATCCTACGCAGCGCGGTCTGGATTTTCAATAGATTCTGAAGGTTAAAAAGTCAGCGAAGAACGGAAAAAAATGGCCTGTCCATCCACTCAGAGGACGGACAGGCAAATAAAAAGAGGCAGAGTAGGTGAGTGCGGCCCAAATAACAATGGAACCTGCGCTCCCTATAAATCACAGCCTAATTGTATCCCGTACAGGCTGCAAGGCTAGGGCCTGGCTGGCGAATCGAAAAAGCCAGGGTTTTTCAGGGGGCACCACCTGCTGAAATCCTGAGATCTCTGATTCGCCAGCCAGGCCCTAACCAGTTTGGAGTTCCCCCTGTGACGAGGGCTTGACGTTAGGCGAAGCAAAGCCTGCTCTGCCTGGGAGGTGCCACCCGCTGAGCCAGGAGCCCGTTGCAAAACCCCTCCCCCAGCCCCTCCCCGCCACGGAGAGGGGAGAGTTTGCTGGCTTGCCCCCCTCTCCGCTGCGGGGAGGGGCTGGGGGAGGGGTTTTGCAACGGGCTCCTGGCTCAGCGCTGGCTCAGTCTGCTCTCCCCATGCTGCGCGCGCTCCTGCACCCACGCCCCAGGGTCCAGCTGCCATCGGGATGACACAGGGGGAACGCCAAGCTGGATCAGGGCAGCCGCTCGGCGGACCAAGTTCCCCTGCTTGCGTTTTGACGCCATCCCCGCTAAGGTAACAACAACTTTGTGGACCCCAGCGAGGCCCCCTCATGCGATCCCTCTGCGCGTGCCTGGTTGCCCTGACGAGCGTTTCCCTGGCCAACGCCGGCGGCACCCTCAAGGAAGCCCGCCAGCGTCTGCTGCGCGGCAACTACGAGGAAGCCCGCGAACAGTACGCTGCCCTCGCCAAAGACGCGAAACATGCAGTCGCCGCCACCGTCGGCATTAGCCGCGCCTGGCAGAGCGAGGGCGAATACGACAAGGCCCTTGCCGTTCTCGATGCCGCCCTCAAGGATCACCCGCAGAACGCCGACCTGCTCGCCGGCCGCGCCGAGATCCTCTACACCCGCGGTCGCTGGGAAGACGCCGAGAAAGCCGCCAAGGATGCCCTGATCGCAACCCGTGACAACCATTTTCTCGCTCACTGGGTGCTGGCGCAAATCCATCGCGACCGCGGCGACTTCGCCAAGGCCGGCAGCGACCTGATCTGGTTCATCCGCACCTACAGCCGCCGCTCGGACGAGGACAAGGAGATTACCGATCCGGATGAGCTGCTTCTCGTCGGCCTGGCCGCCTGCGAGCGCGCCCGCTGGGACAGTCGCCTCTCCGATCAGTTCCAGTTCGTCCTCAACGAGATCTGGACACCCGTCGCCAAGAGCGACAAGGATTTCTGGCCGGCCTTGTCCGCCTCCGGCCGTCTCTACCTGGAGAAGTATAACCACGCCCGGGCGCAGGGCGCCTTCGACAAGGCGCTGGCCATCAACCCGCGCGCCCCCGAGGTGCTGGTCGGCAAGGCCACCGCCGCCCTGCAGCGTTACGAACTCAAGGACGCCGAGGACTTCGCCGGGCGTGCCCTCAAGGTGAATCCGCGTCTGACCGAAGCACTGCGTCTCCAGGCCGACATTCAGCTCATGGGCGGCAACCTGCCGGAGTCGCTGAAATATCTGGAGCAAGCCCGCACCGTCAACCCGCGCGAAGAGGCAACGCTTGCTCGCGTTGCCGCCTGTCTCCACCTGCAAAAGAAGCAGGACGAGTTCGCGGCCCTCGTCAAGTCGGTCCAGAAGCAGAACCCCAAGGCGGGCCTGTTCTTCGCCGAACTCGGCGAACGGCTCGAAGAACGCCGCGACTACCCCGAGGCGGAGAAGTATTACAAGCAGGCCATCGTCCTGCGGCCCAACCTGGCCTCGCCGCGCAATCACCTCGGCCTGCTCTACATGCGGCTGGGCAGGGAAGACGAGGCCCGCACCATTCTCGATCAGGCCGCCGACATTGACGAGTTCAATATCCGCGTTTTCAACTCGCTCAAGGTGCTCAAACACCTCGATGATTACGCCACGCTCAAGACGCCGCACTTCCACCTGCGCTACGACCCCAAGCACGACAAGGTGCTGGCGAGCTTCATGGCGAAGTATCTCGAAGAGATCTACGACGAACTGGCCGAGTTGTTCCAGTATCGGCCGAAGGGGCCGTTCCTGATCGAGGTCTTCAACAAGCACGAAATGTTCAGCGGCCGCATTGTGGCGGTGCCCGACCTGCACACCATCGGCGCCTGCACAGGGCCGCTCGTCGCGATGGTCTCGACGCGCGACAAGTCGGGGATCATCGGCAAGCCGTTCAACTGGGTGCGCGTCTTGCGGCATGAACTCGTCCACGTCTTCAACCTGGAGCAGACGAAGTTCCGCGTGCCGCACTGGTTCACGGAAGGACTCGCCGTCAGTCAGGAAGGCTTCCCCATGCCGCCGATGTGGCTCGAACTGCTCAAGCGCCGCGTCGGCAGCGGCGAGCTGATGAACCTCGACAACATCCAGATGGGTTTCGTTCGCCCCGGCTCTGGTGAAGAATGGCAGCTTGCCTATCTGCAAAGTCTGCAATATGTCGAATACCTGAAGAAAACGCACGGCAAGGAGACGGTCGGCGGATTGCTGCAGGCGTACGCCGATGGCCTCGACACCGCCGCCGCCCTGCAAAAGGTGTGCAAGGTCGCCAAGGCGGACTTCGAGAAGGGCTATCGCAAGCACCTGGAGGCGCTGGTCGAGAAGATCGCCGGCAAGGTGCCGGAGAAAGTGTTAAGCTTTGGCGAACTGCGCAAGGCGCACGCCAAGGATCCCGATAACCCCGACCTGGCGGCCAAGCTCGCCGAGCAACACCTCGCGGTCGGCGATGTGAAGGAGGCGGCCAAGCTGGCCGAGGCGGCGCTGACGAAGAAGGCGGCTCATCCGCTGGCCTCGTACGTGCTTGCCCGAGTGCAACTGGGCGCCGGCGACGGGCAATCGGCGCATCGGACGCTCGAGAACGCCGTGGACGTCAAGGCGCCTGAGCCCAAGGTGCTCAAGTTGCTGGGGAAGTTGCTCTTCGAGAACAAGAAATTTACCGAGGCGGCGGAAGTGTACGAACTCGGACGCAAGGCGGAACCGTATGAGAGTACATGGCTCGTCGAACTGGGGAAAGCGTACACGCAGGGCAAGAATGACGCCAAGTTGATCGACGTCCTCAAGGAACTGGCGCCGACGAATGCCGACGACCTGTCGGTGCGGCGCAAACTGGCCGAGCTGCTGGCGAAGGCCGGCAAGCACGCCGAGGCGGAGCGCTACGCGCGACAGGCGCTGGAGATCGAGGTGACGGACGCCGAGTCGCAGCGGTTGCTGCGCGAGTCCCTGCAGCCACAGGGCAAGGAAGAGGAGTTGCGGCAGCTCAAGAAATTGCTGGGCGAATGAGCCGCGAAACCCCTCCCCCCAACCCCCCTCCCCTGCAAGGAGAGGGGGAGAAGAAGAGATACTGCTTGGCTTGCTCCCCCTCTCCGTTGCGGGGAGGGGGTTGGGGGGAGGGGTTGCGGCTCTGATTCGGAGGGTCGATGGCGTTCACGCTCGGACAGTTACAGCAGGTGATCCGTGACACCTACGACGCCAAGGACCGCCGCCGCGGCGTCGAAGGGACGTTCATGTGGTTCATGGAGGAGATCGGCGAACTCGCCAGCGCCTTGCGCGGCGGTACCCCCGAAGAACGCGCCGCCGAGTTTGCCGACGTCCTGGCCTGGCTCGCGACGCTCGCGAACAACGTCGGCGTCGATCTCGAAGCGGCGGTCCAGGCCAAGTACGGCGCTGGCTGTCCGGGTTGTGGGCGCGTTCCCTGTGTGTGCGACCAGGCGGCGAAACCTTGATCGGTCCCGGACCGCCCACGGGTTGCGACCCGTGGGCTTGCTTGACGGATAACCCCATGCGTCACTTGCCCCTTGTCTGCCTGGTCTGTGCCGTCCTCCTGTGCCCTGCGCCCGCGGCCATAGCGCAGCAGCCCACAAGCGTCCGCCTCAGAATCAAGGAGGTGAAGGCAGGGGACGAGAAACGCAAGGACGTCAAGATCGGCTTTGCGCGCGTGCCCAGAAGCAAGGATGGCGAGGAGGCCGCCTTCGGACCGGGCGCCTTCAAGCCGGGGCTGTGGACACCCCTCCACATCACCCTCGTCTTCGACCCTTCCGGCAATATCAAGTTACCGCGTCGGCGCGATGGCTACGTCGAAGGTGAAATCCGCACCCAGACCGTGGACAGCGACGATCTCCCAAATATCTCTCTTCAGCCCTTCCGCTTCCACTGGGATGAAGCACGGGACCAGCAGGTGTACCTGACGGCCTACGTGAAGCCCTCTGCGGTCGAGGCGCGGGTCAGCCTCCGGGTGCAGACTGTCGGCGGGCAGTCGGGTGAATCCCTCGACATGACGTTTCCCGGGCTCCCACTCCAACAGCACCTGTACGTCACGATCGGCTCGCGCATCGTGGACTTGCACGACGCCATGCTTGCCATCGCCGAGGCGCGGCAGCAGAAACCACCGCTGCAATCGGTCGCCTATGAAACCCAGGTCCACCGCCTCCCCGGCAACTGGCGCGGCTACGATGGCGTTGACCTGCTCATCCTCACCACCAGCAAGAAGGACTTCCTCGACGACTTGTTGCGGACGGAAAATCGGCCGCGTCTGGAGGCCCTCGCCGAATGGGTGCGCCGCGGCGGTCGCCTGGTCGTCAGCGTCGCCTGGCAGAACCAGGAGAAGATCCGCGATCTGCTCACCCTTCCGGGGGTGTGGCAGCCTTCCTTGCCCGACATCCTGCCGGGGGCCGCTCATGAGCCGATCCCGGACAAGGGACTGCAAAGTCTGCCGGCCTGGGTCCGGAACCGGGCCAACCTCGGACAAATCAAGGCTTTCCAGGCGGAAGTTGGCAAGAAGGATGCGAAGGGGAAAGTACCCCCGCCACCGCGGGTGGCCAAACTCAGGCGACACGATTCCGTCGAGGTCGAAGTCAAGGAGACCGACACTCTCCCGCTCATCGTGCGGATGCCCTACGGCCTGGGCAACGTCACGCTGCTGGCCTTCGACGTCGATTCGCCGCCTTTTAGCACCTGGCCCAATCGCCTCGCCTTCTGGAAGGCGCTGGTCGAGCGCTTCGCCCCGCGCGTCAGCAGCTTTCAGGAGGGTGGGGCCCAGGGCGAGCGCGTCGGCGCCGATCTGACCAGCCACCTGCACCAGGCCCTGGACACCTTCGACACGCCGCCGATCTCCTTCGGCCTCGTCGCCCTGTTCATCCTGCTGTACATTCTCGTCGTCGGGCCGCTCGACTATTTCATCTTGAAGAAGGTCTTCAATCGCCTCGAACTGACGTGGATCACCTTCCCGACGATCGTCCTGGCGATCAGCCTGGCGGCCTACTTCACCGCCTACGCCATCAAGGGCAAGGAACTGAAAATCAACAAGGTGGACCTTGTCGATCTCGATCTGCGCAGCGACCTGGACGAGCAGGGGCAGCCGCGCAAGGCTTACGCCTACGGCAACACCTGGTTCATGCTGCGCAACCCGCGTGTGCAGAGTTACACGATCGGCATTGACCCCGTATTTCCGCGCCGGTTCGGTGACGGCAACGAGCAGACGCCGGCGCTCGTCACCTGGCTGGGCCGGCCGGAGGGGGGCGGGTCGGGGTCCTCTGGCCGGGAGCGCTCGCAAGGGCTGTTCAGCCGTGCCTATGAGTACGTCAATTCGCACCCACCGAAGGCGGGCGAAGCGGGCGAGCTGCGGCCGGCGGGGGGACTGCGGAACATCATGATTCCCGTCTGGAGCACGAAGGCGTTCACCGCGAGCTGGAGCGCGCCGCTGAAACGGCTGCCCTTCGAGGTCTCGCTCACCTGGGATCCTGAGGACCATAATCGCGCCCTGACCGGCACGATCAAGAACAACTTGAAGGTGGATCTCGAGGAGGCCCGCCTGCTCTACGGCAACAGGTGGTATCCCCTGCCGGATAACAGGCTCCCCAAAGACGAGACGGTCAAAATCACCCTGCAGCAACCGGGGCCGCCGGGCTTCAAGAGGTTGCAGGAGATGGACAAGAACTTGTGGGCTCAGCAACTCGGCTTCAAGGTGCTTGACTGGGATCCGGAGGCATCGACGCCGACCGGCGTGTACGACCCCGGCGACGTGATACGGCAGTTGCTCTTCCACGAGTGGTCGGATCAAACCGAGCGCTGGCGGAACAACGCCCAGCGGCGGTTGGATCAGAGTTGGCGGCTGTCGCCGGACTGGCAAAAGCGCCAGGTCGTGATCGCGGACGCGATGCTGGTCGGCCGGTTGAGGCGTGTCCGCGACAAGAACGGGACGCTGACGCCCGAGGAGGACGCTCAGCTGCCGACGCACCTGTGGCTCGGCGCCGTGCCGGGCGGCGACGACAGCCGGCCGAGCCTCGGCGGGCATCTGGTTCAGGACACCTATATCCGCGTCTTCCTGCCCGTGACGCGGGCGCGGAAGTAAAAAGGCAAAAGGAAAAAGGAAAAAGTAAGGCGCTTGTGCCTCTCTTCCTTCTTCCTCCCGCCTTTTTCCTTTTTCCTTTTTCCTTTTGCCTTGGTATCCCATGATCGAGACGCGCGACCTGACGAAGATGTACGGCGACCTGTACGCCCTGGACCGGCTGACGCTGAAGCTGGACAAGGGCGACGTCTACGGCTTCATCGGCCCCAACGGCGCCGGCAAGACCACGACCATGCGCATCCTCGCGACGCTGCTCAACCCGACCTGGGGCGAGGCGACGGTGTGCGGCCATTCGATTTACAACGGCGCCAAGGACATTCGCCGCGTCATGGGCTATATGCCCGATTTCTTCGGCGTCTATGACGACATGAAGGTGATCGAATATCTGGAATTCTTCGCCGCGGCGTATCGCATCAAGGGGCCGGAGCGGCGCAAGAAATGCGATGACGTGCTGGGGCTAGTCGATCTGGGCTACAAGCGCGATGCGCTGGTGACGAGCCTGTCGCGCGGCATGACGCAGCGTCTGGGGCTGGCGCGCGTGCTGCTGCACGAGCCGCAGGTGTTGCTGCTCGACGAGCCGGCGAGCGGTCTCGACCCACGCGCCCGCATCGAGATGCGCGGCCTGCTGAAAGAGCTGCGCAACATGGGCAAGACGATCCTGGTATCGAGTCACATCTTGCCGGAGTTGGCGGACATCTGCAACAAGATCGGCATCATCGAGCGCGGCAAGTTGCTGTTCAACGGCGACGTGGAGTCGGCCATCCGGCAGGTGCGGCAGCGCACGGTGATGCGCGTGGCGGTCGGCAGCAACCTGACGATGCTGGCGAAGGAGCAGCTCGAAGCCCATGCCGACGTGGCCACCATCGAGGTCAAGGAAGACGACACGATGCTGGTCACGCTCCGGGAGGATGTCAGCGACGGCAGTTTCATCGCCGACGTGCTGGTCAAGAACAGTTTCAAACTGAAGATGCTGAAGGAAGAAGAGATCGACCTGGAAGACGTGTTCATGGGCATCACCAAGGGCATTACCAACTGACGGTCAGAGCGAGAAGCGGAGTCCACGTGCGCATCGTGATTCGCCTCACCCTTACCGATGTAATGGAGGTCAACCGTTGGGAGTTCACTCAGCGGCTCAAGGGCTATCTCACGATGGGTCTGGGAGCTTTCATCTCAATTGTTGGGCTCCACGTTTGGATAGTCCAGGATAGACCGGGTGCTCCAGGCGTTGTTCTCATCGGAGGTCTGTTTGGACTGCTTGGCATATTTGCGACCCGGATTGCAGGTATTTGCGCGTGGCTCTTCAAAACGGACAAACGGTCCTATACCTTGGAATTCGGCTCTGGGGATGGGGTCAAAGTGACCATCGACGGGGAACAACGGGGACTGGAGTGGGGAATCTTCGCGCCGTGTTACAAGACTCCTAACCTGCTCGTGCTTCCCTTCCTGAAGAGTGCGGATGGCTTGATAATTCCAAAGCGGTGTTGTGAGCCGGGGGAATTAGAGCTACTCCGGGAATTACTGGCGCGACGAGCGAAATCGGCCTGATGGCCTGCGGCACTCCCCAACCTTTCGTGGAGTTTTCTCGACATGCGCATACTTGTCACCGGCGGGGCCGGCTACATCGGCAGTCACGCGGTTCGCCTGTTCCTGGCACGCGGCCATGACGTCTGGGTCTACGACAACCTGTCGGTGGGCCATCGCGCCGCGGTGCCGGCGGAGCGCCTGATCCAGGCTGACCTCGGCGAGGTTCATCGTCTCGATCATGCGATCGTTGATCGCCGCATCGAGGCGGTGGTCCACTTCGCCGCCTGGACCTACGTCGGCGACTCGGTGAAGGATCCGGGCCGCTATTATCAGAACAATCTCGTCAATACGCTCAACCTGATGGAGTGCCTGCGCCGGCATCGCGTCGGCCGCTTTGTCTTCTCCAGCACGGCGGCGACCTACGGCGTTCCCGAGAAAATTCCCATTCCCGAGGAGACGCCGCAACAGCCTATCAACCCGTATGGGGCGAGCAAGTTGGCCGTCGAGCGGGCGCTGGCCGACTACGCGAAGGCGTACCAGTGGGGTTTCGCCGCGCTGCGCTACTTCAATGCCTCCGGCGCGAGCGCCGACGGTGCCATCGGCGAGGACCACACGCCCGAGACGCACCTGATTCCGTTGGTGATTCAGGCGGCGATGGGACAGCGGCCGCACATCGAGATTTTTGGCACCGACTACCCGACGCCGGATGGCACCTGCGTGCGCGACTACATCCACGTCGAGGATCTGGCGGAGGCGCATCTGCTGGCGCTGGAGCGGCTGGAACCGGGCAAGGAACTGCGTTACAACCTCGGCATCGGGAGAGGTTACAGCGTGCGCGAGGTGATCCGCACCGTCGAGGAGGTGACGGGGAAGAAAGTGCCGGTCAAGGAAGGGCCGCGCCGCGAGGGTGACCCCCCGGTGCTGGTGGCGTCGTCGGAGAAGATCCAGAGCGACCTCCGCTGGCAGCCGCGCTACACGGAACTGCGGCCCATCGTCGAGACGGCATGGAACTGGCACAGCAAGCACCCGCGTGGCTATAATGATCGCAAGTGAACTGGCCCGTATCCGACCGCAGAAGCTTACAAACTGAATCGGTCCTGGTAGTGAAGGGTCAAATCCTTCCCAGCTGCGCAAGCGGATGGTA